>Ga0181554_1003936_pt1 | contig 12304 bp, 10 predicted proteins | sample 011ome_16_FD_145602 | JGI IMG/M metagenome (GOLD analysis project Ga0181554, IMG submission 145602) | Coastal salt marsh microbial communities from the Groves Creek Marsh, Skidaway Island, Georgia - 011503CT metaG (spades assembly) | ecosystem: Environmental > Aquatic > Marine > Intertidal zone... | reverse complement strand
AGGATTATCAACGAAATAAAGTCAAAAGTTTTTCGGTAGAATCGCCGATTCATCCATGCCGATGCGCAATTTGCAAACGCATCAGAGGGCATCAATACATCATGAAAAGATTGCGGATTGCAGTCGTGGGCGCCACCGGTTTGGTCGGGCGCACCATGCTGGAGGTTTTGGAAGAATTGAACTTTCCAGTGGAAGAACTGCTCCCGGCGGGAAGCGCGGCGAGTTCAGGCAAAAAACTCGAATTCGGGGGCAAATCTTGGACGGTCAAAACCGTTGAATCGGTGTTGGCGGCTGCTCCCGATGTAGCGTTATTCAGCGCAGGAGGCGATGTGTCCAAGGAGTGGGCGCCGCGGTTTGCTGAAGCCGGAACGACCGTGATTGACAACAGCAGCGCGTGGCGCATGGACCCCGCATGCCCCTTGGTGGTTCCGGAAGTCAATGGTGACGCCATCGGAGTCAATGACCGCATCATTGCCAACCCTAACTGCACCACCATGCAATTGGTCATGGTGCTCAAGCCATTGCACGATGCGTACGGAATCAAACGTGGAGTCGTCAGCACCTACCAGAGCATCACAGGCACGGGAAAGGCCGCGATTGCCCAACTCGAATCCGAGCGATCAGGTCAGGAACCGGAGGCTCCCGTCTACCCGCATCCCATTGATTTGAATTGCTTGCCACATTGCGATGTCTTTGGTGACAACGGCTACACGCGTGAGGAAATGAAGGTGTGGAACGAAACCAAAAAGATCTTAGCTGACCCATCCGTGGCCGTCACCTGCACGGCGGTTCGCGTGCCGGTTATGGGGGGGCACAGTGAAAGCGTTTATTTGGAGCTTGAACGGCCGTTTGAATTGGAAACGGTGCGTGCGCAATTGGCGGCGTTCCCAGGGGTTGTGGTGGAGGATGATCCAGCATCCAACACCTATCCGATGCCGCGAAATGCGGCAGGGAAGAACGAAGTTTTTGTCGGACGCATCCGTCGCGATTTGGCCAATCCCAACGGGCTGCACCTGTGGATTGTTGCGGACAATTTGCGCAAAGGTGCTGCGACCAACACCGTTCAAATTGCCCAATACCTCCATGAGCAGGGTCGGTGGGGTTGAGGATTTGGAATTAACTTGCGGCTAACCGGCACGTAAGTGTCGGGGTTCACAACCCAATCTTCACGCGATGCAGCGATACGCTTTGATTCGTACATGGGCCTTGATGTTGCCCTTGATATTTGCCACAACCCAGGCCAGCGCACAAACGAAATTGAAAGGATCCGTTGTGGATGTCGCTTCGGGAGAGGCACTCCCTGGAGCATCTGTTTTTCTCGAGGAATACCGCACGGGAACCACCACCGGATTTGACGGGGAATTCGAGTTCAATTCTCGCGAAGTGGGGAAAGCCCAACTGGTCATCTCCATGATCGGTTATGCCACCCATCGGCAAGAAGTGGCGCTCGGGAGTGAGACGGTGGTGTTGGATCTGGGCCGCATTGGGTTGGCTTCTTCGACCATCGGGCTTTCGGAAGCCAATGTCATCGCCTCGGTTGCCATCGATCGGGAGACGCCCGTTGCGGTTTCCACGCTGGATGCCAAAACCATTCAAGAGCAGCTGGGCGACAAGGAATTGGTTGAGACACTCAATATCACGCCCGGGGTTTATGCCACGAAGAGCGGCGGAGGCTTCGGCGACAGCCGCATCAACATCAGGGGCTTCGACCAACGAAATGTGGCAGTGCTTATCAACGGCATTCCGGTCAATGATATGGAGAACGGCTGGGTGTATTGGTCGAATTGGGCCGGTCTTGGCGATGCGGTCAATATGATGCAGGTTCAGCGCGGTTTGGGGGCGTCGAAGTTGGCCATCAACTCGGTGGGAGGCACGCTCAACATCATCACCAAAGCCACGGATATGGAAAAGGGGGGAAGCCTGCTGCAGAGCGTCACGGATTATGGCCGCTTCAAAACCATGCTCTCGCTGAGCTCTGGGGTGATGGACAACGGTTGGGCGGTGAGTGCGGTCGGCAGCCGCACCATGGGCAACGCTTATGTGGATGCGACCTTCATTGATGCTTGGAGCTACTTCCTCACCGCTGCGAAAGATTTCGGTGCACACCGCCTTGTTTTCACAGCAATTGGCGCCCCACAAACCCACGGACAGCGCCGGGGCCAACTCACCGTGGAGCGCTTCAATGACATCCAAAATCTTGGCTACGAGGCGCACCGCTGGAACGATGACTGGGGCTACCTGAACCGCGACGGACAAGAGAATCAAGTGTTCAATTCGCGGGTCAACGGTTACCACAAACCCCAGTTTGCCTTGAACGATTATTGGCAGTTGAGCGAGCGAACACATTTGGCAACGAGCTTTTACATCAGCACCGGCAAAGGCTACGGCTCGCGCTACGACGGTACCAGCAATCCCCGAATCAGCGAGACTTACGTCGATTCAACCGGTACCGAACGCAACGTGAAAACCACATTGAACTGGGACTACCTCTGGGATTCAAATGCCAACAACACCCAGGCGGTCACGTATGCGGCGAATCAAATCGCCTACGATGAAGCGGCCCAAGCGTGGATTGACACCTTGCACCAATTTGGCGATCCGGTCGTAGTCGAAGGCGACACCATCGTCGGTGGACGCAGTCGCAGCGTTATTGAAAACGCCCACAACGAGCATTTTTGGACCGGGATCCTTTCGACCCTGCGCCATGAGGTCAACGATCGGGTCAATTTGATGGCCGGCGTGGATGCGCGGTATTACAGCGGCAAGCACTTCACACGCGTCAACAACCTGCTCGGCGGCGATTTCTATTTACAGTCGTTCAGCAGCACCGACGGTTACGGGATCAATCCGGATTATGAGTTGTTGGCCCGGCCTGGCGACAAAGTGGACTACGACGATATCGGCCGCGTGCAATATGGCGGTGCTTTTGTTCAAGCGGAATACAAAGATGATCGCTTCAGCTTGTTCGGCGCAGGTACCGTTTCCTACACCACCTACCGCCGGATCGATCCGTACAAGTACTTCCGTTATGCCGAGACGGGGGTACAAGAAATCACCCAAGTGAACGAAACCACGGGCCAGCTCGAGACGACCGAAGAGTTCGTTTACGGCATCAAGTCGCTGAAAGCGGGAAGCCTAGGGTATAATTTGAAAGCAGGCGGAAGTATGAAACTCGGAGAGACCAGCCACCTCTACCTTAATGGAGGCTACTACTCCCGCGCGCCGTTCATTCGATACGTTTTCACCAACTACTCCAACGTGTTGAGCAACGACCGCTTGACCAACGAAAAAGTCGCCGCCGTCGAGGTGGGATACCGCTTCCGATGGAAAGGCATCTCATTCGACCTCAATGCCTACCACACCCAATGGCGTGACAAGAGCATCATGAGCAGTCCGTTGTTGCGTCCCGATGGGACGGAATACCGCGCCTTCATCACCGGCTTGATCCAAACCCATGAGGGCATCGAAATCGAGTGGCGCACGCGCCCGACGTCTTGGGCAGAAATCGGGGGAATGGCGTCGTTCGGGAATTGGCGCTGGGATAACGACGTGAACGCGGAGATCACGGCCGAAGAAGGCGGCGAGGTGTTGGAATCCCTGTACATCTACTCGGCGGGTTTGAAGGTGTCCGATGCGCCGCAATCGCAATTGGGCTTCTTGTCCAATTTCAATGTGACCAAGCGCCTCCGCCTTGGCGCGAACTACGTTTACAATTGGAACCTTTACGCCCAATTCCAAGTGGATGCCGATCGAACGAATCCCGATCGGGCCGGGCTTCAGCCGGTCATGTTGCCGGCTTACGGCTACCTCGATTTGCGCGGAAGTTACCGGTTTGAGGCAGCAGGATTGTCTTGGCTGGCCAGCTTGAATGTTCAGAATGCGTTGGACAACATTTACATCAGCGATGGATTTGAAACGTTTGTCACGGATCCGCAAACTGGCGACAAAATCCAAGGCACGGTAGAGAACGGCAAATTGCAGGGGTATTGGGCCTACGGCCGAACGATTTCAGCGACCCTGAAAATGATGTTCTGACGGCTGATTCCGCTATCCTTTGAATGAAAAAAGCCGCCCTGAAGAGGACGGCTTTTTTTGAGCCGATACGCGGACTCGAACCGCGGACCTACGCATTACGAATGCGTTGCTCTACCAGCTGAGCTATATCGGCAAAATCGCCGGTAAAAATACGGATGTCTTTTCGCCGAGGTTGCGTTTTTGCCTGAAAATTTTTGACGGATATCCCGACGGATTTCACCGGATAACGTCCCCCGCGCTGGTGCCTTCTTCGGGCGTAACGAAGCGCAGAGAGCCGTCGGCCGTTTCGGCCATGAGCACCATGCCTTGGCTTTCGATGCCCCGGATTTTGCGAGGAGCCAGGTTGGCCAACAAAGTCACGCGTCGACCCACCACGTCTTCGGGCGCAAAGTGTTCAGCAATTCCGCTCAGCACCGTTCTTTCATCGAGCCCGGTTCGAATGGTGAGTTGGAGAAGCTTGTCCGCCTTCGGGACGCGTTCACAGGCAATGACCTCTCCAACACGGAGATCGAGTTTTTGGAAATCTTCAAATGTCATGGTCTCTTTCATGGGTTCGCAATCCGTTCGCCCGCCGATTGCTGCGGCACGTGCGGATTCCAGTTTGGCAACTTGAGCCTCTACGGTAGCTTCTTCCACCTTTTCAAACAAAATGGGCAAGTCCCCGAGGGACTGACCCGCCGCCACCATGTTGGGCCTTGCGGTGTTCCAAGCTGCCTGGTCAATGCCAAATGCAGCTTGCAATTTTTTTGCGGTTCGGGGCAAAAACGGCTCAAGCAGGACGGCACAGTTGGCCGCGACTTGAGCACAGGTGTTCATGATGACCGCCGTCCGCTGCGCGTCCGTTTTGAAAACTTTCCACGGCTCTTGCTCGGTCATGTATTTGTTGCCCAACCTCGCTATGCCCATGGCTTCCTGCAGTGCGTCGCGGAATCGGTTGCGGCGAATGAGGTCGGCTATTTTTTGAGGAGCGGCGGCGAGGGCAGCCAGCACAGCGCGCTCCGCGTCCGTGAGCTCGCTTTCAGGAGCTTCGGGGATTACCGAATCGTAATACTTCCGGGTCAGCACCAAAACGCGGTTCACAAAATTACCGAGCACATCGGCGAGCTCGTTGTTCACCCGGTCTCGGTAGTCGGTCCAGGTGAATTCGCTATCCTTTTGTTCCGGCATGATGCTGGCCAATACGTAGCGCAACTCGTCGCTTTTCCCTGGGAATTCGTTGAGGTATTCGTTCACCCAAACCGCCCAATTCCGAGAAGTCGAAATTTTGTCGCCTTCCAGATTCATGAAGGCATTCGCCGGCACGTTTGACGGGAGGATATATCCGCCATGCTCCTTGAGCAAAATCGGGAAAATCAAGCAGTGGAAAACGATGTTGTCCTTGCCGATGAAATGAATCAATTCCGCTTCTTCCGATTGCCACCAATCCTCCCACCGCGTGCCCTTGGATTCGGCCCACTCCATGGTCGAAGTAATGTACCCGATGGGCGCGTCAAGCCAAACGTAAAGGACTTTGCCATCCGCCCCTTCCACCGGCACCGGCACTCCCCAATCAAGGTCTCGCGTCATCGCACGGCTCTGCAATCCGCTGTCAATCCAGCTGCGGCATTGACCGGTCACGTGGGATTTCCAGGCGTTCGCGTCGTGGTGAGGCTTGCCTTCGAGTTCACCGTTTTCGATGTACGTCTTCAACCAACCCTCGTGCCGGCCCATGGGCAGGTACCACAATGTCGTGTCCTTTAAAATCGGAGTCGCGCCGCTCAGGGTGGATTTGGGATCGATGAGGTCGGTTGGGGACAACGCTGTGCCGCACTTTTCGCATTGATCGCCGTAGGCACCGGGCGCCTCGCATTTTGGGCACGTTCCGGTGATGTAGCGGTCGGCGAGGAATTGGTCAGCTTCTGGATCGTAAAACTGAGCTTCCGTCTTGACCTCAAAGCTTCCTTGTTCGAGTAATTTCAGGAAAAAATCCTGTGCCACGCCATGGTGCCGTTTGCTGGACGTGCGCGAATAATGGTCAAACGACATGTCCAATCCCGCGAACGCTTCTTGCATTTCTTGGTGGTAGCGGTCCACGATTTCTCGGGGGGTGACTCCGTCTTTTTTGGCGCGTAAGGTGATGGCGGCGCCGTGTTCGTCGCTGCCGCAAACCCAAACCACATCCGAACCGGCCATGCGCTCAAACCGCGCCCGAATGTCACCGGGCAAATACGCGCCGGCTACGTGACCAATGTGGATTTGGCCATTTGCGTAAGGCAAGGCCGATGTCATCATCAGGCGTTTTGGGTGGCGGAAATGAGAATGCGCAGTCATGGGTTCGCTCGAAAGTGCTGCGAATTTCGTGCTTTTTCCGCATCCGGTGCCATCTTGCGGGGAATGAATGGCAAAACCGTCCGCATCCCCGCCCCGCTGAGTCCGGGCGACGGCATCCAACTTGCTGCTCCTGCGCGTTTCGTCACCGCGGAACAAATCGACGCGGCGGCAGAAGTGATTCAAAGTGCGGGGTTTGAACCGGTGATCCCCGATGGTTTGTTGGCACGTGACGGTCAGTTTGGGGGAGACGACGCTCACCGTGCCCATCAGCTCAATTCGGGATTTAAGCATGACCGCGTCCGGGCCATCTGGGCCATGCGAGGCGGTTACGGTTGTGGTCGGGTGTTGCCATTGTTGGACCGGAATGCATACGTTGAAAACCCCACTTGGTTGATCGGCTTCAGCGACATCACGGCCTTGCACGCATGGTCTCAAAATTTGGGTGTGGCTTCCCTGCATGGGCCCGTGGCGAACACGTTCAAAAACGGCACGGCGCACAATCAGAAGCGCATGTGGGAGTTGTTGACAGCGTCCGAGCGCCCCATCGGCGCACCGGTGGTAGGAGGCAACCTATCGGTGCTGTATAGTTTGTTGGGGACGCCGTATTTTCCGGATTGTCGAGGTGCCTGGCTGCTGATCGAGGACCTCGATGAGTACCTGTACCACATCGATCGAATGATGTTGGCGATGCGTTTAGCGGGCGTTTTTGAGCAGGCGCACGGGTTGATGGTCGGTGAGTTTTCGGATTTGCACGACAACACCATTGCCGACGGACAACAAATCGATAATCCATTTGGCCAATCACTCCCGCAGATTATTGCAAACCATTGGCCGGCGGAGAAGCCGGTGGTTTGGAATGTGCCGGTGGGTCACGGCGCTGAAAATGAACCGGTAGTGTTGGGTGTTGGAACTGATCGTGTGAGCGCTTGGACTGAGCGGATTTGACCTAATTTCGCTGAACAAAACAGTCAAAAATCACCGCCATGTACGGATCCATGCAGTCGCACCTCCAGGAGGAATTGGAACAAATTGAAACTGCCGGCTTGTTCAAAAAAGAGCGGGTCATCGCGGGCGCACAGGACGTCGAAATTACCCTGACCGACGGTTCGAAGGTGCTCAATTTTTGTGCGAACAACTACCTTGGATTGAGCAGCCATCCGCGCGTGTGCGAAGCCGCAAAGCGGGCGATTGACACCCACGGATTTGGCATGTCCAGCGTCCGATTTATTTGCGGAACGCAAGACATCCACAAGGAGTTGGAGGCGAAAATTGCGGAGTTCCATCACACGGAGGATACCATTTTGTACGCAGCGGCATTTGATGCGAATGGCGGGGTCTTTGAGCCCCTCCTGGGTCCCGATGATGCGATCATTTCGGATTCGCTGAATCACGCGAGCATCATCGATGGCGTGCGGTTGTGCAAAGCGGCGCGTTATCGCTACGCGAACAATGACATGGTCGAATTGGAAGCGCAATTGCAAAAGGCCAACGATGCCGGACACCGATTCAAAATCATCGTAACAGATGGGGTGTTTTCGATGGATGGCTACGTGGCCCAAATCGACAAAATCTGTGACCTCGCTGAGCAGTATGAGGCCTTGGTGATGGTCGATGAATGCCATGCGACGGGGTTCATTGGAGCTACGGGCCGAGGGAGTATCGAACTCCGCAACGCGCTCGGTCGGGTGGACATCATCACCGGCACATTGGGCAAGGCCATGGGCGGTGCGATGGGCGGATTTACCACCGGCCGTAAGGAGATCATTGAGATGCTGCGTCAGCGATCGCGCCCCTACTTATTCTCCAATAGCTTGGCTCCGAGCATTGTGGGTGCCTCGCTTGAGGTGTTCCAGATGCTCAGTGAATCCACGGCGTTGCGGGACCAACTCGAGGAAAATACCGCCTACTTCAAAGCGGGCATGCGCCGGGTTGGGCTTCCCATCAAAGACGGCGAATCGGCGATTGTTCCGGTTATGCTAGGCGATGCCAAACTATCCCAAGTCATGGCCAACCGACTGCTTGAAGAAGGCATTTATGTCATCGGATTCTTTTATCCGGTCGTGCCACAAGGCGAAGCTCGGATTCGCGTTCAACTCTCTGCAGCGCATACCCGTGCCCATTTGGATCGCGCGATTGCGGCATTTGAAAAGGTGGGTCGGGAACTCGGCGTTTTGGCGTTGGCGTGACACAATCAACCCAACGTATTCTCATTGCAGGTGACGGGTTGGCGGGTGCCCTCGTGGCCTGGGAACTGCAACTTCGGGGGGTGGATTTTGTGCAGTGGAGCGACGGCAGCCCGGCGGCCTCATCGGTAGCTGCGGGCATGTTCAATCCCGTTTCATTTCGGAGAATTTTGCCCCAGTGGGATGCAGCGGATCATCAAAAAGAGGCGCGCAATCGGTTTCAGCTCATAGGAAGGGCGTTGGATCGCACCCTCTGGCATGACGTTCCCATCCTTCGCATTTTCCCGGATGAGGCGTATGCCAAGCTTTGGCAAGAGCGCGCTCAAGGCGGTCATGAAGTATCCCCGTTCATCGAATGCCTCGATGATGAGGAATTGCATCCCAGCATTGATGCTCCACACGGAGCGGGGATTGTGCGTGACGCGGGCTGGGTGGATGTGAATGCATTCATCGAAGGCAGCCGTTCAAGATGGCAGGAACTGGGCCAGTGGTTTCAAAGGCCGTGGTCCGTGGAAATGGGCTTACCCAGTGGATTTACCCAAGTCGTGGATTGTCGCGGAGTGGGAGCGGTGGAGGATTTGGCGCAATTTGGCCTGGAACTGCGCCGCAACCATGGGGAAGTGCTGCGCATGCGCCCTAGTTCGGATTGGGGCGAAATGACGGTAAATAACGTGACGTGGGCTTTGCCACTAGGCGACGGTACGTTTCGCGTGGGTTCGACTTATCGATGGGATACGCATGAACCCGTGCTGAGGCCAGAAACTCCGGACGAGCTCATCACCTCGGTGTGTCGGGTGCGTAAATCGAGCGACGCACCAGAATTGCTGGAGCATCAGGCAGGCTTGCGCCCCTCTTGCTTCGATCGTCGGCCCATTCTCGGACGGGTTTCATCGCACCATCCGTATTATTTCGTGTGCACGGGTTGGGGAACCCGCGGGGTCTCCATTGGTCCGACCATGGTGCGGTGGTTGGTGGATGCTTTGGTCGGATTGGAAAAGGAGGTGCCGGATGAGGTTCATCCCAAAAGATTTCCTACTTTCACTGAAAATTGAAAGTTTGTAACGTCCGTGGGTTGGCAGGAAGAGTTCATTCAGAATTGGGAAGAAACAGGGCAGCATTGGGGCGTTCCCAAGGCCATGCTTTCTGTGCACGCTTGGTTGTTGCTGGAGAATGAGCCGCGTTCGACCGATGACGTGATGGAGGCGCTCGCGCTGAGCAGGGGGAGCGCGCACAGCATGTTGCATTTGTTGGTGGAGTGGAAATTGGCTTACCCCATCAAGCGCTTGGGCAGTCGGCAAGTCCGTTTTTTGGCGGAAGCGGACCCTTGGACCATGTTGCTCGCCATTGCGGAACAACGGACCAAGCGAGAACTCGAACCGTTGGTGTCGCTTGCGCTATGGAACGACCGAAACAGCCAGCAAATGAAGCGCGATGGCAAAGGTGAATTGCATGAGCATTTGAAGTCCATTTCAACCCGAGCAATGCAGGTTCAGAAGACGCTCGAATTCATGCAGCGCGAAGATGAAAAACGCTGGTGGAAATGGCTGTTGGCCCCGTTGCGAACAAAATGAAAATCCTTCCAAACGCGCGCCACGTTTCATACCTTCGAAAAAAATCAGAATCATGTTGCACGAACAAATTCAACAGGCGCTGAACGAGCAAATCACGCTGGAAGGCCAAAGCAGTCATGCTTATTTGGCCATGGCAGTTTGGGCGGAGACAAGTGGTTTCGACGGCACGGCCAGCTTTTTATACACCCACGCGGAAGAAGAGCGTCAACACATGCTCAAGCTCATGCGCTTTGTGAACGAACGGGGCGGGGTGGCTTGCGTTCCCGATTTGGAAGCACATGATCAGAAGTTCAATGGAATCGAACACGTTTTCCAGTTGATTCTGGAACATGAAACACGGGTCACGGCAAGCATCAATGGGGTGGTGGATCAATGTTTGGCATTGAAGGATTACACCACACACAACTTCATGCAATGGTATGTGGCGGAGCAAATCGAAGAAGAGGCATTGGCTCGAAAGATTTTGGACAAACTCGCCCTCGCTGGAGGAGACAAAGGCGCACTGTATTTGTTTGACCGGGACATCGCCAATTTGATTGGCAACCACGCGTAATCCATGCGGATCAACGCCCAAGTCAAAACCAACGTCCGCTTTCGGACCCTCGCACTGCGAACCGCGGTGTGCGTTTTGCTGGGATGTGGTGTGCCGACTGAATCAAGTCTGGCCCAATCGGAGTCGCTGGACGAAACGGATACCCGCGCCATCATGAAGGCGAATTTCTTGTTTCATTTCGCCGCGTCAAATGAATGGCCTGCATCCTCGAAAAGTGGTGATTTCAACGTCGCGGTCATTGGGAATGAACGGCTTTTCGAAGAACTCGTTGACAAGTATGCATTCAAAATGGTCGGCGCCCAGCCGCTCAAAATTCACGCATTCCATGATGTGGAGTCGTTCAAGGGTGCGCCCAGCATGCATTTGATTTACTGCGATCCGGGGGGGGATGCATTGAGCGCATTGGCCAAGTCCCTGGAAGGCAAACCGGCGCTGCTCGTGGCTGACTCAGAGGGGGCGCTTGAACGCGGGGCGTTCATCAATTTTGTCGCTGTTGGAAACCGCATTCGTTACCAAATCAATGCTGATCAGGCGCGGGAAAAGGGAGTGTTGATTGGGAATAAAATCATGTCTTGGGCTGTAACCTCCACACCATGAAGAAATACCGAACTACACATTGGATGCAGGCGGTCCTGTGGGGCGCTATGGTTTTGGTGACGTGTGTCCTTCACGCGCAATCCCCCGTAGAGCGAGCTTCGCGGTTGGCCCAATCCGGAAGCTGGTGGGAAGCGTACGATGTTCTCGCTCCGGTCATCCAATCCGAACCGCAACGTTCGGATGCGCGTGCTTGGTTCATGTTGGGTTTCATTGAGAAGGAGTTGCATAAATCATCAGGAGAATCCGGTGCGGAAGCGCCACACCGGGTCCAATCCGTGGCAAGCTTTGAACAGGCGTTGTCCATGCCTGCACTGCCGACCAAAGACCGGGAGACCGCACGGGAGGCCTTGGACTTTTTGTCGCGGACGTATTTCCGAGAGGCCATTGATCGTGTCGAGGGGTTTACTCCGGGTAGCACGGCTGAAATTCTCGGTTTAATGAGCCAATACGAGCGCATTCAAACGACCTTAAATCCGCAATTTGACAAATCGGACCAACGCGCCGACCTACACCGCTATTTGGGACAAGCCCATGCGCAGTTATTGGAAACGGAGCGGCATGCCGGTACGGCCATGGAACGGGAGTTGTTTGAGGGGGCGGTCGAACACTACGGTAAGTCGTTGGCTTTTGATCCGGACAATTACGCCAGCCAATACAACCTCGCCATCGTCCTCTACAACCACGGTGTGCGCCAGTTGAAGCGCATCGACCATAACACCTCCATGTTCGAACTTATGGAAATTCAGGACCAATGTGTGGCCTTGTTCGAATCTGCCCTGCAGCCGATGCAGCAGGCTTACACGCAGCGGCCCGAGCGATTGGAAACCCTGAAAGGCCTGATGACCATCCATTACGCCCTCTCACAAAAGGAGGAATCCGACATGTACCGTAGCAAAATTGAAGACGTCCTTCAGAAACGCTAAACCCGCCGATAAAAGCTGAGGGAAGCGCATTAAATTGCTCCCATGATTCGCAGTGCTGGACCCAATACATTCCGATGGGGCATCGGATGGCGTATATCGTTGGGTTTCGGCGTATTCGGTCTGGCGGTCGGC
>Ga0181554_1003933_pt1 | contig 12317 bp, 6 predicted proteins | sample 011ome_16_FD_145602 | JGI IMG/M metagenome (GOLD analysis project Ga0181554, IMG submission 145602) | Coastal salt marsh microbial communities from the Groves Creek Marsh, Skidaway Island, Georgia - 011503CT metaG (spades assembly) | ecosystem: Environmental > Aquatic > Marine > Intertidal zone >... | reverse complement strand
ACAGACGGACTTCTTCCAGCAGTCTTGTGACCCCTAAAAACGCGTCGACTTGTTTTCGCAATTTTCGGGTTTGTGAACCATTGAAAACCCCGGATATTCTGATGTCCTCGTCACCGGATCTGTTCCTTGAAAAGGTTTTCTCGGATAGCGCGGCCGCCACGGCCGCCGCGGCCACTTGCGGACGCGTCTGTACCAGCCATCGCGCTGTCTTGAAGTCGGAAAGAGTCTCGCTCTTCTCCACTTCTTCGGTCTAACCACCGCGTGTCGCCCTCGACCGCGCTCAGCACCACATGGCCGCCCTCACCACCCCCTTCGCGCCCGCCGGCGTACGTGGCCCCACCGCGCGCGCCATGAGCTCCAGGTCGATCTCCCAGCGTGTGCCCGCCGCTGGCGCCCGCGTGCAGCCCCGCAAGGTGAACGTCGCCGTTCGCGCGGCGGAGGGTAGCATTCGCGAGCAGGCCGGTCGCCGTGGTGCGTACACCCCCGACATTCCCTCGCTCGATCCCCGATGGGACACGTCTCATTCAACACAAAACCCTGCTCGCCGAAAACCTGCTCGCGATCGATTCCGAAACACCCTGTCGCGCCCTGACATCTTCCCTCCCTCCCTCCACGCGTCTCAGCTCCCCTGGAGAAGAACTCCCTATTCAACGCCAAGTACGTTCCTTTCGCTGGCGACTCCAGCGAGGAATACTCCCTGGATGAGGTCATCTACAGGTCCCAGTCCGGCGGTCTCCTCGACGTCCAGCACGACATGGAGGCGCTCGCCATCTATCCCCCCGAGTACTGGAAGGCGCTGTTCGACGAGCGCGTCGGCAAAACCGTGTGGCCCTACGGCTCCGGCGTGTGGTCCAAGAAGGAGTGGGTGCTCCCCGGCATCCCCGACGAGGACATCGTCTCGATGTTCGAGGGTAACTCCAACCTCTTCTGGGCCGACCGCTACGGCCGCGAGAACCTCGGCATGAAGGACCTCTGGGTGAAGCAGTGCGGAAACAGCCACACCGGCTCGTTCAAGGATCTCGGCATGACGGCGCTCGTCTCGCAGGTGAACCACATGCGCAGGCAGGGTAAGCCCCTGGCTGCCGTGGGGTGCGCCTCCACCGGCGACACCTCGGCGGCGCTCTCGGCGTACGCCGCCGCCGCGGGCATCCCCTCCATCGTGTTCCTGCCCGCCGACAAGATCTCGCTCGCGCAGCTCGTGCAGCCCATCGCGAACGGCTCGCTGGTGATGTCCATCGACACCGACTTCGACGGCTGCATGCGCCTGATCCGCGAGGTCACCGCGGAGCTCCCCATTTACCTGGCGAACTCCCTCAACTCGCTCCGCCTGGAGGGCCAGAAAACCGCCGCGATCGAGATTCTGCAGCAGTTCGACTGGCAGGTGCCCGACTACGTCATCATCCCCGGCGGCAACCTCGGCAACGTGTACGCCTTCTTCAAGGGTTTCAAGATGTGCAAGGATCTCGGGCTGGTTGACAAGCTCCCCCGTATGGTTGTCGCGCAGGCGGCTAACGCCAACCCCTTGTACCGCGCGTACAAGAACGGATTTGAGAACTTTGAGGCGATCAAGGCGGAACCCACCTTCGCGTCCGCCATCCAGATTGGCGACCCCGTGTCCATCGACCGCGCAATCTACGCCCTGAAGGAGACCAACGGTCTCGTGGAGGAGGCCACCGAGGAGGAACTTATGGACGCTGCCGCGGAGGCGGACCTCACGGGCATGTTCAACTGCCCCCACACCGGTGTGGCGCTGGCGGCGCTCAAGAAGCTCCGGGCGAACCAGACGATCGGCCCGGATGACCGCACCGTGGTGATCAGCACTGCGCACGGCCTTAAGTTCGCGCAGAGCAAGGTGGCATACCACTCCGGTGAGATCGAAAACATCGTGGGCAAGTACGCGAACCCCCCGGTGCTGGTCAAGGAGGACTTCGGGGCCGTCATGGACGTTCTCAAGGAGCGCCTTGAGAAGCAGTAAAGCGAAAAAGCTTCGTGTCGTTAGTTGAAAACTTTGGTGCAAACGGTTGGGCTAATCAATCCTATCTTAACCGTCTTGCTCGTGACGTCGGTCGTCCCTCGCACCCGCGTTTTCTCCCTGCTTCCTTTCGCGTCAGGCGCGTATTTTGATCGAAGGCAAGCCCCACACGACGTATCGGCGGTAAGGAAGCTCTTCTTTCGCGTCGCCCGAGTCGTCCGCCGCTTCGGCGTCTCCTTCCGCCTCCTCAGCTTCTCCTGCGTCTTCCGGTGGCGCAGTCGCCTTCGGCTTGTCCGCGTTCCACACGGCGCTCGCGACGTCGACTTGAGGAGCATCTGCCTCGAGAGCCTCGTTCGCGCCCAGCAACGCGGTGATCGTCTCGCTGTTCCCCGTGGGCGTGCAAGGCATGACAGGCAACACGATCGTTTCCACGCCGCGCATCGAGAGCAGCGCCGCCGTCCGGAACGGGTCTTCCAAGCGCTTCTCTCCCTCGCTCTTCCTGTTGTCCAGTCTCGTCTGCGCCGCGCGCGCGGCTTCGTTGGTGGTATTGCACGCCAGAAGGGCGAGGCGGCACTGCGTCATATCAAGGCAGGCGATCGCCGGCGGCGGGACGTAAGACATGAACCGTCCGTGTCCGAAATACATCAGCGCGCCCCTCGCGCTGCTCAGCACGCGCTGGCACTCGCCTTCGCCGGGAACGCCGTCCGACGAGCCCTGCGCGCCGTGCCAGTCGGCGCCGAACCGCTCTTTCATCGCCGCAAACGCGGTCGGTATCGCTCCGTCCTCGCCTTCGTCTTCGTTCCGCAAGTCCACGAGGTACGTCACCCCACTGAGGGACACGTCGCCCCGAGATGACGCGTCGGTGAGGCGTCTGAGGAGGATGTGCATCGAGAAGTCGCGCGACACCGCCGCCGCGTCGGCAAGGAAGTTCAGCGCTTCCAGCGGAAGCGGCGAGAGGATCTCGTCCACCAGAAGGACGACTTTCTTTCCTTTCGCGCCCTCGCCGCCCAGAAACGACTTCCATGCCGACAAGACGGGCGAAAGCACGAACTTCATCGCATCGCAAACCTCACCCCAGCCGGACGTGACCGAATGTCCTTCAGCGGCGGCGGCGCCCGACACGCGCTTTTCTTCGGATAACTTGAAGTTGCTCACCAAAGACAACGCGGCGGAGAGCTGTGTCGCGTCGGCACGCGCGACGTGCGCTCCAGCGCGACCAGCGTCGGCATTGTGGCAGCCGATCGCCAAGAACGTTTCGTCGCCTCGCCCGTGGATCCACTGCAACGAGAAAACAGAAAGGTCCTCGGGTAGCGAGGGAGGAGAGGCCATGCATTGGCCAGGGTCGATCTGAATTGATCTCCAAGCCTGGGAAGACGAATCCAGTCGATCGAGGAGAGAAGCGCTGTACTTGCTCGCGGCTGGGTCCCCGAGCGTCGCCTCCAACAATCGCTTGTTTCGGATCAGTAACGCCTCAATATCTTGGTCGTCAGTAGCTGAAGTGAAGATGGAGAGCTGCAGCTCAGCAACTTTACACGACTGCGAAAGCGCGAGGGCGGCCGCGGCGTTCCCCGGCTCCGCGCTCCCGTAGGCATGCGCGAGACACAGCGCCGCCTTCGAGACCGAATCATACTTCGCCGTCTTCAAGCCGACGTCAATGGACTGCTCGAGGGCTCGGATAGCACGGGTCTTCGTCATATCGGGTGCGAACTCGGGGTGTGCGACAGAAGTGACTTCTTCTGTGTCGCTGCTCTCTTCAACGCGAGAGTCCTCTGACGTGTTTTCTGCCGGGTCGTCGGGATGCTCTTCTTTGTCTTCGCCTTCCGCGGCATCCGCCTCGGCGACCGCTTTCTCATCTGACTCGACCGCTTCACCCTCGGCATCATCACCGCTCGGTACGGGTGAGATTATTGGAGGGGGAGGTTCCTTCCACGCTTCAGTTTTGATTTGCGTGTTGTAAACAGCGAGCAGCGCGTCACCCAATAAATAAAGTGAATCGACGCTGCCGTCGCTCTTTTTGTGAAGGTTCACCGCCTCCGATGCTGCAACAACGGCTTGCTCCGCGGAACCGAGCGCGACGTCGAACGACTCAGGAACGCTGTCGTCCAGGAATGCAAGGATCGCTGATGCATCCGCACCCTGCATCGTCGGAAAGGCAGGCCGGTTTTGCTGCTTGTCAAAGTTATCAAACGCGCGGTCTGCCTTGGCTAGCTCCAGAAGACATAGAGCTTTCGCGCTCTTCACGGCGGCGAGCAGTCTCGCAGCGGGAAGAGAACTTCGAAGCGGATTCACGGACCCCTCGCAAGCGATCGCGAGGATTTCTTCAGCCTGAACCTCAGCCTCACTGACGATGCTCGTGATGGTTTTCAGCGTGGGACGAAGGTCATCGGCCATGGATGGGTCCTTGTACATCAGCTCTGCCAAAGATAGCAACGATTTGACCAGGTTCATGCTGCTGCCGCACGTCCGCAGAATGGTGATCGCTTCCGAGACTGCTCGCATCGCGCCGTCAAAAAGGGCGTCCGGCCGTCCTCCGAGAGTCAGGATTTGCTGCATCTCGACTTGTAACACGTTGGAAAGCTCGACGTGAAGGTCAGCCAACACCATTTTCGTGTCCAGAGATTCGCCGCGACCCGCGAACACGAGGCGATTCCGTAGCAGCTTCAAGGCGGTGAGCAATGAATCCTTCGCCGAGAGTTGACCGTCTCGAGTGTTCAATTTGTCCTTCGCGTAATCCGCGAGGTTTTCTCCCCAAAAGGCGACGTCGCCGGCGCGCGTCTGCCCACGAAGCTGAAGTCGAATGGCGTCCACGGGTTTGTTTACGGACGATGCGCACTTCGCGAGGTAAAGGTACGCCCATGCCTCCGTTTCGCCATCGCCGTGCGCGTGCGCGTGCACGATCGTCTCTTGCAGCAGCGTCGACGCAGCCGAAAACGCGCCGCGCCGCACCAGGTACGCGCCTCGCGCCAGCCAGTAATCGCGCAGCGCGAGAGGACGCAGCAGCTTGGACGTCGACGCTTCTTCGGGTTGATGTTCATCACCCGATTGCGTTGTCAACGCGTCAGCCCGCTTGACTTCCAGTCGGCCCTGCTTCGCCTCCGCGTCGGATAAGTCCAGAGGACCGGCGAGCGCTTCGTGCAAGGTACAAGCGGTGCGCAGCAGCAACGCGTCGCACAGCGCGGCGAGCTTCAAGCGGTACACGGCGACCAGCGCCTCGTTTTCGGCGGCAAGCTTCGCGATGAGTAGCCCCAGCTGACACAGCGGGAGACACTGCACGTGCATACTGCGAGTTTCCAGCGCGGAGCAGAGATATTCGAGGTACGCGTGGAGCAGTTCCGGCCTTCCCACAGATTCGACGGTGATCTCAAACGGCCCGACGTTTTTGCGAATCGAGTCGTACGTCGCCTCCGAGAACGTGAAGTGCGCCCAGTCCTCCGCGGTTTCCGGCAGAGGCGTTCCTTCAGAAGCCTTGGTCATGCACTCACGCAACAACCGCACCGCATATTGTTGTGCCATGAGTAGGTGGTCGGTTCGAACATCGTTGTCACCCGAGATTTTGCTCAGCATCAAGAAGACCCGAATCGCTGAGCAAATCTGCTTCGTCCCGAACATCGTCGCTGTCGCGTCATCCTCGCCGTCGATGGCGAGCAAAACGTCCACCGCGGAGAGCAGAGTATCTTCAGCATCTGACGCGGGTTGGCCACTGCTGGTGTGCAGCCACTCCGCAAAGTGAGCGATGTACTCAATTTGCACGGCAGGCTTATCTTTTAGCACGTCGATCGCTTTGCGGTGCGCCCGCATCGCATCAAACGGCACGGTTGCTTGCGCCGCCAAAACCGTCCAAATCTTTGCCTGCATTTCCTCGTCGTACTCGGAGATGATGCTGATGTCCTCGTCGACGCTCTTCCCGACGGAAGACAGGAACATGACTTTGTACTCCCACAGGGGCTTGTGCTCGTTACTCGGCAACACCTTGAAAGCAGCTTGGACTTGTTTCGTGCCTTTTTCCCACTCGGACGCGTCCATCAGGCAATCGAACAAAAGCACGTACGCGGACTGCAGGAACTTGTAATCGCTCACCTTCGCGGCGCGCGCCGCCTCAAGAATCACTTCCAGCGGCTTGACGAGGATTCTTCGCGCCGAAGCCGAACCCATGAAGCTCGTACCCGCGTTCCAGAAGCATTTCGCAGCGTAGCAGACGATATCACCACGGTTCGCACGTCGACCGAATTTCGCGGCTTCGACGAATCGCTCAAACGCTTTCTGCTTCAAGGTGTTCAGCACCGACTCGTCTTGCTGCGCGGGTCGAACCAAACCGACGACGCTGTTTCCGTACGCGCACGCCGCGACGCCGCTCCAGTACAAACTCTGGGGAGACGCACTCCCATCCAGTGCCTTCCCCAAAGCCGAAGCTTGTTCGCAGCAGTCAATCGCAGCGCCGAACGATTTGATGGCAAGTCCAGCCTGCCCGAGTCTGGCCCAAATCTCGACATCGCCGGCGATGCTCGCACCTTCCGGGCGGAGAAGCCCGATCGCGCGTGACAAGATTTCGCCGCCTTCCTTCACGTCGCCTTTGGTGATCTGCGGGATCATGGCGGCCACTTGCGCCACGACATCGTCTTCAATGGTCACGACACTCGCACTTCCTGCGGAAACCTGCAGTCGTGCAAGCATAGCAGACAATCTTCGAGTACTGGTCTCATCGACATGGGTCAGTGCAGACTCACAAGTCGCGATGGCCTGATTCAGGTCATCGGAGTCCTCCAACACGCGCGAAGCGAACTCCGCGCAAAGCGCGTCGTAATCGACGACTCGAGTTTCCTCTGTCTCGCCCTCCGGTTTGGCAGGCGTTTCTACCTCGGCAGATGACGCCTGCTCTCCGCCATCATCTGCCGCGGGAGTTTCAGTGATTTCCTTGGGTCGAGAGTTAGCAACCAAGTACGCTTTGTGCTCAAATCCGGAAGCGACGAGGTGTGCGTAACTTCCAAGTAATGCCGGGTCGCAATTCTCGAGCTTCTTGAGCTCTTCAAGAAGAGGAGCCGAGACAGCTAGCATCTCAGCGTATTGATGGTTTTTAATGGCGTCGATATATGTGTTCCACGCGTGTGTCGCGGCGTTCATGACAGCCCAGCTTTCGTTGAGGCTCGTACCGAGGCGCGCGGATCGAAGGAAAGCCGCAGATGCGCCGTTCTGCAAATCGACTTCCAAATCACCGCTGGTACCGTCGACGTTTACTTCCGGAGGAGGTAAAACAGGTGCACCCTTTGCTTTTAACATGGCAGCGCAAGTCGCCCCGTCCACGTAGTTGACCTCGATCTGCAGGACGATGGTCTCGTTATCGCGAACAGCGTCCCATCCAGTGACACCAAAAACATTCGCGGCGCAGCTGTGGGCGAGTGGGTACAACCTCGCGTCAGCCGCGGTTTTGCACATGTTTGCCCACAAGTTCAAACGAGCAGTCGCACGCCGCCTGACAGTCTCCGCGTCGAGACCATCGTCCGGTGCATCGCTCGTGACAACATCTGCCTCTGCCTCCGCCTCAGGTTCTGGAGCGTCCCCTTCCTGCTCATCAACATCAGCGGCGGGTTCGTCCTTCACGGGATACGGCAGGAGTTTATCCAGTGTCGACAAACGGTCAAACGCGTCTTGTAGGAGGTTAGCGCCGCTCCTGTAACTCTTGGCTTCACGCGCCAACTCCGTGAGAAGCAGAACTTGGTCTTCGACGCTCTCTTTATCATCGTGGAAACCACCTTTAATTTTCAGCGCGTGTTCCAGCGGGACAAGATATCGATCCAAAGGGCGCTCGTATCCAGTGCGTTCAACCTCCGCGTCCGTGGCCGTGTAATCTAGTGTGAGGCCCTTGGAGACGTGCGCATGTGCCTCCTTCAAATTGTCCTCCGCGACGTAACAGTGTGCCAGCTCCAGGTGTAAGGCGGCGCGAAGCCTATTCAGTGTCGATCCCACAGATTCGAGCGCGCTCGACGCAGATGCGAAAACTCGAGTGAGGCTGTGCCGAAGGCTGGGTTGAAGTAGCGGCAAACTCGCTGTCCAGATAAGTTGGCACGCGTCCTGTACGCCGCTGCTATCTTGTAGCCGAAGAAACGACGAAAGTTCTTCGTCGGTTCGATTGACCACCGTTTTGTGCACTTCGATAGCTGAGGGGTCGAGCGATCCCTTCTTTTCACCCAGTTCGTCGAGCGCCAAGAGATGAGAAGTCAGCGCGCTGCGCGCGCGCGCAAGCGTAGATTCTGAGGCTCCCGCGCGACGCACGCACCAGTCAGCCAGCTCTCGTAGCTGATGCTGCGCTGCTATCCACCCGATATAAGCCACTGAGTTCATGTCTACGCCCTCTACGGGCTGGTTCACGGCTTCACCTTCGCTGCTTGCCGCTGGATCGACTTGCGCCCAAGCTTCTTTCAGAGTGGACTCAACTTCCGCCACGTCCTTGCACGCCCCAGAGCGGACGAACTGAACGAGCGCCGCAGCGCCGTCCGCGCCGTCACCGCCCTCCTTTTTCCCACTCAACGCGCCGATGTGCGACTTCAGCTTCACCATGGTATCCGAAAGCTCTGGAACAGTTTCTTTGCACAGATCATACGCTTTCGACGCCACCTGCAGTGCCTCGTCGTTTTTGTCTGCGTCGCTGAGGCACAGCGCGTGCAAGCGCAGAAAATGGGCGCGCCATGCTTCGTGGCCCGCGATACTTTCCAAGCCCTCAGCGACGAGGGTCGAGGATTCTACGAGCTGCCGTCGAGTTCCAGTCTTCTGTAAGGGTCGGGAGATCACGGCATAGTGCACGCTGGCGTCGAAGACCAAAAATAGATACCGCCGGTCTGAAAGAGCGAGCTTGAGTCCCGTGAGGAGAAATCCGAGAGCATCGAGCGTGCCAACAACGAGAGAGCGGCCGGTCTGTCCTTCGCACCCGATGGCGTGGAGCAGTGCTTTGGCATACCAAGCCCGGCATACGAACTGGTCCTTCAGCTCAAGAGCGTTTCCCTCTCCATCTCTGAGCTTTGGTTCCGATGACTCGAGAAAGTACAGCTCGAGAGCGTTCGTCGCGATCGACGTCGCGCGGAGCTGTTTCGAGGGAAGCACGAGGACGGGAAAAGTGTGAGTTGACCGAACCGCGGCCATGAGCGTCGCAAGCGGATGCGCGAGCGAATACGACTGGAGACGTACCTTCACCGCTGTCTCTGCGCAAAGAACCAGAATGTCCCTTCCGACTCGCTCCTGTGGAGAGCCAGCGAGGGAAACGAGTATGTCCGCGTGAGCCCGTCTGAGAAGGTCGGCATCATTCAGTCGAGTCGCCTCACTGAGTGAAAGCCGAATGCCCTCTGGCAAGGGCAGCATCGCCGGTGTTTCTCGCATGTCACCTAGTACGGGCAGCACATATTCGCCAAAAGGGTGTGCTCCCTGACAAACTCCGCCTTCAATAACCTCCGCTTTCACAGCCAGACGCGCGGCTGAGGTACTACGTCCGGCGTCGTGAGAAAGCCTTATTTGGCACAAGCAACGGCGGTTCTGCTGGTTCAAAAGTCTTGGCCGAGTCGGGCGTCGGGCAGTCGGCGCCCAAAAGTGCAACAACAAGATAGATATTTCTTTGCCGCGGCTCGCCACTGTGCGACGCACGAATATGTGGTCTTGTGCGTCATCGGCAGCTTCATCGCCGTCTGTATTGCAGCGAACCAACTCATTACGAGCCACCAAGCGCTCAGACAACAGGGCGCGAGGCACCACCCGGGCTAGAACGAGAATGGGGAGCTCAAGTGCAGACGGCCCCAAGATATTTCCTGAGTCGTCTCAAGTGGCGGATGCGCTGGCCGACCTCACCATGAAAGCGGCTGAGGAGGCAATCAAAGAGCGCGGGTCGTTCGCCGTCGCAGTTGCAGGTGGCTCTCTGATAAACCTGCTCGGGGGTTTGAAAGGCAAGCAGGATGTAGACTGGAGTAACTGGCACGTGTTCTGGGTGGACGAGCGATGTGTGCCTCACAGCGACCCCGACAGCAACTTCGGGGGCGCCGTGAAGGCTCTCCTCGGTGAAGTGCCCATCCCTTCTACTCAGCTGTATGCGATCGATGAGAGTTTATGTCCGCAGAACGCTGGTGCTGCAAAAGCGTGCGCTGAAGAGTATGATGCGAGATTGAAGTCGTTGTCGCGTGAAATTCTTCCGATCTCGGGCGCGGGGCTCCCCGTTTTTGACTTGCTGCTCCTCGGCTTCGGCCCCGACGGTCATATATGTTCACTATTTCCCGACCACGCTCTTCTCAGTGTGACGGAACCTTGGATATTGCCGATTTCAGACTCACCCAAGCCTCCGCCTGAGCGAATCACGTTTTCTCTGCCGGTGGTGAATGCGGCGAAGTCGAAGTGCTTCACCGCCGTCGGCGAAGGCAAAGCGGAGATGGCGGCGACCATCATCAAGAAGAGTTCGTCTAGCGGCGACTCGTTCGTCCCGGCTTCCCTGGTGACCGGGGACATCGTTTGGCTCATGGACGAAGCGGGAGCGTCGAAGCTGTAGGAGTGACTTGTGTAATGTACGATCTAGTGACTTTCTCATTTGGATTATATATTCTAAAGATACAAAAAGTCTGCTCCCGCACGGGAGCGCAGCTGCGATTCGCGCGCGTGCGCGCCGTATGTAAAATGAATGTTCTTGCGACGCACCTCTGGTGCGTTTATCCTCCTTGCCCGAGTTCAGTGCGGCGAATGAAGTTGAATTCCTCGTCCTCGTCCACGGCCGCGCCGTTCTTCCCATTGGGATAGTGAGCCCCCCCGCGAAGGTCGCCCCCCATCATCTCCAGCTCGTCGAGAGACGTGTTGTTGGGGAAAAGAGCGTCTCTTTCCGGCTCGCGGAAAGACACGATTGCCTCGCTCATGAGCATGCCCCCCCCCGAGTTCCCATTCCCCTCGTACGCCGGCGCCGACAGCTGCACGAACTGCTCGGCGTTGGCCTCGCCGGCGTTAAGCTCGTTCTCGAGAAGACCGGGAAGGTCGATACCTCCCTGGTCGAGCGAGCGTCCGTTGGCGGGCGCCGACGCCGCCAAAGTCTTCGCCGCGGCAGTCTTTTGCCTTTTCTTTTCCCTCTCCTCCTTGGCATCCTCCTTGGCACCCGCGCCCGACGCGTTCGTCGCAGGCGCCTCTTCCTTCTTCACCGGCTGGGGCGTTCCCATGATGTCCTTGAAGAGCGACGCGGGAAGCTTAATCGGGGGAGGGAGCTTGACCGGCACCACAGGGGGAAGAGGAGGAGGGAGCGAGCCGCCCGCCTTTGTCACCTGACTCCTGAGCGCCAAGTTCTCGTCGTACAGCTTGTTCGCCTGCTTCTGTACCTTCTCCAACTCAGCGCGAAGGGACGTGCTCTCGCGCACCAACTCCTGCGCTTTGGTCGACAGGAGCTCGCTTTCTTCCTTCTTACGTTGTTTGGAGCGCCTCGCGGACTCGCGGTTGGCCTCCTTTCTACGTTGGGTCTTGACGTCCCGGTCTCGAACCGCCACGCCGCCCTCCTGGGCGTTCGCCTGCGCGCCGCCGCCGCCGTTCGCGCCTTCGCCGTACGGAGCCGAGTACCAGTACGGCTGAGAGGCGGACTGCTGCATCCCCGCGTACGCGAGCTGCTGCTGGTACGCTTGATGCGAGGGATAACCCCCCGAGTCGGAATATTGGTGCGGGCCCTGTCCTTGCTGCCTCGCGTCCTGGTAGTAATATCCCTGCTGCTGCGCGTGTGAAAACGAGTCAGAATAATCGGTAAGCACATCTACCAAGGATAAGAGTGGGTGACGCAACGGGTGACGAAACGAGTCGGGTGTTCGCGGGACGTGGAGACATCTCGCGCGAGCTGGAAGACGCGGAGGGTTCGCAACGCACCTGCTGTTGCGCGTAGCCGTAAGAGTTTCCGGAAACACTGACGCCTCCGTTGTACCGATCCTCGCCGTCCGAGGCCTGCGCCGACCCCCGCTGCTCGCGCTGCATCTTGAAGCGCGGGGCTCGTTGCACACGGAAGATTCACGGACCGTCGGGCGCGCGTCCTACTGCGGAGCGAGACGACGAACGCGTGCAGAGAAGTCGCCACGAAAACGAGCCCTGCTCAAAGACAACCCTCGGGTGAAGGAGTCTGAGGCCACACGCGCGTCCTTACGCGACGTGGAGCTCTGCGACGAGGAAGCGAAGGACCCCTCCCCGACACAGAAATGGCGCGTAAAAAACGCGTTCGAAGAGTCGCGAAGTGTCCTCCGCGCCTCTCTCGTGACCGGCCGCGGTCGTACACGCGCGTCGGCCCGCTGGGTGCGAGTCGCTTCTTCGTGTATCGCTCGGGACTACGCACGAAGTCGATGTCCGGAACCGCGCACACCGCGCG
>Ga0181554_1003929_pt1 | contig 12330 bp, 9 predicted proteins | sample 011ome_16_FD_145602 | JGI IMG/M metagenome (GOLD analysis project Ga0181554, IMG submission 145602) | Coastal salt marsh microbial communities from the Groves Creek Marsh, Skidaway Island, Georgia - 011503CT metaG (spades assembly) | ecosystem: Environmental > Aquatic > Marine > Intertidal zone >... | reverse complement strand
TGAAGTACTTCTTCACGGTTTGGTGGAAGCTCAACACTTCGCGTTTCTCCTCTGCCGGCGCTTCTTCAGCCGCAGCGACCGGAGCCGCAACAGCGGCAGAATCCACAGCAGTGGTATCAACGGCAGTGGAATCAGTCACAGCGTCCATGGCAACGGAATCTCCGGCCATTTCGGTCTGTGCGTCTTGGGCCAAGGCCGTAGCTGGCGCTTGGATCATCATCAACCCTGCCAGGGCAAGGAGGGTAAACAACTTCTTCATGTGAATCAGGTTGGTGTTTAGTCGTGATTTGATGGCTGCTCCGCCTCTTCAGGCATCGCAGGGGTGCAAATGTAATTCGTTGCCTTGCAAGGTGCAAGGAGATTTTGAGAATTAGCAGTTGTTCGTGCGTTCGCCTCGTTCGAATGCTGCTGAAGGCGGCACTCCCTGCACCCACCTTAGCCGACCCGTGCCAACGCGATTGCTCATCAACCCCAAGAAAACCAAATCGGCCGCTCCCGTGAAGGGAACGGCCGATTCATTTCGTGTCAGAATCGCTGCCAAAGGATCAATTGCAGGTCCATATGCCTCCCTCATTGTCTTCACAATCAGTCTGATTCGTTGCAGACCCGCCAACACAACTGCACGAAGGACACGTCCCCCAAACGGGGTTGGTGCCATTGGTGTTCGCAAAATAAACTGGTTCGGATGCTATTAAACCAACACACCATGAGCTGAGGTCCTGATTGAATCCAGAATTCTGGAACATAAAATCCATAATCGTCACACTGCTCACATCCCAGCCGCCAATGTTCTGATTGAATGCAGCAGCATCCATGAACATATGATCCATATTCGTCACACTGCTCACATCCCAGCCGCCAATGTTCTGATTGAATGCATCAGCATGGTAGAACATATTCTCCATATTCGTCACACTGCTCACATCCCAGCCGCCAATGTTCTGATTGAATGCAGGAGCAAGCATGAACATAAACCTCATATTCGTCACACTGCTCACATCCCAGCCGCCAATGTTCTGATTGAATGCATCAGCATGGTAGAACATATTCTCCATATTCGTCACACTGCTCACATCCCAGCCGCCAATGTTCTGATTGAATGCAGGAGCAAGCATGAACATATACCTCATATTCGTCACACTGCTCACATCCCAGCCGCCAATGTTCTGATTGAAAGTATCTGTTTCACTGAACATACCTTGCATATCCGTCACACTGCTCACATCCCAGCCGCCAATGTTCTGATTGAAAGAAGGAGCATATGCGAACATATAATTCATATCCGTCACACTGCTCACATCCCAGCCGCTAATGTTCTGATTGAATGCAGCAGCAAGCATGAACATATAATGCATATCCTTCACATTGCCAACATCCCAGCCGACAATGTTCTGATCGAATGCAAGAGCAGAAAAGAACATAGACTGCATATTCGTCACACTGCTCACATCCCAGCCGCCAATGTCCTGATTGAAAGTATGTGCGTTATTGAACATGCCAGACATATCCGTCACATTGCTCACATCCCAGCCGCCAATGTTCTGATTGAAAGAAGGAGCATATGCGAACATGTTAGACATATTCGTCACATTGCTCACATCCCAGCCGCTAATGTCCTGATCGAATTGACTACTACCATTGAACAAGCCAGCCATGTCCGTCACATTCTCTGTATTCCAATCTGAAATGTGTCCGTAAGTGTCCAAGGCGAGCGATTGATCGCTTGTCCACAAGTTCACTGCACTAGAGATGTTGGCTTGTGTGATGGGCTCAATACTTCGAACGCAACGAACAGAAAATCCGTCATTCGCTGTCCACCAAGTGGACCTCTGCACACCATCCCAATTTTCTAAGGAATATATATCGTAAGAAACGATCCCGCCATTGTCAGTTGAACCGAGTGCCCAAAAATTTGCCTCTTCGCCGCCATAGAGGAAATTCTCATCACTATATCGCGCAGCGCCTGGTACCGCCCGGAAGCCGCTCGTGTTTGTGCCGTTCCAAGCTGGTGAATCCGAAGCCGTCGCCTTCAATGGAGTGGCCGCCGTGGCATCACCCACTCCTCCGTAATTACTTACCAATGTGACCCAATCATCATCCGTAGAAACGTGCCAGCCCGTTGGGCACAAATTGTCCGTACTTACTGCATAATAATTATACAACCGGCCGTAATAAGCCAAATTACAAGCCTCATCCGGACCTCCTTCATCGTAAACCGTCATCGCTCCATTGGGCGTGGTGGACCAGGTAGCGAAGTCCAATCCGTCTGGAATTGGAGTTCCATCGGTATAATTCTCAACGCGCAGGTTTTCCGCAAACCAGCATTGAGAGCCGATTTCAACCGTCGCATAATTGTAACCGCCGTACCCGAGTTCGTCGCCGCATGAGTTGAACGTGGCCACCGCACCAAACGTATAATTGACTTCATCTGCCGCAACGTTATCCGTCCCTGCTGCATTGGTGAAGGCACTGCCTGCGACATTGATCGTGCTCGCACCTTCAGCAGTTGGTGTAAACGTAGCCGTGTACGTCGTGCCTGATCCGGCAAAGTCAGAAAGGGTGCCATTCGTCACTGTGACGTCGCCTTCCGTGAAATCCGTTGTGCTTTCCGATGACGTAAAGGTGATATTGAGCGTAGTGCCTACTGATGACCCACAATCATTTGACTTCGTATACGTGATCGTCATCGTTGGAGGTACGAACGTCCAATTGAACTCGTCCGCTGCGGCGTTGATGTTTCCTGTAGGATCAGTAAATGCACCGGCTGCGACGTTGATCGTGCAAGCACCTAGAGAAGTTGGTGTAAACGTGGCCGTGTAAACGGTCTCTGAGGTGGCCGTGAAATTTGACAACGTGCCATTCGTCACGGCAATATCCGATTCAGCGAAGTCCGTTGTGATCTCCGATGACGTGAACGTGAGGCTGAGCGTCGCGTCGCCTGAAGAATCATCGTCCGAAACTTCCGAAGCCGTAATCGTCATTACTGGACCTGTAGTATCCAACGTCCAGTTGAACTCGTCCGCGGCGTCGTTGATGTTTCCTGTATGATCAGTAAATGCACCGGCTGAGACGTTGATGGTACAAACGCCATCAGCAGTTGGTGTAAACGTAGCCGTGAAAACAGTCTCTGAGGTGGCCGTGAAATTTGACAACGTGCCGTTCGTCACTGCAATGTCCGATTCAGCGAAGTCCGTTGTGATCTCCGATGATGTGAACGTGAGGCTGAGCGTCGCGTCGCTGGAAGTACTACCGTTGGAAACTTCCGAAGCCGCAATCGTCATTGTTGGAGGCGTGGTATCAACGTACTCCTCAATCGAAATGGCAATCAGCGAATTCTCTCCCCATTGAGATCCTCCGAAACCAAACAACGTTCCGGCAGGATTGGCACTAACTACCGCATTGTTTCCACTCCACCAATAATACCGTTGAACAGCAGTCGAATCGTTTCGAATGAACACACTTCCTGAAGCCAACCCATAATTCGCGGGCCACACCTGGCTACCAGAAACGACGCTACTTCCGACCGTAGTTGCGGCGACGTACGATGTTGATGAAGTCGAAAACTTCGAGCGTACCCAAATCGAAGAGTTTGAATGGTTGCCATTGGGTCCCCACACTGCATCACTGGAGATCAGGCTCGTCGCTTGAACGTACCAATCCCCAGGAGGCAAGTCAATGAATGAACCTGTATTGTAATCGCCAGTATTTGAAGGGACATTCGGAGCATTCACTAACTCTCCGATAACGACCTTCGAAGGGTTAAATTCACTCGACTGCGGCATGGACACCCAAGAAGCCCTGCCGTTCACGTCCGATTGGAGAACTTTATTGGTCCCTTCAGAGCCGTCCGTGTAAATGAATACATCCACATTCAATGAATCTGCCGTCATGTTGTTAAACGTGACATCGTCCGTGGTACCCACGGCTTGGCCGATGGAGAGTACGCCGTCGGTGATATCAACGCCGGTGCCGGCCGATAAGGAGGTTGCCGCATCCTGCCAACTAGCATTGCCGTTGGCGTCGGCCGTGAGGACTTTGCCCGCTGCCTGGTTGCCGTCTTGAACCCGCAGGGCTGATGTGATCAAGCTATCGGCGGTCAAATCATCGAAGGTCACGTCATCCGTGGTGCCCACGGCTTGGCCGATGGAGACGACGTCGGCGGTGATGTCAATGCCGGTGCCAGCCGATAAGGTTGTGGCCGCATCCTGCCAACTCGCGTTGCCGTTGGCGTCGGCCGTGAGGACTTTGCCCGCAGCTTGGTTGCCGTCTTGAACCCGCAGGGCCGATGTGATCAAGCTGTCGGCGGTCAAGTCATCGAAGGTCACGTCATCCGTGGTGCCCACCGCCTGGCCGATGCTGATGGCACCGGTCGACGAATCGTACGTGACGCCCGTGCTGCCGCTCACCGAACCGCGCGCCCGGGCCTGCGTGAAGTATTGGTTCGTCGAACCTTCCGTCAAATCGTCCGTGTCATGATTGCTGATGTCTTTCACCTGGCCGTTGATCACGTCCGTCACGCTGATGCTGTCCGCTGTCAAGGTGCCCGAAGCCGTGATGTTCGACCCACCAATCGTGCCGAACGAAACGTTATCCGTGGTGCCCACTGCCTGGCCGATGCTGATGGCACCGGTCGACGAATCGTACGTGACGCCCGTGCTGCCGCTCACCGAACCGCGCGCCCGGGCCTGCGTGAAGTATTGGTTCGTCGAACCTTCCGTCAAATCGTCCGTGTCATGATTGCTGATGTCTTTCACCTGGCCGTTGATCACGTCCGTCACGCTGATGCTGTCCGCTGTCAAGGTGTTTGAGATGGTTACGCCGCTGTTCACAATCAAGCTGTCGTTGAGGGTTGTCTTTCCCGTCACCGCCAGCGAACTGCCAAAGGTCGCAGCCCCATCCACATTGAACATCGCATCAAAATCAACGTTTCCGACCACATGCATGCTGTCGCCCAGCGCAGTAATGCCCGTTACGTACAGCCGCTGCCCGATGCTCACCGCTTTGACCACGCGCAACGAATCGGCAAAATCCACTACGCCCGTCACGGCCAAGGAATCCCCAAGTGAAACCACGTCGGTTACACTCAGCCTTCCGGTGATCGCCGCATCCTTATTCAATACCAAACTATCCCCTGTAAACGTTCCTGTGGTGGTTACCTGGCCGAGCCCGCTGGCATTGTAACCGAAAAAGTCCACATCCATTCCCGGAGTGGTGCCGTTTCCGAGAACGTCGGACCAAGTCAAATTATTCAAGGCCGATTGAGTCGAGGCGTTGTTCGTAAAGAGGGTATCCAAATTTGCTTTGAGCGCCTCTGGATTCACACTCATGTAGATACGGTTGCCTTGCACGTTGCCGTGTACGGCGTTTTGTTGAGCGCTCGCATTGATTGCGAGAAGCATTCCGATCAAAAAAGTAATGGTACTGACGAAATATTTCATGACTTCGATTGAATTGATTCTTTGCTATGGGTCTGATCTACACCTACTTCGCCCTGTAAAAGGCAGGAGCAGGAAGCAAACGACATTTCTACAAATCGTATAATTCTATTAAAAATGCTTTTTGTACCATGAAATTACGATTATAAACGATGAGAGTTGCGATTGTAAACAACCTAGAGAGACGCACATGAGAGAATACGAAAAGTCATAAACACCCAACAACTCCCCGCCTTAAAACATCCAAACAACTGATTTAAAGTGTTTTAAAATCAAGTTGATCAAAACTGGCAGCGAATGCTTGAATAGAATTGCCTTTCTGTCCTAAATGATGAATTGTGAACTTCATTTCTTGAATGCTTAAAACGAAAGCCTCGCCCTTACCACCCTCAAATTGTGAGACCAGAAGAACTTCATTCATTATGATGAAATCATCGCTGTTTTCACATAAAACATGATACCAGATAGCACTCGAGGCAACAATCCAACCTGCGGATTTTGCATCTTTGGGTGACCATGGGACCTGCACACCTCATTTCTTTCTTTGTCATCGCATCCACCTTGTTATGCACCCCAATCAAGGCATCCATTGAATGCACTCAATATTCAAATGCAGACTCGGTTCTCACAGAATTGTTTCACCAATGCGCCATGGAGTCGAGTTGTATTGCAAATGCTGCAAGTGACCTCCTTGAGTCTGAATCGTGCAACTGTCAGCAAATCGGTGGTGCTCTGGCCATTGCTTATAAAACGAAGGATCTTCTTGATGCAATTCGGCTCGATTATGATTGTGCGGGTCAGGTAAATCGGTATTGGGCAAACCGCGGAGCTTACGCTTTTAATGAAGAACAATATGACGAAGCGTTGCGGTCGTACTTCGTGATCGCTTCAGATTCCACTTTCAAATCGGCCATCCTATCAAATATTGGGGCTTCCTACTATTCGAAAAATGATTTAACCTCTGCATTGGGTTGCTTTATCGAGGCATGGGAAACGCAAGAAGGGTTAAATAAATCATCTATCGCACTCCTCAATAACATCACCGCAATTGCAATGGATCAGGGGGACTTTGGTGAAGCAGCCAACTGGAATACCTTAAGTCAATCGACCATAAGAGAATTTGAAGACCGTCTCAGTGATGACGATTTCGAGTATTATTCTGCCATCGCTCATGGAAATGAGTGGTTAATTCGTTTGTCCCAACGCGATACGGTGTTCGCAGAGGAAAATTGGAGCAACTTCGAATGGGGAGCTGCATTTGGGGATGATGTCTTTTGGTTTCGATCCATGACACTTGCATCAGAGATTATTTCAGACCCCGCATTCTACGAGTCCGAAATACGCTCCTTATTGAGTGTTTCCAACAACCTCGCCGATTCGAAAGAAAACATCCAAGCATTCGGACAATACAGCCAACTCTTGGTGTCAAAAGACGATAATCAAGACCTGCTCACGATGCTTCGTGATTGGCAGCTCATTGGCCAACTTTCTAAACAGGCATTCAAGTGGGATGATCAAAAAAATCCCGCCCCGCAAAGCCTCACGACCGGTTCGCTCTCAACTCGACAACTTGCATATTGGTTTTTAGCGCTTGGGTTGATTGCAATCAACTTTTCTTTCCTCAGCAAACGAAAAAAAGGCCGCTCTATAGAGAAGGAAAGCACAATGAATTCATTCGAAACCCTTCGCAGTTGGATACGCGGAAACTCCATATCCAAAGCAAGCCTTCTTGAATCCGTTCGAGAAATCAGTCGTTACAGCGATGGCTCTGTTGAAGGTCTCATCGAAAAATTAGGGATCGAAGTCAACCACAATGAGCGCTTAGTGATGGATAGCATTGCTAAGGGAAATGACCCTAAAGAATTGTCTCGATTGACCGATTGGACTCCCGGACACGTGTACAACATCCGATCTAACCTCCGAAAAAAACTGGGTGTTCCCTCGAATGTTCAACTTGACGATTGGTTGTTGACCAAACTGAACAATAAGAAGCCATGATACGCATAGGAATCGTCGTCTCAGTCATTCTATTTGTTTCTCATGCAGGCGCTTCAGATGTTCTGCTTCCCTGTTCCGTGCAGGATTCAACTGAGATGAAAAGAGCATTCACAGCACTCGACACGCAGTTGAACGACCGAAAATTGACGGGTGAAACCGTTTTCCTTTGGACAGAGTATGCGCTCATGCTCAACGACTCCGATCATTGGCGGGCCAACTTTCCATTCGAATGGGCCTCCAATAACAATCCCATGGCAACCGAAGGCGCGTTTGGATTCGATCGAATCATCATCGCGGAGGCAGCTGGAAAACTGGGGCATTTAGCCACTCCACATCTTTCCGATGAGGAGCGCTTTTCTTTCCTCTGGAATTGCGCTAGGCGAAATTTAGTGCAGCGTCATCATCAGGTCTGTAGTGACCAATTAGCCGCTTTCGACGAGTTTCCACAAGCCGAAGAGATTCAAATCATGGAAAGCCCACCTTCTCCTCATTCAATTCGACTGTGGATTGGCATCATCCTCATCTTGACCTTGAACGCGTTGCTTTGGATTAAACTCGGACTGAAATCCAAGGGCCTCAACGAGCTGAATGCTCCTCACCCTGTTCTTCAAAAGATCATGAACACGAAGCCCCGGCAGTCGAACCGACTGGAATTGGAATATCAGTTGAACTCACTTGAACTCAATTTGGGTAGAAGCCCGCTTGAGAAGGATATTTTCAAACGGTTTCCGCAACTGACTTTCGCGGAAAGGTCGGTTTTGCAATCATGTTTTTACGGTCAATCGAATGAGGCTATAGCATCAGGATTGGGCAAATCCCTCGGAAGAATCTACAACATCCGTTCTGACATTAAGAAGAAAACAAACAACGACCCTTTGGCATTGGATGTCCTCAACGGAACGTATAAACCGTCCAACTCCATGTGATTGAAGCCCTTCGCGCTACTTTTGCGCACATGTCCTTCATCGACACCCATACGCACCTTTACCAACCCGCCTTCGACGGCGACCGCGAAGCCGCCATGGAGCGCTGCTCCACCGCCGGCGTACACACCCTCCTCCTCCCTAACATCGACAGCGAATCCATTCCTCGCGTCCACGCGATGATGGATAAGTGGCCGGACCGGTGCTTTGGTATGATGGGGTTGCACCCGTGCCATGTCAAGCCCGAATCGATGGAGGCCGAACTGGCTGCCTGTGAATCCGCACTTCGCGGGTCGGGACGGCGCTATGTGGCGGTCGGCGAGATTGGATTCGATCTCTACTGGGACAAAACCACGCTCGGCATTCAACACGAAGCGTTTGAGCGTCAGGTCGCCTGGGCCAAAGAACTCGGTCTTCCCATCGTCATTCACGTGCGGGAGGCGTTTGATGCCCTGTTCGAGGCGTTGGACCGAGTGAACGACGAGGCGCTCCGTGGGGTGGTGCATTGCTTCACCGGAAACCTCGAACAAGCCGAGCGCGTGCTCGACTACGGTGATTTCTATTTGGGCATTGGCGGTGTAGCTACGTACAAAAACGGCGGATTGGATGCGGTGTTGCCACACGTGCGCCGCGACCGGATCATCCTCGAGACCGACAGCCCGTACCTCGCGCCCGTTCCGCATCGCGGAAAACGCAACGAATCGGCCTACACCGCGCTGGTGGCCCAGCGTGTGGCGGATTTGTGGGAATGCCCTGTCTCCGATGCAGGTGCGATTACGACGGAGAACGCACAAAGGTTGTTCCGGCTTTAACTTGAGCCCCGAAATTGGCAACATGACCGACCCTTCCCACGAACAATCCGTACTCATCCTCTACACTGGAGGCACCATCGGCAGCGTGCAAACGGCTGAAGGCGGACTGGCGCCGTTGGACTTTTCGGAAATCCATAGGCACGTGCCTGAATTGGTTCAAGAAGGCCTAAACATCGAGTCGATTTCGTTCGATCCACCCATCGATTCCAGCAACATGGGTCCGCAGCATTGGGCGCGACTGGCTCAGATGATCAAAGACCGCTACGACGATTTTGACGGGTTTGTCATTTTGCACGGAACGGACACATTGGCTTACACGGCGTCGGCATTGAGTTTCATGCTCGAAGGCCTGCACAAGCCGGTGGTCCTGACTGGCAGTCAATTGCCCATCGGTTTGCCCCGCACTGACGGTCGGGAGAATTTGTTGGCTGCGGTGGAAATTGCCCGTGCACAGCGCTTCGAAGAGCCCATTGTCCAAGAGGTTGCGGTTTATTTCGGATCGTCGTTGTATCGTGGCAACCGCACGCACAAGGCGAGCGCCGAGTCGATGCAGGCGATCATCAGCCCCAACCTGCCGGCATTGGCCGAAGCCGGGGTGGACATCATCTACAACGAATCCCACATGTTCAGGGACCCTTCAACGACGCTCAGTATCCAAGCCGAATTGGAATCGCGCATCGCATGGGTTCCAATTTTCCCGGGACAACCCATCGAAGTGCTGCAAAACATATTGGCCTGGGGCCCATTGCGCGGGCTCGTGCTGTCGACCTATGGCTCTGGAAACGCCCCTTCCAACGATAAGCTCAAATCCGTGCTCTCCGAAGCCAATGCGCGCGGCATTTCCATGGTAAATGTCTCACAGTGTGGTCACGGCGCTGTCCACCCTGAACGCTACGCAACTGCACATTTATTGCGTGACTGCGGTGTCATTCCAGGTGGCGACATGACCACCGAGGCAGCATTGACGAAACTCATGGTGTGCCTGCACCGCACCTCCGATTTGACCGAAATCCGCCAACTCATGATGAGCAATTTGCGGGGCGAATTGACGCGCTTCAGCTCGCTGACTTGAATGGACGTGCACCCTTCGGTAAATGTTTGGAATCACACGAATAAATTCGGTACTTTTGCGTCCCTTCTGTGGAAAGCTGCAGATCTTGGAGAGGTGGCCGAGTGGCTTAAGGCGCACGCTTGGAAAGCGTGTTTACTCGAGAGGGTAACCCGGGTTCGAATCCCGGTCTCTCCACCAGAACTTACACGAATGACGCCCGCGACAGCGGGCGTTTTCATGTGAAGGAGCGGGACACGAAGCGGAGCTTTGATGTCGCGGGGATGAGCTTGAAAACGGCCACCCGGAGGGTGGGCAAGTCATTCGTTGTCGGTTCTGTTCCGCCCACCCTTGGGGGATGCGGCGAAATGACGGGCATTCCCACCGAAAGCAGCATCGGACCTCATTGAAAAGGTCGAGCCCCTCAAATACCCGCAGCCCTCAAGCCGCAATCCCGGTCTCTCCACGAAAGATTCGAAAAGCCGGTGCGCAAGCATCGGCTTTTTTGGTTTCTGGCGGCGAAGGAAGCTCGCTTCCGGGAGTCGCTGGATGCCAAAAAACGAGCAAGCGCAGCTTGTGCGGCTTTTCAGGCGTTCAAGCCCCACCCTATCCGGGATCACGAGCGCCTCAAGCGCGAGTAATCCCGGTCTCTCCACGAAAGATTCGAAAAGCCGGTGCGCAAGCATCGGCTTTTTTCGTTCAAGGAAACTTCGGGAACTTCGAAAAGTCCCGTGGTCGCTTCTCCAGAAAGGCGTCGCGCCCCTCCTTCGCTTCGTCCGTTCCGTATGCGAGGCGCGTGGCTTCACCAGCGTAAACCTGCTGCCCAACCATCCCATCGTCGATCAGGTTGAAACCGAATTTGAGCATTTTGATGGCTGTCGGACTTTTGGTCATGATTTCTTGCGCCCAGTCGTAGGCAACTTGCTCCAATTCCGCGTGCGGCACCACCTTGTTCTCCATGCCCATCTCGAACGCTTCCTGGGCGTTGTATTCCGCTCCGAGGAAAAAGATCTCACGGGCACGCTTCTGGCCCACTTGGCGGGCGAGGTAGGCCGAACCGAACCCACCGTCAAAACTCGCCACATCAGCATCGGTTTTTTTGTGCGCAGGCGACGGATGCCTCAAAAAAAACCAGCCGCATAGGACTGGTTTCTCTGAGAATATGTGCGGAAGATTTACTCTTTCGCTCTTACGTCAATTTCTGCGGAAGGTGAGTTGTTCGGTTCTGGGTGAATTTTTACAACAGCTTCATCTGAACTTGATGCTCCGTATGAATCCGTCACGGTTAACCGAAATGAGTACTCGCCATTGGTTGCTGAAAAGGTGGCTACTGAATTCGTGTCCGAATCCAATGCCAAGGTTGCGCCTCCAATTTGTTCCCATTGGTAGTTGACATTGTCTTGATCGGGATCCGATGAATACCCTTGCATGACAATGCGAATGGAATCTGTTTGCATGTCTTTGTCATGCTGAACAGTAAAATGGAACTTCGCCGCCTCGGCTGCTGCGGCATCTGCCTCAGCTAGGGCTAGGGCTTCCGCCTCAGCCTGGGCAGCTTTTTCAGCCTCCATCCGCTCCAATTGGTTCATTTTAAGGTACCCCAATCCAGCGGCACTCAGAACCAAGCATACGATGGTGATGATGCGTTCCATGATGAATAGAATGAGGGCGGCGCCTTGCAGCGCCACCCTTTATTTATATATCAATGCATCATTTCTTGGAGAGGATGCTCCAAAGAATCAATAGTGCGACCAATCCAACAAATCCACCATTGCCCAGCTGAGAAATGAGGGCAGTGAGGTTGTCAACCACATTCATGCCAGGGAACATTGCTGCACCAAAAACGACTTCTGTTACAACAGCCAATGCCGCAAAGCCAATTAACAATTGGGTTAAGCTCTGAAAGAAGCCTCCCATGAATTTGAACACATTATCCATTTTGTAAGGGTTTAGGTTAAAATGCGTTCCCAAGTAACTTCTTGATTCAACTCGTGTACTAAAGACACTTTATTTTTTTTTAACAACTAGCCTGTGAATTGTTGGTTTTCAGGCTTTTAAAAACTAGCTGGATCAGCACCATTCGCCTACCATCGCATGGACCTAGGCCGCCTCTC
>Ga0181554_1003928_pt1 | contig 12331 bp, 9 predicted proteins | sample 011ome_16_FD_145602 | JGI IMG/M metagenome (GOLD analysis project Ga0181554, IMG submission 145602) | Coastal salt marsh microbial communities from the Groves Creek Marsh, Skidaway Island, Georgia - 011503CT metaG (spades assembly) | ecosystem: Environmental > Aquatic > Marine > Intertidal zone >... | reverse complement strand
CCCGACCATCAGATTACGGGCGCCGCCCAGCACATCGGTGACATAGAACAAACCCAGCGCCGGCAGAAACACCAGCAGGCAGCCGGCGGCAATACCGGGCGCGGTCAGGGGAACAATCACATGGCGAAAGATCGCCCAGCGACCCGCGTAAAGGTCGGCCGCTGCTTCGATGAGGCGGCGATCCAGCTTCTCGAAGCTGGAATAGAGCGGCAGGATCATGAACGGCAGCAGAACATAGACCAGCCCCAGGCCCACGGCCCAGCCGGTGTAGAGCAGGCGGACCGGTTCGTCGATCAGTCCCAGCGCCAGCAGCAGGCTGTTCATCGCGCCCTTGGCTGCCAGCAGGCTGCGGATCGCGTAAATCCGGATCAGGGAGTTGGTCCAGAACGGAACAATCACCAGGGTGAGCAGCACCCCCCGCCATGCCGAACCGATCCGGGAGAGAAGATAGGCAAACGGATAAGCCATGCCCAGGCAGAGCAGGGTAGCGAAAGCGGCCATGGCCATTGAGTCGGTAAAGACCTTCAGATAAACCGGGTCGAACAGCCGTCTGTAATTCTCCAGGGTCACTACCGGTGTAACGAACCCGGTTTCATCACGCGTCAAAAGACTGACCGCCAGCACCATCAGCAGGGGAACCAGGGTAAACAGCAGAAGCCAGACCGGCAACAGACCGCGCCCGGCTGTCACCATGGCTTCAGAAAGACGCATCGGCTGCGAGCACTCGGGCCGAGTTGGGTGTCCACCCCACGGCCACCCGCTGGCCCGGAGTCAAAGCCTTATCATCCCCAGCAAAAACCTCACTGGCATAGAGAACCGTGCCGCTATCGAGCCGGATGAGCGTATCCAGCGTCATGCCTTTGTAAGTCCTATTCTGAATGACGCCCATCAATCGCCCTTCCCGGGGACGTTCCGGGCCAAAGAGCTCCATTTGCAAATCCTGAGGCCGCAGCAACACAATGACCCGTTCACCGGGCAACAAGCTCAGCGGAGTGGGTAGGGGAAAAACCTGGTTTTCCAAGGCAATATCGGCGCGTCCGTCATCGAATCGGCGAGAGATCACGCCCTCCAGCAGATTGCTTTCGCCCAGGAAACGAGCCACAAAGGCATTGGCTGGGCTCTTGTAAATGTCACGGGGTGGACCAATCTGCTGAATCACGCCATCCCGCATGACCGCTATCCGGTCGGACATGGACAGGGCTTCTTCCTGGTCATGTGTGACGAAAATGAAGGTCACTCCCAATTGTCTCTGCAGCGCTTTCAGCTCGGTCTGCATGGCTTTGCGTAGACCAAAATCCAGGGCGCTGAGGGATTCGTCCAGCAACAGGACCCGGGGTCGATTGACCAGGGCTCGCGCCAGCGCGACCCGCTGCTGCTGACCCCCCGAAAGCTGAGCAGGTTTACGCCGGGCCAGATCGGGAAGCCGTACCATGTCCAAAGCGGCGTTCACCCGTTGGCGGATCTCAGACGAGGGCAGCTTTTTCATGCGCAGTCCAAAACTGATGTTCTCCTCCACCGTCATGTGAGGAAACAGCGCATAGCTTTGAAAAACGGTATTGATCGGGCGTTGCTCGGGCGGGAGCGGGTTGATGACGGCACCCTCCAGGCGAATCTCGCCACTATCCGGCAGCTCGAATCCTGCCAGTAACCTGAGTGCTGTGCTCTTGCCGCAGCCGGACGGACCCAGCAGGGTGAGGAATTCACCCTCGTGCACCGCCAGATCCAATCCCGGAAGAACAGTCTTGCCGTCGTAGCTTTTGCAAACGACGGAAAATTCGACGAGCGGAGAGGGCATCAATAAACGGGATGGGGTGATCGCGGGATTTTCAAGGATACGCTACCACGCGCCTCCGCCGGCTGTGAATGTCGTTCATTGAATTCAGTGATTTCTGGATCGCGCTAAACTGGGTTTTCGCCACTTCAGCCACATCCCGGAGCAACCGATGAGCACACCCAACCCGTGGACGCAGTCATTGCCGTCCAGAAAACCACCGCCGATTGGGGCCATTCTGCTGGTACTGTTTGCTCTGATTGGACTTTTTACCGCCTATTACACTGTCCCCGCCGAATCCGAGGGAGTGGTGCTGCGCTTCGGCAAGCATTTGCAGAATGTCCCGCCCGGTCTGCATCTGAAGCTTCCCTTTGGCATCGATGAGGTCATCAAGGTACCCACCCAACGCCAGCTGAAACTGGAGTTCGGGATGCGCAAGCTGGAGGAGAAGTACACCAACCCGGATCAGGTGGGGTCTGAGCCACTCAAGGAGCAGTCCATGGTGACGGGCGACCTGAATGCCGCGCTGGTCGAGTGGGTAGTGCAATATCGCATCACCGATCCCGAGGTGTTTCTGTTTGAAGTGCGCGACCCCGGCATCACGCTGCGGGATCTGTCCGAATCGGTCATGCGGGAAATCATCGGCGATCGAACCGTCGATGAGATCATCACCATCGGCCGGCAGGAAATTGAGGACACCACGCTCAGCCGACTGCGGGATTTGGCGGCTCGCTACCATCTTGGGGTCATGGTCAATCAGGTTCAGCTCAAGAATGTCGATCCACCGGAGCCGGTACAACCCTCATTCAACGAGGTGAATCGTGCGCAGCAGGACAGGGAAAATGCCATCAACCTGGCCAACGGCGAATACAACAAGGCTGTCCCCCGTGCCCGAGGCCAGGCGGATCAGGCCATCCGCGAGGCCGAGGGCTATCGGTTCAAGCGCATCAATGAAGCCGAGGGCGATGCTGCGGCTTTTGGCGCTGTTCTCGAGGAGTTCGTCAAGGCACCCGAGGTGACACGGACCCGAATCTACCTGGAGACACTGGGTGAGGTATTGCCCAATGCCAAACAGGGCATCATCGTTGACGAGGCTGTGCAGCAGATCCTGCCCATGCTCCCTCTGCCCCAGTCTCAGACCCTGCCCGGAGTTGCCAAATGAACACGCGTCACATAAGTCTTGCCGGAGCCGTTTTGCTGGGGCTGGTTTTGTTGCTCTCGCTGTACACCGTCCGGCAAACCGAACAGGTCATCATCACCCAGTTCGGTCGTCCGATTGGCGAACCCATTACCGAGCCTGGGCTGCATTTCAAGTTGCCTTTCGTCCAGGAGGTCAACCGCATCGACAAGCGCTATCTTGCCTGGGACGGGCCCATGGTCGAAATGTCGACCAAGGACAAGACCTACATCCAGGTCGATACCTTTGCCCGCTGGCGCATTACCGATCCCATGCAGTATTTCCTGCGCCTGAGGGATGAACGCAGTGCCCAGTCGCGACTGGAAGACATTCTGGGAAGCGAAACGCGCACTGCGGTGGCCCGGCACGAACTGATCGAGGTGGTGAGAACCGAGAAGAACCGTAAGCCGCTGCAGGATGAAAACGCGGCTGCTACCCTCACCGGAGTCGGTGCGCTGGGAGTTTTGCGGCCGATACAGTTCGGTCGGGCGGAGCTGGAGAAAAGCATCTTTGAGGCTGCGGCGCCCAAGCTGGCCGAATTCGGCATCGAACTGTTGGATATCCGCATCAAGCGGCTTAACTACAACCCTGAAGTGCTGGAGCGTATTTATCAGCGGATGATCAGTGAGCGTTTGCAGATTGCCCAGCGCTTCCGCTCCGAGGGTGAGGGCGAAGCGGCCCGCATCAGCGGCAAGAAGGAGCGCGACATCAACGAGATCGAATCAACTGCCTATAAGCGGGTGCAGGAGATTCGCGGTGAATCCGATGCCAAGGCGACCGAAATCTACGCCCGGGCTTATACACAGAAACCCCAGGCGGCGGATTTTTACCGCTTCACCAAGAGCATGGACACCTATCGGAAGATCATCGGCAGCGAGGCTACCGTGGTGCTTTCCACCAACAGCGACCTGTTTTCATTGCTGAAGCGGATTGAGCCCAGTAATCGCTGAACGAACTACTAGTGAACCCTAAAAAATGCGGCCGAGAATGACGGGATGTTGAACCGCGATCACGTGAAATTGACGCGGGTCAGTTCGGGGCGCTTCTCTCGTACCAAGTTTTGGAGGCATTCACCACCTTCACGACCAGCAGCATCACCGGCACCTCGATCAATACACCTACCACGGTGGCGAGTGCTGCGCCGGACTGAAATCCAAACAGGCTGATCGCTGCGGCCACCGCTAATTCAAAGAAGTTGGAGGCCCCGATCAGGGCTGAAGGACACGCAATATTGTGCTTCTCTCCCACCGCACGATTAAGCCCATAGGCGAGTGCGGAGTTGAAAAAGACCTGGATAAGGATGGGAACGGCCAAGAGGCCGATTACCCGGGGCTGTTTCAGGATGGCTTCGCCCTGAAATGCAAACAGCAGCACCAGCGTAAACAGCAGCGCCGCCATGGACCAGGGAGCGATCCTCTCCATCGCGACCTCAAAACTTGCCGCGCCTCTGGCAAGCAGCCATCTGCGCCAAGACTGGGCAAGGATTACCGGGATCACGATATACAGAACCACCGATGTCACAAGGGTGGCCCAGGGCACGGTAATGGCGGAGATACCCAGCAATAAACCCACCAGCGGAGCAAAGGCAAACACCATGATGGTGTCGTTCAGAGCCACCTGTGACAGTGTGAACAATGGATCACCGTTGGTTAGCCGACTCCAGACAAAAACCATGGCCGTGCAGGGTGCGGCGGCCAGCAGAATCAGTCCTGCAATGTAACTGTCCAGCTGGTCAGCCGGCAGCATCGGGGCGAATAACTGCCGGATGAACAGCCAGCCTAGGAACGCCATCGAAAACGGTTTTACCAGCCAGTTGACGAACAGGGTGACGCCGATACCCCGGATATGCTGGCGGACCTCATGCAATGCGCCAAAATCCACTTTCACCAGCATGGGAATGATCATGATCCAGATCAGCAGCCCTACCGGGAGATTGACCTGAGCGACTTCCATGCGACCCAGCGCTTCAAAGATTGCAGGGAACCACTGGCCGAGGGCTATCCCTGCCATGATGCAGAGGATTACCCAAAGGGTCAGGTATCGCTCGAAAATACTCATGTTTGATTGGCTCCTGTTTTTGAATGAATCCCGGGGTGTGACTGGTGCAAGGTTCAACCCGTTTCCTGACCAATACCATCAAGCGCTTCGCTCAGTTGCTCTCGGGTCATCGAATCAATAGGCAGCTCAACCAATCGGCTGATGCGATGCTTCAGTGTGGCAAAAGTCGCCTCGAAGGCCGCGATCACTTCTTCCGGGGTTCCTTTGACGTGGCCAGGATCGGCCACACCCCAGTTGGTGCGGATGGCGGAACTCAGATAGACCGGGCAGGCTTCGCCCGCTGCCGAATCACAAACGGCAATCAGAATGTCGAAATCGATACCCTCCAGGGCATCCCAGGATTTGCTGGTGTATCCCTCGGTGGGCAAATCATGTCGAGCCAGTGTCGCCAGGGCACCGGCATTGATGCGGCCAATAGGATTGCTGCCTGCGCTGTGGGCTATGAAGCGTCCGGCGCCGAGATGGTTGACGAGTGCTTCACCCATCACGCTGCGGCAGGAGTTGCCGGTACACAACACCAATACTTTGTATATGTGCTGGTTGATCATGAGCATTTCTCTTCCATCGACGGTGCGCAGCAGGCCGATGAAGCAGGCTGCTCGGGCGTTGCCTGACCGAACACGGGGATACTTGATAGAGAGTGGAAGGCCTCCCAAGGGATGCCCTGCGGGTCCACCGTCCAGTATTTGTCCGATTCGGCGTAGCAACAGGCGGCCTGTTTTTGGGCTTTTACGGGAGCCGCTGCTGCAACAAGTTGCTGATTCACCTGCTCCAGCTCCTCGGCTGAATCCAATTGGATGCCCAGATGGTCAAGCCCCGGCGCTCCACCACGCTGGGAAATCGCAAAATTGATGCGAGGATCGTCCAGCATCCATTTGGCATAGTCGGATTCCTCCCGTGCTGGCGGGCAACCGAACAGGCCGGAATAGAACGCGATGCTGGCGGACAGGTCATCAACCCGGACATGTACGTGAAAGCGTTTCATGGGTTTTTCCTCAACAGTGGCAGTGAAGTTCGTTGTCTTCCAGGCACGCTTGCCCCTGGCAACAGTTTTCCGTGAGATAGGTAATTACTTCATTCATCACGTCGTAGTTCGCCCGGTAAATCAAATGGCGTCCGTTGCGCTCCTGGGTCACCAGGCCGGCATGCATCAGTTCCTTGAGATGAAACGACAACGTGGCGGCTGGAATTTCCATCTGCTCCGCCATGATGCCGGGCACCAGACCCTGCTGGCCTGCAACAACCAGCGCCCTGAATGTTCTCAGCCGACTTGGCTGGGCCAGGGCGGCCAAGGCCGTGACAACATTATTCTCTTTCATAATTTCAATATTATGGAAATGTTTGCAGAGTCTAACCGAACTCAAGATTACTGAAAACCAAGGGTCATCATGTCGGAGATGCGGCCCATCATCCACCATTGGGTCACGGACTGGGTGGAGATGCAGAGTCCTTGTCGGGAGCGATCAGTGAAAGCCTGTGCTCCCTCTGCCAGGGGTGCTATCCAGGCCGGCCGCGCCGACCACAAGTGTGAAACCTATTTGCAGTCCCGGCTTCCCGCTGGATTTATGGTGGTGAAGCTATCAACGCTGGAGTACTAATGCCGTATCGTCGATGAGGAAAAGGGTCGGGAGCGAGGAGTTCTCGCTGCCAGTCCATTGCAGCCTTATCGTTTGGCCCCGATAGGCCGTGAGATCGAAGCTATGGGCCTCATAACTGGCCGAGCTGTCCTGATTGGAATAGAGGGCCAGGGTTTGCTGTACCGAGCCAGACGGTTTGCGCACGGTCAGAGTAAGTTTGTCGCGGGCGGGCGCGCTCCCGGGTTCGCGGGTCTCGACCCGGAGCCAAAAATTCAGCTGAGCCGAGCAGATATCCGCCGGGATGGTGACGCGCTGATAGAGCTTGCGGACAGTGCTGCGGCCCCTGCCATTCAGGTTGGCGACCCAGGCGCCGGTTCTTGGCCATTCCGGGTTCCGTTGACTAATGATCCCCGAGGAGCCTCTCCAGCCCCCGCCGGGCCCACTTTCGAAACCGGGATTACCCAGTACCTGTTCAACCGAAGCACAGACCGCGGGCGTTATGGGATTGACGGTATTCGCGTTGACGACCTGGGAGTCACGCCGGTTTCCCGCAAGATCGGTGGCACTAGCAGAAAAAGCATGGGTGGCATTGGGTACGCCGGCAGAGTCCCAGATCAAATTGTAGGGTGCGCTTATGGCAGTACCCACTGTTTGATCATCCACCTGATAGTCCACCCTGGAAATGCCCGACCCACCCGCGTCAACAGACACCTCGGCCGAAAGTGTCACGCTGCCCGTCAGGGTAGCGCCCTCTGAAGGATTACTCAGCCGAATAGAAGGGGCTACCGGATTCGGCGGCAGGGTCTGGATGAATTGGCTGTTCAAAAGAAGATTGGGAGAGCCGACGCCCGCAGCGCTGATTCCGCCTCTGGACGCCCCGGCCGTCAGTTTCCCGGAGACCTGCGCTGGTGTCGCTCCGGGCTGGGTGGCGAGGTAAAGTGCGGCCAGTCCGGCCGCATGCGGCGAAGCCATGGAGGTACCACTCTGAACCGTCACAGCTGAGTCCGAGGTGGACCAGGCAGAAGGGATGCTGCTACCGGGCGCAAATAGATCGAGGCAGGGACCGTAGTTGGAGAAGTCGCTCCGCGTATCACTCGAAGTCGTGGCACCTACGACGATCGCATCCAGGACCCGCGAAGGAGATTCGCTGCAGGCGGAGGTCTTGTTGTTGCCTGCTGCCACGGTGTAAGTGACCCCGGCCCGTATCGAGTTTTGCAGTGCGGTGTCCATGGCCGCGGACGCGCTCGCACCCAGGCTGAGATTGGCCACAGCGGATCCCTTACCCTGCTTGAACTGGGTCGTCACCCAGTCGATGCCGCTAATGACATCGGAGACCATGCCATTGCCATTGCAGTCGAGCACCCGAACCGGAACCAGAGATACCCCCTTGGCCACACCATAGCGTGTCCCCCCGATGATACCGGCGACATGCGTTCCGTGGCCGTTACAGTCCTCAGTTCCCTGCTTGTCCTTGATGGTGCTGAATCCGGGCAGTACCCTTCCGGCCAGCTCCTGGTGGGTCGAGCGGATACCGGTATCAATGACAAAGACGCGGACACCGCTGCCCGGATTGGAGTATTGGTAGCGACCATCGAGCGGTAGCCCAGGCTGATCGATGCGATCCAGACCCCAAGGGGCGCTCTCCTGGATGGCCTGAATCGTGACCAGCCCATCTTCCTCGACCAGAGCAACATCCGGGCGCCGCGACAGTGCCAGCGCCTCAGTCTCGGACATTTCCGCCACAAAGCCATTCAGCGCCTTGCTCCAACGCCGGCTCAACTGCACGGGGCGCCCAGCTATCAGGCGTTCGGCCCGGGCATCCTCTTTACCGCCCGCTGCCTGCCCCTCGAGCATGACAATGTAACGATGAGCCACCGGATGCTGGGTCTTGCGAAACGTCCCGGCCTGCGCAGGCGAGAACATCGCCAACCCTATCCAGAGGATCAATGACAGGCTCATCAATCCTGAAGTCCGGGGTTTGGGCTCGCGTTGTTTCATCTGGTGATCAGACAAGTCGTATGAATTGGTTTTGCAGGATGGCATCAGACTGGTAAAACTTTTGTAACAGCGCGAATCTTACACCCATGTTTTTTTCTGCAATGGATGCCGCGTGCCCGGCCAAATCATATTCCTGGTCTCGTATCACACCTGACGGTGTGCTGACGTAGAATCAAATTTCCAAGGCTACTCTACCGAACCTCCTACCCCTTCGTGTCCCTGACCACTCTGCTGATGACTTATTTCGGGAGTCGCTTGCGATTCCTGTTGCTGTTGCTGGTATTTTTGGGGGTCTATACGGCTGTGGGCATGGTCCTGATCCCCCATCTTGCCCAGACTCGATGGCTTCCGGCACTGGCCAGCCAGCACCAGATTGCTATCGAAACCAGGGATATGCGCTTCGACCCTTTTGGTTTCGGGGTGCAACTACGCGGTGTCACAGTGAACGATGCCAAGGGTCAGCCGTTTCTCTCCGCCGATCAAGTCAGCGTCGATCTTAATCTCGCCAGCTCATTGAAGAAGTTTCAGCCCACGCTGTCCGTCGAGCTTGAGGCTCCCGCCGTCCGTCTGGATCGCGACAAGAATGGTCAATGGAATCTGGCCGGGCTGTGGCCCCCCAAGGTCCAGAGCGAATCCAAGGGTTTGCCGGTCGTCTTGACGCATCTGACCCTCACCCAAGGTCAGGTTGACTTCCGTGATGCCAGCCGGGGCAAATCAGTCACCACGCGCTTCACCGACGTTGATCTGGATCTGAGGGATTTCAGCGGCGATGTCTCAAAACCCGCAACCTATCGAATGTCAGGCAAGGGCCCCGGACAGGAAAGATTTGCCAGTGATGGAACGCTCTTGCTGGACCCGATGACCGTGGATGGCTCGCTGGCCGTCGAGCAACTTTATTTGCCGTTTTGGCTGGATGCGCTGCCCACCGCCTTGCCCTGGAGAATCGCCACGGGCCAGCTGACCTCCCAACTCAGATTTCGTATGCCGGCAGCAAATGATGTCGGCGTCGCGCTGGATATCGATCACCTGTTGCTGACCAGCTTGAATACCATGGATCGGCAAAACCCGTCGCGCTGGTTTCGTGCGGCCCGTATTGAACTGGACAAGACGCGCCTGGGTACCGAGGTTCCGCCGATCAATCTGGGCAGTCTCCAGATGTCCGGTATCGAGTCCCCCTGGGGCAAGCTTGGTGCGCTGAATACTGCCCACATCACCACTGACCTGAGTGGTTCGAATATCCGGCTGGAAGGTGCTGCGCTGGAGAATCTCGAACTGAAGGAGGGCAAGACCCCTTTACTGATGACCGGCACGCTGGTCTATGACGCAAAAAGCCGACAACTTCAACTTGCCAGCCTCCGGGCTCCGGATATTGAATTCCCTTGGGGCACGCTGAGTGGTCTGGCGTTGGAGGGATTGAGCTGCCAGATGACTGAGAGCCAGCAGCTTCGCGGGCTCAAGCTTGATGGGTTCTCCTTCGAAACAGCCAAATTGCCGGTGGGTCAGGCAAAAATACTCAAAACAGGCCCGCTGACCTACGATGCCGAGGAAGGGCGTCTTAATCTGGGCTCACTGTCAGCGGTCGAGGCGCAAGCCGAATGGGGCGGCGTCGGCGGTTTATCGATTGATGGGCTGGAATACGGTCACAGGGATGGCGAAGTCAAGTTCAGGGTCTTATCCGCAAATCAGGTAGATAGCCGGTGGGGGCAACTGGCCTCGCCTACGCTTACCGGACTTGATTATTCGGCGAACAGACAACGAGTAGGGTTTGATGGTTTCGCCGCCGGGCAACTCAACAGCGAATGGGGCGATTTCACAGCGCCTGATCTCAAGAGCGTCGAATACGATATCGCCACCCGTTCCCTGCACATCGCCAGCCTCAAATCGGGGGGTATTGAAGCTCCCCAGGCCAGGCTGGGCAGTCTGATCGCAGAAAATCTCCATTTTCGGGAAAAGGAAAAACAGCTCGTGCTGGGCAGCGGTCGGTTCACCGACCTGCAGAGTGAGCTTTTGAATGCGGGTGAAATGGTTGTCGAGGATATGGACTACCAGCACAGCGGCAAGCGTTTTCAGGTGAAGTTGGCTGAGCTCACGGACGCAGTGGCTCAGGAGTTCATCGAAAACGAAGCGGTAGCCATTCCTACCTTGCCCGCGAACCTGCCCACCTCTTCCGAGCCAAGCGCCAACCCCGCCGGCGGTCAGCAGGATGCTGCCGTGCAGACCTATCCACGCCGTGCCCGCCTGGGCAAGTTACGACTAGAGGATGCGAAAGGTGACCTGGAGCATCGCTTTTTCGCCGCTCACCTGATCAGTTCCGGCAAGACCGAGATGGACATCATCCGGCGTAAAAACGGAAGCCTGGAAATCCGCGGTTTGCCGCCTGTTGCCGGCGGGTCTGCCAGTTCCAAATCCGAGATACCCGCGTTGCTGGGTATTGAGGCCCTGCAGCTTGATGACTATTCCATCAACTTTTATGACGAAAAAATGGACCCCCCCGCCCGTTTTCGTTTCAACGGCTTGACCCTGAAGGCCGATGATCTGACCACGGCGCGCGATAACGCCATGGAATTTCGTGTACGTACCCAGATAGGCAGCAGTGGCCGCTTCGAGGCGGAAGGTCGTTTGCAGCTTAAGCCCCTGCTACTCAGCTTTCGCTTCGGTCTCGATAAGTTGCGCATGCGCACCATAGAACCCTACTGGAAACCGCTTACCAACATCGATCTGCAGCGCGGCAATCTCAGCCTTTGGGGGGATGTCATCGCCCGCGAAGCTCCCAATCTGACCATCGACTATGCCGGCGGTGCCGAGGTGCTGGAGTTCGACTCTATCGACCGGGTCACGCGCCAACCGGTGCTGAAGTGGGACTTGATCAAGGTCGACGGGCTAGCCATCAGCAACAAGCCTCAGCGGTTTGTTGCCCGGGTGATTACGGCAGAAAATCCCTTCGCTCGGGTCGCCCTGGATGAAAAGCGCCAGCTCAATCTGTTGGCCGCGCTGGAGCCACCCAGCCAGGCGGATATTCCACGTGAGCTAGAGGCCCTGCAAGTCGAAAAAACACCCGTCAATAAACTGCCCTCGGCGGCCGTAGGTTTATTGCGCATCAAGAACGGCACGGTCGATTTTTCCGATCGCAGCATGAAGCCGGGCTTCTCGGGTGAAATTACCCATTTCGATGGCACAGTCAGCGGTCTGACCTCCCGGGCCGGAGCCAAAGCGACGCTCTCGCTGAGCGGCAAATTCAATGGCAATGCTCCGGTCAATGTCTTCGGTGAGCTCGACCCCACGGACTACCGCGATCACACCAATGTCACCGCCCGGTTCAAGGGCATCAACCTGACCACATTCTCGGCCTATTCCGGCAAGTTTGGCGGTTACCGAATCGAAAAGGGCAAGCTGGATATGACACTCAACTACCAGATGCGAGACGGTTTGATGGAAATGACCAACCAGGCCGTGCTCGACAAGCTGACCCTTGGGGATCGGGTCGATGACAACAGTTCCTGGCTGGTCGACTTTGCGCTCTATATTCTCAAGAACGGTGATGGAAAGATCGATATCGATCTACCGATTTACGGTGACCTGACCAACCCGGAATTCAACCTTTGGACGCTTTACCGGGATGCCTTTACCAGCCTGATCGCCAAGCTCTATTACACCCCGGCAAGTCTGGTTAATGGGGTGGTAAATGGTAGCGAGGCTAAGCATTTCACACTCTCGTTCCCCGCCGGTAAAGCCGACATGTTGGAGTCCTCG
>Ga0181554_1003924_pt1 | contig 12342 bp, 13 predicted proteins | sample 011ome_16_FD_145602 | JGI IMG/M metagenome (GOLD analysis project Ga0181554, IMG submission 145602) | Coastal salt marsh microbial communities from the Groves Creek Marsh, Skidaway Island, Georgia - 011503CT metaG (spades assembly) | ecosystem: Environmental > Aquatic > Marine > Intertidal zone... | reverse complement strand
GGGTGGGGCAGGGAATCAGCCTGGCGCTGGCGGCCCCTTAAGTCTCTGTTCTGCGGCGATTTCCGCCAGCAGCCAGTCGCGGAACTGCGCGATGGGGCGCTTCTGGCTCTTGGGCCGCGGCGAGACGAGGTAATAGGCGCTGGGACTCACCACGCGGTGCGGATAGGCAGGCACCAGCGCCCCGCTGGCAAGCTCGCTCTCCACCAGGAAGCGCGGCAGCAACGCCACGCCCAGCCCCGCGATGCAGGCCTGCGCCGCGGTGGCGAACTGCTCGAACTGCATGGCCCGGGCGGGGGGCGCCTCGAGCCCGAGGCTGCGGAACCAGTGCTCCCACGCCCCGGCCCGCGAGGCGAGGTGGAGCAGGGTGAGCCCGCCCAGATCGGCAGGGCTTTCGATCCTGTTTTCGCTCAGGAATTGTGGGCTGCACATCGGCTCCACCTGCTCGTTCATCAGGAAGGTGCAGTCCGCCCCCGGCCAGTCGGGCGCGCCGATATGGATCGCCGCGTCGATCCCCTCCGCGTCGAAGTCGAATTTCCCGATGCGGGTGGCGAAGCTCAGCGTAATGTCCGGGTGGGCCGCCACGAAGCCCCTGATGCGCGGCATCAGCCAGCGCGTGCCGAAGGTGGGCAGGATCGCCAGTGTCAGGCTGTTCCCGTGAGTTTTCGTCATGGCCTCCAGCGTGGCGGAGCGGATCAGCAGCAGCGCCTCCCCGATACTCCGCGCATAGGCCTTCGCCTCCTCGGTGAGGCTTACGCCCCGGCTGCCGCGCTCGAAGAGCTGGATCTGCAGAAGCTCCTCCAGCACCGCAATCTGACGGCTGATGGCGCCCTGGGTGAGCGCCAGCTCCCCCGCCGCCGCCGAAAAACTGCCGAGCCGCGCCACCGCCTCAAAAGCCGCGAGCGCGCTCGTGGAGGGCAGGAGGCGGCGCTGGTTCAGGGTCATACAGATATTACCGATTGTAATGGAAGAATGACTAAACCTGTTTTGCACTGGCCGCAAGCCCCGTGCAAAGTGCCGCAACTGCTGAGGAGCTGTCACGATGAGCGCGATCTATCCGTTTTCCTGGTCCGACCCCTTCCTGCTCGAGGAGCAGCTGAACGAAGACGAGCGCATGATCCGCGACTCGGCCGCGGCCTTTGCGGCGGAGAAGCTCGCGCCCCGCGTCGAGAAGGCCTATCTCGAGGAGAAGACGGACCCCGAGATCTTCCGCGAAATGGGTGCCGCGGGCCTGCTCGGCGTGACCGTTCCGGAAAGCTATGGCGGACTTGGCGCTGGCTATGTCACCTACGGCCTCATCGCCCGCGAGGTGGAACGCATCGATTCGGGCTACCGCTCGATGATGAGCGTCCAGTCCTCACTCGTGATGTTCCCGATCCACGCCTATGGCTCTGAGGACCAGCGTAAGAAATATCTGCCGAAGCTCGCCACGGGCGAGTTCATCGGCTGCTTCGGCCTCACCGAACCGGAAGCGGGCTCCGACCCCGCCGGCATGAAGACCAAGGCAGAAAAGACCTCCTCGGGCTATCGCATCTCCGGCTCCAAGATGTGGATTTCCAACGCGCCCATCGCGGATGTGTTCGTGGTGTGGGCGAAGTCGGAAGCGCACAACAACGAGATCCGCGGCTTCGTGCTGGAAAACGGCATGAAGGGCCTCACCGCGCCCAAGATCGAGGGCAAGCTGTCGCTCCGCGCCTCGATCACCGGCGAGATCGCGATGAACAACGTGGAAGTCGGCGAGGATGCGCTGCTGCCGAACGTCTCCGGGCTCAAGGGGCCTTTCGGCTGCCTGAACCGCGCGCGCTACGGCATTTCCTGGGGCGTGATGGGTGCGGCAGAGGATTGCTGGCACCGGGCGCGTCAGTATGGCCTCGACCGCAGGCAGTTCGGCCGCCCGCTGGCGCAGACGCAGCTGTTCCAGAAGAAGCTCGCCGACATGCAGACGGAAATCGCGTTGGGCCTCCAGGCCTCGCTGCGCGTCGGCCGCCTGATGGACGAGGGCAAGCTGGCGCCCGAGATGATCTCGATCATCAAGCGCAACAATTGCGGCAAGGCGCTGGATATCGCGCGCACCGCCCGCGACATGCATGGCGGCAACGGCATCCAGAGCGGCTATCACGTGATGCGCCACTCGCAGAACCTCGAGACCGTCAACACCTATGAAGGTACGCATGACGTCCACGCGCTGATCCTCGGCCGCGCCCAGACCGGGCTCCAGGCCTTCTTCTGATGGATCGCATGCCGCGCGGAACAGAGGTGGAGGCGGGGGCGCACTGGCTCCGCGCCTTCCGCTATGCGCCGCAGCCGGTGAAATTCTCGCCCGTCCAGTGGCTCATCGCGCAGCTCGTCGCCTGCGGCCTCTCCGACAAGGAGATCGCCCACATGCTCGCGATCAGCGCCTCGACGGTGAAGGCGCACAACAACAAGACGATGCGCGCCTTGGGGCTGATGCGGCGTGGCCAGCTCGTGCGCTACATCTTCGAATCGGGCCAGTTCGCGCCAGAAAGGGCGGAAAGCCTGCTGGCCGAGCGCCGCAGCCGCTAGCGCACCATATCGTCTCGCATGGTTAGGCCGTTGCCCTCCCGCAGTTGAAGGGCTCAGGTCGGAGCTCAGAGATATTTCTCCTCATCGCCGGCGACGGAGCCAGCGAATCCGTTGCAATGAGAACACGTTCTCTCGCTTGGCGGGTGTGTCTCGCTTGGATATATTCAACAACTGGCGACTATTGACGGGCGCACCAGAGCCTGTGAACAGCCGCTTTTGCAATACATTGCAAACAGCACATCCATCTCATGGCGAAAGGCAATCATGAACGGCATTGATGAAAAACTCCAACCTATCCTCGCCGAGGTCATTCGACGCAATGCTGGCGAACCGGAATTCCATCAGGCTGTGCATGAAGTGCTTGAAAGCCTTGGCCGTGTGGTCGCAAAGCATCCGCATTTTCTCGACCAGGCGCTGATCGAGCGGATCTGCGAGCCGGAGCGGCAGATCATTTTCCGCATCCCGTGGGTCGATGACAACGGGCAGGTGCAGATCAACCGCGGCTTCCGCGTGCAGTTCAATTCGGCGCTCGGCCCCTACAAGGGGGGCATGCGGTTCCACCGGTCGGTGAATGTCGGCATCATCAAGTTCCTGGGATTCGAGCAGACCTTCAAGAATGCGCTGACCGGCATGCCCATCGGCGGCGGCAAGGGCGGCTCGGACTTCGACCCGAAGGGCCGGTCGGATGCTGAAATCATGCGGTTCTGCCAGTCCCTGATGACGGAACTGCACCGGCACCTCGGCGAGCAGTGCGACGTGCCCGCCGGTGACATCGGCGTTGGTGGCCGCGAGATCGGTTACATGTTCGGCCAGTACAAGCGCCTGACCAACCGCTACGAGGCAGGTGTCTTCACCGGCAAGGCGCTCGCCTATGGCGGCTCGCGCGCCCGCACGGAAGCCACGGGCTATGGCAACACCTATTTCGTGCAGGCCATGCTGCAGACGCGCGGCACGGATTTCGACGGCAAGAACGTCGTGGTGTCCGGCTCCGGCAATGTGGCGATCTACACTATCGAGAAGGTGCAGTCCTTCGGCGGCAAGGTCATCGCGTGCTCGGATTCCAGCGGATATGTGGTGGATGAAAACGGCATCGACCTGGCGCTCTTGAAGGAGGTGAAGGACATTCGCCGCGAGCGCATCTCCGAATATGCCCGGCGAAAGGGCAGGGGCGTGCATTTCATCGCGTTCGACAAGGGCTCCGTCTGGGATGTGCCCTGCCAAGTCGCGATGCCGTCCGCCACGCAGAACGAACTCTCTGGCAAGGATGCGCTCAGCCTGGTCAAGAATGGGGTGATGGCGGTGGGCGAGGGCGCCAACATGCCCTCCACGCCGGAGGCCATTAAGGTGTTCAGGGAAGCGGGCGTACTCTTCGGGCCTGGCAAAGCCGCCAATGCCGGCGGTGTGGCCACATCGGCGCTGGAAATGCAACAGAACGCAAGCCGCGACAGCTGGACCTTCGAGCAGACTGAGGCACGCCTCTGCGCCATCATGCGCAACATCCACGACACGTGCCACCAGACGGCCGAGGAATATGGCGCACCCGGCGACTATGTGTTGGGGGCCAACATCGCGGGCTTCGTGCGAGTGGCGGAAGCCATGCGCATGCTGGGCGTCATCTAAGGCGTAAAGCTGAGGGGGAGACGGCGGTGGTGAACACGCCGCCGTCTCGCCCCCTCGTGCTGGCCCGTCGGATAGCCGGTGCCGATTACTCCAGCGGTTGCCAGCCGGGATGCGCGAAGTACTCGCCATAGCTGTTCAGGGCTGTCACGATGCGGACAGCACCTGCTTCACGGTCTGGCCCAGCATCCATAACCGAAGCACCGTCGAGCACCTGGACCAGCACCATGTGGAACTGTTCGTCGGCCTCGGGCGTGAGCTTGCAGTTCGCCACCATGAAGTCGACCTGCTCCTGAATGTCCGTAGCCAGCCGCTTGTACTGGTCTGTGGCAAGTGTCTTGGCGTGGATGGCGGGAACGAGAGGGCCGATGCTGGCGCGAATTGCGTTCATGCCGCCGATCATGTTGTCGTCGCCTTGCCATTTGGCGCCGGCATTCAGGTGCAGGGCCAGTTCACTGGCCTGATGCCCCGCATGGGATGCGGGTTCGGCGGCATAGGCGGCACTCGTGGCGCCGAGGGCGAGGCTGAGGATGAGGGCGGTCGCAGCAAGCATCTTGCGGTTCGGCATGTCTGTCTCCTGTGAGCAGTTGCACGAGGATGGTTTCGCCGTTCCTCTTGCATAGGCGATCAGGCTGACGGCCACCTGAAGCGCCGCCGGAAATCGACACACCGTTTGAAGATAGTTGAGAGTTGCCCGCGCTCAGGCCATCGCGGCGGCGCTGTGCCGCTGCAATGCGGCGGCGATCATCGCGGGCACGTCCGGATGGGCGCCGATATGGGGCAGCAACGGCCCCTCGAAATCCGCCTCCGCCAGCGCCTCCGGCACATCGCCGAGAACATGGCCCGCACTCAGCGTGAAGAGCGGCAGGCACAGTGCGGCCCCAAGGCCTCGCGCCGCATCCGTCAGGAAGGGTGCTTCCTCGATGAAGCCGGGCACGATGGCGCGGAAGGCAAGCGTGCCCGAAAGCAGTTCCGCAAGGCGCAGCGTGGCGAGGCGGGAGGCAGGCGAGACCTGCGAACCATGCGCCGCCAGCAGGAGGGTGGAGGAGCCGGGCTGGAGACCGGCTGTCGCGGCCCCGGCAAGCGCCGCCTTGCCGATCAGCCCGGGCAGGGCCTCGTCGCTGCCGAAGGCAGGCAGCTGCCGACATGGCACGGACAGCTGTTCCAGGCGCCGCGGCAGGACCTCACCGGTGAAATAACCCTCCGCCATGAAGAAGGGATAGATCAGGGGCCGGCTGAAGCCGTGCATGGCATCCGAAAGGCTTTGCGGCGAGGCCAGCGTGGCGCCGCGCACCGTCCAGCCCGGCAGCCGTGACGCCACCTTCGCGGCCAGCGCTGCCATCGCTTCATCCTGTGGAACGGGATCGCCCGGCGAACCATGCGCGACGATCACCGCTTCTTTCGGGTTCATGTCAGTGACTGGTGCCATCGGAGAAGGTGATCTTGTTCCAGACATTGTATTTGCCCGCAGGCTTGCGCATGGGAAGACGCTTCACCTCGGTGAGTGTCCTCGCATCATAGACGATGAGCGCGCCCTCGTCTTCCCAGACGGAGACCAGTGCATAACGGCCGTCGCGGGTGAATTCGGTGTGCGCCACCGTCTTGCCCGGCGCGGGGTTCAGCGTCTTCACGATCTCCAGCGTCTGCTTGTCGATCACGTGCATCTCGTCCTTGTGGGGGCCGAAGAACACATCCGCCCACACATAGGGGCTCGTCTCGTGGCTGCGCAGGAAGAAGCCGGGCCCGTCCATCCTGATGGTCTTGACCAGTTTCCACTTGTCGATGTCGATGACCGAGAGCACGGGCTCCTTCAGATGCGGTGTCGCCATCACGTGGCGGCCCTGCGATTCCCAGGTGATGCCGGAGCCGAGATGCGGCATGCCTGGGAGCGGCAGTTCGGCGATCTCGCGGCCCACATCCAGATTGACGACCACGCCCTTGTCGCCCTCGCGGTTGGAGCCGATGAGGTTCCGGTAATCCGGCGTGAAGAAGAAATCATCGAGCGGAGCGGAGATGATGATGCGGCGGCGCGCGAACAAACCCTTTTCGGCGGCGAGCGATTCCTCCATGCCGGCCTCGTGGCTGTGCACGAAGCCGTCGTGATAGGGGCCCGCTTCGGGGAAGGTCGCCACTTCCCAGATCTCCGGCGCATCCTTCAGCGCCAGGATGAAGCTCTTCCGCCGTGGTGCCTGGTAGACGGCGGAGACGCGCGAGGGCGTTCCGTCCTTGGCCTTCACATCGATCACCTTGACGACGCTCAGATCCACCGTGGAGAGGATAGTGAGGGTGTTCGGCAGGTAGTTCGCCACCGCCAGCCACTGGCCGTCATGGCTCATGGCGATGTTGCGGCTGTTCAGCCCCGCACGGATGCGGCCCACCTCCTGCAGCGACCAGATATCGTATTTCTCGACCCAGCCATCGCGCGACATCACGAAGACGAATCGCCCGTCGGGGCTGAATTTCGGCCCGCCATGCACGGCATAGGGCGTGGCGAAACGGTCGAGCACGGCGAAGCTGTCGCCATCCAGCACGGAGATGTGATGATCACCGGTCTCGACCACCAGCGTCACGTTCAGCGGATCGCCTGGGAACACGGGTTTCTCCACCGGCTTGTAGGCCGGGTTCAGCGTGCGCGTGGCCTCGATGTCGGCCGTGCTCCACGCCGGAACCTTGGCCAGGGGCGTCATCACATAGGCGGCGAGTGCCGCGATGTCTTCCTTCGACAGCACATCTCCGAAGGCGGGCATCTGCGTGGCGGTGCGGCCGTTGGCGATCACCGTTTCGATGGCCTCGGGCTTGATGCGGCCAAGGCTCTCGGGGATCAGCGCAGGGCCGGTGCCGCCCAGCCGCGTGGGCGCATGGCAGGCGGAGCAGTGGTCCTGGAACAGGGCCGCCGCATCGCTGCCTGCAAGAGCGGACGCGCTCGCGATGGCGAGGAGGCTAAGCGAAGCGATGAACCGGATCATGGCTCTTTCCGCGGAAGGGGGTAAGGCTCAGGCGTTCGGCATCGTCCCCGATGCCGATCTCGGCATTGCTGAGATAACAGGCGGGATCTTCCTGCCATGGGTCGCCCGAAATCTGCAGTGCGCGAATGCGGGTGTTGCCGCCGCACACCGTCTTGTAGGCGCAGGCGCCGCAGCGGCCCTTGAGGGGCCGGGGCCGCTGGCGCAGCGTCGCCAGCATCGGGTCGTCGCCCGTCCAGAGGGCGGAGAACGGCGTGACCTTCACGCTGCCCACCGTGTAGTCGGACCAGTAGGTATCGGGGTGGACCTTGCCCTGGGGGTCGATGTTGGCGACGCCCACGCCGGAGGAGTTTCCGCCCCAGGCCTCGAGATGGGCGCGCACATGGGCGGCCTTCTCCGCCCCGTGGTTCCGCTCGATCCAGCGCAGAAGGTAAACGGCATCGGCATCATTGTTGCCGGTGACGATCTCGAAATGCTGGCCTGCTGAAACCGCGGCCCAGGCCTTTTCGATGAGGAGGTCGATCGCGGCGCGGCTTCGCGCATGGGCCGTGTCCTCGCCCCGGTGCTTGTCGCCGCGGCCCGCATAGACGAGATGCGAGAGGTAGAACTTGTCCACGCCCTCCGCCTCGCACAGGGCCAGCATATCCGGCAGCTGGGTGGCGTTGTCCTCGGTGATGGTGAAGCGCAAGCCCACCTTCACCCCCAGCGCCTTGCAGGCCCGGACGCCGGAGAGGGCGTCCGCGAAGGCGCCATCGACGCCGCGGAACCAGTCATTGGTGGCGCCGATCCCGTCGAGCGAGATGCCGACATAGTCGAAGCCGAGATCCGCCACGCGCCGGGCATTCTCGCTATCGAGCCTTGTGCCGTTGGTCGAAAGTGAGAGGTGGCGGAAGTTCAGAGCGCGGGCACGCTCAGCAAGCGTGAAGAAATCGAAGCGCGCCAAGGGCTCGCCGCCAGACAAGATGAGTGCGGGAATGCCGAAGGCGGACAGGTCGTCCAGCACGCCCAGCGCCTGTTCATGGGAAAGCTCGCCTGGAAAGGCGACATCCGCCGAGGTCGTGTAGCAATGGCGGCAGCGCAGGTTGCAGCGGCGCGTCAGGTTCCAGATCACCACCGGCTTCACCTCCGCCGGGTTGCCGGAGCCGCGCCGCCTTGCGGGCGGCGTGGGGGAGATGAGCTCGCGCAGGTATTGCGTCAATCGGAACATCCGTCAGTCTCCCGCGCTTGCGAGGCGCAGCCCGGTCTTCTTCAGGATGCGCGTTGAATAGAGAATGTCATGGGCCCGGCAGGCTTCGCCTAGAAGCCCAGCAATCTGCAGTCGCTTCTCCTCGACTTCCGCGCGGGTCTGGCCATGGATCATGGCGAAGAGGTTGTAGGGCCAATCGGGAAGGGCACGGGGGCGCAGGTAACAATGCGAAACGAAGTCGAGCCTGCCGACCTTCGCACCCAACTCGCTCGCTTGGGCGTCGGCCACGTCCCACACGCTCATGCCATTGGCGGTCATGCCCAGCGCATAATGGTTGGGGGCCAGCGCGATGCGGCGGATGATGCCGCGTGCCTGCAGGGTGGCAAGCCTTGCGATCACCTCGTCTTCCGAAAGGCCGAGCTGCCTGGCGACTTCGGCGTAAGGCGCGGGCGTCAGGGGCAGGCCCTGCTGGGTGGCGGCGATGAGGGCGCGCTCGGTGGCGTCGATCGTCATGCGTCCACTCGGAAGCCGATGAAGAATTCCTGAAGCTTGGGGAAGAGCAGCACCCGGAGCCCCGTCTCCTGCTCGATGGACCGGGCGACTGCCTCTATGCCTTCGGGCTTTTCGCAGGCGAGCACGAACCACATATTGAGGCGGTGGGCGCGCTCATAGTTGTGCGCTACTTCGCGGTGTGCGTTGACGAGCGCCGTGACCTCCTCGAAGCGGTCCGCCGGAACCGCCATGGCGCAGAGGCAGAAGGCGCCACCCATCGCCGCGGCGTCGAAGAAGGGCCCGAAGCGCGTGATGGCGCCCTTTTCCTTGAGACTCCCGATGCGGGTGATGAGCTCACCCTCGCTGAGCCCCAGCGCGGCTCCGGCCCCGGCAAAGGGCCGGGGCGACAGGGGGAAGCTCACCTGCAGCGCATTCAGGATGGCGCGGTCGGTGGCGTCGAGTTCATGTGCGCCGAGGGGTGTGCGTCTCATGCCGCCGCCTCGCGCTGGTGCAGCAATGCGCCCGTCTGCTTGAAGCAGCGGGTGGAGAACAGCACGCGGTGGGGAACGCCGGAGAACGGAGGCAGGGCCCTCAGCGTGTCGAGCACGGCCAGCGCCTCGTCACGCGTGCGGGCGTGCACCATGGTGTAGAGCGCATAGGGCCACAGGCCCGGCACGGTGCGGCGCTGGTAGCACAGTGTCACGCCGGGGCAGCCGGCGGCCAGCGGGCCTGCCTCAGCGATCCCTTCTTCCGCGATGTCCCAGACGATCATGGCATTCGCCGTCCAGCCCATGCCGCGATGAAGCACGATGACACCGAGCCGCGTGATGATGCCGGCCGCTTGCAGGATGCGCAACCTGTCGAGCAATGCGTGTTCGTCGAGGTTCAGTGATGCTGCGAGCACTGCAAAGGGATCGGGGACGAGCGCGAGGCCCTCGGACAGCGCTTGCAGCAAGGGCGCGTCCTCCGGCGTCAGCACCTCGCGGCGCAGTGGCGGGCGGACGCGGGCAGGGGTCTGCCCGCCGGAGAGGCTGAAGCCCAGATCGATGTTGAAGGGCCGCACCAGCCGCAGGTCCAATACGCGAAGCTTGGCGCGTTCAGAGATTCGCGCGAGCGTCCGCTCCAGCGCAGCGGCATCGGGTGCTGTCGCCACGAACCACAGGTTCCAGTCATCGTCGCGCAGGTAGGAATGGTTGACGCCCGCCTCCGCGCCCACGATGGCCGCCACCTCCTCGATGCGGCCGGGCGGAACTGCCATGGCCGCCAGCGTTGAGCTCCCTGCCGTGTTGGGCCGGATCGTGGCGCCCACCCGGGAGACGAGGCCGCCCGTCTTGAGCCGTGCGAGGCGGGTGATCACCTCGGCCTCGGAGATGCCGAGTTGCTCGCCCATCGCGGCATAGGGGCGCGGCACCAGCGGCAGGTCGCGCTGGAATGCGTCGAGCAGCCGATGGTCGAGATTGTCGAGGCCGCGCATCATGCTCAGAGCCCGTTGCGATGCGCGCGCGCCGTGAAGAAGATGCCGGACGGGCTTTCCGCGGGGATCTCGGCCAGTTTCTCGAAGCTTCGCGTGTCGTAGACTTGGATGAGGTTCGCATCGCGCACCGATACCCACACCTCCGCCCCGCGCGGCGCGAATTCCATGTGCAGCACGGCGGGGCCGGGCTGCAGGGTCTTCACCACCTTTCGCGTGCGGCTGTCGACCACCTGCACGGTATCATTGCCGGGCGGCGCGAAATTCACCCACACATAGGGGCTCGCGGGCTGCGCGATGATGAACACCGCCTGCCCATGCACGGCCGTGCGGCTGGTTTCCTCCAGCGTCGCGCGCTCCACCCACAGCAATTCATGCGCGCCCACGGCGGGCAGCACGAACTGCCCACCGGTGAAGGCCCAGCCCTGCAGATGCGGCATCTTGTAGACCGGCAGATCTTCCGACGGCTTTCCGTAATCCTTAAGGAAGCGGACGGGCTTGGGCGGGGTCTCCCACAGGTCGATGGCCGTCACGCCCTTTTCGCCGAAAAGGCCCACGAGATAGGTGCTGCCATCATCCGTCACCACGCCGTCGAACGGGTTTCTGCCCACGTCGCCGAGCTTGGTGAGCGCCATGGCAGGGCCCGAAAAATCCGCGATCCAGACCTCGCCCGAATCCCACAGGGCCCAAATGAAGCGGCGGCCCGGCAAGTCAGCGAGGCCGATGGTCTTGGCACTGGCGGGAATGTCCTGGATCATCTCCAGGCTTTCGGCGTCGAAGACGCGGACGCCACCCGGCTCGTAGTTTGACACCGCCACCAGCTTGCCATCATCAGAGATGGCGCCGCCGATGGAGTTGCCCGCCTGCACCACGCGTCCGGCAATCCTGCGCTCCACCATGTCCACCTTGGTGAGGCCGCCATCGCGGCCGAAGACATAGGCGAAGCGTTCGTCAGGGGAATAGGTGAGGCTGGCATGCGAGAGGTCGCCCATGCCGTCGATCCGGCCAAGAGCCGTGCGGCGGACGCGGTCCACCAGCAGGAGCGAACCCGTGGCGCGCTCGACCACGAGGCCGAGGCCGCCGGTCGCCGTGCCGGACGCCATTGTCGCAGCACTGGCTGTAGCCGTGGCGCTGGCCAGCAACGCGGCGCTGGCGAGAAGGCATCGCCGGTTGATCATCTCGTCATCCCTCTCTTCAGATAATTCGCCATCCACAGCGCCTCGTCTTCGGTTAGCAGGGGCCGCCAGCGTGGCATGGCGGTGCCCGGAATGCCATCGAGAATGATCGTGGCGAGGACCTCCGCCGGTTTTCCCTCCAGCGCCTCCGGGGTGAGCGGAAGACCGAGGCCGCCTTTCATCGTCAACCCATGGCAGGAGCCGCAATCCTGCTTCACCATGTGCGCGAGACGCTTGGCGTCCTGTGCCAGCGCGGGCTGCGCGGCGAGAGCGAGGCCAAAGCCGAGCAGGGCGGTCGTTTCTTTAAACATCCGCTGCCAGGTCCAGTTCGGCAAGTTCTGCCACGCCATCTGCATGATCCGCATCGCGGTAGAGCGACACCACCTGGCCGATGATGAACAGGGCCGGTGCAGTTCCAGTGTGGGCCATCGCATCCACCCCGATGCGGTGGAGGAAGGACAGGCGGCGTTCCTCGCGCGGCGTGGTGGCGGATGCGACCATGAGAATGGGTGTTGCGCGATCCATCCCATGCGCCATGAGGTTGTCCGCGATCTCGCCGATACTGGCCACGCCCATGTAAACGACGAGCGTGGTCTCGCTGCTGGCGAGGCTTGCCCAGTCGAGGTCGAGGGCTGAATCCCTGGCGCGGTGGCCCGTCACGTAACGTACACCCGTGGCAAGGCCGCGATGCGTCAGTGGCACGCCCGTCGAAGCGGCAGCGCCTTGTGCCGCGGTGATGCCGGGCACGCAGGACACCGCGATCCCCGCCTCGCGCAGGGCGAAAGCCTCCTCGCTGCCGCGGCCGAAGATCAGCGGATCCCCGCCCTTGAGACGCGTCACGTCCAGGCCCTGCAGTGCGAGGCTGACCAGCAGCTCGTTGATCTCGTCCTGCGGAAG
>Ga0181554_1003921_pt1 | contig 12353 bp, 13 predicted proteins | sample 011ome_16_FD_145602 | JGI IMG/M metagenome (GOLD analysis project Ga0181554, IMG submission 145602) | Coastal salt marsh microbial communities from the Groves Creek Marsh, Skidaway Island, Georgia - 011503CT metaG (spades assembly) | ecosystem: Environmental > Aquatic > Marine > Intertidal zone... | reverse complement strand
CTTCGTCATCTTCGAATTCACCGACAACAGGCTGCCATGGCTTCTCGCCCTGGCTGTCACCTATGGGCTTGCGGCCTATGTGGTTCTGCCGCGGATCATCCGCCTGGGGCTCATGCTCGCCCGCCAGAACCGCGTGCCGGTCTACACCACGACGGGTGACGGCCTCTCAGGCGATCCCGTCAACATCGCCCTGATCGGAACCCTCGCCCAGTTGCGGAACGCTTTCGCGGGGCTTGGCTGGGTCGAGGCGGAGCCCTTGGGGTGGGGGAGTTCATGGCGCATGGTGCAGGCCTTCCTGCTGAACAAGCCCTATCCCAATGCGCCGTTCAGCACGCTTTACCTGTTCCGCCGGGGGCAGGACATCGGCTTCCAGCAGGCGATCGGGAACAGCCCCCGGAAGCGGCATCATATCAGGTTCTGGGCCGTGAGCCTCACGGAGGCCCAGCAATCCGCTGGCACGGCCCGCTTCTGGCTCAATTCGGAGCGACCCAAGGGCAATGAGCCGGTTCTCTGGGTGGGAGCAGCCACGAAGGACACGGGCATCTCCCTGACGCGCCTGTCCTTCCAGATCACCCACGCCACGGATTCTGATGCCAATGCCGAGCGCGACTATGTGATCGCGGAGCTTGCAGCCCGGCGCCTCATCACGGAGGAGAAATCCTTCGACGAGCGGTCACAGCTTCCGTCGAAGCGCATCAACCATTACGTCTTCGACGGCGATATGAGGGTCGCCGTCCTGGCAGGTTGAGCAAAAAGGGCCCGCAGGGAACAACCCTCGCTTTCAGCCGTTCGGATGAACGCCGGATGAACCATGCAGACGGCATTGGTTCAGCAAGGATGTCTTACCTTCATCATCAGGAAGGCGATCCAAACAGTTGAGGTAGCTATGTTCAAATCCATGATGCTGGCGGGACTGGTCGCACTCGGTGCGGTTGCTATTGCCCCCGCTGCCGAGGCACGGACGGACTTCAATGTCTATTTCGGGGTTCCGTTCTATGGCCACCAGGTCGAACCGGACTGGGAGTATTACGACGGTTATGGCTGGTATGACGCGGACCGCTATGGCGACTTCGATCGCTACCGCCGCCGTCATGACAATTCGGCGGACTTCAATGTCCACTTCGGCGTCCCGTTCTATTCCTATCGGGTTGCTCCGGGCTGGCGCTATTATGACGGCTATGGCTGGTATGATTATGGCCGCTGGGGCGATGTCCGCCGTCACCGTGGCGATCGCCTGAGCTGCGATGCCGCCCGCCGCCTGGTAGACCGGTCCGGCTATGACCGTGTGCGCACCGTCGAGTGCAATGGCCGCACCTACACCTTCAAGGCTCTCAACCGGAAGGGCAACCGCGTGACGGTGTACGTCAATTCACGCACGGGCAGTATCTGGCGCTGAGCCGAATTCTGAACGCAACTGAACCGGCCCCTTTCGGGGCCGGTTTTCGTTTGGCCGCAAAGCGTCAGGCACGCGGTCATTGTCCCCCGAATGGGGATCAGGCATAGAAGATGGGTCGATCCTTTCGGATCTTCGCGTAACACGTTCAGGTGAAACATGATTTCCTTCCAGACCTTTGCCCATCTCGCCCACATTGACCTTGGGGCGCCCAAGCCGAAGCCAACCTCCATCGAAGGGGCGCAGGTCGAGGCGGCGAAGACGCTCTGGACATCGCCTGACGGGAAGGCGGAGGTGGGCGTCTGGGAATGCACGCCCGGCCGGTTCACGGCCAATCGCGAGACGAACTCGGAAATCTGCCACATCGTGCAGGGCCGCGTGACCCTTCACGACCGCGACGGACGCGCGCAGGAGGTCGGGCCTGGCGAAGTTCTGGTGCTGCCCATCGGCTGGTCCGGCGAGTGGACCATCCATGAGAAGACGCGAAAGCTCTATTTCATCAAGTATGAATGACGGGAAGGCTCCTCGGCCTCAATTCAGGGCCGGCCTGAGCTTGCCCGTCGAAAGGGTATCCTGCCGGGGCGTTTTGTGGGAAAGACGGGGCAAAGTGCCGGAGGCGCCGTGGGCGCCTCCTGAAATCTGCTTCCTTTGAGGTCTTTCGCCCATGACTCCGTCCGATGAGAACCTGGCCGCGCCCGCGGCTGTTGACGTGCACCCCGCCCTCGCCTCCGCCCTCGCGCGGCAAGGCTATGAGACGCTGACCCCGGTCCAGTCGGCCGTGCTCGGGCGCGGATTGGCGGGCCGGGACCTTCTCGTCTCCGCCCAGACCGGCTCGGGCAAGACGGTGGCCTTCGGACTTGCGATCGCGCCCACCCTGATGGTGGAAGACGTGCTGGGGCCGAGCACGGAAAGCCCGCTGGGCCTCGTCATCGCCCCTACCCGGGAACTGGCTCTGCAGGTCGAGCGAGAGCTCCGCTGGCTCTATGCCGATGCGGGTGCCGTGGTGACGAGCTGTGTGGGCGGCATGGACATGCGCAAGGAAGTCCGGCAGCTGGCGCGCGGTGCTCATATCGTCGTCGGAACCCCCGGTCGCCTGCGCGACCACATCACCAAGGGGTCGCTCGATCTTTCGCAGCTGCGCGCCGTCGTGCTCGACGAGGCCGACGAGATGCTGGATCTCGGCTTCCGGGAGGACCTGGAGTTCATTCTCGCCTCCGCGCCTGAAGAACGGCGCACCCTCATGTTCTCCGCCACCGTGCCGAAAACCATCGCCCAATTGGCGAAGACCTATCAGCGGGATGCCGAACGGGTCGTCGCCACCGGCACGTCGGAGCGCCATGCCGACATCGACTATCAGCTCGTGCTCGTCCAACCTTATGAGCGCGAAAACGCCATCATCAACACGCTGCTCTATTATGACAGCGGCAGCGCCATCGTCTTCTGCCACACCCGCGAGGAGGTGAAGCACCTCACCGCCAGGCTCGGCAATCGCGGTTTCAACGTGGTGTCGCTCTCGGGCGAGCTTTCCCAGGCCGAGCGCACCAATGCGCTCCAGGCCATGCGCGACGGCCGCTCGCGCGTGTGCGTGGCGACCGACGTGGCGGCACGCGGCATCGACCTGCCGAATCTCGATCTCGTCATCCATGCTGACCTGCCATCGAACCCCGATACGCTGCTGCACAGGTCGGGGCGCACGGGCCGCGCGGGCCGGAAGGGTGTCTGCGTGCTGATCGTGCCCGTCCGGCGTTATCCTTCCGTGCGCCGCGTGCTGGGCTATGCCAATGTCGAGGGCACGGTCCGGGCCGCGCCGACGGCGTCCGACATCGAGGCACGCTACCGCGAGCAGATCCTGCAATCGGCCATCGCCTCCGCGGCGCCTGACGAGGGCGAAGCCGCATTCATCGCCGAATTGCTCGCCCAGACCACGCCCGAGCAGCTCGCTGCCGCCTATCTCCGCCAGCAGTTGGCCCTGCGCCCGGCACCGGAAGACATTTCCGCAACCCCGCTTCCCGGTGCACAGGCAAGCCTGCGCACGGAAGGAGCGGCCGGGGCAAAGCCGAGGCCGGAACGCCGGGACATGACGGGCGCCACCTGGTTCACGCTCTCCATCGGGCGAAAGAGCAGGGCCGAACCCCGGTGGATCTTGCCGCTCATCTGCAAGGCGGGCGGGATCACGCGCGACGATGTCGGGTCCATCAAGATCCATGACGAGCATACCCGATTTGAGATCTCCGCTGACAAGGCGGAAGCCTTTGCCACCCGCATCGCGAGCGAGGGAAGCGGCGAGAAGGGCGTCACCATTTCTCCGGCCGGTGCCGTGCCGGCTGAGGCACCGCGCGAACGCACCCCGCGCGAAGATCGTCCTCCGCGTGCCGATAAGGCCTATGGCAAACCGCGCGAGTACAAGAAGGCAAGTGGCGCCGAAGACGGCTTTCAGAAGAAGAGCGGCAAGAAGCCGGGCAAATACAAGCCCAAGGACCATGCACCGCACAAGGGTAAGCCCAAGCGCAGCGGCTAGGCGGGAGGATATCGCTTCAGCAGGGAGCGGCAGAGCAGTTCCGTTGCCGCACGCAGGGCGAGGGTCACGGCCAGCAGCACGACGAGGGCCGCGAACATCAGGTCGATCTTTGCCCGCCCATTGGCGAAGAGCATCAGATAGCCCAGGCCCTGCGAGGCGCCCACCCACTCGCCGATGACCGCGCCGATGGGCGCATAGACCGCTGCCAGCCGAAGGCCTGACGCGAGCGAGGGCAGGGCGGCGGGAATGCGGATCCGCAACATCAGCAGCGCGGGCTTGGCCTGGACTTGCCTGCCAAGATCCAGCCAGCCGCGCGGCGTATGCGTCAGCCCATCATAGAAGGAGGATGTGATCGGAAAATAGACGATCAGCAGCGCCATCACCACCTTCGACCAGAACCCATAGCCCAGCCAAAGCGTCAGGATGGGAGCCAGGGCGAAGATCGGGATCGCCTGGCTCAGCAGCAAGACGGGCAGGGTAAGGGAGCGCACCGGTTGCCACGCCGCCATGGCGATGGCGGTTGCTGTGCCGAAGAGCCCGGCCAGCACCAGGCTCGTAAGGATTTCGACCAGCGTCACCATTGCGTGCCAGCCGAGAAGCTGCCAATCCGCCCCGATCGTGCCCGCGACGGCGAACGGCCCCGGCAGGATGAAAGGGGGAATGGCAAAAGCTGATACAAGCACCTGCCAGACGATGAGCAGCACACCCCCTGCGGCTAAGCCTTTCAGAGAACCCCTCATGCCCCGGCACTCACCAGCCGGCGCATCAGCATCGCGGCCGCATCTGACGTGCGACTCTCGCTGCTGATCGAGTCCGGCAGGTCGACCGGTTCGATCCCCGCCCCGGTCATCAGCATGATCCGGTCTCCCAGCCGCGCGGCCTCGAGCGGATCATGCGTCACCAGCACCACGGTGCGCCCGCGGAGAAGACGCAAGGACAGGTCCTGCATCTGGCGGCGCGTGCCTGGATCGAGCGCGGAGAAGGGTTCATCGAGCAATACGACCGATTTGTCCTCCGCCAGCGTGCGGGCCAGTGCAACGCGCTGGCGCTGGCCACCGGAGAGTTCGGTGGGTTTGCGGCGTTCAAGTCCGCCCAGCCCCACATCCGCAATCAGCTTCCGTGCTGTCGCCTCTTGCGGCAGCTCGCCGCGCAGTGCGGCGCCGATCATCACATTCTCGATCGCGCTCGCCCAGGGAAGAAGCAGGTCAGCCTGCTGCATCAGGATGGTGCGTGGCACGAGGGGCTGGCCGTCATACGACGTGATGCGGCCTTCGAAACTGATCCCCTCCGAGAGCCCGGCCAGCAGGCGGAGCAGCGTCGACTTTCCTGTGCCCGAGGCGCCGAGAAGCGACGTCCAGCGCGCTGCCGGAAAACTGGCGGCGAGCTGACCGAAGATGTGCTCGCCCCCGATCGACGCCGAACCTGCGATGCTGATGGCCGGTGCTCTCACTCCGCGCCCACGTCGATCGCGATGCGTGAGACGGGTTGGCCGCCCTTGATGAGGCCAGCCTTCACAAGGAAGTCCTGGAAGCGGGCATAGCGGCCCTGATCCAGAGCAGCAGGCTGCAGGGAAAGCCTCGGCAACGTGTCGGCCCAGGCGCGGCGGTTCAACTCGTCCTGAAGTTCCGGTGCCGTGCCGGAGAAGGTCTTCCAGCTCTCTTCCGGATGGTTCACGATGTAGTTGGCGGCCTTCTCCGTGGCGGCGAGGAATCGCCTGATCAGCGGCTTGTCGAGGCTGTCGCTCTTGGCCAAGTAGACCAGCTCATCATAGGGCGGAACACCGGCCTCCTCGGGGTAGAAGCAGCGTCCCTTCACGCCTGCAAGCTCCATCTGGGTGAGTTCGAAGTTCCGGAAGGCGCCGATCACCGCATCCACCTGCTTCGACATCAGCGAGGGCGAGATCGACCAATTCACATTGACCAGTTCCACGTCGGACAGCGAAAGCCCCGCGCTGGCCAGCATCGAGGAGAGCAGGGCCTGCTCGAAGCCCGCCAGTGAATAGCCGATCTTCTTGCCCTTCAGATCGGCCAACGTCGCGGCGGAGCCGTCATCGCGGACGAGAAGGCAGTTGAGGGGCGCCGTCACCAGCGTTCCCACCCGCACCAGCGGCAAGCCTTCATCGATCATCAGGTGAAGCTGCGGCTGATAGGAGACGCCGATCGCGGCCTTGCCCGCCGCGACCAGCTTGGGCGGGTCGGCCGGATCGGCCGGCGGTACGATCGTCACGTCAAGCCCCTGCTTGGCGAAGAAGCCCTTCTCCTGCGCGATGATGATGGGCGCGTGGTCGGGGTTCACATACCAGTCGAGCAGCACGGTCATCTTGTCCGCGGCGAAAGCGGGTGCCGGGAGCATGAGAAGAAATGCCAGGAGAAGTCTCTTCATTTCGCTTTTCCTTCTGAATCGGTTTGTCCCAAGGCCGCGAGCAGGATCTCGCCCGTCCATCGCGAGGCGAGCCTTTCCGCGGCGCGCCAGGCCCTGAGGCCGGAACGGCAACAGAGGATGGCGCGTTGCCCCGTGTTCGGTGTTGAGCCCGCGTCACTCATGGCCTCGACGGAGAGCCGCAGGGCGTGGGGCGTTGCGAGCGGAGCTTCATGCGCCTCCCGCAGGTCGACCACCCAGTCATCGCGGCTGATCTCCGATCCCGCGACGAAGCGGGGGCGGAACTCCGGCTCCGGTGCGCCCATGAACCTGAAGCCGCCGAAGCGCAGGCCCCGCGCGTCGAAAGTGACGAGTTGACCGAGGGGCGACGGCGTTTCGCCCGTGATGGTGCCGAGCGCCATCTGGGCCTGAAGGGCGCCGACCACCGCGACGACGGTTCCCACCACGCCATCTTCCGAACAGTTGCCGAGCCTGGGTGGAAGGTCTGGAAACACCGCGCGCAGCGATGGGGCGGTCGCGCAGAAGCCGCCGCAATAGCCTGATACCCCAAGAACCGATGCGCTGATGAGGGGAAGCCCCGCCGCCATTGCGAGATCGGAAAGGATGTAGCTCGCGGAGAAACTGTCGGCGCAGTCGATGAGCAGCATCGTGCCCTCGGCAAGGGCGGCAGCGTTCGACGGGTCGAGCGCCGCAGGGATCGGCTCGATGATGGCATCGGGGTTGAGACCACGCAGCCGGTCCGCTGCCGCGTTCACCTTGGGCAGCCCCACATCCGCCGTGCGGAACAGCGTCTGGCGGTGGAGATTGCTGACATCCACCACATCCGGGTCGACGAGGCGAATGTGCCCCACGCCCGCGCCCACGAGGGCGGGAAGAAGCGGGGCCGCAAGCCCGCCCGCACCGGCGACCAGCACACGCGCATCCTTCAGGCGCGCCTGGGACTCAGGCCCGAATTCCGGCACCGCGATCTGCCTTGCATAGCGGTTCATCGTGTCGCGGCGATCCATGCCCTGACCTTGCCTTCGGGGTCTGTGTTGAGCGTGATGTCGGTCACCACGGAGACGATGTCCGCGCCGGCCGCGAAGACGGCGGGCGCCCGTTCGATCGTCATGCCGCCAATGCCGACGAGCGGGATGCCGCCCACCAGCTTGCGCCATTCGGTGAGCTTCGCGGTGCCTTGCTCATGCCACTTCATCTTCTTCAGGATGGTGGGGTAAATCGGCCCTAGCGCCACATAGTCCGGCGCGATGCCGAGGCCGCGCTCCAGCTCCGCGTGATCATGCGTGCTGACGCCGATCTTGATGCCTGCCCCGCGGATAGCCGCAATGTCCGCTGTGTCGAGATCTTCCTGGCCGAGATGGATCCAGTCGCAGCCAAGCTCGATGGCCAATTTCCAATAGTCATTCACCACCAGCACGGCACCGTGCTTGCGGCAGAGGTCGCGCGCCTCCGCGATCTCGCGGCGCAGGTTCTCTTCCGGCATGTCCTTGATGCGCAACTGCACCAGCTTGATGCCGAGCGGCAGCAAGCGGTGCAGCCAGGAGGCGGAGTCGAAGATGGGATAGAAGCGGTCGAGTGTCATGCGAGGAAGGCCTTTCCAATCACGGGTGTCGAGGGGCTTGCCATGTCGCGGGCCTCCATCGGGTCTGCGTCATGCGCAAGGCGGCCGGCTCTCACCGCAAGGGCGAAAGCCTCGGCCATGGCCGGCGGATCGCCCGCGCGCGCCACGGCCGTATTGAGAAGAACGGCATCGAACCCCATCTCCATCGCCTGGGCTGCATGGCTCGGAAGGCCAAGGCCGGCATCCACCACGAGGGGCACATCCGGCAGATGGGCCCGCAAGCTCCGGAGCGCGTAAGGGTTGGTGAGGCCCAGCCCCGTTCCAATGGGTGCGCCCCACGGCATCAGCACCTCGCAGCCTGCCGCCAGCAGGCGCTCCGCCAGCACGAGGTCTTCCGTGGTGTAGGGGAACACCTTGAAGCCTTCTGCGCAGAGAATGCGGGCCGCTTCCACGAGCGCGAAGGGTTCCGGCTGCAGCGTGTCCGTGTGGCCGATTACCTCCAGCTTGATCCAGTCCGTGCCGAAGAGTTCCCGTGCCATCTGCGCGGTCGTCACCGCCTCGCGCACCGAGTGGCAGCCGGCCGTGTTGGGCAGCAGCTTGACGCCGAGTTGCCGGATCAAGGCCCAGAAATCAGCGCCTGCAGCATGCCCTCCCGCCTCGCGCCGCACGGAGACGGTGGCCACCGATGCGCCTGAGCGCTGGAACGCTTCGCGCAGCACGGCGGGGGAAGGGTAGAGTGCCGTGCCCAGCATCAGCGGGGAGGAGAGCTGTTCGCCATAGAAGCTGCGCATGTTCAGCCTCCCTGCCGCGGGGCCACGACTTCGACGCGGTCGCCGTCTGCCAACTGTCGCATGGTCCTGCTGGCCTTGGGCACGAATTCCTCGTTCACGGCGGTAGCGACCTGTGCCTCCGCGTAGCCGTGCTCGGCCAGTGCGTCGGCCAGCGTCGCACCGCGAAGGTCCACGGGATTACCGTTCAGTGTGATCCTCATTGCAACAGCTCCGGCATGGTCCCCTCGAGAAGATGATCGGCGGCCATCCGCGCCAGCGCGGGGGACATCAGGAACCCGTGGCGGAACAGCCCATTTGCATAGAGCGTCGGCCCCACGCGGCGCAGGCGCGGCACGTTGTCGGGGAAGGCGGGGCGCGCATCGACGCCGATCTCGAGGATTTCCGCCTCGCCGAAAGCCGGGTGCAACGCATAGGCCGCACTCAGTAGTTCGAGGATCGAGCGCGCGGTGGCCCGCTTCCGGTCGCTGCTCTCGATCTGCGTTGCGCCCAGCATGTAGACGCCGCCGCCGCGCGGCACGAGGTAGATCGGAATGCGTGGGTGGAGCAGCCGCACGGGCCGCGAGAGCGCGATCTCCGGGCAGTGCAGCACGAGCATCTCGCCCTTCACGCCGCGCAGATCCGCAAGGTCTGCTTTGGCATTGAGGCCCCGCGCGTCGATCAAGTGGACCGCCTGCGGCTGTGCGTCCTTTTGAATCTCAACGCCCCGGCCTTTCAGCCGCTCGGTGAGCGCGGCAAGCGCCTGTCTCGGGGCGAGATGGGCTTCTGTGGGGAAGAACAGCGCCCTCTCGAAGCGCCCGGCCAGATCCGGTTCAAGGTCTTGCAACTCCTCCGCGTCCAGCAACCGGTTCTCACGCGTGCGGCGGGCGAAGCGGTCGAGTTCCTGCCGGTCCCGCCCCAGTGCGATGGCGAGGGAACCCTTCCGAGTGACGCTGGCGCCATGGGCTTCCCACCAGTTGGCCGCTTCCAAGCCATGGCGCACCACGATCTCCGGCGCCGTTTCGCCTTCGCAGAAGGGGGCCAGCATGCCACCTGCCCACCAGGAGCAGGCGTGTGGTCCAGGTGCCCCGCCGCTGTCGACGATCCTGACATCCGCCCCACGGTCCGAGAGCTCCGTGGCGATGGTAAGCCCGGCAACCCCGGCGCCGATCACTGTGAAGCTCATGCCCATATCTCGTGAAAATGGTGGATGGGACCATGGCCGGAGCCGATCCGCAGCCCATCGGCCGCGGCGATGGCGCCATGAAGCCAGCGATGTGCTGCACCCACCGCTTCGGCCAGCGGCTTGCCCTTGGCGAGTTCCGCGGCAATGGCGGATGACAGCGAACAGCCCGTGCCATGTGTGTTGCGCGTGTCGAGGCGCGGCGCCGTGAACACCTCGCTGCCGCCGGGTGTTACGAGCAGGTCCTCGCAAATGGGGCCGCTCGCGTGGCCGCCCTTCATCAGCACCGCCTTCGCCCCGCGCGCGCAAAGGGCCAGCCCCTGTGCGGCAGCCTCTTCGGCGCTCTGCGCTTCGGTTGTTCCGAGCAGCTTCGCGGCTTCCGGCAGGTTTGGCGTCAGAAGATCGGCAAGAGGGACCAGATGCTGCAGCATCGCCGAAACAGCCTCGTCGTGGAGCAGGGCATCCCCCGACTTCGCAACCATCACCGGGTCGAGAACGACGTGCCCGCGAAAATCCGCAAGTGACTGGGCCACGGCGGAAATCGCCTCCGCCGTGCCCACCATGCCGATCTTGATGGCCTGCACGGCGATATCGGAGAGCACGGCGTCCAACTGTGCACGGATGACCGCCGGGGGAATGGCATGGATCGCCGTGACGGCGCGCGTGTTCTGTGCCGTGACGGCGGTGATGACGCTCGCGCCATAGACGCCGCGTGCCGAGAAGGTCTTGAGATCGGCCTGGATTCCAGCCCCGCCGCCGCTGTCCGAGCCGGCGATCGTGAGCGCCGCCGCAACCGTCATTTCGCCTCCATTCCCCCGAGGGAGGGGAATTGGAGCGATAAACCCATGTCTGGATTATCTCATCCGTTCCCTCCGCCGGCATTATCCGGATCAGGTTTCATGGGTTGGCGATCTCCGCCTCTCAGCCTTTTGGGCACCCCAACAGATGTACTCAGGATAATCGACACATTCGGGAATGCAAGTAGGTGAGCGAAAAAAGTGGCTCAGGGCCCCGCCCCCTCTGGACGGGGGCCTGTTGCGAGAGGCGAGGCCTGTCCCTTAGAGTAGGCCCATGTCCGCGCCTCGCAGCCTCATCATCGCCGACCCGAATACCATCATGCTCCAGGCCCTCTCCGACCTGTTCGAGCGCGACAAGCGGTTCACCCTGGTGGCAACGTCAAAGACGGCGGAAGGCTTCCTCGAAAGCTGCCTGCGCGTGCCGGTGGATATCGGGATCGTGGACTGGAACATCCCGCAGCTCGGTGCCGAACGCCTGATCACGATCTTGAGAGACAGGCCCACGGCGCCGCGGATCATCGTCTATGCGTCAGGCGGTGATCCGGACGTGCCGCGCCGCGCCATGGCTGCCGGTGCCGCCGCCTTCTGCACGCGCGAGGCGCCGGAGCAGCAGTTGCTGGACGTGGCGCTCTCGGTCGCCACGGGCCGCATGGTGTTCCCCTATATGGATGTGCGCGCCCTGAAGCAGGATCCGCGCGAGACGCTGACCGAGCGGGAGAAGACCATGCTGGCGGCACTCGCCAAGGGCCGCACCAACACCGAACTCGCCACGGAACTCGGCATCTCCATCAACACGGTGAAGTTCCACCTGCGGAACCTCTATGAGAAGCTGGATCTCAAGAACCGCTCTCAGGCCATCGCCTTCTATTATGCGAATGACACATAATCGCCGGTTGGCCCTCAATCCGCCGTGGAGCCGTTGACGCGGCCGGGCCCCGCGCTGGCGAAGCTCCCTGCGATGTAATCCTCGAGACGTGAGAGCGCCACCGATGGCTTGCCGGGCGCGCGGTGCAGGCGCACCTCGAGTTGCCCCAGCGGCGGCAGGCCAGTGCTTTCCGGGATGATCAGGCTACCCGGCGGCCTCGTGCTGCTGGTCATGCCCGTGATGCCGATGCCGGCACGCACGGCGGCGGAGATGCCGTTGTAGCTGGAACTCAGATAGACGATGCGGCAGGCGCGCTCCACCTCGGTCAGCGCATGCAGCATCCGGTCTCTGTAGATGCAGGGGGCAGGGGCCAGCACGAGCGGAAGGGGCGTCTGGAGATAGCAGGAATGATCCGTGCTTCCGATCCACACGAGCGGCTCGGTGAAGATGGTGCGGCCGCCCTTGCCCGTCGATCCGTCATGCAGCGCGATGACGAGATCGAACTCGCCGTCATGCTGGCGGCGCAGCAGGTTCTTTGTGAGGTCGCTCGTCACCTCCAGCATCACGTTGGGATGCGCCTGCGCGAATTTACCCAGGAATTCGGGGAGCAGGGAGGCCGTGTATTCATGGGGCGCCCCCAGCCTCACCTTGCCCGAGACGGAGGGCTGCCGGAGATTGGCGAGCGCCTCATCATTCAGGGCGAGAATGCGCTCCGCATATTGGGCCATGAACATGCCCTCGGAAGTCAGCACCAGCTTGTGCGCATCCCGGTGGAATAGCTGCACATTGGTGAGTTCCTCCAGCCGCCTGATCTGAACGCTCACGGCGGACTGCGTGCGGCCGATCATCTCCGCCGCCCGCGTAAAGCTTCCGCATTCGATGGCTTTGAC
>Ga0181554_1003888_pt1 | contig 12433 bp, 14 predicted proteins | sample 011ome_16_FD_145602 | JGI IMG/M metagenome (GOLD analysis project Ga0181554, IMG submission 145602) | Coastal salt marsh microbial communities from the Groves Creek Marsh, Skidaway Island, Georgia - 011503CT metaG (spades assembly) | ecosystem: Environmental > Aquatic > Marine > Intertidal zone... | reverse complement strand
TCTTGGCCGGGGTGGTGCAGGTGATGCTGGTGGCGCTGACGACGCTGAAGCTGGTGCAGGCGGTGCCGCCGACAGTCACTGCAGTCGCTCCGGTGAAGTTGGTGCCGGTGAGGGTGATGCTGGTGCCACCGGCGGTGGGGCCGGCGCTGGGCGATACGGCGGTGACCGTCGGGGCGTCGGCATAAGTGTAGAGCGTATTGGCTGTATTGGTGCCGCCCTCCGTGATCACCTGAATGCTGGCCGTGCCGGCGGTGCCGGCCGGGACGGTGCAGGAGAGCCTGGTGGGTTCGTAGACAGTCACGTTGGTACAGGTGGCGCCGCCTACCGTTACCGCGGAGGAAACCTGGTTGAAGTTGGTACCGTAGATCATGATTGCGTTGCCGCCGGCGGTGCCCCCGACACTCGGGGAGACTGACGTGACCGTGGGTTTGTCGGCATAGCGATACAGCGTATTCGCGGCATTGGTGCCGCCGGGGGTGGTGACCAGGACGCTGGCGGTGCCAGCGGTGCCGGTCGGGGTTTTGCAGCTGAGGCTGGTGTCGCTGGTGACGGTCAGTGTGGTACATGCACTGCCACCAATGGTGACGGCGGTGGCGCCGGTGAGGCCGGTACCGGTGAGGGTGACGGTGTTGCCACCGGCTGTGCTGCCGGCGCTGGGCGAGAGGGCAGTGACCGTGGGTACGGCGGCATAGCGATACAGCGTATTGGCGGCATTGGTGCCGCCAGAGGTGGTGACCAGGACGCTGGCATTGCCGGCAGTGCCTGCCGGGGTGGTGCAGGTGATGCTGGTGGCGCTGGCGACGCTGAAGCTGCTACACGCGGTGCCGCCGACGCTGACGCCGGTCGCGCCGGTGAAGTTGGCACCGGTGAGGGTGATGCTGGTGCCACCGGCAGTGGGGCCGGCGCTGGGCGATACGGCGGTGACCGTGGGTACGGCGGCGTATCTGTAGAGCGTATTGGCGGCAGTGGTGCCGCCGGGGGTGGTGACCAGGACGCTGGCGGTGCCGGCGGTGCCACTTGGGGTTTTGCAGCTGAGGCTGGTGTCGCTGGTGACGGTCAGTGTGGTACATGCACTGCCACCAATGGTGACGGCGGTGGCGCCGGTGAAGCCGGTACCGGTGAGGGTGACGGTGTTGCCACCGGCTGTGCTGCCGGCGCTGGGCGATACGGCGGTGACCGTGGGTACTGCGGCGTATCTGTAGAGCGTATTGGCGGCAGTGGTGCCGCCGGCGGTGGTGACCAGGACGCTGGCATTGCCGGCAGTGCCTGCCGGGGTGGTGCAGGTGATGCTGGTGGCGCTGGCGACGCTGAAGCTGCTACATGCGGTGCCGCCGACGCTGACGCCGGTCGCGCCGGTGAAGTTGGTACCGGTGAGGGTGATGCTGGTGCCACCGGCAGTGGGGCCGGCGCTGGGCGATACGGCGGTGACCGTGGGCGGGGTCACGAAGGTATAGAGGGTGTTGGCCGTATTGGTGCCGCCGGGGCTGGTGACCAGGACGCTGGCGGTGCCGGCAGTGCCTGCCGGGGTTTTACAGGTGAGGCTGGTGGCGCTGTTGACGGTCAGACTGGTACACGCGCTGCCGCCGATGGTGACGCCGGTGGCGCCGGTGGCGCCGGTGAAATAAGTGCCGGTGATGGTGATGCTGGTGCCTCCCGCTGTGGAGCCGGCACTGGGTGAGACGCTTGAAACAGTCGGACGCACATCTGCCTTGGAGATCACCATTCCGATCGGTGACCCTGCCCCCAGGTCGATGCTCGTCGACAAGAACGTATCGGTGCTGGTGTCCAGCATCAAAACTTTGTCGCCCGACCCCTTAATCATGTAGAGCCTTGATCCATAGGGCGTGAGGTGAACACCAAAAGTAGCAATCGTGGCCGAAAGCTTATTTGTAATAGTGTCGAACACCAAAATTGATGGTCCGTTCGCCGTATCCTTCGACATATACAATTTCGTACCATTTGGCGTGAGGACACCCGCCCCTGGGTCTTTAATGGGAATGGTGGCCAATACCTCAAAGCTGCTGGTACTGACCACCTTCAAAATTTCGGCACCCATATCTGAAATATAGATCTTATTCCCATCAGGCGACACATCCAGAGGGCCGCCGCTGGCGCCTATGAGGGTTATATCCCTGTAACTGACGACTGGATTGTCACTGACGGTGATCATCGCAAGCTTATCGCCTGTGTAGACAGCTCCATCTGACCCTGATACGTATAGCGTCTGACCATTGGGTGCCATGGCTATATCATATATAAGAATTGGTAGAGAAAAGGTGGTTGCTACCGTATTGTTGCTGGTGTTGATTTGCGTAATGTTCCTACCCATATGTGCGACATACAGCCTCGAGCCATCGGGCGTAAGCACAAGACCTCTGCCATAAAGACCTACAGGGATGGTGGCAATAACCGCCTTAGAAGTAGTATCGATCACACTCACAAAATAAGAATTGCTGTTTTCATTTGCGACATACAGCTTCAACCCATCGGGTGAGATGGCAATATCCATTGCCCCTGCTCCTGAACCTAAGGGAATAGTGGCCGCTACTGTATTGGTGGTGATGTTAATCACCTTAACGTTCTCCTCATACAGTACATAACCAAACACGTCGGCCGCGGCCTGGGTTGACCCTATCAGCAGCAGGGGGAGGAGGAGCGCATAAAGGAAAACACCCCAGACAGGGTTACTTTTATGCTGACTCATATGATGTTGGTTGTGTCGGTGTTGCCGGTTGATCATAAAAGTCATGGGCTATGCTGAAGGCTATAGGGATGAGGCCACGGATAAAGTACTCAGAATGGGCGGATTTGGAATCACATGTTTTTGCTATTTGTTACCGCTGAGGGGGATTATTTGGGCTGCAGATGCGGTGCGGGAGGGGAATGGTCAAGGCGATGCAGCAGTTGTTGTGCGCTTCTGTTACAGAAAGGAGTGGTTCTACTGACTTTGTGTGCCCTCCCCTGCTGGTGGAGCGGGCTGGGTGTGTCAGCTGAATGCCTGGCGGGGCGATCTGTGTTCTGGGCTGTGATTTTTGGTGGGCGCTGTGCGGTGTGAGCGGTGTAATTGACTGCCTGTATGGCGCCGATGGGGGGGCTGTGGGCGATGGGTGGCCCGACGGTGGCTTTTTGAATGCTGTGTTGGGCCGGGGCGGATGGTGCAGGAACACCGGGGGGAGTACCCCTCCCTGTGGGCCTGCATTGAATCGATTGCCCCCGAAATTGGCTGCGTTCCTCAAACCTTGCATGAATGGGTCAAGCAGCAGGCGATCGACAGCGGTGCCCGCGATGGCCTGAGCACGGAGGAGTGTGCCCACATGAAGGCACTGGAGCGCGAGGTTAAGGAACTGCGTAGAGCCAACGAGATTCTCAAGCTGGCCAGCGCGTTTTTCGCAGAGGCGGAGTTCGACCGCCGACTCAAGTCCTGATCGACTTCATCGACCTACGCCGCGATACCTTCGGGGTTGAGCCGATCTGCAAACTCCTGCAGATTGCCCCGTCGTGTTACCGCCTGCATGCTGCGCGCAGACGCAAGCCGCAAATCGACTGCGAGCGGGTCAATGGGATCTTATTTCTGGTTCCGGAGATTCAGCAGGTTTGGTATGCCAATTGGCAGGTCTACGGCGCAGACAAGGTCTGGAAGCAAATGAACCGAGAAGGCAACCGCGTGGGGCGCTGCACGGTGGAGCGCCTGATGCGCAAGCTGGGGCTGGCCGGTGTATGCCGTGGCGGGAAATTGCGCGCCACCCTGCCAGACCCCGCCGCACTCTGTCCACTGGACCGGGTCAATCGGCACTTCAAAGCCCAGCGACCCAAGGAGCTGTGGGTGTCGGGCTTGACCTATGTCAGCACCTGGCAGGGCTGGCTGTTCGTCGCCTTCGTCATCGATGTCTAGGCCCGCCGCTTCGTCGGTTGGCGGGTCAGCCTGTCCATGCACTCAGAGTTCGTTCTGGACGCACTGGAACAGGCGCTCTACGAGCGGCAGCCACAGCTGTCCGACCGGTTCATTCACTCCTGATGCGGCTGGTCAGATACCTTCTGCGAGAGCGCACATACAGCCGGTACGACTTCGTACAATGACCCCGATGAAGCGTCTACCCGCAAGCCCATTCGTGAGCGGTTTTATGAAGTGAGGACTGAGTGCGGGTATGGGCTGATCCCCAAGGTGCTCGAACAGGACTGCCGGGTAACTGCTGGGTGGCACCCAGTAGTTGTTCCGATCTTCTGCCTACAGCATCTCAATACGAAAGTTGAGTTGGCCTTGAGCTACTTGGATACGCAATCAACAAAGCCGGGCTCTAACGGACGCCAGTTTCGAGCATAGGGCGGCAAAACATAGCTGTCATACATGACGGCTACCTGATCACCTGTATTCACGCCGGTCATCTTGTGTCCCGGGGGCATGAAGTAGCTTTCTCCAGCCACAGCTTTCATGGGCTCATGCCCATCCATATACAGTGTCATTTCGCCCTGGACCACCGTGGTTGTTCCACTAAATTCATGCTCATGAATGGGTGCTCTTGTCCCGGGGGCACGAGTAGTTTTGATGACCAACGAGCGACGGGCATAGCCATCACCTGTTTGCATGAGCCGGTCACTGGCAACCTCGCTCTTCATGGCCGATGTTGCAATCAGCGGGGGCACTGTCCCGTTAATCGTAGTGACGTAACTACAGATATCCTTTGCTGGTAGAGGGTCATCGACGATATCCCTCGGTAAGAGTTTGTCATCCAGGGATACATCGGCAGGCACGCCAGTTCGACTGAGGATCTGATTTTCTCCGTCAGCCAGCAGTGTGTTGATCAAGCGCACACCTCTGAGAGCACGATCCCCAGGTAGTGGTGTGACTTCAAACTTTAGAACTCGACTGCCGCTGCCGCTTACATATTTCCCGTCACGGAGCGCGGTTCCTACTTCCAAAGGCAGGGACGGTTCGCCAATAACGTACACGGGCTTATTGAACCTCACCCGGAAATCCATTGCTGTTTGGCTGGTATAAGTTCCCGCCTTAGGAGGGATAACGCCAATGACTCGGGGGGCGGATATGGGAGCTTTTGCTGCGACCTCCAGAGGCTCTACCTGAAATGCATATGCTGTCCCACCAACACCTAAGGCAAACACTGAAACCAAGAAGGCGGTGGATGTTTTTGTTACGAATGGCATGTTAGAAACCTTTATGGAGTTTTCATTCACGTAAAGATGGGGTTGAGCCGATGGAGACCCGATGGCTAACCAAAAGCAAGCGCCGAGGGCTATTCCGGTCAAAATTAAGAGTCAACTACCAATCCTGGGCAGCATTAAAACCGATCAGCCTTCCCCAAGAAACCGCCGTTCAGACAATATTTCGCCGTTGACCAGGATTGGGTCATCCGGCAAATCCGGCTTCCTGACCTGTAAGTCACGGTAAGCCACCTCTACCAACCGCTCCAGCTATTGTTCAGACTGCGCGTCTCGTCAGCCGCTAGCAGTGTCAGCTTGGCCCTCGTAACGTCCGTGAACCGGACGGGAATCGCCGTGCCTCTCGCCATAAATCCTCCATAAAACGCGCAGGAGAATACCGGAGGATATATGGCGCACTACCCTGCACTGCATCATACGGGAACTCTAACCCGCGACTGTCGGGCAGGTTTTCTATCAATGCGTCGTCAGGGGCTATGTCAATAAGACCGGGGCGGAATACAAGCGCGTGGCAAAGACGCTGGCGGATCTAAGAATGTCAGGATTGATGCCGGATAAGTGGTCGGCCGACTCCACCCGGCTCCAGCGGAAACTCTAGAGGATCACGCCGCATACTTTTCCCACTGGCTTGAAGTCTTGAGGGGTGACAGGAAGGCGATTTTTACAGCCGCCAGCAAAGCATCAGCGGCAGCGGAATAGCGGAATAGCGGAATTACCGAGAGACACTACAGCCTTCTCGACTCTCAAACCCTTAGAGATGCTGTCAACCAGCTACCGACATTCAGCTTTGATGTGGTGGATGAATCCTTACTAAGATGCAACATTAGTTAATGTATACTTTAACTATAATCTTTATTTAGTCACATATCTGCCGATGCGGGTCAGTAAAGAAGAAGTCATTGCAATCCTTGCCCAGTTCAACCCCTGGTGGCGAGGGGAAACCATCCCTGATTTGCCGACCTGGCACCGCGGAACGTTTGGTGAGCTTTATGTTTGGCTGACCAAACCACCAGCGCCCCGGGCCGTGTTGCTTTCCGGTGCCAGGCAGATCGGCAAGACAACCTTGATGTTGCAAGCTGTTGAGCAGCTTTTGAAGTCAGGTGTCCCTGCTGCCAACATTCTTTATGCGACCTTTGATCACCCCATTCTGAAGCTGGCCGGGATAGATGCCGTCCTTGAGTCCTGGCGAGAAAGAGAACCTCGTGTAGAAGGGGTCGAGTATTTACTCCTTGATGAGGCTCAATTCATTCGTGACTGGGGCACCTGGGTCAAGCATCAAGTTGATTTCCGGAAAGACCGGAGGATTGCCTTCACTGGGTCGGCAATGCCTCTTGTTGCTATAGATCAGGAATCCGGCGTGGGACGATGGCACACCATTCGTCTGACCACACTGTCTTTTTACGAGTATGTGCAGATCAAGCAGCTATCCCTGCCTGAACTCCCGGTCTTGAAGAGCCTGAGGGAGCTATTCGAATGGACACGCGCCGATTTCTACCGCGTTTCCGAAATGGCGGGAGCCTATGTTGGGCATTTTCACGAGTATCTGATCAGAGGGGGGTTTCCACAGACAGCTCAGGTCGAAAGCATTTCTCAGGGTCAAAAGCTGTTACGCGAAGACATCATCGACAAAGTCCTGAAAAGGGACATGACGGCTCTTTTTGGGGTTCGGAATGTTCTGGATCTTGAGCACACGTTTCTGTACCTCTGCATGCATGATGGTGGATTGCTGGACATGACCGATCTTTGCTCCAACTTGGAGGTGAAGCGGCCAACAGCGCAAAGCTACATCGGACTCCTCGAAGCCACACATCTGATTTACCGATTACCCCCCTTTGGTTACGGAAAAGATGTCTTACGCGGGAAATTCAAGGTTTATCTCGCCGATGCCGCTATTGCCCCTGCCGTAATGCTCAAGGGAAAAACCATCCTGGAGGATGCCGCAGCTTTAGGGGTCGCCACAGAGACAGCGGTATTCAAACATTTGTTCGCCCGCTATTACCCGCAGAATGTTCGGTTTAGTTACTGGCGCGGAAAAAAAGACAGGGAAGTGGACCTTGTCGCCGAGGTGAATGGGGAGATCATTCCGTTTGAAGTGAAGTACAGGGCACAGCATACGGGCCCCGAAGAACTGAAGGGCCTCATGGAGTTGTGCGATCAAAAGCAGATTGCACGAGGGTATATCGTGACAAAGTCGATGGGGGATTTCGGTGTAATGGAAAACATGCGTAAGCGAACAGATAATAGCGGACACGCGACGGACCTCATGCGTATTCCTGCGACACTACTCTGCTACTGGTTGGGGGCGATCGAGGTATCCGGGGTTATATAGCATGGTGAGTATTGTCTGGATTGGTTGAGGCCGTAATTGGCCAGAAGGAGCCATTTGCAAGGTTGAAGTAAGTGACCGCTTTAGGCTGGAAGCAGACGTTGCAAGACGCAGATTGGCCGCGTTATTTTGAAACGGCGTCCGCCTTTTCTGCCTCATGCTCGTGCAGATGGTAATCCTGCCATCGTGCGCCTAGTAATCAACTCTCGCTCGAACTCAGCGAGTGCGGCAAAGATTCTGAAATCAGTTTTCCTGCGGGGGGTGGTATCGATGGTGAGGAGACCGGAGATTGCTACTCCATAGCGTAGAGCACCGCTCCACTGCCTGAACTTGGCACCAATTCGACATACAAAGACTTTCGCCCGACGATGACGGCGAGCATAGGTCGCTTGTCCCTACGCTGCGCAGACAATCGACTCCATTCTGATCTGTCGAGACCAGAAGGATGAGGATGATCTTCAGGGTGGGTGTGCCATTCGCCCAAATAGCGGACTGTTCCTTGAGTCGCCGTCCATCGAGACAAAGCGATGGCTTCGTGCCCAAACGGCATCCGCTCAAAAAGATAGCGAAGCCGTTTGTCCCAAACCGTGGGAACCGTCGCTTGCTCAATAAGCAAGTGGCCTCCATGTACGGAACCAAGCAAAAGTCCGCCTGCTTCGCAGTCGGCATCGCTGCCCTGAATATGCTGACTGAATGTCTGCAGCGTGCCTGCAGAAAAATGAAGCAACCTGCCTTTGTCGGTAGTTGCCCAGGAGCTTAGGAATTGCATATCGGGCAATCCGGATCTCGCAGAGGATCGCAGTCAGGCGTGGCCAGTTGATGGGTCTGGTCGATCAGTCGGGTCCGTAACGCAGGAGAGTGGAGGCCGTTGATCCAATCAAGGGCCATCTCAGCGGCCAAGCTGGCAGCCTGCACCGACACCGAAGCCGGAAATGGCACATACAACCCTTCGCACCCATGTCCTGCCAAGATGTTAGGCAGAGCATCAAGGGTCGACCGAAGTTCGCCTCTTCTGTGGCTGTGCCATAGGCACCGGTAGCACGCACCTGATGCGGTTGCTCTCAGGAGCGCACGCACAGCCGTTCCCGGCCCTTCGATCCAGATCGAAAGCATAGGCGTGGGAGCTCTATAGCGCCCGCACAGCCAATGACCGAGGGATTCTTCGCCGGTGGCATCGATGAGTAGGTCCAGCTTCCCCAGTTGGGCTTGCCTGACGTCCACGGGGAGCGCATGAGCCTCGACGCCTGGCGACAAGCGTTTGAGCTCCTTCACCATCGCCTCAGCCTTGTTCGACAACAGGTCTGGGAAACCGAGGCGATGCCGTCCGCATGTTCTGTGGAAGTAGGCCATCAAAATCCACCAGCGTGAGTTTCCCTCCACATGAGCCTGCCCCGGCCTTGACCAGCATGTCCGAGAGGTATCCACCGATCGTGCCGCAACCCACAAGTGCGACTCTCTTCCCTGCTAACGTTTTCGACTTTGGGATATTGCGCTGGGCCAGATACCGATCATCAATCCGGATCACCGAGACGGGCATCACCTTCAGCCCAAAAATCGAATCCTTGCGATCGGCGTGCTTGGTCTTTCGACTCACTTCGTGGTCAAAAAGTACAGCAAAGCCGTAGGTCATCAGTGGCGATTCGATGATGATCAGAACGCCATTTGCTTTTTTGCTTTGCCCTTCCTTGATTCGTTCGTGAATCTTGCGCCGACATCGAGCATCCAGGGTGCTTTGCCAAGCCAAGATATCCGCCACTGTCTCTGGTGGCCAATGGCTGGTCAGTGGTCGGGGTTGTGCCGTGGTCTTGACTCGGAAGGTCAGTACCGTTTTGTCGGTGACCTGGTAGCCGAGTGAATGCAGCTTTCTTGTTGTTCGATCGTCGTCGTCGGTGATAAACCAGAGCGGATTCCCATTGGCTTGCGCAACGATACAGTTTTGCCGCCCCAGATCTTCACCTTGCATATCCACGAAGCAAAGCCAGCCGTTCCAGTAGGCAAAGAATTCTTCGGCAAGATCTTCGACCATCTCGCCTCTCAATATCTGCCCGAGCACCGCGGTTGCACGTTGCAGGCATGCCAAGGATTGCCCTACAGGGTCGTAGATGTCCAGCACAACTGTTCCCTTAGCCAGATAGCAAAGGCTGCCATCTGCGCCAAGGTGCGGAACTGCCTTGGGCAGTGGAGACGGTATTTCAAGCAGTCGAATGCGAGGCAGGTCGCAGAAGGTGGGGTCGATATGAATCTCGCATGGACACTCCTTGTCCGATCCGGGTGGGGTCAGCTCTCCCCGCAGATTGAACCAGCCGGCGTTCGTCTTTTTGACAAACTCGAAGCCTTTCTGGTTGAAGGCTTCGATCACGTCCGCGATTGCGGCGACGCGGATCATCCGGCTTTCGTTCGCCCGACCAACTCACTTGGACCAGCCGTGGCTGGCGCTGTGGCGATGGTAGCGGCAACTGATACCACCTTGACCCGGTCCGGCTCGCTCGGGAAACGTGAACCGAACTCGTTTTGCATCCAAATGCAGGCCTGTGAAGGGTTGCTGGAGGCGGTGGCTCCGCGCAGCACCTTTTCCAATGCGTCGAACGCTTCCGCAGCCTCTTCGATACCCTCTTTACCAAGGCGTGAAGCAAGCGATTCAGAGTCATCAACGGGGTTGTTTACCCCCGAGCGCAACCTGGCAGGCAATGCTGCTACGACATTCAGCAGCGCCAGGTCGTCACGCCGATCCCGTTTCTCGAACAGCGGAGCCGCAGCGGCCATCAGCAGAATTGAAGCCGGCCCGCCGCTGGGCCATCGCCAATCGCGGAACGCCTTCAAGTAGCGAATTACGCGACGGAACTGTTCACCCTTGGTTTCCACCTCATCCAGAAACCATTCCTTCACAGGCCTGGGATCCGAAGACATCCACTTGCATTCACGGTGCGCCAGTAGAACCTTGTCAGCGGGCAATGCCGTCCAGGCATCCCGCTCCGCCATATTCACCGCCTCCGTCAGCGAGTCATAGCCGTACCGCTCCATCGAGGCTTTCGCGAGCGTGTCGAATTCTTCGTCGGGGATGGCGTACAGCGGAATGTCGATATGCGCATAATCTGCAATGACGATCCGGATGCAGGTCGGCTTGTCGGTGACGAGCACCCAGCCCTTTTCCTCGACTAGCGGCTTCAATGCTTCTTCTGCCGCGGCAAAGAACACCGTTGTTGCCCTACTGGGACGCTTTGTCTGCGAGACAAAGCTCAACGGCAGATAGCAACCATCATCGACATCCGCCTGCTGGGTCCGTTGTGCCGGGCCGTTTAAGGTCTTGTACGCCCAAGATCCTTGCGTGAAGAAGCGCGGATTTGGCACGTCTTCCGTGTCCCCACGTTCGCGCAGCACGCGCGGAATTCCGGTGCGAAGGCAGTTCCTGACATCATTTCGGGCGCTGGCGATCCAAGATCGTTGCTCGGGCGACAGGTCCAGCGCGCGATGCATGCAGGATTCCTCATCGACGGTGGTAAAGAAAAGCGGGCTCAGATTCAGCATGCGGCCTCCGGCACATTCTTGTTGGGGCCGTGATAGAAGATGGGTGCGCCGGCCTGATGCGCTCGAAAAGGTTGGAAAAGAGGGTCGCCAAGCGCGCGCTGCGCAGCATGATTGCCTCGGTCTTTCAGCGTATTCGTTGCGCCGATGGTAACTTGGTCCAACGCCTTCACGTCCTTGCTTTGGTCTGGCGTGGCTTTGTCGTCGATCTGGAAGTAATTGCTGCCCAACGACTGGCGGAGCATGTAGTCCACCGACGACTCCTGGGCGGAGATCACCAGATCGAACAGTCCCCCGCGCCACTTGAAGAATCCGCGGTCGAGGCCGGCGCCGCCGCGGACGGTTGCACCGATCGTCATCGTGCCGATGGACAGTACCCGAACCAGTGCTTCCTGTCCCGCAGCCAGGAACGTATTGACTTCGTGCAGTCCAAACAATCCGGGCGCATTGCCGACCAATCCGCCATCAGCGAAAACGCCGCGTTCGTTGCGCTCTAGCGGAAAGTACACAGGCGCGGCGGCGGTAGCCAACGCGACATCGACGATCTTCAGTCGGTGATCCAACTCGAAGGAGGGATGGTGGGGTGTCTTGAAGAACTGTCCACGCCCAGTCGAATAGTTGACGGTTGGCACTAGAATGCGGTGCCTCAAGTCGCCGATCGTGGTGTCTTGGAATCGTTCGGTCAGCACATTCCGCAACCCTGCCGAGTCGTGTTTGGCGGTCAACCAGAAACCCAGAAGGCGCCTCGTAAGACTGCGGCAATCAAAGATGCGGGAACCTTGCTTTTCAAATAAATCTTTCAGCTCGATGGCCGGGATTTCGGCGGCCAGCCCCAAGGCCAGCATCCCACCTGCGGAGGTGCCTCAGATCAGGTCGAAGTGCGAAGCGATGGGACGGCCCAGTACGGCTTCGAGCTCGGCCAGAACCGTCGCTGTGTACAGGCCGCGATAGCCGCCCCCAGACAGGGCGAGTACATGGTAGGTGGGCACGCCTGTCATAATGCTCAGCCTTTCGGGGGGAAGGAGTTTTTGCCGTGACTGTCCTTGTCACGAATGCGGCCGTCTGGGCGATGGATGATCAGTTCAGACTGTTGGTTGTTGAAGATACAGGAAAAGAAATGCTGAAATTGGTTCTGCTTGCTCATACCGTTAGACATGATGAAACTCGTGGATAGTCGACTAACGTCATTAGCATAGCCCGGACAGACCAAAACAGCATGCCCTAGCGTGAGCCCAACCATATTGGGACCGAGAAGTTTGGTATCAATCGCAGCTTGTTTAAGTAGTCGCCCCTGAAAAACCCATATATTCATTAAGAATCAATTGGATATGCTAGAATTCAAGGCATTGAATCCCTTTAAAAAGGGGCGTTTTGAATTCAAAAGTTGGGGGATTTAGCATCGTGGTGAAT
>Ga0181554_1003876_pt1 | contig 12451 bp, 10 predicted proteins | sample 011ome_16_FD_145602 | JGI IMG/M metagenome (GOLD analysis project Ga0181554, IMG submission 145602) | Coastal salt marsh microbial communities from the Groves Creek Marsh, Skidaway Island, Georgia - 011503CT metaG (spades assembly) | ecosystem: Environmental > Aquatic > Marine > Intertidal zone... | reverse complement strand
CGCGTTACATTCGTCATTATTAAGAGTAGGAAACGGGTCGCGAAACGATGAAGAAGAAGAAGAAGAAAGAAGACGAGGACGACGACAGAGAGACTTCTTTATTCAATCCCGGGGGTATCGATGCAAAAAATGCGCCTAAGATAGAGCGAACGTTTCCGACGGTGATGGAAAAGAAACGAGGACGAATAGTCTCCGTGAAGGGATTCTCGAGCGAGTGCGAGGACGTTTTGCACGAGGCGAGAGCGAGAGCGAGAAAGTTTGACGATACGAGTAACAACAAGAATAACGAGTTGGAAAAGAAACGAGCGTTCGTTTTGAGAGAGAGTGTACTCGGTGCAGAAGAGGAAAAGGAAAAGGAACGAATTCAATTCCCGCTGACCACCATCGGGGAGGATTTTTCGATTGGGCAGTCGAACGCGAAGAAAGAGGGAAAGGCGATGAAAGTGCGAGGACAGAGAAACGAGTGCTTAGAAAACACGAACTCGCAGGCGCAGATAACCACGACCATGTCCATGATGAAATGGCACACGAAAGTTATGCCGCCTCGATTGAGAAGGGAGATTGATTTAGCGAGCGTCGCGAGGCATCCGGTGAGGGCGAAGAGAAGAGGGAGAGAAGAAGACAAAGACAAAGAAGACGCGAAGAAGACAAAGAAAAAGAAGAGTGAAAAAAGTAAGAGTAACGTTATTCTCCACGTGGAAGTGTACGATAATTGGCAGTTTGTGAGGTATCCGAAACTGAATTGCGAGGTTTTAGTGCACGGCGATACCCGATTGACGCAGTTGAAAGACGAGATTGAGTGTTTGGCAGATTACAGGCAAGCGGCGGTCAATCACGGGTTGGTAAACGATTTGAGAAAAAAGAGCGACGATGATAACGGCACTGGGAAGAAGCGAAAGGAGAAAGAGAAAGCGAGGAGTAGCAAACACATCGGATACAAAGAAGCGAACGAGGCGAACGAGAGCGGATTTTTCTTCATCGAGAATGTGTTTTACGACGATTTGAGGAGCAAGAACAGCGTCAGTTTATCGAAAGGTATCGTGGACGCGTCGAAGAAGTGTTTCATTCGATGTCCTGGGATGAAATTGGACGATAGCGATGAAGATCAAGGAGGCGAAGAAGAAAACGGAAAGGGAAAGGGAAAAGAAAACGGCGCGTCAATAAAGAAAAAGACAAAGGAGAAAATCAAACCGTCCAATTTTACGAGCCGCGACATGCGCGAGACAACGTTTAGCGATTTAGAAATCATCCCGGGAAAATCGTATTTGTACAGACATCAAGGATCGTGCGATCACATCCTTCGGTTTCGCGACGTGCGAGTGGCAAACATGGACTTGGAAACCGCGAAACTCTCAGGCGAACACTATCCAATCGTCATCTCGGAAGCCAGGAAGATGCGGAAACCGTGCATGTGCTGCGAGATTCACGACGCGACTACGACGGCGTATGGCGATAATATGGCGGTATGTTCGCCATTCTTTTGGTGCGATTCGTGTTTTAATGCCGCGCATCCAACCGAAGAAGAGAAGAAAGGGACGGAAACGTACCCGTACTTTTTTGAATAGAATAGAAACGCGCGTTAAGTTTTTAGTAGTAGTTCTTGCATTTTTAGGTACTCGCGGCGCATCACGATCACTCATACTTTTTTACGGCTTTACTTTGCGTCGTCAATATCGTAATTTCCGCTGTTATCGATCAAGCACGGCGTTGCTCGAGGCTTGTGCGGCTTCACCCCTTCCTCCGCCGCTACCGCTACTAAACCGATGCGTTCGGTCACCCCGCAGTTGCCGTGCGACATGCCCGCCTTGGCGCACATCGACTTGGACGACGCGCCAAGTTGCACCGCGCTGACAAACTGTAACTTCACGTCGTTCGGGTGTAAACCAGTCGCTGCGCCAATTTTCCTTCTCAAATCGTTCTTCGAATCCTCCTCCTTCACGGCGATCGGAATGAGAGTACCTTTCTCGCCCCACGGACCTTTGTGAATCATCTGTGTGGTTGTGTGGTTGGTCAAAGACGTGAAAGAAAGAAAATTTTAAGAAAAAAAAACGCTCCTAATAAAAGTCGCTTTTACTCAAAGCCACCCCGGTGGTTTACGTGCAAAACCGCGGGTCGTCGTCGCACCATCCACCCGCATTATCGTCGCGGCGCCAAAATCGCATTTGCGCGCGTACACGCGTGCGCGCACATGCACAAACTTGCGAATGAGAGAAAGAGAAAAAAAAAGGCGTTACGAACAAAAAGAAAAGAATCTCCCCAAACCCTTCGAAAGCTTTGTCGTGTGCGCGCGCGTACCTTAACTTCTGTCGTTCCACCCATGATGATGAGAACGAGTGCAAGTGGCACTAAATACTATCGTCGTTAAAGTGTGTATGTGTATACCTTTCGCGGGCAAAAGCAGTCTCTTCTTTTGTGAGCTTTTTAAAGTGGCGAGTGGAGTATTTTTTCACATCATCGGAAAAAATCGAACACACAGACTGAGACAACAAAACCCCATTTGCTGTGTGGCAAAGAAAAGGAATAATAATGGGGAAGAACCTCTCCGGCGCGCAGAAGAGGAAGAAGAAGAAGGAGAGGGAAAAAGCTGCAGCGGAGGCTTTGGCGGATATGGAGCGGTTGAAGCTTGGACCGACGAAGTTATGGACCGGATTGGTGGTGCATCACAAGGATGTGTTTGTCTCGCATGTGATTTCGAAATTGAATAGGACAGATCGGTTTTTCTTTTCAAAGGTGAATAGAGAGAGTTGGAGTGTGCTTGCGTACGCAGGGGTAGAGCTATTATTGAAATTACAATGGTGTGTTCACGAATGTTCATCCATCTCGACGTTGGAATGGGCGTGGAATAACACAGGTTGGGGAGAGAAAAGTATAAGTGGAAGAGTGAGAGATCAAGCCTGGTTTTGCTGGCAAGTTGCTTGTACGAACAAACTCGAGTTTCTCAAGTGGGCGAGAGATGTAAAACATTGCGAGTGGGATGAAAAGACGATTCTTCAGGCAGCATTTAGAGGTAATCTCGAGATGCTGAAGTACTGCTTCTCTAATGGTTGCCCGTGTGATGAAGGAGAGTCGTGTAAACATGCTGCTCGTAAAGGACATCTCGACTGTGTTCGATTTCTTTTCGACAAAGTGAAACCTTCGCGAAAGACGGAAAAAGAAGCGGCAGGACAAGCAGCATGCGGTGGTCACATGGACATGTTGAAATATTTCGTCGAAGAAAGAAAGATATCTGATGAGGTGAAGAGTGACTGCGTGGGAAACGCTACAATGTATGGCCAACTCGATTGCCTCAAATACTTAGTCGAAGAGGCGAGAGCGCCTCTTACCGACTGGCGAGACATCGCTTTCGCTCGGTATAACGAGCATACCGAGTGCGAAAACTACTTGCGAGAGAAAGGGTGCCCAGAACCAACGGACGAAGAATACACCACATATTGTACAGTGAGGCACCGAATAGAAGAAGAAGCACGGCGGCAGAACAGCAGAGAGTGAGAGATTTTGTTTTCACCTTTTAAGAGACACGCACACAGAGACACACACTTGACCAAAACTGCCCTCACAAAGTTTTCCCCCACTTTCACGTATATGACTTCGCTCGTCCTCGGTTCTTCGTTCCGTTTTTGCTGCCGTCAATTATTCACGAGAACAACGAAAACAAAAACGACCGCTTTAGCGCGAAGGAGAGCCGCAATCTTTTCCTCTTCTTCCTCGATGAAGAATAAGAGGAGTAGTATTAAGAGGAGAAACCAAAACGAAGAAAATTGGAAGTCGTTACGAACGACGAGAGATGATTTGAGTTTAGATCGAACGCTGCCGACTGGACAATCGTTTCGATGGCAGAAAGTAGAAGAATACGATGAGAATGATGAGAATGAAAAGAAGTATTCGACGTACGTGGGCGTTATCGGTCGAAGAGTGGTTCAGATTCGAGAGCGAATGGAATTCGAAGAGGAGGAGGAAAAATCTTATGAAACAACAACCATCGAGTTTCGCGTGTTGAATACTAACGAGAGCAACATTTGCAAAAACGAGGATAAAGAGAACGGAGAACAAGAAGAAGAGCAAGTCACGAAGGACGTGCGAGCGTATTTTAACCTAGACGACCCGATTCCTTTGAAAGACTTATTCGAGCAATTCTCGAAAGCGGATCCGTACCGGTTCGGACGGCTGAGCGCGTACGTGCGAGGCGCGAGGACGCTCCGGCAACCACCCGCGGAATGTTTGATTTCGTTCGTTTGTTCGAGCAATAACAACATAGCGAGGATTAAAAAGATGGTGGAGAGTTTGTGCGAGAAGTACGGGGAGGAGTTGGTGTGCAATGTTAGTAGTAGAAGTAGTAGTAGGAGTAGTGGTAGTAGTGGTAGGGACGACGACGAAGAGAACGAGGTGAACGACAAAGAAGAGATAAACGAGAGTAAAATCTATCACGCGTTTCCAACCGTCGAGCAGTTGGCAGAAAAATGCGACGAACAAACGTTGCGTGATTTAGGATTTGGATACAGAGCAAAATTCATCCCAGCCATGGCGAAAGAACTCGTCAAACGAGGCGGCGAGGCGTACTTACTGAAATTAAGGGACGCGCCGCAAACGGAAGAAGAGAAGTACAGAGCGATTACGGAATTGACGAGTTTACCGGGCGTCGGTCCGAAAGTCGCCGGGTGCGCGGCTTTGTTTTCTTTGGATAAGAAGAGCGTCGTGCCGGTAGACACGCACGTCTGGCAGCTCGCAAGAGAACATTTCGATCCAAACGGAGAGTTAGCGAGCATGGAAACGACGGCTTCGACGACGAAAGGAAGCGCGAACGAAGAAGGAGCAGAACAACAACGACACAAAGAATCATCCACGCCAACGACCCCGACAAAACAAAAGGACAAACCACTCTCCATAACCCCGAAAATGATGAAAAAATGCGAGGAAATGCTCGTCTCCATCTACGGCGCGTACGCCGGTTACGCGCACACCGCGTTATTCGTCGCCGAACTCCCAACCGTTCGCGAGAGTTTACCCGAACATCTCCGCACGCCGACGAAAGCGGATAAAAAACGAGGAGAGAAGAACGGCGAAAAGAAGCCTGAAAAGAAGAAGAGAAAGTTTTTAAAGGTCGACGGCGAGAACAAGAGCGATGATGATGGCGCGTAATATGTATAATAGCTCAGAGAAAGACATATTGTTATTCGTGCATTTATGCACTCAGAATAGAAATACACGCATAGATAGACACACACACAGAGAGAGAGAGAGAGAAAGAGAGAGATGTTATTCGCTAATCGTTTATTCAATAATGAAAGATGGTATCTCTCGCTCGCTCGTAAAATTTTCCTCTCTCTGTGAGTCTCACTACAAAAGCAGACAACAAAACGTGGATAAATTCGTCACAATTTGACGCGTACCCGACGACGACGTAAACGACGACGATGCGATCTACCACCCCCACGAACAACTCGTTCACGACCACGACCACGACCACGACGCTCCGTAGTAAACGCATTACTGTTCACAGATGTTGTGTAACCCGGGGCGGCGGCAGAAGCGCTGAAAGGTCGTCGTCGTCATCACCATCCTCTCGCGCGCTTTCGATGACGATGCCGTCGAAGAAAAAGAGCGAAAGAAAAGCTGCTTTCGTTCGCGCGACGACGCAAAGCAGAGCACCGGCGATTTCCAACCCGGACGTGGTCCGAGACGTCGTGAAATCCATGGACGACATCGAAGACGAAACGGGGGAAAAGATTAGTAATTTAGAGGCTGTCGTTCTCGACTATTCTTTGGGATACACGGAAAAGTTGTTAAAAATCAACCAATTTTTCAAATCCAATCCTCTCGAGTTAGCCGCACGATGTGGGGAAGTCATCGCGCAATTTTCATCCGTTCTTGCAATTTGGAAGTACGAAGATGCGATGGACATCCCGTTGGAGAAAAGAACGCGGGCGGGGAAGTTGAGAGACGTGGTGGCGAAGCTCGGTCCGGTGTTCGTGAAGTTGGCGCAGACCTTGTCGACGAGGCCGGATATTATCGGGGAGGAAGCCGCGGACGCGTTGATGACGTTGCAGCAAGACGTGAAGCAGTTTGATTCTGAGGTGGCGTTTCAGACGATACGGGAAGAGTTGATTAATAGAGGGAGTTTGAGGTTTATTAAGGACATCGTCGGAGGCGATCCGGAGACGAGTTTGTATTCGGAGTTTAAGGAAAAGCCAATCGCGGCGGCATCGATTGGTCAGGTGTACGAGGCGCGGTTACACGACGCGCAAAAGACGAAAGTGGCGGTGAAGGTGCAAAGACCTGGGATGGTACGAAGAATCGCGTTAGATTGTACGGTGATTCGATTACTGTTGACGTGGTTGGAAGAATCCGGCGCGAACGGGAGCGAGGATTTGCCGTTTATCATAGACGAAGTCGGCGCTGGGATTTTTAGAGAGTTGGATTACACCTTAGAAGCGAGGAACGCGAAAGCGTTCAAAAGATCGTTGAAGTTTTTACCGTACGTGAAAATTCCTCGCTCGTGGGATAACTTGACCTCCACGAGAGTTTTGACGCAAGAGTTCATCAGCGGGAGACCGATGAAGAAATTAAACCTGGACGAGCAAAGAAAAATGGTTCGCATGGGTGTCGAGTGCTCGTCCGCGCAGTTGTTTCGAACCGGATTAGTCCACGCCGATCCTCACGAAGGGAACATGTTGTATACGGACCAAGGCCAATTGGCTTTGATTGATTTTGGTTTGATTTGCGAAGTGAACAACGCGCAGCAAGAAGCGATGGCGTCGTGCATTTTGAACATCTTAAACGCGCAGTGGGACGATTTAATCGATAACTTACGCATCATGGGTATGCTCCCCGATAAAGCGCAAATTTGGAAAGATGAAAACGGAAACGTGGCGGATTACACCTCCGACCCGGGAAAATGGTACGTCATCACCGACGATGAGTTTCGTCGGGCGTTTCGAGAAGCCATGGACGGACCGGACGGGATGGAAAAGAAACAAAGGAACAACTTTACAGAGTTAGTCGTCGATTTGACGAAAATTTCCACTCAATATAGGTTTAACTTACCTCCGTACATGGTTTTCGTCATCCGATCGTTGACGACGCTCGATTTCTGCGCGGTGAGAACCGGCGCGAACATGTACGAAGTCGCCGCGCCGACGGCTCTTTTCCGCGCGTTATCGCCGCGAACGGCGTACGGTAAACAAGTTTTAGAACGCACCATTATGGACGAAGAAACAGGCGACATCGATTGGCAAAAGTTCCTGGACCTTTCGAGACAAGCTTCCGGGAACTCGGCCTCGAGCACCGCCTCGGAGTCCGAACGTTCGGACGCGCAAGACTCGGTCGAAAAGCTCGGAGGCGAGTTATTAAACTCCTCCGCGGGAAGCTCCTTGCGCTCCATCATCTACAAAGCCTCTCCGAAAAACTTAACTCCGCCGAAAGAAATCCAGAAGCAGCTCATCCAATTAGCCATCCAACACTACGCCAAAGTCATCGCCGAATTCAGCATCCGCACCGCCGTCTCCAACGCCTTCGCCTTCCTCACCAAAGCGAACGGAATGAGTCAAGGGGAAAACAACGAAGCCGACGAAGAGTGCGAAATAAACTTCGACGACCCTGACCTCATTCTCGATTGCAAAACGCAGTTAGCAAAAAGAAGACAAAAAATCGGCTTGATGTTGTTGCGGAAACAGTTGTTTCAATCCGGCGGTTTGTGGACGTTTACGAAAATCTTCCTCGCTTTGATTTGGGCGTTTACGAACGGCGTGTTCTTAGGCTTGATACGGAAGTTTTTTTCCTCCTCAAACTCCTCCTCCCCAAACTCCTCCTCCTCCTCCTCCGAGGAAAACCGAGGAGAAGATTCTTCGTTGACGACGACGGCGACGGTCGCCACCACCCCCGCGTAGCAGTTTCTCATAAAATCTGACATCCGCGTATGTAATAGAGGACATTAGAGCACATGAAAGTTGTTAATTTTTATCTATTCGTCCACACAAAAAAAACGTAAAAAATGGCGACTTTAGCGGAGACTTTAGCGGACCCATCGAGACCGTCGTTTCTTTTCGGTACGTTTATTCTTCTTAGTAGTATTACTCTCTTTTGTATATCTCACGACAAAAAGATCGAGCAGATCTGCTCCTTTCTCTCGTTTAAACTCGCGCTCTTTTCTTTCTCTGCAATAAGTGATGATATTCGTAAACGTTCGATTGGAAATGATGGATTTCTCTCTGCGCTCGCTTTTGGATATGGTGATGATGATTAAAGAATTCATTCGCGCACTCCTCTCTCAGAAGGCAATAATTGCTTCAAAAGAAGACGAGAAAAAGAACAGAGAGGGCGTTCAGAGTCTCTCCCCTTGTTGCTCCCAAAAAGATCGATCCTCTTCTTCTCGTTTACGAATAATGTCTTTATCGCTTTTTTCTTGACTGATGATTGAATTTCTCACTCTCTCTCTAAAAGGCCTGACCCCGCCCTTAGAAGGCGCTTCGGACGAGGAAACGTTACAACACGCGGAAAAATTCATGAACAAATCTCGCTCACTCGCCGTGGACGGGTACATCGTGTACGACATTCAAGACGAGGAAGGTAGGACTGAAATGGCGAGACCGTTTCCGTTTCGAAAGCTTGGAGATCCGGCGGCGTTTGCCACCGTGTTGGAGCGAGTCTCCGGAGGGAGGGCCTCGGTGGTGTATAAGTGCGTGGCGGAGAGCGATAAGGCGTCGTTTAACGAGTGGTTGAGTCACGCGGTTGAGAAGTCCAAGAACATGTGTTTTAATTTTGTCGGTGGGGCGACGCACAGTAAAGAGTATAAAGGACCGACGATTCCAGACGCGGCGGATTTGTTGACGAAACAATTGAAAGGCCACTTTGGCGGCGTGACGATCGCGGAAAGGCACGAAAAGAAAGGAAATGAACACGAAACGTTGTTGAAGAAGCAAAGTTTAGGCGCGGAGTGGTTTATCACGCAAGCTATTTACGATCAACAGCCGACGATTAAGTTAATCAACGATTACGGCAAGTTGTGCAAAGAGCGAAACGTGAAACCGGTGAAGATCATTTTAACATTCGCGCCGTGCGGGAGAGAGAAAACGATGAACTTTATAAAATGGTTAGGTGTACGAGTCCCGGAATGGGTCGAGCAGAGAATATTTAGCGAAGACGCGACGCCGGCGAAAACGCCTCTGAACAAATCGCCGGTGGAAAGATCCGTTGACATTTTGTGCGACATGTGCGAAGATATTTTGGAGCAAACGAAAGACAGCGGAGTCCCGTTAGGCGTGTCCGTGGAATCGGTTTCCATCTTTAAAAACGAAGTCGAAGCCGCGCACGAGTTGTTCAGGCGATGTCAGCACATCGCGTTGGACTTTTTTAAGAGACCGTGGAGAGTGAACGTAGAGTTGATTGACGATAAGAATAGAAAGACGAATGACGCTAAGAAAAAGACGAATGTTGCGAAGACAACCGAAGGAGGAGTTTTAGGCGAAAATTCCACGCGCAACATCAACCCGTTGATCACAACTCTAGCCGCCGTCGTCGGCTTACTCGTCGGTCGTTTGGCAAAACCTTAATCAAACAGAGACTGAGATAAGAATGAACATCAACAACTACAATAACACGGCCGTCGTCATTACATTATAGCAGAAGAAGAAGAGGAAAAACAAGACGAGAACGAAACGACGGGTAACGCGTAATACGAATACTAATGACCAATCACATCACATCATTCAAATCGAACGACGACGTACTAAAAGCCATCATCAAACCACGCTTTTCTGCACAAACACAAACACTCCTCTCAATACTGCGCTCTGTTTCTGCTGATGTGAACAGAGAGAAAAATTCTACGTCCTGTATTTCAACGCTTTTTTTCCTCTCTGACTGCTTGATTTCGCCGTCACAAATCCATCGCGAGAGAGACTCTTAGTATTTAATAAACATAACACATAAGCATGCCGTCATTCTTCGGCTTGGAAATTCCTCCGAACAACAAACCGATCAAGTTCCGCCCGGACGTGGCCACGACCGTGGTCGTCTGCCAAGCCGCGTTAGGGCAACCAGTAGTATCATCTTTGTCTTCTTCCACACCATCGGCGGCGGCGTCCATTTTCGTCCAAACTTCATCCGTGACCGGTGACGATGAAAACGACGAGAAGAAGACTAAAAAGAAACTCCTGTGCATTGGAACCTTGCGCGACGTGTCGTGCGAACAGTTTTCCTTCGGGACTGGGCTGACGTTCGCCAGCGGGGAGACGGTAACCGTGACGCAAAACGGGAAAGGGAGAGCGGTGTATTTAAGCGGGAGGATCGAGGAGGACGACGAGTTCGACGACGACGACGAGGATGATTCTGATGACGAAGATTTCAGCGACGACGAGGAAGACGACGACGAGTCGTCGGATGACGATGAACTCGATGAGTCAGACGACGATGATTTTGAGGAAGACGAGGATGAAAGCGAGAGCGATGGAGAGGATTTCATGAAGCGAGCGGCAAAGTTGGCGAAAGCGGCGGCGGAAGCGAGAGAAGAGGACGACGAAGACGATATGCCGGCGGTGAAGCTCGATCGAGCGAAGAAGAACAAGAACGAGAAAGAAGAGAGCGATGACGACGACGAGGACGAGTTCGCAGAGCTCGAGGATGGAGACGAGGATGATGGACCGAGTTCTTCGAGCGAAGAAGATGAGTCCGACGACGATGATGACGAGAGCGAAGAGGAAGAAGAAGAAAAATCGTCGTCTTCTTCGGACGATGAATCATCGGAAGATTCGGATTCGGAGCCTTCCTCTTCAGATGAAGGAGGGAAGAAGCGAAAGAGAGGTGGCGTAGACGAAAAAGCGGCGAAACATTTCGATAAGAAGAGTAGCGGTGGCAGAGGTGGCGGTAGAGGCGGAGGCAGAGGCAGAGGGGGCAGAGGCGGAGGCAGAGGCGGCGCCTTTAACAAACGCCGATGAATTAATTAAGTATTATTGCATAGAGAAAAGATTTATTATTGTTATTATTACCAATACATATGATTACTACATCAAACGGATTTTAAGTTGCTACGCCCATCTGCGCGATTTCGCCGCTCTCTCGCGCGCGCACGTTTTGAAACTCCCAGTTCTCCGGTAACGAATCCAAAATATCTCGAACACATTTCCCGAGCGCCTCGTACCCTCTCGGTTTGTCCGGATGCAAAGCGTCCTTCATCAAATCGTAATTTAACATCTTCGCATCGCTCTCTTCGTCGACAACCGTCAAAAACGCATCTGCGCACTCGCGATAATACACCATATCTCCTCCAACTTTCTCGTTTTCAACGCCTCTCTTCACGGCGTCGTTGACGAAATCAATCGCCTTGGTAAACACGTTCGGTAACGTAAACTGCCCTTTAAATGCTCTCGATTCTAAAGCGTCGGCGTCTGGTAAGCGTTGCGACGTCTCCATATCGTGAATGGACGCTTGCGGCGTGCCTGTCCACGCCCTCACATTTCTCAACCCTCTCGGTAAAATACCTAAAACTACGATTCTCGAGTTTGGAGACATCACTCGAATCTTTTCAATCACCGCTAAAATCCCCGCGACGGCGTTTGGAATCTCCTCGCGAATCGCGCGCACTTGCTCTTCGTTCAAGCACTCCTCGTCAGCTTTCTTCATCCTATTCGAATACTCCACTCCTAACCGGTACGCGCGTCCTAAATTATTCGTCCCAATCATCACCACGATGTCGTCCACGGTCGCTCTCGGAAACGCGCCGTGCGTCAACCGATACAGCGCGTGCGACGTCTCGTCCCCGCTAATCCCATTCACGAATACGTCGCGTTCATTCTCCACTCTCAGAGTTTTCATCAAAACTTCTCTGTTCACTCGTAACTTCCAATACTCCGTGATTGAATCTCCAAACAGCATCAGAGGAATTGATTTCGACCTCTTTTCAAAAATCGCCGATTTCGTCCTCGCGTCTGCACGTACATTCGATTCCGCTCGAAACCACATTTGCCCTCGGTCGGTGATTTTTATCGGTGGATCTTGTCGTCTGTTTTGTACCTCGGATTCTAAAATCGGATCGATCGGTGATTCGTATAACTCGCGAGCGGAGGAAGAGCAGAAATCGATCCAAGAGTTCATCTTCTTTTCCTCCTCCTCCGGATTAGACGATGCATCTTCTTTATCCAATACATCAAACGAAGCAGCAGCTTCATCATCATCTGCTGAACTCAATGCTCCTCTTCTTCCCGTCGTCGACGCCGCCGAAACTTCACCAAAAGCCCCGAGATTTTCGAATAGGACGACTGATGATGAGAGCAGAACGAAGATTTTCAGCAGCTTCATCACCCCTAATTTTGTTGTTTTTGTTCTCGTATTTTGGACTGAAAAATTTTTTGTACGGACAAAGCACCATTTTGTACGGACGTAAGTGTCTCTCACCTAAAAATTCTTTCGTCATTTACGAGTACTCTTTCGTTTTTTTCGAGACGGCGTTTTGCCCCTGAAA
>Ga0181554_1003873_pt1 | contig 12456 bp, 7 predicted proteins | sample 011ome_16_FD_145602 | JGI IMG/M metagenome (GOLD analysis project Ga0181554, IMG submission 145602) | Coastal salt marsh microbial communities from the Groves Creek Marsh, Skidaway Island, Georgia - 011503CT metaG (spades assembly) | ecosystem: Environmental > Aquatic > Marine > Intertidal zone >... | reverse complement strand
ACGACCATCGGCGAGATCGCGAGATCGATGTCGACATCGATCGACATCGATCGCGATCGATCGATTCGCGATGGCGATCGATCGCGATCGCGAGATCGATCGCACGCCATCGATGGCTTTCGAACGACGCGCGAGGATGCGCGATCGCGAATCACGCGCGTGACGACGGCATACGCGCACGCGATATCGCGACTGAGACGATGAACGCCGTGGCCCAGGTACGTGACGCGCGCGTGATGACGTGACGCGCGTATGGTGATGCCGGCGGTGGCGCGAGACGCCGACGAACGCGGTGACGAAGGATGCGATGACGATGATGGATGATGCGCGCGCTCGGGTCGTATCTCCAGCAGAGGCGCGGATCGGATGGCGCGGCGTGGGCGTCGTGCGTTGTCTCGCGCGTATGCGCGTGAGATGCGCACGACGGGTGATGCGCGATGGCGTGGGGCGTGTGTGCGTGGTCATCGTGTGCGCGTGCGTTGTGGGTGTATGCGACGGGTAGAGGGTGGGATCGGCGCGGGATCGCGACGATCGCGCGCGCGACCCTACCGCGTGGGGGATATCGCGCGCGGGACGCGCGGCGACGTCGGGAGGGGTGGTTGTGTGTGTGTGCGCGGAGATGTGATGCGTGCGTGTGCGTGATGGCGGACGTGACGCACGGGACGTCTTGGGGGTGTTCGTGTTGATTGTATGCGTATACACTTGACGCGCGCGTACGCGCGCGATGATGATGACTGACGAGGCGATTGCGTGTGTGGTCCGCGTTGTAGATGAACCTTACGAGCAAAGTGACCGTCGCTGGTCTCAAGCCGACCGCCCGCGCGCAACGCGCCGCGGTCAAGACGGAGGCGCGCTGCTCCGCGGCGGATGCGACGCGCAAGGCGGCGTCCTTGGCGGTTGCCGTCGCCGTCGCCGCCGCGCCGTTGGTTGCTGTTGAAGAAGCGTTTGCGCGCGACGTCGCCCCGTACGCTGGTCTCACCCCGTGCAAGTCTAACAAGGCGTTCGCCAAGCGCCAAAAGACGGAAATCAAGGCGCTCGAAAAGCGCTTGAAGAAGTACGACGCCGCTTCCGCGCCCGCGCTCGCGCTCAACGCGACGATTGAAAAGACCAACACGCGCTTCGCGAACTATGGTGAGTCCGGTTTGCTCTGCGGCAAGGATGGTCTTCCCCACTTGATTGTCGATGGTAACCTCGAGCACCTCGGTGAGTTCGCCGTGCCGGGCTTGGGTTTCCTCTACGTGGCGGGCTGGATCGGCTACGCGGGTCGCAGCTACGTGATGATGAACAAGGAGACCGCCAAGCCGACGGAGGGTGAAATCATCATTGATGTCCCGAAGGCGCTCGGCCTCATGTTCCAAGCGGGTGGGTGGCCGCTTCTCGCCGCCATGGAATTACGCAACGGTGAGTTGACTGAGAAGGCCGAAAACATCACGGTCTCCCCGAGGTAATTTCTCAATCGAGATCGTCTAGCCGACTAGACGACATGCTCGTTGAGACGACCCGATCGTTGATGAGACGACCTACTCGTTGTTGGGAAATTGAGCGCTGTATTTCCTTTCACAATCCGTTTAATTAGTCGCGTCTTGTGATACCAAAAAGCTTTCATTTACAACATGCCGTCGTCACACGCGCGTGTGGTGACGACGACGACTACTTTTACACGTGTCTCTCCGAAAGCGTCGCCACAGTTTCAACTTGAACACCGCCGCGGACGACAGTCGTCAAACGACGGGCCGAAACGCGCCCGCATCCGTTCTCGCATCTTCGCCTCCCCGAACGTCTCACACATGCCAAACACACGCCCGCACGATACATGTACCCATACACCATCGCACTCGCGCGTCATCGCCACGAAACCACCATCCAAAGTCGTCGTCAACGTCGCGTTCGTCGTTGTCCGGACGCCGTCGCGCGCCCAAACGTCCCACGCGTGAGCGCGGTTCTCGCCCGCGTCAACACCGTCGCGCCGACGATGACGGTCATCGTATCCGACGGCGCGCTCCAGTGACCATTGGTGAAGCCTTCCTCGTCGCCGCCGCCGCCGCCGCCGCCGTGGCCGCCGCCGTCGCCGCCGCGACCGCCGCCGTCGCCGCCGCGCCCGTGCCCACCATCGTCGCGCCCGCCGTGGTCAAACGCGCGTCGCGAGACGGTGCGCGAGCGCGATCGCGGTCGCGCGGTCGCGGGGACGATGATTCGGGTGATCTGTGTGATGCTTGCGTGCATGTCGCGTGCGTGCGCGCGCGGGTGACGTCGTGAAATGACGTCGAACGAGGGGGGGTCGTTATGATGACGAGGATGACTTTTTAGGGGCGCGCGGTGTCGCGTGTGCGCGACTCTAGGCGCGAGAGGTGACGCGTGCGATGATGCGCGATCTAGAACTACACTGCTATGCTATGCGACGCTATGCGGGCTATCCCGAGGGAGATGTGGACGAGGCGACGATGGATTCGAGTTCGCTCGCTCGCTCTTCGACGAAAAACTCGATGAGCGAGATGGCGAGGATGGTGCATGCGATGGCTATCGCGATGGATTTGCGCACGAAATCCGATTGACCTTGTATGAAATCGATGACTGGCTTGATGTACGTCGCGGCAGAGCCATCACCGACGGTTTGGGCGACGACTATGGCGTGCTCGTTGGTGAGCGATGACAGCGCGTTGTCGATTTCAAGCAACACTTCTTCTCGACGCTTCTTGCCTGCTGCACGAAGTTCATCGTCGTCAACGCCAATTAATACTGTGCGCGGGCGTTCGGGAAATCGTCGCTCGAGGTCTCGAAGCGCGATGGTTGAATCAAGCGCTTGACGGTTGGCGTCCTCCGACGTCGTCAACCACTCGTCATCTTTTTTAACACACAAAACCTCTGTGTTCTGCCTTTCACCTCGAGACTCCGCCCATTTATCTAATTCCGCGAGCACTTCCCGCTCTTTTGCTCCAGTGTTCGTGCTGAGCTGCGTTTCCCACAGATACTTCTCCCCAAACGCAACCGTGCGCGAAACCGTCTTCGCGAGCTCATCTAAAACTTCGCCACCAATCGCACTCGCGCTCGATCCCGCGCGTGCGTTCGCATTGATCAACGCTCGGGATGAACTTTCAATCGCCGCGAGCTGCGCGCTCAGCTCGCTCGCACTCAGACTCGGCATGCGCTCGGTTATTTGTTCGCACATCGCGTAGACGTCGTTGAGCGATAAGCCTCGCAAAGGCGACGGTGCTGGCGCCGCCGATGCCGCCGCCGCGACGGACGTCGTTGGTGACATCACCATCACCGCCGTCGTCCGATGCGCGACTGCGATCGCGCCGTCGCGCTGCGTGCCGCGCGCGCGCGAGTGAAGCGCCGGAACGGCGGCAGGAAGAGGACGTTGGGCCTCCGCAGTGCGCGACTCGTGCGTTGAAACGGAGCGAGCTCAACGCATCATGTCGACAAAAAAGGTACGGAGATGACGTATGCGCGATGATTGCGATGGTTTACACGCGCGTGCGGTGGCGTGCGAGTGGGCGTAGGCGTCGTTAGGCGCGCGAATGCATCGGTGAGCGATTGAATGGTGTTCAGTGAATGATGCACTCTATGACGACAGAGGGACGCGCGTGGTGTTTATAAGGCGCACAAAAGTGACTAACGTGATGTTTTCGTTTTGACACACACAGCGTACTCTCCTTAAGGTTATTATCCTGGGTGATTCGGGGTACGTGTGTGCTGGCGCGCCGTTTGAAAGAGCGCCGCGAGCGCAGGTACGAGCGCGCGAATGATATACTCACCATACGTTGCTTTCACACGCACAGGGTTGGGAAAACGTCGCTCATGTCTCAATATGTGAACAACAAGTTTTCCAAGCAGTACAAGGCGACTATCGGGGCGGATTTCATGACTAAGGAGATTGTTATCGACGATACAATTGTCACGCTGCAAATTTGGGACACGGCGGGCCAAGAACGATTCCAATCGCTAGGTGTTTCGTTCTACCGTGGTGCCGATTGCGTGATGTGTGTGTACGACGTCAACGTGGCGAAATCGTTTGAGTCGTTGGAGAACTGGCGGAATGAGTTCCTCGTCCAAGCGTCGCCGAGCAACCCGGAGAAGTTCCCATTCGTCATCGTAGGAAACAAAATTGACGTAGAAGAGGGCAAAGAAAGCAAGCGAGTGATCAGTGAAAAGAAAGCAAAATCATGGTGCACCTCCAAGGGTGGCTTGATGCATTTCGAAACATCCGCCAAGGAAGACATCAACGTCGCCACGGCGTTTGAAGCCGTCGCGCGATCCGCCATTCAAAATGAATCCAAGGACGAAGACGTATATTTGCCCGATACTATTCAAGTCGATACTAGCGGTGCAAAAGCTGCAAATAGTGGCTGCTGCTAATCCTTTGAAACATCACATCAATGCGTTGTATCTGCCATCATTCGTCCTTTGCGCTCGTCGAAATCCCTCGCAGTCGAGTCCGCGCCCGCGCTTTTTGGATGATAAAGCGACGTCATCGCCACTCACGCGGCTGATTAATCCACGCTCTTCACACACTGTCGCTCGACAGCGTCGCTCGCACGCACGCACGCACACCATGCTTGCCGCACGCACGATTTCATCCTCCACTGTATTGCGACGCACGTCGCCGTCGTCGTCGTCGTCGCGACCGACGATCGCGCGCGCCGCCGTCGCGAGCGCCGAAGCTTCGAGTGCCGATGCGGCCAAGGCTGCCCCAGTGGTGTTCACCGGTGCGCTCGCCGACGCGCGATTCTCCAAGCTTCGACAAGCGCTTGAAGCCACGGAGTTGTCTGGGGCGCTCACGGGCGCGCTCACGGTGTTCGCGCCGACCGATGCGGCGTTTGAGAAGATGTCGATTGAGCGATCGCTGAGCTTTGAAGAGCTCGCGCAGCGGGACAACTTGAAGGAGATTTTGACGTACCACGTGTTGCCGAGTGCGGTGAAGGCTGAGGCGATGAAGAGCGGTGAGGTGAAGACGTTGAATGGGCGCTCGATGACGGTTGTGAGCAGCGCGTCTGGAGGGGTGACGGTGGACGGCGTGAAGGTGGCGGAGGCGGATAAGGCGGAGGGCGACGTCGTTGTGCACGTCGTGGATGAGGTTGTTTTCCCAGCGTTTTCGATTAATGCTAAAGTGCAAACGCCGCAAGAAATTTTGTCGTTCGAAGGTTGGGCGCCGGAAGTGATTAATGGGCGAGTGGCGATGATTGGTTTCGTGCTCGCGTTGGGCGGCGAGTTTGCCACGGGGCAGTCGTTCACCACGCAAGCGTTTGGGAACTTTGGGGAAGTTTTACACACGGCATTCGTGTGGAGCTTGGCGTCCCTCGCGCCAGCGTTCAGCTCTAACGAAGGCTACGAAGCGAACCCGAAGAAGATTGCGGGAAGCAAGGAATGGCAATTCGTAATCCGCGGCTCCCCGATTCCTGAGCTCTTAAAAGTGCTCACGCCGGAAGCTGAAATGACCAACGGCCGCGCGGCTATGGTTGGCATTGCGTCGATGATCGTTCTCGAGACTCTCATGGGGCACGCGTTGTTTTGATTTGCTTGAGCATCATTTCATTTCGTAAAGTTCTCATATAGACAATGTAGGCGTGCATGCAATTCAATTTCAAATTCTTACTTTCTCCACGTCACAATCGGAAGGACCGGTCTCGAGCGTGCGTCTTTGTGATCACTTCTTCGGACTCAGAATCTTCCAATTCCTCGTATTCGTCGTCAGAGTCAGATTCGACAACAACAGCGGGCTTGCGCGTACGCGTAGAGCGTTCAGGAAGAATTAAATTGGCTTCCTCTCCAGCCACGCGACCAGACGCGCGTGTCGCCTTGTTCCACTTGAACGCTCGGCGCAACGCGACGAGGTGAAGGCGAATGCTTCGCGCACTACTCGCTTCGTTCGCACCAGATGCGCATCGTACTAATGGCGACGCCCAGCTCCAAGACAACCATCCCGGGTTGAGCCAATCACGTTCGAGAGCACGCTCGAAGGCGATGATAGCGGATGCAAGACTGACGAGCGATTTCGCCGAAGCGGCGACATTTAGCCACATTGTACGACGCTCAGCATTACCGAGAGCTCTGTTGAAAGCGATATCGGGAATTTCGGATTCTAAAGTCAGGAATGTTTGACGCACTCGCGCCAAACCGCTTTCCTCTTGATCGCTCATCTCTTCAATAGCTCCCCATTCGCTAATATCTGGAATTGCGGGCACCGCCGTCACGTCACTCAACGCCGAGGCTTCAGCACCGAAACGACGTTGCAACGCGCGCCAAAGATCACCTTCTTTACGTCCTTTAGGGTTCAACTTTCCAATCAATGCTTTAGTTTCTTCTGTGTTCAAGAGTCCGTATTCAGGCTCGACGTCATACTGTTCGGCATCCTTTGCCGCTTGAACGATGACTTCACCCCAGTTTCCGAGTCGCCAGTACATTTGCTTGTGACGATCAGATCCCAAAGGCGTGCGACGAGGGGCGATTTCGAGCTCACTCGCTTCGACTTCGTGCCATTTGCTTTGCCATCGAACACGGGCTCGCGCGAGCTCATCGTCGGTCGGGGCGCGTTGCACAACTTTCCTCTCTCGCTTTTCTTTTGCCGCATCCGCCTTGGCTACAGATTCTTCGCCATCGACGTCCATTTTGACAACTTCATCCTCCACCACGTCTTCATCCGCTTTCGCGGATTCTGGAGCATCTGCTGGCTTATTTGCCTCCGCCTCTTTCGCCGCTTTCGCCTCTTCTTCTGCTTTCTTTGCATCGGAAGCGCGCACCTCTTCCATGCGATACTCATCCCAAGCTTTAATGTGCTGTCTCACCTCACGCTTGACCTCGGACGTCGCGTTCAGGCCGCTATCGATCGCCTCACGCAACGAAACCGAATCCAAGCACAATGTCATCAATGTACGCAACAACACGAGACGAGACTGCGTGGATAATCCGTCGAAACCAACAGATTCCATGGCTCGCGCCAAGGAGCGCAGGCGCCGCGCCATGGCGCCTCGGCAACCACCGTCCGAGAATCCGCTCTCTTCTTCGTCATCCTCTGCTTCGTTTTCTAACATGGCATCCTTCACCGCGATCGCTTCGCCAGTCGCAGCCTTTTCAAGTCTTGTTCCTACGAAAGCCTTGCATTCATGAATACTGACGACGTTGATGTTTTCTTGTTCTCGCACGCACTTGGGGCAGAACCATTCACCTTCTGGCTCCGCAAGGAGCGGCGGATCGAGGCACTTAATGTGATACTCCGCGTCACAAGAGTCACATAAAAGAACCACGCCAGCTACGACGTCTAAACCACACACAGAGCATCCTTGATCCCATGGTGAAGAATGAAGTTCTTCCGCTGCCTTGGTTTGCTTGAGCGCAGAGTCGACGGCGGCGATGAGCTCCTGCTTCGCCTTGGGACCATTTCCATTCGTCAGATGAGCCATGTTATTGGCAACTTCCACTACATCAGCGCGGATCATGTCATCAACCTCATTTGCGTTCGAGACGGAGTGCGCAGCAGCGTTGTAAACACCAGCCTCGAGGCGAGCATCAAGGAGACGGATATCCATGCCTCGCGGTTGCGATCCCTTCACCGCCGCTGCATCGCCTCTGCAAGAGACGTTACTCAAAGCGTGCGACCAAGCGCAGTTACGAATAGCGCATCTCACGGCTTGGATATGCTGGGACTTTTTGGCTTCAGTAATTGCGGCAAGAGCTTTCTGACGCCGAGTTTCCACCACGCGCGACGCTGGAACATCAAAGCCTCCACCGTTTGAAAACAATTCAACCTCGACTGCAGCTAACACTTCGGCGTCCGCAGCGGCAGCGAGATCCGGGGCAATTCTAGCGTTATATTTCGGCACGGGATGTCCGTTCCAAGGAGGACCTTCTTCATTTGAAAGCGGATCAAATCCAGCGTTACCCGCGCACATGTATCGCGTGAAAACATCCGCCGCTTCGGGCAAGATTGGCGGGGCGTCCTTCAAGTACGGCTCATAGGGCGCTGAATCGTAGATGATCGAACTTGCATGTAAGAATCGACGAATTACTTCTTGCCAAACGCCTTTAGTCTCAGAGAAGTGCGCTTTGGCATCCGGAATGAGCTTCAATGCGCTTGTGCTTGACGAATCCGTAGACGCCGAAACATCGCTGATACACGGAGCAACCATACCTAAGTGCAATGCCGCTAACAAAGGTTCGGACTTCTTCGGATTGGATAAAATGTTCGCGAGAGCTTGTACAGTTGGGGGAGAGATTCGATCGGCGTCAGCACCAAAAAGCTCACTTTTGAACCGATCGAGAAACATCCAGATTTCTAAAATATCACCCAACTCAGATTTTTCCGTGAAATCGGGTTCAATTTTCAAATTTGGCGTCATGATAGGAGGCGCAAAAGTTGTGTCCGAACTATCCGCGTCGCGCTGCTGCATGCCCATGAGCCATTCCTTCTGCTTCTTCTCTACAACGCTCATTTGCGCCGCACGTTCGGCGTCACGTTTCTTCTTCTCTTCCATTTCCTTTGCACGTTTCGCTTTGTTGATTTCCCTCTGAGCTTCGCGTTCGATGGCTTGCTGTGCCTTGAGTGCTTCTTTAGCCAACTTTTCCTGCTCACGTTTCGCCTCGCGCTGCATCCTTTCAGACTCTTTTGCAGCTTCTTTTTCAGCTTTTGACGCCTCCTTCAATGAATCGCGATGCTTCTTGGCAATCTCAGAGAGCGCCTTTTTGGTTTCGGCGCGTTGCTTCTTAGCTGCTTCACGCTTTACCGCGGTATCAACGCGAGAGACGAGACGATCAAGAACCTTTGAGATTTCTCGCTGCACGCGATTTTGCGCAACTTGTTCCGTCTTTACTTTTTGCGTCACGAGGCGAATTTGCTTGAGAATTTCTTTGGAGTCCATGACTCGAGCTTTCGCACGACGAACGCGCTCATCATCCCACCCTCCACGCTCCTCGACAAATTGATACTTCTCACATGCATCCGAACCGGCTAAGCTTTCAATGGCGCGAACTATGCGAACGTCCTCAAAGCAGAAATGGTCGGAAATTCCAACTGGAATTGCTGGACCGACGGAATCGCACATCTCAATCCAAGCGCCGAGGGGAGATGCCGCGCATGCGGTATATTTTTCACCATCCTTTTCCATCTTTACGATGAATTCAGGTCCACCATCGGAAGCCTTCGTAACTTGGCTAAAGAAGACGTCGCCGTTGTCATTTGTCCACTTTGTTTTGTAACCAAATGGCCAGATGTGAACCTCGTCGTGGAACTCTTCAGTGTTCTGCAACACAGAACCAAAATCAACAACGACCGTGTTATCACCTAATTCCATCGGCAGCACAGGCTTCTCGCTCGCCTTCGCATTGGCTACGGCTTCAGCGCGAGGAATCGGCTCGATGTGCTGAATCTTTGCTTTTGGCGCCTTGGATCCGGATTTTGCCTCTGGTTTGGGCGGAGCGAGTCCTAACGCTCGTAACACTTCCAAACGAGAACGGTAACGCTGCTGATCGGGAGACCAGTAAATCGCATCATACGACCCCGCTGTGGCGCCATTCGTACGCATTGTCGCCGTGCAGCTCCAATCATCCGATAACGTGCCGCCCGCCTTCATCACAAACTCCCGCAAGCTCTCGAGCAAGCCAGGACACGGGTCATCCACGTTTTTCCGATCGGCACGAATCGCCCCAGGCGTAATCTTCACTCGCTTTGCATTACTATCACCACCATCCGCGGATATAACCTTGCCGTCGACAAGTCTCGCCGCAGCGCCCATCGGAGCGCTTCGTCCGCGCGACGCCACCGTGAAGTCTTCGTCGTCCTCGCTCTCATCGCCATCCGACGCGTCATCGACATCGAATTCGTCCTCATCGCTCTCACCACGCGTGGTATTCGCCTCACTATCGTCTTCGCGTGTTTCCATGTCATCGCGCGCGCGTTTCCCCGTCTCCGTCGTCGTCAACATCGCCGCATCGCCACCCCCAGCTGCGCTATCGAGAATGACGACATCCGCATCGTCCTCCGTCACCGTGCGCTTCGATGCCATCTTAAACCCATGCGCGGACATCGTCTGACGCGACGAACGCGAGCGTCCGACGTTTCGCGACGACCCGTGCGCGCGCACTCGATGTCGTCAACGCGATATGACGCGCGCGCGTTGTCAGAGTTGTCTTTTAAATTTTTTCACTGTTCAAATTTTGTGCGCGTCATCCGCTCTGTCGCGCGTCGCGCGCGGCGCCAATCGAGCGCGAATCGACGCGGCGAGCGAAAAAATGCGCGCGCGTCGCGCATCGCGCGCGATGGTGGATCGATGCGCGATCGTCGATCGATTGAGCTCGCGCTGGTGATGTTGACTTTGTGATTGGGAATATGAAAGCGCCATTGACTCTCGCGCGCGCGTGCGGCGGCGGCGGTCGTCGTCGTCGTCGTCGTTCTCATCATCGGCGTCGATAGAGTCGCCCGTCATGGATAATATGAAAAAGTTTGCGGCGGCGGCCAAGGCGAAGGCGGCGGCGGTGAAGGATTCGGCGCAGACAAAGGTGAGCGAGCTCCGGGCCAACAAGGCTGGTGGCGGTGGCGCGAGCGCGGCGCCGGCGCATGAGGTGCGCACGGTGAGGACGGCATCGATGTCGACGTCGAGCGACGCGCTGGCGTCGAATGCGCTCGAGCGGTGCGTCGCGGCGCTTGAGAGTGAACGCACGAGGGCACAAGAGGCGGAGGCGGCGGTAGAGGCGTTGGAGCGGGCGCGAGACGCGCTGAACAGAGAGCTGCAAAGAGCCGCTGCCGAAGAGGCGAATATGCGTGAGGCGATGAATAACGCGTTGGAAGAGCGAGAAATGATACGTACGCGAGCGTCTGAGGCGTGGTCAGAGATGTCGGCGAAGATTGAAGGGTTGAATGCGGAGCTCGAGGTGCAACGCGCGAAGGCGCAGTTACAAGGTTCGGGGCAGACGCACGTGGCCGCCCTTGAAAACGTCATCGAGGAAGAGAGGCAGACGTCGGCACAGAAAGAGAAAAATTTGTTAGAGAAGATTGCCCAGCTCGAAGAGCGGTTAGCTTTCGCGGATGAAGCAAACGAGGCAAATGACAAGCTTGTGTCCAACGTTCAGACATTACAAACAAAATTAGACGCCGTACAAGTTGAGCTGGCGGCTAAAATGACTGAAGTTAAGGATTTAGAACAGTCGAAAGAATCATCCACTCGAGATTTACAAGACGAACTGGCGCGCGTGAAGCAGAGCGCTCAAGTGGCGGAGGCGACGTCTGCCTCGCTGGAATCGCACGTTAACTCTCTGAAGGTTGAAATTGAAGAGAAGAGCAAGGCTCTCGAAATTGCAAGTGCTGAATCTATTAAATCAAATATAGACGAGCTCGAAGCAACCTTAGCCCAGGCCCAGGCGAGTGTTGTATCGTTGCAATCTGAACTTCAAGTGAAAATAGAGGCGTTGACTGTCGCCGAGGCTTCGGCAAGTGGATTCAAAAATGAACTCGAAAGCGTACGAGAATCACTTGAATCGCAACTCTTGGCAGCGCAGCAACAAGTCCAAATGAAGACAGAAGCTTTGGACGCTAAAACAGAAGCGTTGGAACTTGCACAGTCTTCAGTAGCTTCGACGAACGTTGAGCGCGAGGTGACGCAACAAGTACTCGAATCTGAGCTCGCAAAGGTGCAGTCCGAGTTGCACGCAAAGTCAGAAGCCTTACAGATTGCCGAATCTGCGCTTTCTACGACGATTTCGGAAAAGGAGATATCCCAAGCTGCGCTAGAAAGTCAGGTCGCGGACTTGAATGCTCAATTGAACGTTGCAAAAGAGGCGCTTGAAGCAAGGATCGAAGCATTTGAACGCGCTGAAGCGTTGGCTGCCAGCGCAGAGGAAATCACCAACGTACGTCAAACATATGAGAACCAAATAGCAGTGTTAGATTTGGAGATGCAAGAAAAACAGAACGCTGTGGAGCGCGCTGAAGCGTCTTGTGAATCCATGTCGCAAGAGCTTGAGAGCGTACGCACATCTTTACAGGCACAGTGCGCTGCGCTCCGAGGAGAATTACAAGTGCAAATTGAAGCACTTGCTGCTCAAACTGAAGCCTTAGAACACGCTGAAGCGCTGAGTGCTAATGCAATAGAGTCGGGATCAGTGCGCGAGACCTTAGAAAATCAACTCGCCATGGTTCAGACTGAGTTACAATCAAAATCTGAGGCACTCTTGCAAGCCGAGCAAGTGTGCACGATTGCGACGCAAAACGCAGATGCAGCGCGAGCTGCGCTCGAGAGTCAAGTTGCAACATTGCAGGCTGCGCTTGCGGAGAAGAGCCAAGAGCTTGAGGGCGCTGTCGCATCGACGTCGAGCATCCACGAGATTGAGGCAAAACTTGCGCAAGCGCTCGACGCCGTGCAAGCTTCGGATGCGGCCAAGCAGACGCTCGAGAGTCAAGTTGCAACATTGCAGGCTGCGCTTGCGGAGAAGAGTCAAGAGCTTGAGGTCGCTGTCGCATCGACGTCGAGC
>Ga0181554_1003870_pt1 | contig 12462 bp, 10 predicted proteins | sample 011ome_16_FD_145602 | JGI IMG/M metagenome (GOLD analysis project Ga0181554, IMG submission 145602) | Coastal salt marsh microbial communities from the Groves Creek Marsh, Skidaway Island, Georgia - 011503CT metaG (spades assembly) | ecosystem: Environmental > Aquatic > Marine > Intertidal zone... | reverse complement strand
CTCGTGCCATTTCGGTTAACATACGTGCCTCACGAATATTGTGGGTCATTGGTTTTTGAACGTACACATGAATTCCACGCTCCATAGCATAAGCAGCTGCAGGGCCATGCACATGATCAGGGGTTGATATGGTAACTGCATCAATGTTTTTTTCTTTGTCAAGCATGACTCGATAGTCAGCATATTGTTTCGCTTTTGGAAATTTTTGAGCCGTTTTCGAGGCACTGCCTGAAAAATCTACATCACAAAGTGCGGCAACATGCTCTCTGCCTTGAACGGAAGCGTTACTAATGTCACTCGCTCCTTTTCCTCCTGATCCTATAGCGGCTAAATTTAATTGGTCACTAGGAGCCAAATAGCCGGGTCCACCCAGTACATGACGGGGAACGATCATTATGGAAGATGCAGCGACACTTTTTTTGATAAAATCTCGTCTTGAATCACGATGCTTTTTTTTCATAGTGTATATCTGTTTTTGTTTGAATTAAAACTAAGGTAATTATTTTAAAATTAAATTGTCTAACTATTTATCTTCTAAAAAATTGATGTCATCTTTGCACTTAATTTCAATAGATGTATAGTAAGGACCAGAATCGAATAGCACTTAGCATTTTCTTTTTTTTATCCGGTTTTTGTTTTTCTACTTGGGCTTCAAGAATTCCAACGTTAAAAGCTACATTTTCTATGGACGAAGCTACCTTAGGAAATTTTCTCTTTATCCTGCCCATTAGCTCATTACTCGGTTTGCCTTTTTCAGGTTGGTTGGTGTCAAAATTCGATAGCCGACAGCCCTTGAAAGTGGGTTTTGTTTTTTTTCTGTTAGGATTATTAGGGATAGGACTTTCTTCTCAATTTGAAGCACTTGTCTTATCCGCTTTTCTTTTTGCATTTTCTATGCGGGTCATTAATATTTCTATGAATACGCAGGCCATTCAGCTTCAAAAACAATTTACAAAAAAGATAAATGGTCGATTTCATGGAATATGGAGCCTAGGTGGACTGTGCGGGCTTTTGGTTTCTACCTCGATGTTAAATTTCGGTGTGTCTATTGCACAACACATCATCAGTATCGCTATTTTAGCCTTGGGGGTTATGTTGGTAGTTAGTCGTTATTTATTGAGAAACGATAAGGAAGTTAGCGGCAATAAACTGTATTTCGGTAAACCGGATAAATTTGTTCTATACACGGGCTTGGTGGTGTTTTGTGCTGCGGTTTGTGAAGGGGGGATTTACGACTGGAGCAGCGTTTATTTTCGCGATGTTGTAGGGGCAGAATTGTTTACATTGAGCTATCTCGTTTTTATGATTTCCATGACCCTTTCCCGTTTTTTTGTTGACCGTTGGATTGATGCCATTGGAATGAAAAAATTATACACCCTGAGCACAATTGTCATTGTAATAGGCGTAAGTATTCTCATTTTATTGCCTTATTTCTACACGGCTTTGTTGGGGTTCTTTATTACCGGTTTTGGAGTTGCTTCAATATTTCCCATGTCTTTCATGTTGGCTGGGCAATCAAAAAAATACGCTCCAGGAATGGCCATTTCTATTGTAGGAACCTATGCTACTATTGGGGTATTACTAGCACCTCCATTTGTTGGGTATTTAGCGCATTTGTTTAAACTCAATTGGGCCTTTCTCTTATTCGTAGCGGCGGCTTTATTTTTATTGTATTTTTCAAGAAAGGCGTTTTCCCATTCAACAGTTTCTTAGTAGCTTTGAGTAAATCCAATGGGCTTATCGTGCTGGCCTCTTTATAACATTAATGATTACCTTTAAAGAACTAATCTATTTCGAATGAAAACGAATTGCATTTCCCTGTTACTACTATTTTTTATACTCCCTTTTAGCACGTATGCTCAAGAACAAGATACTGAGCCAAAAGCGCAAGTTTTTAAAAGTATTCAAACGTTAAAAACGGACAATCAGACATTAAAATTTACTGCCCTTGCCGGTACAATGGAATTGCGTGATGAAAAAAATTCACCCATCGCTCTTCATGGTTTTACGGCCTATTTTAAAGAAGGCGCGGGTAAAGAAAGACCCATTATTTTCTCTTTTAATGGAGGACCGGGGTCATCTTCCTATTGGCTTCATATGGGCATTATGGGTCCCAAACGAATTGTAGTTAACGATCCGGATTACAACCCAGGGGCACCCTATATTCTTGAAGACAATCCCTATTCAATTTTAGATCATGCCGATGTAGTGATGATGGACCCCATTGGGACAGGATTAAGTGAAATGATTGGTAAAAGTGAAGGAAAAGATTTCTGGGGCGTTGATCAGGACATACGTGCAACAAGCCTTTTTATCATGCAGTTTCTTAAAAAATACGATCGCCTGCAATCGCCAAAGTTCCTGTTAGGAGAAAGTTATGGAACCTTTCGAAATGCAGGCGTTATGAATTATTTATTGGATAGGGGATACGCCATGAATGGAGTTATCATGGTTTCGGCTGTGTTTGATTTACGCACCTTAACATTTCCTCCAAACGATGATTTGCCCTATGTGGTTCATTTTCCAACTTACGCGGCTACTGCTCATTATCACCAACAGCTTGATGCCGAAATGCAATCCAAATCTGTTGAAGATTTTGTTGAAGAAGTTCGTGTTTTTACTGAAAATGAATATACCCCCGCTCTATTTAAAGGAACTCGTATATCTGCGGCTGAAAAGCAACGCATTGCAGAACAAATGGTGCGTTATGCTGGGTGTTCAGTTGATTTTTGGAAACGCGCCCATTTAAAAGTTAAAGCGGGTGAGTTTTTTAATGAACTATTAAGAGATCAAGGCAAAACCGTAGGTAGGTTAGATTCTCGGTACAGCGGAATAAATGAAAACCCTATGAATCAATTTGCAATAACAGACCCCCAAAGTGATGCTATTTCCCCTGCTTATACTATTGGGTTTTTAGATTATCTTCATACGCAATTGGGTGTATCTAAAGCGTTAAATTATAAAACTACTGCTGGTGTTGATACCACTTTTAAATGGGATTGGAGTCACCAAGGTAATCAAGGTTGGGGCACCCAAATTGCTATAAATACAGCTATAGATATGGCAAGTGCAATGAGTAAAGACCCTAATATGAAAGTGCTCATTATGAATGGGTATTATGATTTAGCAACCGTTTTTTACGGAGTTGAGCACACTGTGGATCACCTCTATTTGGCTCCAGAAATTCGTGATAATTTGACCATGACGTATTACGAGTCAGGGCATATGATGTACATTCATCCTCCTTCTATGAAAAAGTTTAAAGAAGATTTGGTGCAATTTATGCAGTCTACTAAAAAATAAATTTAAAGTCCTTATATTATTAAAACAACAACCCTAATCTTAGCTATTTTTCTCACTACATGTTCTGTTTTTGCCCAACGGGGGAAGACAGGAGACAAAACGTTTGCTCATCGATTCCCCCCTGATGTTATTAACACCGTATCAAATGCCTCATTAGTACTGGTAAATGAAGTAGATCATGACATTATAGTATTAATACGGGATCAAGAAAAAAAATACCTACGTCATGTTTATATTAGAAATAATGACACCTATGTATTTGAAGAATTACCCATTACACGCTTATATGTTCAATTTAAATCGAAATCTTTTTTTTATGAAGACTTAGATCGAACGGCAATAAACTTTGGAGAAAAACACACGTTTAATTTTTTCTTTGATGCCTCTCAAACGGGAAATTATTTTCAAATAACAGAGGAAGAATTTTTTAAACCTTAATGTCTAACGAAAATTACAAATTGGTTTTTTTTAAAAATATTTATAACTTTACCGTCCTTTTTAAATAACGGAATGTCTAAACGTATTTTATTTTACGAGTTTCCCAGTGGCATATCTTCCATTTATATTGATGGAAAACGTTATACGCGCTCCGCTTTTCTCAAGGCACAGCAGTTAGAAAAAAGAAGAAATAGACAGACTGGAAAATTTCAAAAGGAGAACTAGTTCTTATTCGTAGTCATCAACCAATTCATAACTTACAAACGCAAACTGGGTTCCATCAGGATGCCATGAATTTACGTTTATTGTTCCTTGTCCACCGTAAAAAGAAGGGGTTAAATCTTTAATCTCCTTTGTTAAGAGGTCATACATTCTCAACTTTACTTGACGTCCGAAGGGGTGTGCTTGTATTTGATCTTCAATATAACTGATCATTACAAATTTTGAATTGTCAGGCGCTATATGAGGAAACCAATTGGAATAAGAATCATTAGTTAATTGTTCGGGATCTTTTCCATTGGACTGCATTCTCCAAATTTCCATTTTTTGGGTTCGGAACGAATTAAAATATATAAAATCCCCTTTAGGATCGTACTCTGGTCCATCGTCAAGTTCCATTTCAGTAGTTAATCGTATTTCTTCGCCACCAGTACTCTCCATTTTGTAGATGTCGTAATTCCCATTGCGTTCAGCGCAATAAACAATATACTGACCATCAGGCGATACACCGTGCCAATAGGAGGGCGTTTTCGGAGTAATTTGAACGGGAGTTCCCCCTTCTGCACTTACTTTATAAATAAAAGAGGTATGTTGTTCAATTTCTTTTTTCCCACTGGAAATAAAAAGGGTTTTGCCGTCAAAACTATATCCATGATCATTATTACACCGCTCAACAGGACTTGTATTTAGCGGGGTTGATTTTCCATTTGAAACGTTTATTTTTTCTAAAGTACCGCTAGAATTAATGAGCAAAAAGGTTCCATCTGGCGACCAATTTGGAGCTTCAAAGTGCCTATTTTCTTTTACTAGAGTTTTGTATTGGCCTGTTTTGATATCGTATATATGGAGTAGACTCACCACCTTTTTTCCTTGAGGAACTTGAGCTAAGAGCACATTACTTGCTAAAAAAAACAAGCACAGTTTTTGATAAAATGACAACATATTTTAATTTTTATGATCTAAATGTAGTAATGATAGGATAAGGTAAAACATTTTTTATGATTTACCGCTTTTATCATTCCTAATTTGGAGGGTGCTGCACCTAAGACCAAAAGAATTAAAAAAGGGAATTAAAAATCCTTAGGAAGGAAAAAATGTTTGATTACAAACAGCATCTAATTTTTTTTCAGAACGATAATACCCCGTTGAAAAGTCACCTCCGTCTTTATAGAGTTCACAATTTTTATACCCAATGAGCTTTTTTCGAGTCAGCATAATGAGTTGTTCCTCTTCATAAGCATCCACTTTCCAATCTAAATATATTATAGGGTCACATTCCGTTATAAAGACGATGGAAAAGTAGAGCGCCTCAGGTGTGTTTTTTGTAATAATAAAGTCATCGGGAGTAGTGGTAGTAAAATCACCAAAACCGGCAACACTACAGTATTGTGTCCATATAAATTGAACGGGATCATCATAAAAACCTAGATTTGAACTTCCTCCATCGGCCGCCTCCCAAAAGGTATTATTGTATTTTTCTAAAAAAGTGGTGGGGAGTTTCTCTTTTGTACACCCGAGCATGAGCACTATACCCAATAAAATACCTAATTTCTTTTTCATGGTCTAAAGATACAATCTATTTATGGGTAGGTTATTTCAATTTAAATTGGAGTAGAATACAACCTTTATTCATTAAAATTATCGTAATAAACTCCAGTATCAATAACCGTATCATTAAAATACATCCAGGCGGTTTCAATTTTTTTTGATTCTAAACTTATTGGGATTTGTTTTCGCACATACCAGGTGGGGTGTTCTTCCAAAGCATCAATAGTAATTAGTGTGCGTAAATCAATTTTATAAACTTCAACATTAATTCTTAATCCCGTATCAGTAGAAGTTGAAAACACGAAAGGAATGCCTTCTTTCACTACCATTTTATACGGATTACGTGTTTTTCCTTTCCCCAGAAAGACTGCATTTTTCAAATAGGGATAATGGTTAGAAAGCCCCTTTTTTAATGTACCATATACCGCTAATAATAGTAGAGAGCTCAAGCTTTTTTTATCAAAGATAAGAGGTGTGCTTTTATATTTTAAATGATTTAAAAGTGTAGTGCTAAGTTTAGTGCATAATTCATAAAGAATACGCGCTCCATTGAAAGTAGAAATGAATTTTAGTTAATTCACTTTGGATAAAGTCAATTGAAAAGGTTTTATACCCATACTCATTCCTTTTTTGTAAATTAGTTATAAGAATAAATAAAGGGGTTCCTAAAAAACCCTTATTTTATTTCTCTATTGAATAATAACTAACTATACTTCACAATAGCTAAACCATGAGAATTTCCGTATACTATTTACTTGTACTTCTTTTATGTACCTCTTTTTCTTATAGTCAAAAAAAGAAAAAAAACGATAAAAAGGAACCTATTGCCCTGTTGCAATACAACAACTTGAATTGGCGCAATATAGGGCCTTTTAGAGGGGGAAGAAGTGTTGCCTCTACAGGAGTAGTAAAAGAACCCGGAACTTTTTATATGGGAAGCACTGGAGGGGGTGTATGGAAAACAGAAGATTACGGCGCTCACTGGGGTAATGTCTCAGATGGGTTTTTCAAGACCGGGACAGTAGGCGCTATAGCCGCATCTGAAAGCGACCCTAATGTTATAATTGTTGGTATGGGAGAGCATGCCGCACGAGGCGTAATGACCTCTATGGGCGATGGCGTGTACAAATCTGAGGATGGTGGAGCCACATGGTCGCACTTAGGATTAGCAGGTTCTCGCCATATTTCAAATATTGAAATACACCCCACAAACCCTGATGTTTTCTATGTTGCTGTTCAAGGAGCCCAGTTCGGACCAAGTGAAGAACGCGGCGTGTATAAAACCACAGACGGGGGAAAAAGCTGGAAAAAGGTACTTTATGTAAATGAACGCGTGGGAGCAGCTTCACTAAGTATGGATATGAATAATCCAAGAATTTTATACGCAGCCATGTGGGAACATGAACGAACACCTTGGCAAATGATGTCGGGAGGTTCAGGTTCAGGAATCTACAAGTCAACTAACGGAGGAGACGATTGGGTTCGTTTGGAAAAAGGATTACCAGCGACTTTCGGAAAGGCGGGTATTTCGGTATCGAGAGCAAACTCAAAAGTGGTTTATATCAATCTAGAAGCTTCAGGAGATCAAGGGGGGGTATACCTTTCTGAAGACGGAGGCACCCTATGGAAACAGGTTAATAAAAGCAGAGTTACTGTAGCCCGTTCATGGTATTATATGGAAATATTTGCTGATCCACAAAATGAAAATGTAGTGTATGTTTTGAACGCCCCAACCCTAAAATCAATTGATAAAGGAAAAACATTCCAAACCCTATCTACACCTCATGGCGACAACCATCATTTATGGATTCACCCACAGAACAATCAAATAATGATCAATTCAAACGACGGTGGCGCCAATATTTCTTTAAACGGAGGCGCAAGCTGGAGTACGCAACAAAATCAACCTACTGCTCAATTTTATCGTGTTATTGCTGATGCACAAGTACCCTACCATGTCTATGGAGGACAACAAGACAATTCAGCTATTGGTATAAAAAGTAGAGACGGTGATAGTGGTATAGATTGGAAAGATTGGTACTCAGTTGCCGGCTGTGAAAGTGCTTTTTTAGCCTTTGATCCCTTTAATCCTCAAGTGGTATATGGTGGATGTTATCAAGGGATTATAGACCGATGGCATCGCGCTACCCAATCGGTTAAAGAAATAAAAGAATATCCTGAGCTTGCCTTAGGAAATATTCCCAAAGACTTTAAATACCGATTTAATTGGAACGCTCCCATTATTACTGCGCATTCCGATCCAAGCACCCTTTACCATGCGGGTAATGTGGTGTTTAAAACTCAAAATGGAGGTATTGACTGGGAAGTAATAAGTCCTGATTTAACCCGAAATGAAAAATCGAAACAAGAAGCAGGTGGCGCTCCATTTACCAATGAAGCTGCTGGGGGCGAAAACTACAATACACTGATGAGTCTTGCCACTTCACCCTTTGATTCACAAGTACTTTGGGCAGGAAGTGATGATGGCCTGGTTCACCTAACCCGCGATGGGGGGGGAAATTGGAAAAACGTAACCCCTAAAGAGGCCAAAGAAGGGATAATCAACAGTATAGAAGTGTCTCCTCATGATGCTGCTACAGCTTACATTACCCTAATGCGATATAAGTTTATGGATTTAACTCCTTATGTATACAAAACAAAAAATTACGGTGAAAGCTGGGAGTTAATTACTGAAGGAATTTCTGGAGACCATACGTTTGTTCGCGTAGTTCGTGCAGATCAAAAAGTACCCGGATTGCTCTACGCTGGAACAGAAACAGGATTTTATATCTCTTACGACGAGGGGAACCACTGGGACGCTTTTCAAAATAACTTACCCGTTGTACCTATTAATGATTTATTTATTCGAGACAACGACTTAATTGCTGCCACGGCAGGGCGTTCCTTTTGGATATTGGACGACTTGAGTGCCCTTCAAGAACAAACTAAAGTAAGTGGACTCCATTTGGTATCCCCAAAAGATCACTATCGAATTTTTTCAGGCCAAACTCCAAAAAACAGTACGCAGGGAACGAATCCGCTTAATGGCGTTATCTTAGATTATTACCTTCCTCAAAATACAGATTCCTTAGCGGTAACTCTTGAAATTTTAAAAGGAGATACGGTAATTCGACAGTATTCTTCTGAACAAAAAGAAAAACAAAAATCTTGGCCCGGAGGCCCCGCTCCAGAAGCACAACTTCCGGCAAAAGAAGGGTTTAATCGGTTTCATTGGGACTTGAGAAGAGCTACACTGCCCAGTGTTGAAAATGTATTTGTGTATGGAAGTTACAACGGAACTCGTGTTGCCCCTGGAAAATACAGTGCACGGATAAGCTTTAACAACGAAAGTAAAACCGTTGACTTTACTATTCTTCCCAATCCAAACCTTAAAACCACAGCCGAAGATTTTGACAAACAACAGGCCTTATTAGAAGAAATTGAAAAAGGGATTCAAAATATACACCAAACCGTCACTACCATGCGGAGTGTTAAAGGCCAATTATCCCATTATCAATCCCTTTTAGAAGACCATGAAAACTTTAGCGTATTGTTAGAAAAAGCAAAAGCAATTCAAGAAAAATTAAATCAATGGGAACAAGAATTGATTCAACCCCAGCAAAAAACATTTCAAGACGTAATAAATTTCAATAATAAACTCAATGCGGAATGGATGTATCTTAAAGATTTTGTAGATGCTGAAGAACCCCAAGTAACACAGGGCGCAATGGAAAGGCATCAGGATATAGAATCAGAATGGATAAAGCAACGGGAGCTTCTGCAGCGAATAATTGACGAGGATTTTAAAGCTTTTGAAACCGAATTTCAATCGGCTAATGTACCCGTATTATTGTATTCTACTGATTTTTAATGCTACAAGTAAATTCACAAAAGGGAACTTATTTTACGGCGAAGTTCAACGCCAAGTAAAAATTAATTCACAAGCATGAATCGTTTTACCACCTCAATTGCAGTTTATTTCATCTCTCTGTTTTTTGTTCAAGTTGCTTTTGCACAAGTTGACACCCTAAAAGTCTATAGCGAGGTGATGCAGAAAACAATTTTAAATACTGTTATTACACCGAAGAATTACAATAAAAGCAAGGAGAAAAAACCTGTTTTATACTTACTTCATGGGGCTGGGGGTGACTATAAAGATTGGATTTCTAAAGTGCCTGGCATTCAGCGTTATGCAGACGAGTTAGACATGATAATTGTTTGTCCTGATGGAGGCAGTACAAGTTGGTATTTTGACAGCCCCATAGACGAAACGATGCAATACGAAACGTATATTTCAAAAGAATTAACAGCCGCTATTGAAACCCACTATTCCACCTTTTCTAACAGAGAAAACCGAGCCATAACAGGCTTGAGTATGGGAGGACACGGCGCTATGTATTTAGCCCTAAAACACCAAGAGGTTTGGGGAGCGGCAGGCAGTATGAGTGGCGGGGTTGATATTCGTCCATTTCCAAACAATTGGGACATAAAAAAACGATTGGGGACGTATTCCGAAAACAAATCGGTATGGGAAGAAAATTCAGTAATCAATATGCTCCATTTAATTGATAGTGACATCAAACTTATCATTGATTGCGGATATGATGATTTCTTTTTTGAGGAAAACAGGAGGCTTCATGAAAAGTTATTGGAAAGAAACATAAAACATGAATATATAGAACGCCCCGGAGTTCATAATTGGGACTATTGGCAAAATGCCATTCAGTATCAGCTTTTGTATTTCAATAATTTTTTTAAAAGAGAATAAGGAAAAAGAATACTTTTTTTTGCATTTATTTAGCGCATTTACTTCAGTTAGGTTTAATTCAGTAGAACAGAATAAAAGCTGGAGCAGCACCTAAAGTATAAAAAAACCCTCCAATAAGGAGGGTTTTTTTGGTATTAAAAAACATAAATCACTCATTCGAGCATCATTACTTTTCTAATAATGACAGACTCTCTTAAATCCCTAACTTTCATCATGTTTTCATAATTTTTGTCCGCATCCCATGCAGTAATATTTGCTGCGGCCTTTATGTAATCAGAATAACTGGAATACCAATCAACAGTAAAATAATTCCAATATAAGTCGGTACCGTATTTATCTATTCTTCTGGCTAATGACCACCCTGATTTTAAACTGTTATTATCAAGCCCGTTGGTGTAAAGGGCTTTCTCCATGTTTTCATAAGTTTTGAACTTTCCTTCCTTCACTTTCATCCAATTGACAACACCAATGGTTTCGGGTAAGCTAACCGATTCGTCTTTTTTAACTTCAGCTACGTTAACAAAAATAGCTTCAGCAAAAATGTCTCGTTTATTTCTTACACCTTGCATAAAGGTTGTCCAATCCGAATCAGTCATACCCGGAATTGCTTCTTCTCTCATTTTAAGCCAACCTTCACGTGAACGTTCTTTTTCCATTTGGCTGATCAACATGGGTTCAACAATAATATGCGTAAATCCACCTTGTGGATTTCCAACAACTTCCCATAAATGCCAACCCAATTGATAGCCAGCATCTATTCTTTTTTGGGCCATTTCACCAAACTTGGTTTTTAAATCTTCAGCATAATTAGTACCCTCTTTTACTTTAATGAAGGTTTGCTTAAGCACCACCTTGTCTTGGGCACTTAAGGTAATTGTAAACGCAAATAGAAATAGTAAAAATGTTTTTTTCATTTTAAATTGATTTTATGGTTAGTTTCTCAAATTTAATAGATTTTAAATCTAGAAGAAAAAAACCTCCTTATTTTAAGGAGGCTTTTTATGATTATTTCACTGACCAGTCAGTATATTGGGATGTCCAAGTACCTAATTCTGCTAGCCCATCATTAACGGCTTGGAGTCTTTCACCTATCTCAATATTTAAAGGAGTCGAAGCACCTTGTTCATCGTAATATAAATTACGAGTGGCTTCTGAATCAAAAATCCAAATCATACCTAATGAACCTTTATTTTCTCCTCTTACCCCTTCAATTAAATGGAGATTGGCTCCTTTGTATTCATTTTTAAAACTGGGAATCATAGTTTCTTTAAAGTAAGAAACAAATTGATCTAAGGTGACCCCTTTTTTTAGTTTTATAGTTAAACTGTGAATACCAATTAAACTTCCCATAGTAAAGTTAGGGGGAACTAGTGTGTTCATCATACCCCCTAAATCAAACCAGTCGCCTCCATTTATAATTTTTCCATCTTTAAATTCAAAAGAGTGGTAAGTGGTTAGTTTAGCTTCTTTTCCTGAAGCAGTGTGAGTAGAATTCCAGGTACCATAAACCCGTGTACTTCCATCAGGCACTCCTGTTTCTGTATCAACACCAGGCAACCAATAATCAGCAGTAAACTTTAGGTTATCAAATTCAGTTTGGTATCCAACTATTGCGGCTTTTACCTCATCAATACCTCCCAATTCCATTCCATAAACAGGCAAATGCCATTCTATGTCAGGGTGTAAGTATTCAAACATTGCTTCAGCATTTTCTTCTTCGTGATGTTTAAAAAAGGCTTTTGCAGCTTCTGTATTTTTTTCAAATTCAGCATGCTTTCCCGATTGACAGGAATAAGTTAAAAGTGTAATTGATAATACAAGTAGTATTTTTTTCATTTTAATTGATTTATAGTTAATAATGCCTCTAATTTAGAAAGAATAGATTAAATGCAAATTCAACGCTCATTTATTAATAAAATAACCGTTTTATACAACCCCTTCTCCATGTGATTGGAATAGGAGTATTTGATAAGTTTTAGGGTTTAAAATTAGTTTACCGTACGAATACTGTACAAGAATAAAAAAGAAGTCCCGAAAACACTGGGTTTTCAGGACTATTAGCGGAGAAAGAGGGATTCGAACCCCCGGAGGTGTGACCCTCAACAGTTTTCAAGACTGCCGCATTCGACCACTCTGCCATTTCTCCTTGGTGAGTGCAAATATATTCCTTTTTTTATATTGAAAAA
>Ga0181554_1003864_pt1 | contig 12472 bp, 6 predicted proteins | sample 011ome_16_FD_145602 | JGI IMG/M metagenome (GOLD analysis project Ga0181554, IMG submission 145602) | Coastal salt marsh microbial communities from the Groves Creek Marsh, Skidaway Island, Georgia - 011503CT metaG (spades assembly) | ecosystem: Environmental > Aquatic > Marine > Intertidal zone >... | reverse complement strand
TGGGGCTGATGTCCAGAACGCTGCTGATACTTTCAGTCTGTTGGGTGTCTTTATCAAAGCAGGAAATGGTAACGGCATAATTACTCAGAGCTTCAAAAGTAATCTGTGTAAGATTGACCTTGAAATCCAGTGTATAAACCCTGTTCTCGAAATCCTGAGAAGTCTTGCCCAACAGCGGCAGATCAGACTTTCGTCTGGCAGGTTTGTCAGGGTTGTCAGTATTCATAGTTTTTCACGGGATTTCCCGGAAGCGGGAATGAGTAAGGACTCAAGCATGAGTGCTGTTAGTATCAGAGCATATTACACCCAACTTGGCCATCGGTACCCTAATATTTTGCGGCTATGAATTATGTAGGACAGTTGTTTCGCTGTAATTAATATGAATCAAACCCAAGGTTTTTTTCTGGCCTGATTTATGGAACCTGTACACTGGTCACCGGTATAGTTTCGCTACCAGTCGATTCTGCGACTTTAAAATTAAACACATAGTTGGCTTCCAGCCCCATACGCAGATCTGTGATAAGCACATCGCCGCCGCGCAGTGTTACCTTGTAGAAGCCGTGAGTGAACCAGAGAATACGTTGCACTGGCCAGTGATCTGAAATCTCATCAAGGAGATAATCGTCGCTGCCATAATAATTAAACTGCAAGGAATCAGCCTGGCCAAATACCGATAAAAAGCCATCAAAATAACCCTCATCATTTCTGCCAATTATTCGCCAGACGACGCTGTTAAACGGCGCGGGTGTTGACATTAATCGCTTGTATTCAATGCCCTGTTCGGCAAGTACTGCTTCTGCCTTATGATCGACAATCACCTTTGCCATCACCGTCCAGCCGAGGTAAACAGAGCTTAAAATCAATCCCGCAGCATTTAGTCGGTGACCGATTAGCTTCTCACGACTTATCACCATGGCGGATAAAAAACCGATCAGCAGCCACAGGGTGTAGGCAGGATCTACAATAAAAATAGTGGACAGACTCACCGGGTATTCGGTTATTGGCCAGAATAATTGTGTGCCATAAACGGTAAAGGCATCCAGCAGCGGATGTGTGATAAGTGCCAGGAATACCAGTATGAAAATTTCCTTGCGCTGATCCTGAAGTTTCGGCTGTATTTTAATTATCAGCCAGCATATAACTGGAGATAAGGCCGCCAGTACAAACAGGGAGTGCGTTGCGGAGCGATGGTAGGTCATTGAAGCAATGGCATCATCCCAGGGGATGAATGAGTCGAGATCTGGCAGGGTCGCGACAAGTCCACCAATCACAGGAGCACGATTGCCAATTTTGCGGCCAAGTACAGCCTCGCCTATGGAAGCGCCGAGGGCAAACTGTGTTATGGAATCCATAGTGTCCTGGTCAGGCGTTAATCAGTTGCTGGTAGCTCTACTGAAAGCTAAGTTTCGAAAATATTCATGTGGCAAGGCGAAGTCTGACAGCATTTGCTAGTGGCAGTCTAATAAAGCTGCTCGCCAGAGATGAGCAGCTATTGTACCTGACAGCTATAACTGGCGGCATCATTGCTATCGCCTTTGCCATCCCAGCTTGCTACTTCAGGATAGGCGCATAAAGGACGCGTCATATCCACGCGGCCCTCACGAATGCGTGAAGCGGTAATGCGCTCCGGCGTTGTTCCGTTTTCCACCCAGGCTTCCAGGGCACCAAGGAAGTTTGCCTGGTCAGGCCCAACACCGCCACGACAATGGCCCATGCCGGGCATCATGAAAAGGCGCAGCCAGTCCTCGTGCTCACCGTCTACGGTGGCCAGCACCTGGTTGTAGTAATTGATGGTATTAATGGGAGAAGGGCCAGGGTCATTCCAGCCGTGATAGAACAAAATTTTGCCACCGCGGGCTTTAAATTCACTTAAGTCTGTATCCAGCGCCTCAATAAAGCCAGCTTTACTGCGCACCAGCGCCAGGTCGCGTTCCAGTTCAAATTCCCGCCAGTCCCAGTCCGGGTCTTCATAACCGACATATTGTGTCGCTTCGATTTGCAAAGCCGACGGTACTGAATTCGCCGCTGGTATGCGCCAGCCCAGCTCAAAGCCCTTGGCATGGCCCGGATATAACAGTTCTCCATTGGAGGCATAAGTGCCATTAAAAACACTATCGACTGCGGTAAGCTCAGCTTCGGTCAGGCAACTGCTGGATTGAGCGTCATCACAGCGCAGGGATTGAGGTTCAAAAGCACATGACAGGGGGTTATTAAGGAAGCCATCCGCAACACCATCATTGACCTCACAGCTTGCCAGTATTGCCTGATGAAGCAGCTGTACTTTTTCCGCAGACAGGGCGAGCGCGCGATTTTCTATCAACGTCTTCATATTATGAAACTGCACCGCATTCAGGGCTAACTGGTTGTATACCGGTGCGCCGGCAATAATAGCGTCAAAATCTTCGGGAAAACGCTGGGCAGACATCATGCCCTGGCGGCCACCGGTGGAGCAGCCCTGATAATAGGAAAGCCCTGGCGGACGTTCATAGTAACTCTCGATCAGGGTTTTGGAGTGCACTGTCATTTCATGCATGGCGCGCCAGGCAAAATCGACGACTTTTTCCGGATGGCTCACGGCAAAGGCAGCACTGCCACCGCTATGACCGGTATCGTTGGAAGCCACGGCATAGCCAGATTGCAGTCCAAGGGCCATGGCAGAAAAACTGATGGATCCGGCCCAGCCACCATTTCCCAGCGCCAGAAATTTACCGTTCCAGTTGTCTGGTAACCACAGTTCCATTTCGATATGGGAGTCATCGGAGGGGCTAAGTACCGCTGCTACCCGGCAATGGGCCGGCAAGGACAGGTCAGCACCGCGATTCTGGCTCAAAAATCCCGCTTCATGCTGCTCTGTAACACTAATACTGACGGAGTCGATAGCGATAAGTCCGAGATCAGCACAAGTCGCCCCCAGGGCCGGAACGGCCGCAAACAGCCAGCCAAAACAAACCATTGCTTGCCAATATTTGCTGATCATACTTTTTCTCCTGGCCTATACCTTGAGAATCAGTCTCTTGGTCTTGGGCCGTAATGGGGCATGTCCTGCCCATATTCATAGGCGCCCAGATCGGGTGCGCGACCATTGAAGTTGTCATTGATATTCGGCAGTGCCACGCCAGCATCGATGGCATCGGCGCCGCGACGCAAGCGTAAATCCACCACTTCTGGATCATACAAATGGCCCGGGTCATCGAGGTCGGGCATTTGTGCATTCACGAAAATATCATAATCCAGCAGCACGCTGTTGGCGTCCTGACCGCTGCCCTGTTGGTATTCCTCAAAGCTCGCATATTCCCTGGTAACCAGGGGTGCACCATATTGTCTGGCCATTTCCCGGGGCGGAGAACTCCAGCTAAAGGCAATATCACTTTCTGGATTGACCCGATAGCCATTGTAGTCACTGGAGGAGTAATTGGTGTAGGTGCGTATTGCCATTACCGCCGGCTGGCGCCCCTGGCCAAAAATCAGGTTATTGCGAAAGTGCAGATTGGATGCCGGCGTGATCTGTCTGAGTTCACCAATATAGGTGTTGTGATAATAGACTACCCCTGCCGGGTCGGCGTGAATTTTAACCGGGCCATAGGGACTGTGATAAACCACATTGCGAATAAAATAGACCGGGCCGCCAAATACCGGCTGCGGGCTCATACCACCCACGGCAACATTAAAACAGCGATTATCGAAGACGCGCATATTGTGCATCGAACCATCTGCCTCAAAACAGTTGTCATCCAGGTTGGACACATCGTTGCCATAGATATCGATGGAGACGGGCATACGATCACGGGGGATATTCGGATAACCATCGGGCATGCCGTAGGTGGCGTGATCCAGGGCATCATGAAAGCCGGTCACCTTGTTGTAGGCAATGACGTGACCCGCACCATAGATGGCGACGGCGTAGTAGGAGTCCAGCAGACGCTTTTCCTCAAAATCAGGATCTTCATTCCAGGGTGGAATGTTGTACCATCCCATGAGCTCCTGCGGACGCCGTCCCACCATGACATTGTCAGCAATATAGAATTTGTTGGAACCGGACCAGTCGCTGTGAATCGCGGTAGAGACATCTTCAAAGCGGCTGTGTTTAACCATGATGCCTTCGGCACCGGTAATGCCTTTAATGCCTGCCTCAATAGCAATGGAGGTATTGCGGAAGGTAATTCCCTCAAATAAATGCCAGTCACCGCCCATCATATTGAACAACACATAGTTGTCGGCGCCATCAAAAATCACTTCACCATCGCCGGCAGCCTTGATGGTGATGGGCATTTCTTCAGTGCCGTCAGCGGTCAGATAATAGGTGCCATCCCAGGTAGTGCCGCAACAGGTGGTATAGCCGGAATCAATTTCATGGGTATAACTGCGTCGGTTGAACTCCTGATAAACCCCGGCATGAACCAGCAGGGTGTCGCCGGCTCTGACCCTGGGTGCTGAAGCCCGGCTCCAGTCGCCACCCAGTCCGGCCATATAATAGGCGCCTACCAGACCATGGTAGGCCGGTTGCTCTTCCGGACCGGTGTGATCCATCGGGTAAACATGAAAAACCCGGCCGCCGGAAAAGGCTTCCGGTTCTGCGCGGGTATGCATGGTAACCGTGCGCTCGGCTCTGCCAATAACGCCATCGGGGTCTGTCATGGTTAACTGGACGTCGTAATCGGTATCCGGTTCCAGATAAAAAATACTGCCGGCAAACATATTGGGTGCCGTGTAATCCAGCGTCTGGTCATAAACAGAGCGTTCATTTTGCACGCGTATTAAAGGCAGGCCTTCGTTCCAGCGCCGTTCGCCACTCTTGCGGTAAGCCACTTCCACCATGGCATCGCGGTCATCATCGCCCTCGATATACCATTCCAGTCCCAATGAGATCAGTGTGGGGGGTTCCAGCACCAGCTCCCCGGCGGTCACGCTATTTTGGTTTTCTGCGGCCAGTACCGAAGTGATATAGGTACACAGAATTATTGTCGAAGCCAACAGGCTGGATAATTTGAAGCAGGAGTTGGTAAGCCAAGACATGATGAAGTCCTTTCAGTAGTGTTGAAAATAAAAATAAGTACTCATGGAAACAGCCCAAAGAACATTGCTGGCTGGATAATTATAGTGAGAAAACTGGACGCTCGCAGCTAAAGCTGTTTTCCGTGGGCTGACAGATCTCTGGCCAGCCATTTTTCTGCCAGTAATCTATCACGCCTGAATCCCGAAGCAATGTTTTAAATTCTTCTTGCGGTCGCGTCTCATCAAAAACTGGTAGCCAGGCCCAGAATAACGCACTCCAGTTATCATAAAGCGCCGCACGCAAATATAAAATGGCAAGTTGGTGATCTTTGTAATAAGCAGCTATAACTGCATAATAGATTGCCTGGGCAGGGATCTTGTTTTCCACCAGTTGATAGTCCAGTAAGGCTTTTTTTACCCGTTCTGTATCATCAATGTGATGTAATAATACCTTGATCTCAGGCGTCGGGATCATCAGTTCATCGATGTCCTGTAAAGGTTCATTTCGCCCCAGCGCAAGAAAAATATTCAACACATCTCCCCACCATAATGGGCTTAGTTTCTCGCCGACTTCATACTGCAAGCGAGCCTGTTCTTCCTGCCCGGTTATCTCAAGAGCCGCCATCAAAAATCCCCTGGCATAGAGATTCAGCGGCTCTGTTACCAGGCTGGTCTGATAGATCTCTATGGCGCTTTCAAAGTCACCTATGTTCATCATAATAAGCGCAATAAATTTTAATTCAGAGGGCGCTGCATCCATTGCTTTCAACTTGTCTAGCATTTTTGAAATTTCCGGCCAATTCTGCGTTGTGCTTAATGCGCTTGCCTTCAAGGCGTAGCCCTGGCTGTCCTCGGGAGCAAGTTCAATAAGTTTTTCTGCACTGCGTAATGCCAGTTCAAAGTGTTCAAGACTACTCATGCCGGGTAGAGGAGTGGCCGCCAGCAGGGTATTAACAGATGAAAAGGTAGTATGGGCATCCTGAAAATCAGGATCCAGAGCGATTGCCTGGCGTGACAGTTCCCATTCAGTGAGGAAGTCTTGTTGATAATGCGCATTTTTGGCTGCCAGGTTGTACTGATAGGCTTCAAATGATGTGGTTGGAAGTTCCTCAATATACTTCTGCTCGGTCAGTAATATTTCGGTCTGCAAGGCCGAGACGACATTCTGTGCAATATCACTTTGAAGAGAAATTATTTCCTTCAAATCCTGGTTGTCCGCCTGATAGGTATTGGACCAAAGTGTTACACCGCTGTTCGCATCATGCAGGTGTAAACTTATTCTGGCTACATCCCCGACATGCATAATATTACCGCTGATAAAAGACTCCACCTTGAGAATTTTTGCCAATTCATCCAGGTTCAGTTGTCGTTCCACCAGGGAAAGCACACTATCCCTTGCAATGATATTCAAACTACTGATTTTGGAAAGTTGATTGATAATTTCGTCATGCAAAGCCAAAGCAAATACGTGGTCATCGGATTCTTCACCAAGGTGTTCCAGGGGTAATACTGCAATGGAGTTTTGAATAACCTCCAGCGTTTCAACACTGGTCATGTTGTTTGTACCGGAGGACATCGAAAGCTCGGGAGTGACGGCAAAGGGTGAGTCCGGGTCATACAAGATATATGCACAGGCTATGGCAAATATCAGCATTATCGACATTAGGGTGGGATGCTGCCTTGGCCAGCCAGATATCCGGGATAAAAGGTTTATCCGGGACGTTTCCGTAGCCTCTGAATCAGGGGATTGTGTTTCATCACTGGTCAAAATCTCTTCGACAGGTGCAATGAAGCTATAGCCTTTCCCTGGCAGTGTAATAATAAAACGACTTTCTTCTTTGGGATCAGCCAGTGCTTTTCTCAAGCTGAAAATGGCCTGGTTGAGATTATTTTCCTCAACAACGGTGTCTGGCCACACCGCTTCCATTAATTGTGACTTGGATACAAGCTGATCATGGTGACTTATCAGTACCAGCAAAGTATCAAAGGCGCGAGAACTAATCGCTATGGGTTTTTCATCAGGTCCTGTTAATTTTCTGTGTCGAGCATCAAGGGAGTAACCGCAGAATGAATAGTCTGCAAGATTCTTGTCAACCGGCTTATGATTATTTTCGGACGCCGCTATCATTATGAAATTCCTAGCTTTTTTTTATTTTGTTTTTTAAAAAAACTGAGATTAATAACTTTTCATAAATATAAATAACTCATTAAAGCCAGACCATAGCGCTTTTACCTATGGTAAGACAAGCCTGATATTGGGTGCGAGGTAGCCAGAGGGCTGGTAGAAGGCCAGACTTTTCGCCTTTCAATTCAAAAGCTCAAGCCAAAAACATTAATTTGTTATTCCCGGATTTCAGGTAGTAACAAGACTTTAAGGAGGTTCCAGGCAGCGTTAAGATCATCAAAAAATTAGATAAAAAAAAATAATTAAGGGGATATTAATAATGAAAAAACCTGTTTTATTTCATCCACGCAAGAAATCACTTGCCCTGTGTCTGGCCGCCATTACCACAGCCCTCACGCAGAGCCCATCTACACTCGCTCAAGACGAAATTGAAGAAATTGCTGTCACCGGGTCTCGTATCAGACAAACCGATGGTATGGCAACGCCCACGCCGGTGACGGTGGTAACACCCGATGAACTTAATAGTTTTGATCCCGGCGGTACCGTCGCAGAACAACTGGATGCTTTACCACAGTTTTTTGGCACGATTACTCCACAACGTAATGGCGGATCGCTTGCTTTTACCGTTGGTAGTTTTCTTAACATGCGTAGCCTGGGCACCAACCGTACTTTGGTATTACTTGATGGTGCCCGCATGGCACCAGGGGATAAACGAGGCCCGGTCAATGTAGATACCTTTCCCACGGCTCTGGTGAAGACGGTTGATGTGGTAACCGGTGGCGCCTCTGCGGCTTATGGGGCTGACGCTCTGGGGGGGGTGACAAACTTCATAATAGACCGTGAGTTTCAGGGGCTGAAAATCCAGACTGGCACCGGTATTTCGGAGTTCGGTGATGGCTTCCGATATAATGCCAGTATTGCCGGTGGCTTCCAGATTGGTGAACGCCTTAATGTTATTGGTTCCCTTGAGGGACGCCAGATTGATCAGATTATTCGCGATCCGAATGAGCTGGATTCCGACTGGTATCAACGTTGGGGCTATGTAGGAAATCCGGATCCAAATGGGCCGAGACGTCTCACCAGGCCCAATGTAGCCCCCACGGATCGTCATGTTTACGGTGTTATCTCGGGAACAAGAACCGAGCTGGATGGCATGGTGTTTAATCGGGAAGGCACGGCTGTTCAACCCTTCAGAGGGGGGGAGAATACCCGTCAAAATCGTATTAATACCACTTCAGGGGGGCCAGAGGCTGAGCTGGCCTATAAAGCCTATGAAGGGCCAGGACAGGGTAATGAAGTGGCCGGTCGCTCTTTGTTTCTCGCTGCACAATATGAGTTCTCGGACCGTCTGACTGGCTATGCCCAGGTTGTGGCGGGACGCTCGGAAAACGGCTCAGTTAATGAACGGGCAACCACCACGGGAATTACCTTTCGCTCTATCTGGGCACCCAAGATTGCCGTGGACAATGCCTACCTGCCCGATTATGTGCGTCAGGTCATGCTGGATAACGGTGTGGAGGAACTGACCCTGAGTCGTGACGGGGCCATTCAGGGCGTCAATGACATTGGTATTGACTCACGCAATGCCAATGTTTTTACCACGCAAACCTACACCGCCGGCTTTACCTATGATTTCGAAAATTCCTGGCAGCTTTCAGGGAGTTATTCCACCGGTCAAACCGAGCGCCTGACCCATACCTATGATATGAATCGGGTGGATCGTATGTTTCTTGGCATGGATGCGGTGGTGGATCCGACGACCGGAAATATAGTCTGCCGTGTCAATCTGCCACAGTATTCTCCTACCGAAGAGCAGCTGCGCGCAGCCGGCCTGGCCAGCGGCCTGACCAACTCCAGAACCGCCTCCGATCCCAATCCCCAGCCACTGGGTTCTCCGGTGGGACTGGATGGCACCATTGAAGGCTGTATTCCCTACAATGTCATGGGCCATGGCAATATCAGTGCGGATGCCCTTGACTACGTAGGCACGGTTAAAAAATCCATAGGGATTGTGGAACAGGATTTTGCGGAACTCGTCGCTACTGGCGAGATTTATGAGGGCTGGGGTTATGGCCCTGTGTCTATGGCTGCAGGTCTGACCTGGCGTGATTCCAGTTTTTCAGATGAAGCGCTACCCGAGTCTGTGGATGCGCTGGGACCTCCTTTAAACGTCCCGGAGTTGGGTATACGCGGAATTGCCCGAGGCTATACCGGGGGCAGTCCCAATCTGCACAAATTCTCCACGGTTCCCAAGATCAGTGGTCAATATGATGTCTGGGAATGGTTTGGTGAAATACAGGCACCACTTTGGGAATCCGGTTCCGGCGATCAACGCGTGGGTGGCTCGCTGGCATTCAGGCGTTCAGAATACAACCTCAGTGGCGCTGTGGAAGCCTGGAAAGTTGGTCTCGAGTTTCAAATAATGGAAGGTCTTCGGTTTCGAGCTACACAGTCACAGGATGTTCGTGAGGCCTCGTTTTCAGAGCGTTTTGATGCTCAAGGTGGCGGTGGCGGTGTCGATGACCCGGAACTGGGTATAGATGATGTTGCCATCACGGTAGTAGCATCCGGCAACCCCAACCTGGCGCCTGAGCAGGCCGATACCACAGTTTTCGGGGTGGTTTTTGAACCCCAATGGGAGTGGGCGCAGGGCTTGTCCTTTTCCGGAGACTGGTACGAAGTAGACATTGCTGATGCCATTTCCCAGATCGGTCAGCAGGATGTGGTTGACCGTTGTTTTGCCGGTGTTGTAGAGCAGTGCGCCAATATCGAGCGCGACCCTGGCACAGGCGGTATCACTCGGGTATTTCGCCGTTTTTTCAATCAGGATCAGGCCATCGTTGAAGGCATAGACTTTGAGGTCGGGTATCGCATGGAGCCAAACTTCTTCGACAACGAGTTTGAATCCCTGAGCATCCGGGTACTTGGTGGCAAGCTATTGACCCGGGAAGACATCAGTGCTTCAGGGAATGCAAGCAACCTAATGGATCAGTATACCCTGCCAGAATTAACGGCCAACATCACTGGTACCTATAGTCTGGGGCCATGGTCGTTTCAGTTGCAGGGACGTCATATCTCCGGTGATAAAATCAATCGAAACTGGGTTGAAGGTGTCGATGTTGACCGTAACTGGGTAAATTCCTCGACCTGGTGGAATGGCACGGTACGCTATTCCAGTGAGTTAGCCGGAGGTACCTGGAATCTCGGCTTCAATGTGCTGAATCTGTTTGATACTGCACCACCTATTATTCCCAGTAGTACTGGTTCACAAGGGGTCAGTAATCAATACGACGTATTTGGGCGTCGTTATAACCTGAGCCTGAACATGCAGTTCTAAAACAATCTCCTTTTTGTTTTAGGGAATAAAACGGGTGGTGCGTCAGCATCACCCGTTTTTTTTGCCTGGCCTTTGAGGGTTGGCAGGTATTGTTGGTAAGTCTGGTTACTGGTTTTGCTGCAAGCGATACATCAGCAGTGCTGCCCGTTTGGCCTGTTGTGGCAGGGCAATCAAAATTCCCGTTTCCTCAACAGTATGCCCCGCGGAACCTGACATGCCCAGACCATCGATGGCCATATCCACATGTTCTGCGCTAAATGACACATCCGCAGCGCCCGCCATCAGCGGATTCACAGCACGCACAACGCCGAGTCCCAGATCCTGCGAAGCCTGACTGTAAAGGGAGAGCAGCTGACGATTGCCATCGGTTGGGGCCATTGGCGGATAGCCATCACCAAAATTGATAGTGGCACTGGTATGGGGAAGGTTTTCAGAAATCAAGGCCTGCATGGTTTGTTGCACGCGCTGCAGTTGCTCGGGTGAAATGGCACGGATATCACCGGTCACGATTGCGCTTTCCGCAACGACATTGTTTTTACCAAAGGTAGTGCCGCTGTTGCTTGCCGCGTCATGGTTTACCGTGGTGCCCCCCATGATGCGTCCGGGATTAAAGGTCAGCAGTTCTTCCTTGCGCAATTCGGTATAAAAAGACATCAGGATGCGCGCCGCTTCATAAATAGCACCGGAGCCAATGTCTTCCCGGAAGACCTGGGAAGAATGGGCAGGTTTGCCGGTAACCTCCAGAGTCCAGCCACTGGAAGAGCGGCGGGAAATATTGGCGGTTTCCCAGTTGCCATCGCCATTTTCAAAACCCAGGGCGATATCAGCGTATTTGGCGGCTTCAATCAGATCACCCTTGGACAGGCTCAGCGGTCTGCTGCTGAGCTCTTCATCACCGGTCATGATGACTGTTACATCCATGCTCGCCAGCTCGCCTACACTTTCCAGGGCACGCAAAGCCTGCAGCATGATGATGTCGCCGCCTTTCATATCCGAGATGCCGGGTCCTCTGGCGATACCGCCACCGAGGTCTTCATACACCTGGAAGGGACTATCTGCCTCAAACACGGTATCCAGATGACCGATCAGCAACAGTTTGGGGCCATTTCCGCTGCCCCGATGTTCTGCAATCAGATGGCCGGCGCGGTCCCACTCAGTGCCGTCCTGCCAATAGGCATTAAAGCCCAAAGCATCAAACTCGGGTATCAGGATATCGGCAACCTCCCTGACTCCGGCAAAGTTCATGCTGCCACTATTGATATTGATTAGTTCGATCAGCAGGGCCATGGCTTCGGCATTGGATTCATCGATAAATGCCACCATTGCCTGCTCAGTGGGATCAAGTTCGGCTGCCGATAAGGTCGAGTTTACAAACAGGTTCGATGTTAAAAACACTGAGCAGATTATAAATAATCGCCCCATGCGAGTAGAACGTCTCATGCTATAGCTCCCATTGCCAGAACCCTTGTTTATGCTATGACCCGGAATCGGGCAGATAATTCTTATTTACGCACAACAAGTGTGCGAGCAAAAAATGGTAAATATAAACAGGCCTTATATTTAGCGGGTTTTAAAAATAATGTATCTGATGATAGTTTTTATACAAAACCCTTGCCATGTTTTAGCAAGCGGTTGAAAAAGTTTTGTTAAGCGGGAGGAATGGAGGCGAAGTTGATAATTTTCATGATCAGGCTATGTATAAAATTCCCTTCAGGCATGTTGCTGCTGGCCTATGGCTGCAAGCCTAGTCATGGGTGTTCTGTTTATCATTTTCCTGGTCGCCATCAGGGATAACAGCACCTACGGCAGCGCCGGTAGTTTTAACGGCAACACCGGTAACCGCCACGGCGGCACCGACGGTGGCGCCTGCTACGGTAACGGCGGTGCAACCGGTCAAAATTGCGAGTATAAGTAATGTCATCGCAGCACGGTGGAAATGGATTTTCATTGCATGGATGTTAAGGCTGTTACAGAAACCGACTTTAGAGTTCCGCATTCTGTAGTCTGCGCAGGATGAG
>Ga0181554_1003862_pt1 | contig 12480 bp, 8 predicted proteins | sample 011ome_16_FD_145602 | JGI IMG/M metagenome (GOLD analysis project Ga0181554, IMG submission 145602) | Coastal salt marsh microbial communities from the Groves Creek Marsh, Skidaway Island, Georgia - 011503CT metaG (spades assembly) | ecosystem: Environmental > Aquatic > Marine > Intertidal zone >... | reverse complement strand
TTGTCAGAAACTCATATTTGGTGATGCCGATGCCGTGCTCGCCGGAAATGACGCCATCCAGCGAACGGGCTAATGCCATGATGCGTTCCACCGCGGCATTGGCCTCCTGCAGCATTTCATAATGATCCGAATTGACTGGCAGGTTGGTGTGGACGTTGCCATCACCGGCATGCATGTGGAGGGCGACGAAGACCCGGCCTCTCAGCACATCCTTGTGAATGGTTTCGAGACGTTCCAGGACAGGCCGAAAATGGTCGCCCTCGAAGATTTCCATCAGCGGCTTTTTTAGCTCCTGCTTCCACGATACCCGAACCGAGTGATCTTGCAGTCGGTGGAACAAAGTCGGTTCATCAGCGCGGTTGGTAAGTTCACCCGCCACTATGCCCAGTTCGGAGAATCTCTGTTCCGCCTCAGTGAGAGGCATATCCAGATGCTGGTACAACCAGTCCCAGCGAGAACGAACAAGCGTGATGACATCGAGTGCCCTTTGTCGCCGCTCACCGATGAGTGCCTCGGCGTCCAGCCCCTCTTCATAAGCGCGCAACGGCAGCTCGCCATGAATCAGTATCCTCAATGCTTCACACAGCCGCAGTTTGTTCCTTAGCGAGAGCTCGATATTGATACGCTCGATACCATCGCAATACTCGCCCATGCGGGGCAGCGGAATCACAACGTCTTCGTTGATCTTGAATGCATTGGTATGGCGGGCAATGGCCGCAGTGCGTGCGCGATCCAGCCAGAAGGTCTTGCGGGTCTCGGCGCTGACCGCGATGAAACCCTCCCCGCCGCGTGCATTGCAAATCCGGATCACTTCACTGGTGGCCAGAGCCACGGCATTTTCATCATCACCGACGATGTCGCCGATCAGGACCATCTTCGGCCGACCATGCCGTTTGGCCTTGGTAGCGTAGCCTACGGCCCTCACATAGCGCTCATCCAGATGTTCCAGACCTGCCAGCATGACGCGCGCCTTGCCCGTCTTCGGCAAGCTGTCCAGATAGTCGCGGATTTCCACGATCGCCGGAACCGCTTCCCGCACCTGCCCGAAAAACTCCAGGCAGACCGTGCGACCCTGCCGCGGCATCTCGTGGAGTATCCATCGAGCCGAGGTGATGAGGCCGTCACAACCCTCCTTTTGAATACCGGGAAGTCCGCCAAGAAACTTATCCGTGACATCCTTGCCCAGTCCCTCCTTGCGAAAACGCTCGCCCGGTATCTGCAGAATTTCCTCGCCCAGCGGCTCCCGCCCATCCGGACCAAAGCGTTTCAGGCGAAAGCTCACTTCGGGTTGCAGATGAATCTTGCCAAGGTTGTGATTAAGCCGTTCTACCTCCAGCCAGTTGCCGTCTGGAGTCACCATCCGCCATGAGGCCAGATTGTCGAGGGCCGTTCCCCACAGGACGGCTTTCTTGCCGCCGGCATTCATCGCCACATTCCCGCCAATGCAGGATGCATCGGCTGAGGTTGGGTCGCAGGCAAACACCAGCCCCATTCTCTCGGCGGCCTCCATTGCCCGGCGAGTAACAACTCCCGCGCCGGTGGTCAGCGTCGCATAAGGTATGGCCACACCGGGGAGAGACGTTTCCCGCTCGATGGGAGACATGTCCAGCAGCTTTTCGGTATTGATGACTGCAGAGAGCGGTGTCAGGGGAATCGCCCCACCGGTGTAGCCGGTGCCGCCGCCCCGGGGAATGATGGTCAAGCCTAACTCAATGCAATCACGAACCAGATGGCCGATTTCGCTCTCGTCATCGGGATGCAGGACAACGAAAGGATATTCCACACGCCAGTCGGTCGCGTCGGTCACATGGGTGACGCGGGCGTAGCCGTCAAAACAGATATTGTCCTTGCGGGTATGCCGTGACAGCAGGGTCATCGCCTGACGGCGCAGTTCGCGGGTATGCTCCAGGCGCGCCTCGAATGCATCCACGGCTTCATGGGCGGATTGGAGCAGTTTGAAGACTTTGCTGGCGCGGGTGTCCTTTTCCTGCTCAAGCGCTACGCGCCGTTCCTCCATTTGCCTCAAGCGATGTCGCAATGCTTCGAGCAGTGCCCGTCGTCGACCAGGATTGCTGATCAGGTCATCTTCGAGATAGGGATTTCGCTGGACCACCCAGATATCACCCAGCACCTCGTAGAGCATTCGTGCCGAACGGCCCGTGATCCGCTCGGTGCGGAGCGCCTGCAGGGTTTCCCAGCCTTCCTCCCCAAGCAGGCGGATGACGATTTCGCGATCGGAAAACGATGTGTAGTTGTAAGGGATTTCGCGAAGGCGATCGGAGCCTTCGTTGGAGCCCGCCAACGCAGGGGAGCTGTCAGCGTGCATAAGTCAGAATTCGAATGAAATGAGAGAAGTGATTAGACTAGGGTATCCGCTGATGAACGGATACCCGTTAAGAAAAGCCTCGGTGCGAGGAAACGGATTTAAAGTGCCTGATCCCCGGTCTCGCTGGTGCGGATGCGAATCACCTGCTCGAGGTTAGCCACGAAAATTTTCCCATCGCCAATTTTTCCGGTATTGGCCGCCTTGATGATGCATTCAATGGCCTGGTCAAGTAATGCGTCGGTTACCGCGACTTCGATCTTCACCTTGGGCAGAAAGTCGACCACATACTCCGCGCCACGATAAAGTTCGGTATGCCCTTTCTGCCGGCCAAAGCCCTTGACCTCGGTCACCGTAATGCCGGCAATCCCCAGGTCGGAGAGGGATTCCCGAACGTCATCCAGTTTGAAGGGTTTGATGATGGCAGTAATCAATTTCATGGCGTTTCCCTGGACGATTGATGAGCGGGGTCGTTGACTAGCAATGACAAGGTGGCGGAATTTTACAGGAGTTTCGGTGGGCTTAGTGCATCAATGCCGGGTTCATGTCAGTCCAGCAGGGCATCGACGGTATATCCCTGATTCTCGACGATCCGGGCCAGATGTCGCAGGGCTTCCGCCTGCAGCTGCCGAATGCGTTCCCGGGTGAGATGCATGGTGTGGGCAATCGACTCCAGGGTTTCCGGATCATGCTCATGCAAACCGAAACGACGAATCACAATCTCGCGTTGTCGATCGCTCAACTGATCCAGCCAGTGGTCGACCGCCAGCAGGACATGGGCGTTTTGGAGATATTCGGTAACGGAAACTGACTCTGCCGTGATGCAATCGCCCATGGTCAGCTCGGGGTCATTTTTCAGCGGGGCATCCAGTGATCCGATCAATTCATTCATGACGCGCAGGCGATCTACCTTGGCGGCAGAATTTCCAAGCAAGGTCGCCACTTCGTTTATATGAGGCTCCTTGGACAGCTGGACGGCCAGTTGGCGATAAGCCCGCAAACAGGTGCTGACCTGCCTTGCCACGTGAATCGGAAGCCGGACCGTTCTTCCCTGATTGATCAATGCCCGTTCAATGTTCTGGCGAATCCACCAGGCGGCATAGGTGGAAAATCGGAAGCCGCGTTCCGGGTCGAACTTTTCAACCGCACGGATCAAGCCGAGGTTGCCTTCCTCGATGATGTCAAGAAAAGGCAGCCCGCGGTGCCGGTAGCGGCGCGCGAGTGTTACTACCAGTCGCAGATTGCATTCGATCATTTTTTGACGGGCAACCACATCGCCCTGACGTGCCAAGCGGCCGTAGATTTTTTCCTCCTCGGCGCTGAGCGGCTTGGATTTGGCCAAATCATCGAGATAGAGACGGGTCAGGTCGGAGCCCGAACGGCGGGTCTCAGCCGGCGGCTGTGACTCCTCCTGTTCTTCCAATGCAAATTCGTTGATCTCGTCGGGCAGGGACTCCAGAGCCTCGGTAATCTCGGCCAGAGTGGAATCCTCGGAAAATTCTTGAGAGGGTGTTGCCATGCCGGTCATCTTTGGAAAATGGAGTGGGAATTCAGCGGTAGCTTTCAAGCGTTTTGATGTAGTTGGCGCGCTCCAGGGGCCGGGGATCAGGCACCTGGGCATGGCTCAAGAGGCCCCGCATGGAGCTGACGGAGTCGAATTCGTGTGCTTCCATCCACGATTTTAGGCCGGCCAGCAGTTCCGCCATGTAGAGGGGTCCCTTGCGCAACAGCGCAGAGGCGGTCATCACCGCATCGGCGCCTGCCAGCAGATATTTTATGACTTCCGTTGAGCTTTCCACGCCGCAAGTCGCGCCCAGTGATGCCTTGATTCTGCCATGAAGGAGGGCAATCCACTGCAAAGGCAGGCGCATTTCGCTGGAATGACTGAGCGTCAGTGTAGGAGTGATCTCCAGGGTATCAATATTTAGATCAGGGCGGTAAAACCGGTTGAAGACAACCAGGGCGTCTGCGCCTGCCTCGTCCAGTTGTCTGGCCATGTGTCCGAAGGCGCTGAAAAAGGGGCTCAGTTTCATTGCGACAGGAATGTCCACGGCCTGCTTGACCAGTTTCAGGCTATCCAGATAACGCTGCTCGACTGCCTGTCCGGTCACCGACAGGTCCGTTTCAATGGCAAAGATATTAAGCTCAATGCCACTGGCGCCCGCTTGCTCGATTTGCCTGGCATAGTCGGTCCACCCCTCGGTGGTTATGCAGTTGAGGCTGGCGATGATGGGAATATCGGTGCTCTCGGTCGCTTGCCGAACCAGATTCAGATAGTCGTGCGGGGTGGTCGCAAAATCATCGAGATCAAGGCTCGGGAAAAAGTTGAGCGATTCAGCGAAACTGTTCGCACCCTGGTCAAGCGCATCAACCAGGACTGATTGCTCCTGTTGAATCTGTTCTTCGAACAGCGAGAACAGCACTACCGCAGCCGCGCCGGCATCCTCAAGGCGGCGAATGCCGTCCAGTGTTTCTGACAACGGTGAAGCCGAGGCGATCAGCGGATGTTTCAACTCCAGCCCCATGTAGCGGGTGTGTAAATCCATGTCGCGTTCCGTATGGTCTATCGATCCGGTTTCAGCCTAACGCTGGCATCGGGGTGGAAGCGGTGTTGGTCGCGGCTGGCCATCTCTTCGTAGATGTCCCATTTCTGCCGGACTATCTGCTCAGCCATTTCCATCAGATGCCCGAACTCTGCGGGGTTCGTCCGGCTCAACAATTTATAGCGCAATTCGTTTTCCGCGTAACGGCGGAAGTTTATTCGGGGTCTTGGCGAATCCAGAACAAAGGGATTGCTGTCGGTCTGACGTAACACGGGGTTGTAACGAACCAGGGGCCAGTAGCCGGAGGCCACCGCATTATTTTGTTGCTGCAAGCCCTTTTGCATATTGATCCCGTGGGCAATGCAATGGCTGTAGGCCAAAATCAGGGAAGGACCCGGGTAAGCTTCCGCCTCCCGGAAGGCGAGCAGGGTTTGTTGCGGATTGGCGCCCATGGCGATGCGAGCGACGTAGACGTTGCCATAGGCAATGGCCTGTAACGCCAGGTCTTTTTTCGCAACGGTTTTGCCGGCCGCGGCAAATTTTGCCACCGCGCCCAGCGGGGTGGCCTTGGATGATTGGCCCCCAGTGTTGGAGTACACCTCGGTGTCGAGTACTAGCACATTGATGTTGCGACCTGACGCCAGCACATGATCGAGTCCGCCAGAGCCGATGTCATAGGCCCAGCCATCGCCACCGACGATCCATATGCTGCGTCGAACCAGATGATCGATAACCGAGAGCAGCTCCCTGGCGGCTTCGTCCTCGCGCTGGAGCAACTCCGCCTTAAGGACTGCTACCCGCTCGCGCTGGCGTCGGATTTCGGACTCCGTCAGTTGTGAAGCGTCGAGAATTTCATCCGTCAACGCCGGCACTTTCAGTGTCCCCCGAATTTCCTTGGTCAGCCGCCGGGCCAGGCTCAAATGCTGATCGACGGCCAGGCGATAACCCAAGCCAAATTCGGCATTGTCCTCAAACAGTGAGTTTGACCAGGCCGGGCCGCGCCCTTCGGCGTTTTTCGTCCATGGGGTGGTGGGTAGATTACCGCCATAAATGGATGAGCACCCCGTGGCATTGGCGACCAGTAGCCGGTCACCGAACAGCTGCGAAAGCAGGCGTACGTATGGCGTTTCACCACAACCGGCACAGGCCCCGCTGAATTCGAATAAGGGTTCAAGGAACTGGGTGCCGCGTACGGAGGAAAAGTCGACCCGGGATCGATTGTTGACCGGCAATTTTTCGAAAAACTGGATCGCCTCGCGGTCTTGAGACAGATCCGCGGGCTTTGGCTTCATGTTGATCGCCTTGACGCCGCTTTGATTCAGGCTGATAGCCGGGCAGACTTCCGTGCATAAGGCGCAGCCGGTGCAGTCTTCGGTATAGATTTGCAAGGTGTAACGCGTATCCGGAAAGCCTCGGGCACTGATCGGCGCGGACTGGAAGCTCTTCGGTGCGTCGGTGAGTTGGGTTTCCGGGTAAAACTTGGCGCGTATCACGCTATGAGGGCAGACAAAGCTGCAGTTACCGCACTGGATGCAGAGGTCCGGTTTCCAGGCGGGCACGAAATCGGCGATATTGCGTTTTTCCCAACGCGTGGTGCCGGAGGGGTAGGTGCCATCGATGGGTATCTGGCTGACCTTCAATTCATCCCCTCGACCCGCCATCATTATCGCCGTGACGGTCTGCACGAAATCGGGCGCTTCGGCCGGAACCACCGGCGGCTGATGAAATGTGCTACTGACAACGGCGGGGACGTTGATTTCGTGAAGGTTTGCCAGTGTCTGGTCGACCGCGGCAAAATTCTTCCGAACCACTCCTTCGCCCTTCTTGCCATAGGTTTTTTGAATGGCCTCCTTGATTTTGGCAATGGCATCCTCGCGGGGCAGGACATTCGCCAATGCAAAGAAGCAGGTTTGCATGATGGTGTTGGTGCGGCCCGGCATGCCGGACTCCAGTGCCACCCGCGTGGCGTCAATAACGAAGAACTTCAGCTGTTTTTCGATCAACCGGGTCTGCAGTTCTCTCGGGAGCTGGTCCCACACCTGGCCCGGGCCATAAGGACTATTCAACAGGAAAGTCCCGCCGATTCGGGCATTGGCCAACAGGTCGAGTTTTTCGACAAAGCCAAATTGATGGCAGGCGACAAAATTGGCGGAGGCGATCAGATAGGGTGATTCGATGGGCTCGGGGCCGAAGCGCAAGTGCGAGACCGTGCGCGAGCCTGATTTTTTCGAGTCGTAGACAAAATAACCCTGCGCGTACAAATCCGTGGATTCGCCGATGATCTTGATGCTGTTTTTGTTGGCGCCGACCGTGCCATCTGCGCCCAGTCCGTAAAAGATCGCGCGGACAACATTTGCCGGCTCTATATCGAAATCGGGATCGTAATCCAGGCTGGTATGGGAAACGTCGTCATGGATGCCGACTGTGAAATGGTTGCTTGGTGCGTCCCGCTTCAATTCGTCAAAGATGCCCTTGGCCATGGCCGGATTGAATTCCTTGGAGGAGAGCCCGTAACGGCCCCCGACTATCCTGGGCAGCCGGGTCATTTGGCCACCGGCAAAGGCTTCAGCCAGTACGGTCAGCACTTCACAGTAAAGCGGTTCGCCGGAGGAGCCTGGGTTCTTGCAGCGGTCCATGACGGCCAGAGTCCTGGCAGATGAGGGTAAAGCCGCGAGGAAGTGCGATGCAGAAAAAGGCAGGCACAGGTTGACCTGGATTACGCCGACTTTTTCATCCTGTTTTTCCAGAAACCTGACCGTTTGCCTGGCGGTGTGAGCGGCCGAGCCCATGATCACCATCACACGTTCGGCTTCTGGGTGACCGTAATACTCGAATAGCCGGTAGGAACGGCCGGTGAGTTCAGCAAAATGGGTCATGGCCGACTCCACGATGTTTGGAAGCCGGTTGTAGTAGGGATTGACCGTTTCGCGACCCTGGAAATAAACATCCGGGTTCTGTGCGGTGCCGCGAATGAAAGGTCGGTCAGGATTCAGTGCCCGGCCACGATGAGCGCGGACTAATTCCTCATCGATCATGGCCCGGATGTGAGCGTCCTCAATCAGGTGAAGCTTGTTAACTTCGTGCGAAGTACGAAACCCGTCAAAAAAATGGATGAAAGGGATGCGCGAAGCCAGCGTCGCGGCCTGAGCGATCAGGGCAAAGTCGTGAGCCTCCTGGACCGAAGCCGAAGCCAGTTGCGCAAATCCTGTGTTGCGCACCGCCGCGACGTCGGAGTGATCGCCAAAAATCGACAGGCCTTGAGCAGCCAGCGCCCGGGCAGCCACGTGAAAAACTGTCGGCGTCAACTCGCCGGCAATCTTGTACATGTTGGGGATCATCAACAGCAGGCCCTGCGAGGCCGTGAAAGTGGTGGTCAGCGCTCCAGTCTGCAGGGCGCCATGAACGGCGCCTGCCGCTCCGCCTTCACTTTGCATTTCCACCACCAGCGGAATTTCACCCCAGAGATTGGTATGGCCGGCGGCGGCCCATTGGTCGGCCAGTTCCGCCATGGTGGAGGAGGGCGTGATGGGGTAGATCGCGCAAACTTCGTTGACGCGGTAAGCCGTGTAAGCAACGGCTTCGTTACCGTCGAGCGTGACTGAAGGTTTATCCACGGTGCGTCGCCTTATTCGGAGATCATTTCAATGGCATGGCAGGGGCATTGCTCAAAGCATACGGCACAGCCGGTGCAGCGATCATAATCGTAGCGGTAGCGCTTGCCCGGGCCCAGCTTGATGATGGCGTTTTCGGGGCATGAACCGTAACAGCCATCGCACTCGAAGCAGTTGCCGCAGGAAAAACAACGCCGAGCCTCATAAGTCGCTTCGGCTTCGGTCAGTCCGGCGACGACTTCCTTGAAGCCGCTAAGGCGCTGCTCCAAGGCCAGCTCATCCTGCTGACGCTGATCGGCCTCGGTGAAATACCAGAGGTTCAGCTGATTGTGTCGTACCAGTGGATGTTTGGGCGATGGAACATGAGTGCTGCCCCGGAGCCAGGCATCCATGCATCGTGCGGCTTTCTTGCCATGGCCAACGGCAACGGTCACGGTGCGTTCACTGGGCACCATGTCACCCCCGGCGAAAATACCGTCATGCCCGGTCATCATGTTGTGGTCGACAATCACTGTACCGTCTTTCTTGAATTCAATACCGGGGATGGATTTGAGGAAATCCGTCTCGGTGTCCTGACCCAAAGCCAGAATGAGTGTGTCTGCCTGCAGCGTTTCGATCTGACCGGTAGGCTCGGGGTAACCCTGATCATTGATCGCCATCACCTCGACGGTGATGCTCGACTGGTCGATGGACCTGATGCTTCGCAGCCAGTTGATCTTGACGCCTTCCTCCAGTGCCTCGTCAGCTTCGAAAGGGTGGGCCGGCATGTGCTCCCGGTCGCGGCGGTAGATGATCATTGCGTCTTCTGCACCCAGACGGAGGGCCGTGCGGGCGGTATCCATGGCCGTATTGCCGCCGCCGTAGACGGCTACGCGTCGTCCCAATAGCGGCTCGGCGCCGGTGCTGGCCTCATGCAGGAAGCTGACTGCATCGAGAATCTTGCCGGCATCACGGGCGGGAATGTCCACGCGTCTACTTAGGTGAGCGCCAATGGCGACAAAGACCGCGTCGAAGTTCCCGCGCTCCTTTTCCTCGAGCAGATTTTCGACCTTGTGGTTGAGTCTTATCGTGACCCCTAGCTTCTCGATGCGTCGAACTTCAGCCATCAGCACATCGCGGGGTAGGCGATACGCCGGAATGCCGAAATGCATCATTCCGCCAGGCACCGGTCCCGCTTCGTGAATTTCGACGGCATGGCCGAGCATGGCCAGGTGATAGGCGGCTGAAAGTCCGCTGGGACCGGCCCCGATGATCATAATGCGTTGGCCAGTGGGCGGGGCTTCGGGTTGAAGTTCCCAGCCTTGCTGGAGTGCCTGATCCCCCAGAAACCGCTCAATGGAGTGGATGCTGACAGCGGAATCGACTTCTGCGCGATTGCAGTGGCTCTCGCAGGGGTGGTAACAGACACGACCATGAACCCCCGGCAGGGGATTGTCGCGAACCAACGCCCGCCAGGCCTTTTCGTGCTGGCCCGCCTGGGCGAACGCCAGCCAGGCCTGGATGTTTTCACCCGCCGGGCAGGCGTTGTTGCAGGGCGGCAGCAGATCAACATATTGCGGCCGCCGCTGCCTGATCGGCCCGGTGCCTTTGCCATGCTGCAGCAGGTCCGCCGGGGTCGTGAGATCGCTGTTCTTGGCTTCAGTCATGTTCATCCCGAAATTCAGGCGCCGAGGAGGATGTCCTTGGCTTGGTTGATTTTGGCGGCCAGGTAATCCGATCCGCCGCGGTCAGGGTGGACTTTCTGGATGAGTCGCCGATGAGCGGAGATGATTTCTTCCCGCGTAGCCCCCGGCTGCAGCCCCAGCATTTCCAGCGCCTCCGACTTGTCGAGTGCCGAGCTGCCCGTCTCACCAGGCCCGGTTTGATCGGATTCACTCCATCGGTCCCCGTATACCCGTTCTATGTAAGCGGCCAGCAGTCTGGCCGATTCCGGATCCTGTTTTGTGTAATTGCGGTAAAGCGAGGCGAGGTCGGACAGGGAGAGAGATTTCAGCGATTTTCCCGCGTGCAAACCCTGCAATATCTCGCCGCTCAATTCGCCGGTGGCGTGGTGGAGATGCATTCTCAGAAAGTCCGATTGAACAGTGGATGACCCGCTTGCATCGGCATCATCCCTCATCTGTCCCTGCTTTCCCGCGCGTTGCCTTTGATACCTTTGCCAGTGGGGAAGGTATTGGACGATAAGCGGGATCAGTACCGGCAGTATTCGCGAGACGGTAGCGAACAGGGCGGCCAATACAGCCCCAAGCACGGGGACCAGAACGCCCAGTCTCCCGGTCAGGGTCAGGAGTAACAAGAGCAGAATGCCCAAAGCCATCAGTGACTGTTGGGTCGCGCTATAGCGCGCCAGTGGTGTATTGCTCAGGAACCGGCGCACACCGAGTACGGCCAGCAAGACCAGGGCAAACAGGACCAGTTGGACCATCATCGTGGGGGAAGCTGGTGAGTGAGTTGCTGCGCCAGACCGCCCCGCTCGCGTCCGAATTGGAGCATCGCTGCGTATCCGCCACTGGCATAGGCGGCCACGGCGCCAAGAAGATCGGCCAATTGGCGGGCGCTGCCAGCATCGAAACGCCCATAGGCGCCGCCACTCAATTTGGCCAGTTGGCGAAACGCCATTTCGGCATTTGGATCATGGCCTTCCTGAAAGACGAAGAGGGGCGTGTTGATAACTCCCAGTTTTCCTGCGAGGTGACCGAGCGCGTCGGGATTTTCTTCGACACAATCACCTATGTAGATCACCGCATGAATACGTTCCCGGCGGGCCTCCCGGAGGGCATGTTCAAGCACCCGACCAATCTGCGTTAACCCGCTCAGGCAATGGACCCGCTCCATCCGCGACTTAAGTCCTTCGGCATCATTCAGCCAGGGTGAGGCGATGAAATTCGCCATTCCGTGAAAAAAACAGAGTTGCATGCTGAGGCCGCCCAGGCTGGAGGCTACATCAAACATGGTCGATTGCAGCTGACGGGCCTGTTCCCAGGTGGGCTCGCGACTGGCCGTGGCATCCAGGGCAAAGATCAGCTTGCCAATGGAGTTGGATGGCACCGTTGCCGGTGTTCTGGCGACCTTGTCCAGAAAAGACGCTATCTGCCCGGCGTTTCCGGGTTTTGAAATGCTGCCCTGTTCAGTCATGGTCATTGCCTCCTGGTCTGCTAGCCTGTTTCAGGCACTGTTCAATGCATGCATCATGGAACTTACCGAATGGCCCAGGGTCGGACGGTCGGCCGTACTTTCGAGAACGAAGGACAAATATAAGGACATTGCAGTCAAGAACAAGCCCCATTGTCGGCTTCACTTCTTGAAACGGCGCTTTTATTGGAAAACTTCAAACGGCAATGGGTTTGCATCGGGTTTACAACATGATAATTTGCCCGGGCTTTTATCTGATCCACTTGCCTGAAATCAAAACTAGAAAATTCGTAAAGGAGGTAACCTGATGTCCGAAGGTAACAACACCGAGGGGAACGGCGTCCAGAACATCGTCAACACCCTGAAAGCCAATCCCAAAGCTCTCTATATCCTGATCGGCATCATCGCTGCTGGTTCCCTGGTCATGGCCCTCACGGGCGGTGGCAGTGGTCAGGTTCAGGTCAAGACGGCGGTAAGCAGTGGTCAAGCCGTCTCTCTCGATAACCCCAACGGCGGTTCTTCTCATATCACCATGGCGCCGGGCCTCATGAGTGCCTCTGACTCGGAGGAAGACAAGGATCAGAGCGTGTGCACCGTACCTTCCGGTACCCATGGCACAGTGGAAGAGGAACAGGTGGTGGGTTTGTTGCCCTTCGTCAAGGTCAAGATTACCGATGGCGAATGCCAGGGCAAGAGTGGCTGGACATCTAAGGTCAACGTCAAAGGCCAGTGAGTCATTGTTTGCTTCGATGAAAAAAGCCCGGCTAGTCCGGGCTTTTTTGCGTGCGCCCGGCACGGGCGCACTCTTGGAGGTGAAAGTCCTCCCGTAAGTTGATCACAGCGAACGAAGTGAAGCGCAACTGCACAAGGG
>Ga0181554_1003861_pt1 | contig 12482 bp, 10 predicted proteins | sample 011ome_16_FD_145602 | JGI IMG/M metagenome (GOLD analysis project Ga0181554, IMG submission 145602) | Coastal salt marsh microbial communities from the Groves Creek Marsh, Skidaway Island, Georgia - 011503CT metaG (spades assembly) | ecosystem: Environmental > Aquatic > Marine > Intertidal zone... | reverse complement strand
CGCCGCGCCCGCGCCGCTGACCGCCGCGCCGCCCGCCGCGCTCGCGGCGCCGCCGATCGCGTCGCGATTGTGATAGGCCAAACCGCCGACGACGCCGGCGCCGACGACGCCGGCGCCGACGGCCGCCGCGGTGCCGACCCCGCTCCCGCCCCCGCCCCGCTGGCCTGGCTGCGGCTGCTGCGCGTATCCGTACCCTTGCGCCTGTGGCACGGGCGCGACGCCGTATCCTTGTTGTCCGTAATACTGCTGCGGCTGCGCCGGTGGCATGACCGTCGCGCCTCTCGATTGGAGCTGCTTCATGAGAAACTCAAAGTACGGCACGAACTCGTCGAACGTGATGGTGCGACCGCGATCGAGGTCAGCCTTTTGGAGCTCCGCCTCGAGCATCGTGTTCACAGTGGTCGGATCCACGCCGTTGAAGAACCCGAGGCGGCACAACACCTGGTACAGCTCCTGGACGTCGAGCGCGCCGGATCTGTCGACGTCTCCGCCCGTGAAGGCAGCTTTCGCTTGCTCGTAGTACGCGGAATACTGCGGCGTCGGCGCGACCGCGACCTGCGCGTGCGCGGGAGGAGAAGAGAGGACGAAATAATCGCGCGGTCAACGAGACGTCCGCGGGGACGCGGGGTCGGACGATCGCGCCTCGCGCGCGACGGCGCGACGCGTCCACCACACATCGCGCACCTGCGGCTGCGGCTGGGAGACGACCATGACTTTGGGGCCGGACGCCGCCGGCTTCGAAGACGCGCCGCAACCCATGTTCGGACGACGATTAATCACGCGCCCGCGCCCTTTCGCGTTCGACTTTCGGCTCCCGCTGACCATCGCAGGTCTCGTAGATCTCGGCCTCTTTGCGTCGTCAGCGTCACTCCGCCGCGCGCGATGGTCGCGAAGGACGCGAAGAAGCCAGGGAACAAACCCGGCGGGGGGTACATCAAGCCCAAGCCGAGGTCGAAGAAGAAGAAGCCGGCGGCGGCGGGAGACGCGGCGGTCGAGCCCGCCCCCGCGAAGCCGACGGAGACGGCCGAGGTGCGCGCCGTCGCGTCGCGGTGCCCTCCCTCCTCGCGAGCGAGAGACGATCGATTCTCGCGGTGCCGACGCCGTCGTCCCGTCCCTCCCCGTCCTCCATTCGCTGACGATCCGCCCCTCGCAGGAACGAAAGGAGCGCAAGCGCAAGGCGAAAGAGGAGCGCGCGGTGAAAGCCCTGCCGGTTCTCGACGACGGCGGCGAGCGCGTGTGTAAGATCTGCGCGCGGGTGCGTCCCGCCGCCGCGCCGCCGCGTTCGTTCGCTCGCGTCCGATTCGCGTCCGCGTCCCGCGTCCCACCCCGTCCGCTGACGCCGCGCCCCAATCCTCGTCCCGTCCCGTCCGCGCGCGCAGACCCTCGCGGTCGCGAGCTTCAGCGCGCAGCAGCTCAGGAAACCCAAGTCCGCGTGCGTGGCGTGCGCGTTCGCCAAGGCGTCCGAGGGGAAGGATCACACGCCGTCGTCCAAATCTCTGAAGGAGAAGCGCGCCGCGCTCAAGGCGCTGCGCGAGAAGAGGAAACGCAAGGAAGTGGAGGAGCCAGAGAAGAAGAGGGCGAAGGCGGCGAACGATAAGAAGGAGGAGGAGGAGGAGGAGGAGGAGGCTCTCCGCGTGCAGCCGAAGGCGGCGAACGAGGAGGAGGAGGAGGAGGAGGAGGCGGCGGCGGCGAAAAAACTGAAGAGAGAAGACGCAGCCGCCGCGGCGACGACGACGACGGCGGACGATGGCTTCGTCGCCGCGGAGCGGTACGACCCCAACGCGGCGTCTGACAGCGGCGGGGACGACGGCGACGACGCCGCGGCGGAGGAGAAGGTGAAGGAGGAGGAGGACGTCTCGGACGAAGAGAAGGAACTGAGAGCCCGGCAGGTGTACGTCGGGGGAGTGCCGTTCTATAAGACCGAGGACGAGATACGCGCCGCGTTCGACGACGAGGGTTTGCCCACGGAAGCGATCGACTGCATGACGTTCCCGGACAGTGGGCGGTTCCGCGGGATCGCGATCATCACGTTCGCGACGAGAGAGGCCGCGAAAGGCGCGCTCGCGTGGAACGGAGAGATGTGGGACGAAAAGTTTCTCACGGTGAAAAAATACGCGCCTAAAAACGCTCCGCCGAAGGACGTTCCGGACCCGAGCGCGCCGCCCGCGGAGCCGAGGCCGGAGGTGGAGAAGACCGAAGGCCAGCTCGTCGCCTTCATCGCGAACTTAGCCTGGGACACGACGGAGGAGACGCTCAAGAACGCGCTCGTCGGATGCGAGATCAAAGAAATCCGGATGGGGACGGACAAAGAGACGGGGGCTTTCAAAGGGTTCGCGCACGCGGAGTTCGTCGGGGACGACGACTTAGAGAATGCGGTCGCGCTGAGCGGGACGACGCTGTGCGGACGCGAGATGAAGATCACGTACGCGACGAAGAGGAAGAAGTCGTGGGAGGAGAGAGAGAAGGAGCGCGAAGCGAACGGCGGCGGGCGCGGAGGACGAGGACGCGACGGATCCACGCGCGGGAAGAACGGGCGCCGCGTCGGCGGACGCCGCGGGCCTCCGAAGAAACGAGACAAGTTGGCGGGCCCGCGAAAGGCGTGACGTCGTCGTCGTCGTCGTCGTCGTCGTCGTCGTCGTCTCTACTAAACAACACTGCTAGGTTAAGATTAGTCTACCGCGCGCGCGTCCGCTCCCTCGGCGACGCGGAGCATCTCGTCGAGATCCACAAACTTTTCCCGCGGCTTCCCCGCCATCCGTCCAATCTCTCGCTCCGCCGCGTCGATCCTCGCCCATCCTTCCTTGCTCACGACCTTCACCCCGCGCCGCCTCAGGACCTCACTCAGGCTCAGCGCGACGTCGTCGTCTTCCTCCTCCTCGCAAACCTCGCAAACCTCGCGCAGCCGCCCGCGTTCGTCGTCGTGAATCAGCGCCCCCACGGTTTCCTCCGCGCATCGTAAGTTGGTCCCGATGATCCCCGTGGGACCGCGTTTGATCCACCCGGCGGCGTACAGCCCCCGCACGATCTCGCCGCCGCGCTCGGTCAGCACGCGCCCGTGCGCGTTCGGGACGACGCCGTTCTCGTCGTCGAACGGCACGTCCTCGTCGACGCGGATCCCTTTATACCCTACGGATCGCAACACGAGCGAGACGTCGCGCAACACCTCGGGCTCCGCGACGGACGCGTCCGGCACCGCGCGACGAGATCCGGACGCGCCCTCGAGCGCGTTCGCTCGAAGCGTCACCCTGACGCTCGGCGTCGACGGCGACATCGGGGGGGTCCCGTCTGGGTCCCCCGTCTCGCTCTCGAACCGCGTCGGACTGCGAAGAAACTTGATCACGAGCTCCTTCGTCGGCCGGTCCGACGTCGCGTCCGCCGCCGCCGTATTCGCCGCCGCCTTTGCGACGGCTTCGCGCGCGCGTCGCCTCGGCCGCGACGCGTCCAGGTCCTTCGCGTCCTCCTCGTCCAAGCCCTCCACGTGCCCCGGAGGCTCCACGCGCACGCGGACGTTCGGCAGGCTCAGCAGCTCGCGGAGCTCTTTCGGCGAGAACGCCGCCTGCGCGACGCCTCTCCGTCCGATCATCACGACGCGCTCGACGCCGCTGCCTCTGAGGGTCGTTCCATACAAAAACAGTTCACCGGTCAGTTGAAAGGGGGAGCGATCAAGTGTTGAAATCGAGCGATGGGTGAAGAACTTTTGTATAGAACGCGCCTGAACGCGCCCAACGCTTCGCCGGCGACGTCCGTCGACGCGAGGTCGTCCGCGTCCCTCAGCAGCATCCGCGCGCAGTCCAGCGCGACGTTCCCGAGCCCGAAGACGCACGCGGTGTGCCCCAACACGATCCTCGCGCCGACCGGGTCCCTCCCCGTCGCGCCGAGCGTCGCCGCGCACCTCGCGTCGCCGTTGTACCAGCCGACGAATTCTCTCGCGCCGTACACGCCGGGCATCGTCTCCTCCCCGGGGACGCCCAACCGTTTGTCGCCGTCCGCGCCGTGCGCGAGGATTATCGCGTGGTACCGTGCTCGTAGGTCTCTCAGCGCGACGTCGGAGCCGAGCGCGACGTTGCCGTGGAACGCGACGCGCGCGTCCGCGAGGATCCCGTCGAATCGATTCGTCACCGATTTGGTCGACGCGTGATCGGGCGCGACGCCGCTTCGCACGAGCCCGAACGGCGTCGCGTCGCGCTCGACGACGTCGACGGTGACGCGATCGCCGTAGTGCGAGAGGAGGAACGACGTCGCGTACATCCCCGCGGGGCCGCTGCCGACGACGCAGAACCTTCGCGAGGGGCCTTTCGGCAGCCCCGGACGCGCGTCGACGTCGTCGTTCTCGTCGTTCTCGTCTTCATCGCGCGGCGCGTCCGAGGACGACGCGGCGAACCCGCGCGCGGTCGTCGTCGTCGCCGCCGCCGTCGTCGTCGTCGTCGTCGTCCGCGGGCGCCGCGACGACGCGACGGGCTCCGCGACGCGTCGCGCGCGCGTCGATGACGCGCGCGGGATCCCCCGGCGCAGCAGCGCGGCGACCGCCCGCGCGGCTCGCGTCGCCATCGCGCGTCGTCGACTGCGGTCGCGCTCGGCACCGCGGTCGGCGACGCGGATGATCTGTCTGCTGACGGCCGTCGGTCAGTTGGGAGAAGTGCGGGTCAAATTGACCGCTGGATCGATCGGGGAGTGGTTTGAAACTCATCGGCACGCGCTCGGCGCTGCTGACGCGATGATCTCCGAGAAAGCGCGGCCGAGGGTTACCCGAACAACATCACCGCGAAGACGCGTCGCGCGACTACTCATCCGGCGCGCCGCGGACGCACACGCGCGCGTTCGTCGCCCCGTCGCGTCGCGCGTCGCTTCCTCGCGAGCTCGCGAGAGGCGACCGCGCGCTCGCGGCGCGCGCGCGACCGCGTCGAGCGCGCCCTCGGCCGCGTCGAACGCCCGCAGCGCCGCCCATTTGTTGCATCTCGCGCGGCGGCAGCGGCGGAAGCTCTCGACTACGAGTAGCGCGTAAAAATCGCAGCACTCTGCGCGCGTCGTCGCGTCGACGTTCGGAGGAAGGGCGAGATGCCGACGACGTTCACGACGTTCCCGTGGCACCACCGCCGTCTCCTGTCCGGGGAGACGGCGACCGCGGACGAGTCCACGGACACGGGCTACTACGTGCTCTACTTCCTCTTCGTCTCCCTCGTCGCCGGCGCCATCGCGCGCGGCGCGGTGCGAGGCACGCGCCTGCCGTACACCGTCTCGCTGCTCTTCATCGGCCTCTGCATCGGCTTCGTGCACAACTACGCGGACCTCGGCGTGCTGTCCAAGTCCATAGACGTCTGGGTGAACATCGGCCCGCACACGATGCTGTCGGTGTTCCTCCCCGCGCTCGTCTTCGAGTCAGGCGCGTCCCATACACTGGTCCCCATACGACCGCGTTCGCGTGGTGAACGCCGATCCTTAAGGACTCTGCCCGGCGCATCTCTCCGCCCAGGGTCCCTCGCTTTCAATCCCCGCCCTCGACGCCTTTGAACTCCGCTTCTGACGCCTATGAACTCCACCCCGACGTCGCTTTGTATGGACCCTCGACCCTCAGCGTTTTCGCTCGAGTGGCACACGTTTCGACGGTGCGCGTCGCAGGTGCTTTGGCTCGCCGGCCCCGGCGTGCTCTTCGGGACGCTGCTCTTGGGGAGCATCTTCAAGGGGATACTCCCGTACGGCTGGGGCTGGGGCGCGTCGCTGATGCTGGGAAGCATCCTGAGCGCGACGGACCCCGTGGCTGTGGTCGCTTTGCTCAAAGAAGTCGGCGCGTCGAAACGGTTGGGGCACATCATCGAGGGCGAGTCGCTCGTGAACGACGGCACCGCGATCGTCGTCTTCTCGCTGCTCAACGAGATCGCGAAAGGGAACGACAAGACGCCGCTGCAGATCTTCGCGTTCTTCATGTGGGTGCCTTTCGGCGCCGGGGTCGTGGGGCTGTGCATCGCGCTCGGATGCCACGCGTGGTTGGGCCTCGGCGCCGTCGCCGGCGATCACATCGTGCAGATCTCCGTCACCGTGTTCGCGTGTTACCTGTGCTTTCTCGTCGCGGAGTTTCAGGCGGAAGCGTCCGGGGTGCTCGCGGTCGTGATCCTGGGCGTGTGCATCGGCGCGTTTGGACGCGGGTTTTTCACCGGCGAGACGGAGCACAGCTTGCATCACTTTTGGGAGATGCTGACGTTCATCGCCAACACGGTGTTGTTTATCCTCACCGGGGTCATCATCGCCGAGACGACGGTGTCTTCGAGCACGTCTGGGGAGCTCAGCGGGAGCGACATCGGGTGGGGACTGCTCGTGTACGTCATCGTCGTCCTCGCGCGCGCGATTTTACTGACGGTGTTATTCCCCATCCTGCGTCGGTGCGGGTACGGACTCACCGTCCAGGACGCCGCGGTGTGCGTCTGGGGGGGACTCCGCGGCGCCGTCGGGCTCGCGCTCGCGCTCGTCGTCAGCGAGGAGAGCTCGCACTACACGGACAATAAAGTCGGTCCGATCGTGTTGCTGTTCACCGGCATCGTCGTCGTGTTGACGCTCACGGTGAACGGGACGACGACGTCGATGGTGCTTCAGCGGTTAGGGCTGACGCGGCCGGAGGTGAGCGTGCAAGTCGCGGTGCGAAAGGCGAGGAAACACATCCGAGATCAGTGCCTGGCGGTGTATTACGAGCATCTCACGACGAGCGACGACGTCATGGGGACCGCGGACTTCAGGGCGGTTTCCGATCTCGTGCCGTTCATGGTAGAGGATAAGGACGACGACGACGACAAGGACGCCGGCGCGCACCTGATCACGAAGCGAGAGAAGGGAGGGTCGATGGATAAGAGGAAATCGATGGAAAAGAAGAAATCGCCGCGTCGGAGCAAAGAGAATGGGGACGAGGAAGCGAAAGACCTCGCCGCGGCGCTGAGCGCCGGTCTCGCCGGGCTCGGCGCCGCGGGCGCGGCGAGCGAGGACGAGAAAGCGGCGAAGAAGCCGAGCGGGATGCGTCGGATGGGGACCAAGTCGAAAGAGAAGCGCACGTCCTTGGACTCCGCGGTGGCGTCCATGGAGTCTGGCGGCGTCGGGTCGTCGTCGTCGTTCGATAAGAAGAAAGCCAGCGGTCTGATGACGCCGGCGCCGTCGATCATGAACCTCGCCGCGATGGGCGCAGACGCGGAGGCGGCAGAGGAAGGAGGGATGGACGCGCGAGAGGCGGCGACGATGGCGACGACGAGAGCGAACACGATCATCAACCACAAGAACGTCTTGGGCGTGACCGGCGGCGAGAAAATCGACCTCGCGGAGGCGGTGTCGATCAAGATCAACGAAGAAATCGAGAACGCGATATCGGTGTGGCAAAGAGACGTCCGCGGGCGGTTCTTGGCGCACCTGAAAGTTTTGTACTGGGAAGCGCTCGAGAACGGCAGGGCGACGAAAGAAATCGTGGACACGCTCGTGGAGTGCACGGACATCGCGCTGGATAACCTCGACGCGCCGCTCGGCGATTTCAAAGCCCTGGAGCGGATGATGTTGAAGAAAGCGGCGACGTCGCGGCCGCTGTGGAAGCGCTGCGTCGGAAAGTTACCCGACCGCGTCAGGAAAGGGATCAAGTGGGTGCGGCAGTGGGTGTTTCACAGCGGGTCGATGCCCGGGGGAGGGTCGCGACGCCGCGCGCTCGTCGCCGTCGCGTTGCTCCACGACGTGCACGAAGAAGCGTGTCACGCCATCTTCGGGCACGACAACGTGCACGGGCGCGACCACAAAACCGCCGGCGCCGGCGGCTTCGCGACGTCGGACTCGTTGAAGCGCAAGGACTCGAAAGACTCGCGCGCCTCCAAAGACGCCGCGCCGCCGCCGTCGCTGCGGCGCCTCGACACCGATCTCAGAGAGGCCGCGACGCTGGAGGAGACCCACAATGGTCTGTACGAGCCCACCTTGGAATACGCGGAGGGCGACGCGTCGACGCGCGACCCGAGCGCGATCGCCGCGAAGCGCGTCCACGGCGAGAGCCGAGAGGCCCGGAACGCCGCGCGCGCGTACCTCCGCGCGGCGAGGATAAACGAGCCCGAGCTCGCGACCGCGGTGAAATCCGAGGAGACCGCGCGGCGGTTGCTCGCCGTCGCGGAGCGATCCGCGCGCGGGTACGTCCAGAGCGGTCTCCTCACCGCGGTGGAGGCGGAGGAGCTCCTCGCGGGGATCTCGCGCGCGCAGCGCAGGCTGCGGCTGGACCCGCCCGAGCCGATCGTCCGCACGCCCGCGGAGTTTATGCGCCAGCTCCCTCTTCTCGACCCGACGCACGCCGCGCGCGTGTCCCCGAACGCGATCGCGTCGAAGCTCGTGAGGTGCGTTCTATCTCACACTGGTTCCCATACGACCGCGTCGGCGTGGTGAACGCCAATCCTTAAGGACTTTGCCCGGCGATTCTCTCCGCCCACCCCTTGGTTTCAATCCCCGACCGCGACGCCTTTCAACTCCAACTGACGCCTTTTAACTCCACCCCTAACCAGCCTCGCGCCGTCGGTGATGGCTCGACGCTTCCCCGGCGACGCCGTCGCGACGCCGGAGCCCGGCGCGCTGATGCTCCTCGCGCGCGGCGTCATCGACGTCAGATGGGCGCGGCCGTTCGGCGACGGCGGCGGCGGCTTCGACGCGTCCGTCGCGCCGCTTCGCGTCGGCGCGTCGAGCACCACGTACGGGTGGGCGCTCGGCGCGGCGGATCTGCTCGTCCCGGGCGCCGCGCGGTTCGACATGCGCGCGGTGAGCGCGGCGAAGGCGTTCATCGTTCCCCCGGACGTCGTGCGAGAGATCTTAGCGCACGCGCCGAGCGCGGCGGCGCTGTGGCGCGCGGCGTTCGGCCTCCTCGCCGCGACGCTGCTGCGTGACGACCTCTCCACCGTCCCCGCCGCCGTGCTTCGACGCGCGCAGACCTCCGCGGCGAAGATTTCGTATCACCCGAGAGGCTCAGCGGTGGGTCCGTTTCCGTCGCGGCGCGAGCCGGGGAAGTACCCCGCGACGGAGCTCGTGGTGCTGCTGAAGGGCTCCCTCGACGTCCCGTCGGAGGGGACGCTGGAGGGCCCGTGCGTGATCGTCCCCGGCGGGTACGTCGCGCTGAGCGACGACCAGGCGGAGAAGTTCGGGAAGCTCGCGCAGCGGATGGGCATGTCTAGCGTCGGCGCGACCACCCTCACGCCGGAGAAGGACTCGAGCTTTCACGTCGGCGGGGACTCCATGCTCACGGACGCGGGCGCGATGTCCGTGGAGGAGGACGCGACGATGTTGCGGTGTTCGTTCGGGAAGGGGGGCGCCGCCGCCGCGGAGGCGACGGCCGCGGAGGAGCGACGCGCGGAGCGGCGCCTCAACCTGAACCTAAACCTGTCCGGGTCGAAGAAGAGCGCGCTGTCGCGGTCCGAGACGGAGAAATCGTCGAGCGGCGACGCCGAAGATCGTCTGAAGGATATGTTCTCGCGCACGAGCGACGACGAGCCGGTGCCGAACCGCCGGACGTCGATCCAGGTCGGGGACCTGCAGCGCGCGAAGATTCGGAACAGCTTGTTCGGCGTCGAAGGGATCCCGGAGCGGTCGCACTACTCCCCGCCGACGAGTTCGCGGACGGGGATGTCGCTGTCCCCGACGGCGTCCATGGACCACGCGACGCGGCATCAGCTCGGCGCGATCGTGCAGCCCGGGACGCGACGGCGGCTGTCGCTGGACGTTCGCGATTACGATTTCGCGCTCGCCGCGGCGTCGGTGTCCGGCGCCGCGCTCGCCGCGCGCGAGGGCGACGTGCCGCCGCACGCGCAGACGATGCGAACGACGTACCCCGCGGATCGAAGAGGGTCGATAGAAGACGCGAGCAGTCTGTTCAGGCGCGTTCTATACACTGGTTCCCATACGACCGCGTCGGCGTGGTGAACGCCGTTTCTTAAGGACTTTTCCCGTCGTGTCTCTCCGCCCACCCCCCGGTTTCAATCCCCGCCATCGACGTCTTTCAACTCCGCTTCTGACGCCTTTCAACTCCACCCCGACGTTCGCTCGTATGGAACGGCCCTCAGGACGACGCCGTCGCCGCCGCGGAAGCCGGGGCCGGAGGCGGAGTTGGAGAGGAGGAACACGCACGGGGCGGCGAAGATCTCGAAGGATCTCGGGGGACTGTACCGCGTCTCTTCGGGCGGCGGCGGCGGAGGAGGAGGAGGCGACGACGATCACGAAGCGACGCAGCAGACGTACCCGCCGCGAAGCGGCTCGTGGAGGGATCTCCAAGGCGCGGGCGGCGGCGACGACGACGACGACGACGAGGGTTCGCACCGCGCGGGAGACAACGGGCTGACGCACCCGCCGCGGAGCGGCTAGATAGAACGAGTGGTGACGAAATGAACGCGTCGCGAAGGAAGTACTGTAGCTCACCGCGCGCAGAGCGCGGTTATCTTCGGTTGGACGTCCGCCTCCACGCGCACCTCGACGACGACTTCGTCCTCTTCGTCCTCGGCGTCCTCTTCTTCCTCGTCGTCCTCCCGCGCCTCTTCCTCTTCCTCATCCGTCTCCGCCGCCGACGCTTCCGTCTCGCCACTCCCTCCTTTCGCGTCCGCGCGCGCCCTACTAAAGCGCATCGCCGCGCGCAGCGCCCCTCGCAACCGTCTCTCCCGGTCGCGAAACCCCGACAGCGTCACCGCGTCGACGTCCGCTCGGATGGCGACTTTTCTGCGTTCGCGCGCCGCCGCGTCGTCGCCGCGTTCGACGCGTCGTCTCAGCGCGGCGATCTCCTCGTCCTTGCTCGCGATCGCGACGCGACACCGCGCGAGCTTGGACTCCCACTCGGACGCGCGGCCGCGGAGCTTGACGACCTCCGCGAGCGCGACGTCGCCGCGGCGTCGGTGCGCGCGAACGACGGCTTCGTACAGCCGCCGCTCGTCGCTCTTAGGGTCGTTCCATACGAGCGAACGTCGGGGTGGAGTTGAAAGGCGTCAGTTGGAGTTGAAAGGCGCCGAGGGTGGGGATTGAAAGCGACGGGTGGGCGGAGAGAGACGACGGCAAAAGCCCTTAAGGATCGGCGTTCACCACGCCGACGCGGTCGTATGGGAACCAGTGTATAGAACGCGCCTTATTCCCTGCGATTTCGTCTTCGATTTCGTTTTCGTTTTCGTTTTCGTTTTCATCGGCGGCGACGTCGCCATCTCCCTCCTCCTCCTCCGCCTCGCCTCCGCCCTTCGCCTTCTTCAGCTCTCTCCTCTCGTCTTCGCGAATAGACGCGAGGCAGAACTCGACCTGCTCCTCCAAGGTGCGACATCGACGCGTCAGCGCGCGGTTTTCTTCCTCCGCTCGTTTCATCTTCACCGCGAATGCGCGCGTCGTCGCCTTCGCGTCGTTCTCTCCCCGCCTCGCTTCCGCGACCGCCTCGTTCGCCGCCTCCGCGACCCTTCGCTCGTCCAACGACGCGGCGTCGAGCAGCTGCCGCATCAGCGACTCGTGGTCGCGTCGCATGTCCTCCGCGACTCTCTCTCGCGCGGCGAGTTTTTCCGCCGTCGCCGCCGCCGCCGCGTCGGTTTTTTCTCGCCGCGCCTTCGCCGCCGCCAGCCGCGCGCGTAACGCCTTCCTCTCTTCCGTTACCTTCACGAGCGCCTCCTCGGTCTCGCGCAATCGCGTCGCGAGCCGCGTCTCCGCGCGCGCGTGCGACCGCGCGGCGTCCTTCGACCGCGCGATCACGGTGTGCTCTCGTCGTTTCGCCAGCCGAGCCGCGCTCGTCGCGTCGAGAAGCGCGGGCTCGAGCGCGCCGACCACCCCGCGCAGTCGCCGCGTCTCGCGCGTCTCGCGCGTCTCGCCGTCGTCGTCTCGCCGCCGCGAATTCGCGAAGCCGCGCGTCTCGTCGTCGTCGTCGTCGGAACGCCGCAGCGCGTTGTCGAGCGCGTCCGCGCCGAGCGCCGCGCGCTCGCGCGCGCGGACGGCGATCTCGCGCGCGTCCAGCGCGCGGCGTCGATCGTCGAGCTCTCTCGCGACGCGCGTCAGCTCCGTCGTTCGAAGCGACGGGAGGCCGTTCGCGCCGAGGCCGCGGCCGATCGGGACGCGCGCGAAATGCGCGCTGGATCGCGTCGTCGGGTTGCCGCCGGGGGCGGCGATCGACGGCGGGCGGCGGGACGCGAGCGTCATGCCGCCGCCGCCGATGTTGGACCGCGTCGCGTCGTCGTCGTCGTCGTCGTCCCCTTTTGAGATGATGATGTGAGATTCCGTTATGGGACGCGCCGAGAGACGCGTCGCGCGCGGCCGCGGCGTCGCGCGTCGGGATCCGACGCGCGCGCGGCGACGCCGGGGGTCTCCGCGAGGGCGCGAACGTCCGCGCGCGCGACGACGCGACGGCGCGCGCGACCGTCGCGGCGCGACGCGGAGTGATCGACGCGGTGATCCCGCCCGTCGAGGAACTCGAACCGTCGCGTCGTCGTCCGCGGCGGGGGGGGGCCCGGCCCTCGAAAAGTTTTAGGGCGCGGGCGCGGAGTGTG
>Ga0181554_1003860_pt1 | contig 12485 bp, 9 predicted proteins | sample 011ome_16_FD_145602 | JGI IMG/M metagenome (GOLD analysis project Ga0181554, IMG submission 145602) | Coastal salt marsh microbial communities from the Groves Creek Marsh, Skidaway Island, Georgia - 011503CT metaG (spades assembly) | ecosystem: Environmental > Aquatic > Marine > Intertidal zone >... | reverse complement strand
CTCAGGGACGAGAGGCAGAGATCGATATTGCGTTGATTGCTGGCATGGCCCATCAGCCCGATACGCCACACCTTTCCCGCCAGGGCACCCAGTCCGGCACCGACTTCAAGATTGTAATCGTTCAGCAGCTGAGTGCGCACGGCAGCGTCATCGACACCTTGTGGAATCATGACGCTATTGAGCTGGGGTAAGCGATCCTGCTCCGAAACCAAAAAGCTGATACCCATCTGCTCGAGGCCATCGCGCAGCGCAAGATGGTTTTGGTAATGCCGGGCCCAGGCATTTTCCAGCCCCTCTTCCTGCACCATCACCAGCGCTTCATGTAATCCATAGAGACAGTTAACCGGTGCGGTATGGTGATAGGCCCGCTTGCCCTCACCGCCCCAATAGCCCATCACCAAATTGAGATCGAGAAACCAGCTCTGAACCTTGCTCTGACGCTGACTGATTTTTTCAGCCGCACGCGGACTAAAACTAACCGGCGACAGCCCCGGGGAGGCTGAAAGGCACTTCTGTGAACCGGAGTAAATCGCATCAATTTGCCACTCATCCACCTTGATGGCAGTGCCCGCTAACGAAGTCACGGCATCGACAATGGTCAAACAACCATACTGATGTGCAAGCGCCACCAGCGTTTTGGCATCCGACTGCGCACCGGTAGAGGTCTCCGCGTGAACAAAGGCCACCAGCACAGCATCCGGGTGCTCACGCAGCGCTGTCTCGAGCTTTTCCGGGTCCACCGCACAACCCCAGTCATCCTGCACCATCACGGCAACGCCACCGCAGCGCTCGACATTCTCTTTCATGCGTCCACCGAAAACCCCATTCTGGCAGACAATCACCTTGTCACCGGGCTCCACCAGATTGGCAAAACAGCACTCCATTCCCGCAGAGCCGGGCGCAGAAACAGCAAAGGTCAACTCATTAGAGGTTTGGAAAACATACTGCAGCAACTGCTTAACCTCATCCATCATGCCAATAAAAGTCGGATCCAGGTGACCGACGGTGGGCCTGGCCATCGCGTCCAAAACGCGCTGACTGACATCGGATGGTCCCGGGCCCATCAGCGTGCGGTGAGGTGGGTTAAATGAACTAATAGCCATTGAACTGTCCTTTCTCTCTGTCTTGGTAAATTTTTGGCGCGGCCAATCAATCGCTATCGGCAACGACTCCACTGCGCTTTAACGCCGCGATCTGCTCGCTGTCGAGACCCAGCCCCTCAAGAATCTCATCGGTATGACTGGCAATTTTCGGACCCGGCCACTGAGTCCCGCCCGGCGTGTTATTAAGTTTCGGCATCATCGCCGGAATTTTCAGCGGCTCGCCATTGATCTCGACCGACTCAAATAGTCCTCGCGCCTGATAATGGGGGTCTTTCATCATATCGACAACACTGTAGACCGGACCGCAGGGAACGCGGTGTTGCTCAAGGATCCGGATAGCATCGTCCAATGACAGACTGGCACACCAATCGCTCAACACCTGATCAATCTCGGCTTCATGAACAACACGCAGAGCATTGGTAGCATACTTTTCATCTGTACCCATTTCAGGGCGGCCAACCGCCGTCATCAAACGAGCATAGATAGAATCACCATTGCCACCAATAACCAAAAATTTACCATCGCCACATTTATAGGTATTGGTCGGCACGATACCTGTCACGGTGGTGCCAGCCGGCTCACGCACAACCGCGGCACCGTCGTACTCTGGCACTACAGCTTCGAGCAGATTAAACATCGACTCATACAGCGCCACATCGACAACCTGACCACCGTCGCCTCGATCACGGGCGCGCAGGGCCATCAAAATACCCAGCACAGCATGAAGTCCGGAAATGGTATCGCCAAGACTCAAATTGGCTCTCACGGGAACCTCTTCGGGATAGCCATTAACATAACGAAAGCCACTGAATGCTTCACAGACTGAAGCAAATCCGGGCTTGGACGAATTCGGGCCAGTTTGGCCATAGCCTGAAATACGAGCATAAATCAGATCAGGATTTTCCGCGCGCAGCGACTCAGGATCCAGCCCCCACTCCTCGAGGACACCGGGACGAAAATTTTCCACAACGATATCGGCGGTTTTTAATAGCTCCTTAACCAGACCGCGTCCCTGCTCGGTTTTCAAGTCTAGAGAAATACACTTTTTATTCCGTGCCAGACTGTGCCACCACAGTGAAGTACCATCTTTTACCTCACGCCAATTGCGAATAGGATCGCCACCCGGGGGTTCAACTTTGATCACCTCGGCGCCAAAATACCCTAGCATGCAACCGGCAAACGGCCCCGCAAGCAACTGACCCAACTCAATAACTCTCAATCCCTCAAGTGCTCTACTCATTATCAAACCATTTTAAATAATTGAAAAAACTTCTCTGTGCTCATGAATTCTCTCGGCCCAGTGTATAAACTGTAACTAGACTTATAAAAGAGCAACAAGCCTACCAGAAGGATCATGACTGGAAAATTAAGATTAACGCATAGCGACTATAAACCTCATAGTACGTATAAAATACATAGTAGCTATAAAGTGAAAAGTGACGATAAGCCGTCGGTGGATTATAAAATTAAAAAACACCGCCTGATTCATATTCCGCCCCACACGTTATGGAACCGGCTGCAATATGTCCACTCTAAGCTTTTAAGTCAACGGGGGAAGCATTGATGAACGATGGCAGCATTGATTTAAAGTTGAGTCGACACAAGCCAACCGCAGCAGTACTTTTCTGCGCGGTTTTCTCTTGCCTGGCTGCGGCTCAATCCGAGCTCCCGGAGTTTAAACAGAGTGATCCGATCAGTGATTACCTCAACGCCATCGAACTGGCCGAGTCTCAGACAAGTGCCTACTCAACCGAGCTTGCCGAACTCTATTTAGGACTGGGTAACTCACATTTCTCGAGAAAGGAATATGAACCCGCACGCCAGGCATTTCAGCGCGGTATGCAAATTGAACGGGTCAACTATGGGCTTCACAGTCTCTCTCAAACTCCCTATCTGATGTCCATCGCCGAGACTGAAAGCTATCTCGGCAATTGGGACAAGTCACAACAGGCACTGGAAAACCTTTATCTGATCAACGCCCAAGCCTACGGTGAAAATGATCCACGCATGCTCCCTGTGCTCGATGAATTACTCGACTGGTATCTGACCACCTACAGTGAAAGACCAGCCAACGGCGGCTATCAAAATCTCCTGATCTCCGAAAAACTCGGCGACCGTATGTACAACATCCTGCAACAGACCGACGACCTCGGGGATCCAGAAGTGCCGCAGCTCTATCGCAAACTCAGTCATCTTCACTTTTTTATTGCCGATCACCTCAAAGAGCACGGCGAACCGGCAGAAAATGGTTTTTCGTTTAACAGTGGGGCAACCGTCAGTAGCGCCAACACCACTTCTCGAATGCACTATCAGCGCGGTGAGGACGCGCTGCAAAAAGTGATTGAATCACTCGAGCAACAGGACTCCCCCTCGGCACTCGATCAAGCCAATGCGATGGCCGAGCTAGGAGACTGGTATTTAGTGTTTGGTCAGCGCGGTTCTGCCAACAAAGCGTATGATCTCGCCTATCAATCACTGGAGGGTAGCGAACAGACTGAACAGCTCCAGCAATCGCTTTTTGGCGAAGCCAAATTGATCGACTTTACCCAGCTCAATTCGAAACACCATTTTAGCCTGGCCGCGAATAACTCAGAACAGACAAACGCCGAGGCGGAAGAGCTGGAGATCTCGGTTACCATTTCTGAATATGGCGTGCCCAAGAATATTGAAGTGCTCAATGCACCAGAAAATCTGGATAAAAAGACTCATCGTAAAATCATAAATGATATTCGCGGCACCCGTTATCGCCCCAAGTTGATCAACGGACAGGCAATCAGCAGCAGCATTATCTTCCCCTACCCTAGTCCACACCAAAGCCAGAAAATACAGGGATAAAAATAATAATGATCGAACTCTTGCCCGTTAAAGCTGACAAAAAAAGCCTATCGAAATTATCAGGCTTGCTTGCCTGTGGCGTATTGCTGTGTTCACTGGTTGCCTGTCAGATGCCATCACCGTCGAGTTCCAGCTCATCGATACCCTCCTCTGGCGGTGCCGGTGGATGATCTTCAGGTGCACCATCTACACCCAGCCCTGGTGGCAGCGGCGGCGGTTCATCAATGCCCTCTGCTCCATCTGGCGGCAGTGGGTCTGCTGGGGGCTCTTCATCCGCTGAGGGCTCTTCATCCGCTGAGGGCTCTTCATCCGCTGAGGGCTCTCAATCCGCTGAGGGCTCTTCATCCGCTGAGGGCTCTTCACCCAACGCTGACAGCGCTTCCACAGACAGCGGCGGTGCGGGTGAACCACCCGAAACCATTGAGCAACTCGATGATGCGCTGGATAGTTCGCTGGAGGAATTTGACGATGCAGTCGCTGGCAACGGCAACAACGACAAACCCGCGCCAATTGATATTCTCAGTCCATCGGGTAGCAGCGGCGGCGTTGACAGCGACGAACCTCTATTTGAAGAGGCAGATGAAGGCTCGGCTGACCGCAGTGCCTCGATCGAAGAGCGCGCCGCAGAGGGTGCGCCCCCTAATGCAGAGGGCAGCGAAGGGAGCGGTGCAGAGGGCGCTGCCAGTCAGAGTGCCAGCGCTCAAGAGGGCGATGGCGAGATTATTCCCATTCCCGAGGATATTGACGACGGTCAGGGTGATGATATTGTCCTGCGACAGATCCGCGATGCCGCCACTAAAGAGCGCGACCCGGTGTTGAGAGAAAAACTCTGGGATGAATACCGACGCATTAAAGGCCAAGGTTAAAACCGATGCAGATAGTTAATTATTTAAAAAGCTCCACCATGGCACTGCTTCTGATGGCCGGCTCGGCCACGGCCGCTGTGGACAAAATCACCTCATCGACCATGTTGCCGCTGGACATCCCTTCGCGCGCCTATCCGGTCGACACTCTGCTCGATGTCGGCATACCCACCTTAAACGATGGGCTTTATATGACCGATGACAACGACACCGTATTTCCCGAAGTGCGCTACGCCGAAGCGATCTATTTTTCCAATCAGCTTGGTAAAGTGCTCGAGAAAAGCGGCGCCTGGGGCGCCATACGGGTCACACCTAACAGCGACGTAATAATGGATCTCTATATCACCGGCACCATCTATCAGTCGGACGGCGAAACCATGGACCTGGAAATTGTCGCCACTGATAGCAGTGGCAAACAGTGGTTTAGCAATCGCTACAAACAGAGCACCGGCAAATATGCCTACGATCGGCGTTTAAAAAGTCTCGGCGACCCGTTCCAGAACCTGTTTATTCGCATCGCCAATGACCTGCTCAAGTACCGCGAAGCAATCAGCGATGAACGTGCTCAGGAACTGCGCACGATTTCCGAACTGCGCTTTGCAAAAAAATTCTCCCCAGAGGCTTTCGACAGCTATATCAAGGAAGATCGAAATGGCATTTTAAGTATCTCTCGGTTGCCCGCAGAAAATGACAGCATCCTGCAGCGGGTGCGCAAAATTCGCGAGCGCGACTATCTCTATGTCGACACCATGCAAGATTATTACGACGGCTTCTCACAACAGATGCATCTCGCCTATCAGGACTTCCGACGCGCCTCATACGACTCAGTGGTGCGCGCCAGACAACTCAATCAACAGGGCACCAAGCAGATTATCGGCGGTATCGGCGCCATTCTCGCTGGCATCTATGGCCGCACCCAAGCGCGCAGCAATATTGCCGATGATGCCGGCACCGCTACCGCTGCCGTGGGCGGCTTTGTACTTAAAGCCGGGCTCGACAAGAGACAAAAAGCCGCAGAAATTAATGAATCGGTAGCCGAGATGGGCTCCTCCCTGGAAGCAGAGATTGCACCCCAGGTCATAGAACTGGAAGACCGCACGGTGACACTCACCGGCACCGTGCAGGCACAGTACCAACAGTGGCAGGAACTGTTAGGCAAAATCTATCAACAGGAACGTGCAACACCCTGATCTATGAATAGTAATGTACCCAATCACACCACGGCAGCCGATGACAGACAGCCCGCTAATAAAAGTGGCCGTAAGAGCGGCATGCAAAAAATAACTGTCGCCGTGCTGCTGTTGCTGGCCACAGCGGTGATCTTTGTGCTGCCCAATCTGGTCAGCGAACCCTGGATTGACGGCAGCGGGCCTTCACAACAGCCGGTGGCAAAGCCCGACTCGACACTGGTCAGCCCCTCCACCGCTGCACAGAAAACCAAATATCGCCAAGACGCCCAAACACTGCTGGCAGAGATTATTCAGCGCCGCGACCGGCTCAATCTCAGGCGGGTCGAACTGTGGGGTGAATTTGAATACCACCAGGCACAAAAAACCGTCGAACAGGGCGACCAGGAATACAGCTATGGCGACTACGGCAAATCTGTAGCCAGCTATCAACGTGCGCTGGATGGGCTTCGCGAACTGGAAGCCCGCGGCGAACAGCTGCTCGAAAAGGCTATAATCGACACCGGTGAAGCCATCTCAAACTCGGTCCTCAGCACCGCACTCAGCGCCAGCCAGCTGGCCTCAGCCATAGCACCAGACAATAAAACCGTACTCCACCTTGTCCAGCGAACCGCCACGCTGCCCACTGTGATCGACGCAATGCAGCGCGGTAATCAGCTGCTGGCGTTACAGCGCTACGACCAGGCGGCTATCGCCTTTAGAGAGGCCACCCTCGCGGATCCCGAGCATCAAAAAGCCGCGGCGGCACTGACATCAACCGAACAGCAAATCACCGAACAGCGCTTCCTCGGTCATATGAGCGACGGCTTTAAAGCGTTGGATAAAGATAACTTTGAGCTGGCGATTGCAGCATTTAATCGCGCAGCCACTGTCTATGCCGACAACCCCGCGGTGGAGCAAGCACTGGCCCAGGTAGAAACCCGACGTTCACAGCTCTGGGTCAGCAACAGCATTGCCCAGGCTGCCGAATTTGAGCAACAGGAACGGTGGCAGAAGGCGCTCGAAATCTATCAGCAACTGCTGGCGACAGATGCAACACTCACCGACATCAAAGTTAAACTGATCCCAGTTTCTGTGCGCGCCGATCTCGACACACGGATCACAAAAGTACTCAGCGACCCCCTGGCTCTCTCCGCCATCAGTCACTATCGCCATGGCCAGAAAGTTCTTCAAGACGCCACCGGTATTGCTAATCCGGGGCCCTTGCTGAGCCAGCAAATCACACAGCTGAATCACGCGCTCAAGGCCTCGCAGACGCCTATTGAAGTCACGCTTGTCTCCGATAGCAACACCGATGTCACTCTGTTTAAAGTTGCCAGACTCGGCAGCTTCGATAAAACCGCCGTATCACTCAAGCCCGGGCGCTATATTGTCGCCGGTTCACGTATGGGTTATCGCGATGTCAGAATCGAGTTCACCCTCACAGACCAAGGTTTGGATGAACCTATCGCGGTGAGTTGCACAGAGCTGATCTAGTGTGGGGCCAAGCGTTTTAGAATAAGCGTTGTGAGTTTTAAGGCTTGAGAGCTGTTTCGCCAATCTACTGTCATATATGCTGTAAGCCATGACAGCAACCGTAGCCCAAGTGTTTTCACCCTGCTGTGAATACAGTGCCATACTAACAATACAGCGCCATACTAAAGTGAATAGAAAATAAAAGTAGCCGCTAGAAGAGCAAACGACAGAGCATCAGAGACGACAATAAAAAAATAGAATACTTATGGTCAAAAGTAAAAACAGCGCCCCACTCTCAGCAACAGACTTTACGCCGCTGGAAGAAAAGTCGACAACCAGTCGCCGCGGCCCGTCGCCTGTCATATTGCTGACCACAGCATTCACGCTTTTTGCCATCGCCGTCATGCTATTTTTATTTGCTGCCCGGGCGGTTATCTTTCGTCTCGATCCCAACAGCGCAACCGTGGATCTCGACGGCCTGGCATTTCATATTGGCGACAACTACCTGCTGCTAAAAGGCCAGCACCAAGTTCGCGCGCAGGCCCCGGGTTACTACCCGCTGGCGCAAACTATTGAAGTCAGCGGCGACACCACCCAGGAAATTGAAATGACTCTGCAGCCGCTGCCCGGCAATCTGTTGGTGCGCTCCAGTCTCGACGATATCCAGGTGCGCATTGACGACCAGGACGCCGGGCGCGTTCCCGGTACGCTCGAGGAAATCAGTCGTGGCGCCCACAAACTGGAATTTAGCAAATACCGCTACTTCAACCTGCGGCAGCAAATCGAGATCGAAGGACTGGGCAAAACCCAAGCCATAGACATTGCCTTGCAGCCAGCCTGGGGTCAGATGGCCTTCACCACCACGCCAGCGGGAGCCGACTTATTTATCGACGACCGCCTGATTGGCCAGACACCGATCAGTGCCGAAGTTCTCGAGACCGGCAGCCAGCTAACTCTGAAAGCGCCCGGTTACAAAACCTTGAAAAAACAGGTTACAGTCAAGGCCGGCAGCCAGGCCCAACACCCGCTGATTGAAATGATTGTCGCCGATGGTCAAGTCGTGATCAGCAGCACCCCCGCCGGTGCCAGTATCACTCTGGACCAACAGTTTCAGGGCACGACGCCACTTACCATTGATGTCTCGCCCTTTTCCCAACACAGGATTGAGCTATTTCTTGAAGGTTACCTCAAAGCCAGCCGCTCACTGAGTGTCAAACCCGAGCAACAGACCAATTTGGCTGTCGACCTGCAACCCAATATTGGCAGCGTCCGCTTTAATATCACCCCTGCCGACGCCACCATTCTGGTCGATGGCAAAGCCTACGGCAGTGGCAGTCAGACCTTATCGCTAAATGCCAAGCCGCACAGCATCAGTGTCACCAAGAGCGGCTATGAAACCAAATCCATGACCGTGACACCGCGCCCTGGTCATCAGCAAGCACTGAATATCGACCTGCTAACACTGCAACAAGCCTACTGGGCATCACGGCCGCCACTGATCAAAACCTCTCTCGGCAAAAGGTTGAAACTATTCCAGCCCAATGAGCAATTTATGCTTGGTGCACCGCGGCGTCAGCCCGGCAGGCGCGCCAATGAAGCAGAACGCGCCGTGCGTCTTGAGCGACCGTTTTACCTTGCCACCCACGAAACCACCAATGCCGAGTTCAAGACCTGGAAAGATCAACACAGCTCCACCGCAATCAAAGGCCAAACCCTGGACATGCCCGACCAGCCCGTCGCCAGAGTGAGTTGGCAAGAGGCCGCGCTGTTCTGTAACTGGTTGAGTCGCAAAGAGGGATTGCCCGCGTTCTATATTGTCGAACAGGCACGGGTGACCGGCGTCAACTGGGACGCACATGGCTACCGCTTGCCCACCGAAGCAGAATGGGCCTGGGCGGCAAAAATTGATCAACAATCGCGCAGTCAGATATTCCCCTGGAACAATGACCTCTATCCGCCACAGCAAGTCAGCGGTAACTATGCAGATGAAAGTGCCAACGGTTTCCTCGCTTTCACTTTGGCCAACTATAACGACCAGTACCCGGTCTCCGCCGTGGTTGGCAGCTTCCCCGCCAACAGCAAGGGACTCTTTGATATGGATGGCAATGTCGCCGAATGGGTCAATGACTTCTTTGACATTCGCCCCAACCGCGGCGACGCCGAGCTGGACCCCCACGGACCCGAACAGGGCACTCGATACGTGATCCGCGGTGCCAGCTGGGCGCTGGCCTCGCGCACCGAACTGCGCCTTAGCTATCGCGATTCTGGTACTGATGGGCGGATTGATTTAGGCTTTAGAATAGCCCGCTATGTCGATAAGCCTGGAGCAACCCTATGATCAAGCCGCTGCGAAAACTGACAAAATCCGAACTCTGCATCGCGCTGTTCGCTGCGCTGCTTTTGTCACCGCTACTATCGCCACCACTCTGGTCACAGGACAGTGCTGAGGCCACACCGGCCAATGCAGCAAGCGAGGCAGCGATGGATGGTCCCAAGGCTGTAGTAGATGCCGAAGACTATAATCCAGAGGATTCCGAGGGCTCAGAGGATAAACAGCAAAGCGAAACTCTAGAATCCGGCGCAGACTTTAAACCCGACGAAGAGATCTCGGAAGATTTCCCCATCCCTCTTCCATCTGATATCTAAACCGTTTAATCGCAATACAGCCCTCAGGAGGCTGCAATGAAAAGCCATACCAATGAAATGTTTTTCCAGTTGATCGCCCTGCTGCTCGCAGTGATTTTGGTGCATGCGGTATTTGTCACCGTGGTGCGACCCAACGCCGAGACCACCATTCGCCAGCACGCCGAGATGGCTGCCGCAGGTGAAGCCTATGAAGTGCCGCGCTCATTTTTTGTGGTAATTAAAGACTTCGAGCAAGAGGCCTGCTTTATTCTGATGTTCTGGTCACTGGCAATTATGGGCTACAAGACTCGCAGTGCTATCCGCGAACAGCGCATGTTCGCTACACCACTGATCAATATTGCCGAGGGCTCGAGGGTACTGCCCGAGGATGCCAGCCAGCTAGCAAGGCCACTGCAGTCACTCGCCGAACCCCAGCGTTCGATGCTATTGCCCCGAGCTCTGCAGACCGCCCTGACTCGCTTTCAGGTCACCGACAGCGTGCAGTCGGCCACTGATGCCGTCAATGTCGTCTGCAACAATGAAAATGATCGCCTCGACTCAGAACTCTCCATGGTGCGTTATATCACCTGGGCCATTCCCTCGATCGGCTTTATCGGCACTGTGCGCGGTATTGGCGCCGCACTGGGCCAGGCCCATGAAGCGATGGAAGGCAACATCGCCGGCGTCACCAGCAGCCTCGGCGTGGCCTTTAACTCTACCTTTATCGCCCTCTTGATCAGCATGGTAGTGATGTTCTTTATGCACCAGCTACAGCTGATTCAAGAGCGCCTGGTGCTCGACTCACACGACTACTGTGAAAATAATTTACTCCGTTTCCTCAAGGCCAAATAAATTGTGAGCACCGCCGTCCTCGAACTCAATGACCAAGCTTTGCTGATAAAAGCCAGCAGTGGCGAGGTCTATTCCGAGCCAGGCTTTGCGCTGCACACTGAGCAGGGAATTGTCAGCGGAATCGAGGCCCGCAATCAGGCCTGGCTGCAACCGCAAAATGTCTATCGCCAATATTGGCATCACCTCAGTCAAAACCCACTGCGCGGTAATCTGCGCTGGGCGCGACACCATGCCGATATCGCCTTTGCACAACTGAAAAGTCTGCTCGGCCATGCCGGCCAACCAGAAAAGCTCATAATCAGCGTCGGCGCCAATTTTGATGATCAACAGCTGTCACTGCTGCTGGGGCTATTGAGCGCCATCCCGACCGAGGTGATCGCCGTGGTCGACAGCAGTCTCGCCGACTGTCTCAATCTGAGTGCCGACAAACAAAAGATTTTGCATATAGATCTGCATCTGCACCAGACTGTGGTCAGCCAGATCAACTGCTCCGGCAACAGCATCGAGGTTGCAGAGCAGCGCCTGCTTGGCGAACTTGGCGCGCTCTCGACTTACGCTCTGCTCGCTAACCATATACGTGACAGACTGGTGGCAACCTTTCGCTACGATCCAATGCACTCGCCCCAGGAAGAGCAGGCAATCTACAACCTATTGCCGGAATGGATCCTGCGCGTTGGACAGCAATCCGAGTGCCCTATCAGTATCCCCTCAGCAAATGGTGATCTCGCCCTGACACTGCACCGCCAAGAACTACTGGACCTGATGGCTCCGCGCCTGACTGAGTTGTCGGCACTACTCCGTGAAATGTCTGACCACGCAATTCACTTTAGCCAACAGTCGCGAATACTCTCCGTGCTGACCGATAAACCGGATGCCTCACACCATCTTCAAAATACTCAAGGTGTGGATAACTGCCTGCATTTTATCAGCAGCCTAGTGGATGACAGCCAAGGTTTGCAGCGCATCACCAGCCTGCAGCAGATCGACGGCAACAGACCTCGCCCTGCCATTCAGGCTAATGGCCCCAGCACCGCCACACATCTACTCTACAAAGGCCAAGCCTGGCCTCTCAATCAGCCCCTCGGCATCCAGATCGACAACAGCCGTATCGCCATATCCAGCGCAGACACCAACCGAGCAAGCCTTGTGCTGATAGTAGAAAACCAGCAGCTGAAAGTTCTCCAGCAAACTGTCGACGCCGTCATCGAACTGCCGCCACAGGCACGTTGTGGCGAGAATATTATTATCAATGCCCAGCGTCTGGAATTGATCGAGGTGCGCAATGGCTAGCAAGCGCCGCAATATTGCCTTTAGTCTCTCGTTTCTCGACATTATGGCCTGCGGCTTTGGTGCTGTGACCCTGCTGTTTTTAATCCTTCGCCACAACGCCACTGAAATCGAAACGCCCGACCCGCGACTGGCTTCAGAAGTTGAACTGCTGCAGGAAGATATCCGCCAGGCTGAATCGGAAAAGACCGAACTGCTTAACAGCCTCGAACAGTTACAGCTGGAACTGCTGACCACTCAAGGTGCATCAGAGCAAGTTATCACCGACCTGCAAGAGC
>Ga0181554_1003859_pt1 | contig 12486 bp, 10 predicted proteins | sample 011ome_16_FD_145602 | JGI IMG/M metagenome (GOLD analysis project Ga0181554, IMG submission 145602) | Coastal salt marsh microbial communities from the Groves Creek Marsh, Skidaway Island, Georgia - 011503CT metaG (spades assembly) | ecosystem: Environmental > Aquatic > Marine > Intertidal zone... | reverse complement strand
TGCTGCCAGGAATCTGCGCGTGCTTGCTCCAGGGCGACGATCCCGTCCCGGCGAAGCGCGTTCAGCAGGGAGGCGGGCCAGAATCCAGGCCGGTCAGGCGCCAGTGATTGCATCGTGATCGTCCTGGCTTCGAACAGGGTATTGCCCAGTTTGCTCATGGCTTCCCTGATCGCGGAGTCGGCCCGAACCGGATCTCGTGCGGGTTGGTGCTCGTGAGGTTGCTCGACACAGGCTGCGTGACCGTCCTCATCTTGCAGGTGCAAGGCCAGGCCGGTCGGCGTTTCAATCAGTGTCAGGTCCACCGCTATTCGGCGCTCGGCGGTTCGGTCGCTTTCCATCAGCCGCTCCCAGGCCATGTCCCGGCTTCGGGTCAGCTCGACTCCCTTGCGCAGATCCTTGAAAGTGATCATGGGCTCATTGGGAAAGGCCCGCCAGCGTGATCCTCCCAGCGGTTCGGCCACATTGACGCGAAAACCCTGCAAGGTCTTTTGTAAGTCGAAGTAGGTGACGGTGTCGCCGTTGTTGAGTGCGGTGACTCCATCGTGCAGTTCCAGATCGAAATGATCAGTGGCGGTTTTTGTGACATAGCCTAGCGGCAGTCCGGCATGCTGCGGCGTGTCGAAGGCGCCGATATCCTCCTGACGACCATGAACGAAATAATCGGTGCTGCCCCGGTTGTAGCTCCGTTCCGGATTCGGTTCAAAGAAAAGCCGTGTGGTGCCACTGGAGGCTCGGCTCAGATCGCTCCGATCTTCAAGTAATTGATCCAGCAAGCGCCGGTAATGGCTAGTGATGTTCTTCACATAGGCGAGATCCTTGTACCGACCCTCGATCTTGAAGCTGCGTACACCGGCGTCGATCAGGGCGCGAAGATTTGCGCTTTGGTCGTTGTCCTTGACTGACAGAACATGCTTCTGGTGTGCGACGATGCGGCCCTCGCCGTCCAATACCTCGTAGGGCAGGCGGCAGGCTTGCGAGCAATCGCCCCGGTTCGCGCTGCGGCCGGTTTGCGCATGACTGATGTAGCACTGGCCGCTATAGGCCACGCATAACGCGCCATGGATGAAGTATTCCAGCACAGCGTTATCCAGTTGCGCGGCTACGGACTGGATTTGCTGAAGCGTCAACTCTCGAGCGACCACGATCTGCGAAAAGCCTACATCCTGAAGAAAGCGCGCCTTTTCCGGTGTGCGGATGTCGCATTGGGTGCTGGCATGCAACTGGATAGGGGGCAGGTCGATCATCAGCAGCCCCATGTCCTGAATGATCAGTGCATCGGCGCCCACTTCGTAAACCTGTCGGGCGAGTTTACGCGCACTTTCCAGTTCGTCGTCGCGAAGGATGGTATTGAGCGTGACAAACACGCGGGCGTTGTATCTATGCGCGTGCTTGGCCAAACGTTCGATGTCGGCCAACCCGTTGGTGGCGTTGTGCCGGGCACCAAAACCGGGTCCGCCGATATAGATGGCATCTGCGCCGTGATTGATAGCGGCAATCCCGATGTCGGCGGTTTTTGCCGGTGCCAGTAGTTCTGGATGTTGATAGGAGGCGCTCATGGTTGAGTGGCTTGCGATGAGTCTGATGGAGATGGTCGTTTTTGGCGAAGAGCTAGTTCACTCGATCGAGCAGGAGAATAGCGATCCATAAGTAAAATTGGCCATGTCCAGATGGTTGTCGAGCTTTGAAGAGCTTAACCCTTTAGCCATTCCCGCCAGGCCGCATGACCGATGGCCAGGACCACCGGGCCAACGAACAGGCCAAGGAACCCGAAACTGAGCAGGCCGCCAATAATGCCCAGCATAACCAAAGCGAAAGGAATGCGGCTGGCTTGGCTGATGACGAGCGGGCGTACCAGATTGTCCACCCAGCTAACGACCAGCGAGCCCCAAAGCAAGAGTCCAACGGCTCGCCAGTTTTCTCCCTGGGCAAACAGCCAGAAGCAACAGAGTACCCAAATGGACAAGGCGCCAAAAGGGATCAGCGCCATGACGATTGTGGCAAGCGTTAGTAACACTGGACCCGGCATGTCGACGCCCCAATAGCCGATGCCGGCTACGGCGCCTTGGGCAATCGCGGTGAGAACTATGCCGTAAAGCACGGCTCTTGACGTGTTAACGGCGATATCTAGGTAATTGTCGGCCCTTTCGCCGATGGCGCGTTTGAAGCCATGTCGTGCATCGGCGGTCAGCGTTTCGCCATCACGATAGAGGAAAAACATCAGGAAGAGGGTCAGTACCCACTGTCCGGCAACCAGGCCGACATCTCCCGCGACCACCAGCAGCCTCCGGGACCATCCCCTCAGTCGCGGGATCAATTGCTGTTTTGCCAGATTATTCAGGTCGTCCCATTGCGAAACCCACTGACTGAGTTCATCGCCGATCATGGGGATGTGTTTTATGCGCACTTCAAGTGCCGAGCGTTGCTCAAGCCAGCCCGGCAAGTTCTGAATGAATTCGCTGAATTCGTGTTGCAGGACACTCGTCAGACCAATGAGGGGAGCGACGATCAAAGTGCTCAGAACCCCGATCATCAGGCCAGATGCGAGTCCGCTACGCCCGTTAACAGCGGTTTTTGTCCGCCGATATAGCGGCCAGCTGGCATAGGTCAGGATGATGGCCCAGAGAATCGGCTCGATCAGATGTCCCAGAATGCGGTAAGCAAGCAGGGCAAGCCCGGTCAGGAACAGCAGCAACGGCAATTGCCTATGCGTCGGGCTCATGGCGATGAAGGATGCTGGTAGTGACCTTGAAGATTGGCCACTGAGGTGCGTTCCAGATCACCGTCGATGCGTAAGGCGGTCAAGTCGCCGCCCCACAGGCAACCGGTATCGAGGCAATAGGCGTCCTGGCTAACATTAAATCCCAGGGTTGACCAGTGTCCAAAGAGGATCCTGGCCCCGGCACTCCGTCTGCCGGGTACCTCGAACCAGGGCATCAGACCACCGGGTTGGGTACCAGGCTTGCCTTTCTGCTTGAAGTCTATTCGCCCGTCGGCCGAGCAATAACGGAGCCGGGTGAAACAGTTGGTGATAAAGCGGAGACGCTCCCAATCACCGAGATGGTCATCCCAGAGGTTTGGTTCGTTCCCGTACATGTGCCATAGCATTTCCCGATAGTCATGGCTACGGAGTACCGTCTCCGCTTCCTGCGCGAGTCTGGTGGCTTGGTCCATGTCCCACTCAGGAGGCAGTCCGGCATGAATAAGGTAAAATCCAGCGCCGTGATGGATTAATGGTCGCTGGCGCAACCAACGCAACAGTTCATCCCGATCCGGCGCCGCCAGAATATCGCCAAAAGTGTCACGATGTTTGGTGCGTGAAATACCCTCGGCAACTGCAAGCAGATGCAGGTCATGATTGCCTAGAACACTGATCGCGGAGTCGCCGAGATCGCGAATAGTGCGGAGAGTTTCCAGGGAGCGGGGGCCTCGGTTGACCAGATCGCCGACGAACCAAAGTTGATCGGTGGCCGGATCAAACCGGATTTTATCCAGCAGAGCCAGCAATTCGTCATGGCAGCCCTGAACGTCACCTATGGCGTAAGTGGCCATCGGAATTAATGGAGGGTACGCGGCGCGGCCAGTGTGAAGGGGGGATTTGCGCTTCGAACAGTTCGCCTGAATCCGTGCGCATTTGATATTCCCCATGCATCATGCCCACCGGGGTCTCGATCATGGCCGCACTGGTGTAGCGAAAGACCTGCCCCGGGGATAGATGCGGGGTTTCACCCACCACACCTTCGCCATGGACTTCCTGAACCTTGCCATGTGCATCAGTAATGACCCAGTGCCGTGCAAGTAGCCGTGCCGGTTCCTCACTCTGATTCAGGATGGTGATGGTGTAGGCGAATACATACCGGTTGGCGGCCGGCTGAGATTCGGACTCCAGATAGTCGATGTGTGTATCGATTTTGATCGAATGTTTTTTTTTCATCGGGAATATAGAACGGCCTTACGCTGGCATCAGGCCGGGTAGTTTAACCAGAAGCACCCGGTTGCGGGGGGTATGAGTTGCTTCTGCCCGGGTCTGCGATCCGTCCAGCCAGATGCCAGGGCATCGTTACGAGTTAAAGTTAATTACAGGGGAAATCAATGCGTATTCATATCATGGGAATCTGCGGGACCTTCATGGGCGGGCTGGCGATTCTGGCCCGGCAACTCGGGCATGAGGTAACGGGGTCGGACCAGAATGTCTATCCACCCATGAGTACCCAGTTAGAAGAGCATGGTATTGCACTAAAGTCTGGTTACCTTCCGGAAAATCTGGATCCTAAACCTGATCTGGTTGTGGTGGGTAATGCGATTTCTCGCGGCAATCCGGAAATGGAAGCGGTGATGAATCTGGGGCTTCCTTATGTTTCCGGCCCTGAGTGGCTGCACGATCATGTGTTGCAGCACGCCTGGGTGCTGGGCGTTGCCGGGACGCACGGCAAGACCACGACTACCAGCATGCTGGCATGGATTCTGGAAAGCGCCGGATTAAATCCGGGCTTCCTGATTGGCGGTGTGCCGCTCAACTTTGGGGTATCTGCCCGGTTAGGTGGTGGGCAGTTTTTTGTGGTGGAGGCGGATGAATATGACACGGCTTTCTTTGACAAGCGTTCCAAGTTCGTCCACTACCGACCGCGAACGGCCATTCTGAATAATCTGGAGTTCGATCACGCTGATATCTTCACTGACCTCGCCGCCATCCAGCGGCAATTCCATCACCTGGTGCGCAGCATTCCCGGTAAGGGGCTCATCATCGCGCCCGGCTGGGAGCCGGCTCTGGATGAAGTGCTGCAGATGGGATGCTGGACCCCGGTAGAACACACGGCACTTGAAAACTCCGGGCTGGCGGCGACCTGGTCCTATCATTTGTTATCGCCGGACGGCAGCCGTTTTGAAGTGATTCATGACGGCCAGCCGGCGGGCATTGTCGAGTGGGAACTGAGTGGTCTGCATAATGTGCACAATGGCTTGGCGGCCATTGCTGCTGCACACCATGCCGGGATCTTCCCCGAACGGGGGGCGGAGGCATTGCGAAAATTCCGGAATGTCAAGCGACGCATGGAAGTCAAGGCTACCGTCGGCGACATAGTCATCTACGATGATTTTGCTCATCATCCGACGGCTATTGCGACGACGCTGGAAGGCTTGCGCGCGCGAGTGGGCGACGCCCGAATCATCGCTATTCTGGAGCCACGCTCCAACACCATGCGGATGGGGGTGCACGCAGGCCTGCTGGGTGAATCCTTGCGGTGTGCAGATATTGCCGTGATCTTTCAGGCAGCCGATTTGGGCTGGGATGCGGCTGAATCAACGGCAGGCGCGGACAATGTCCAGGTTTATGGTTCGGTCGATTCCATCATTAACTGGCTGCAGGTCGAGGCCGCGCCAGGCGATCATATTATTTTTATGAGTAATGGCAGTTTTGGCGGCATTCACTTGAAGGCGGAAGATATGCTCAGGCGCCGGAACGTGGCTTGATGGGTTCAGACAGGGCAAAGCACATGAAGCCATCGGTATCCGTCATCATCGTTAATTACAACGGCGGTCCGCTTCTGGCGGAATGCGTTCGTTCGGTATTTAAATCCACGGTTCCCGTCGAGGTGCTGGTTTCCGATAATGCATCGACCGATACCAGCCTGATCGATCTCCAAATGATCTGTGGTGCTGATGAACGGTTAAGGATCATCGAGAGCCCGACCAATTTGGGATTTGCAACAGCCAATAATCTGGCTCTGGATCAGTCCAAATCCCCCTTTCTGTTGTTTCTGAATCCCGACTGTATCGTCCAGCCCGATACGCTGGAACGAATGCTGACTCTATTTGATGCTGATGCCAAGCTGGGCATGGCGGGCTGCCTGATACGAAATCCGAACGGCAGCGAACAGCCCGGTTGCCGCCGCAGCATCCCTACACCTTGGCGAACCTTTGTTCACCTGACTGGGCTGGATCGTCGCCTGGGACCTACCGATCCGCGTTTTCGGAGCTATTTGCACACTGGATTGCCTCTGCCTGCCCAGCCAGAGGAAATCGAGGCTATTTCCGGTGCCTTCATGTTGGTTCGCCGGGCTGCACTGGATGATGTTGGCCCGATGGATGCTGGCTTTTTCATGCATTTCGAAGACTTGGACTGGTGCCTGCGATTTCGCCGGAAGGGTTGGAAAGTAATGTTCGAACCCACTGTTGAAATTCTGCATGTGGGTGGGGTGTGTACTGTCGTTCGGCCGATGGCAGTGGAATATCACAAGCACATGGGGATGATCAGGTTTTATCGCAAGTTTTTTCGCGATCAGAATCCGTTATTGCTGTATTTCGTTTTATTCCCTGCGATTGTGGGGCGCTTCCTAGTGCGCGTGTGTTTCCACGCATTGACAAAACTGGGCCTCTATCCGGGAAGAAAGTCCCGTCAGGAGGCGGAAGTTTTGGCAAGTCAGCTATCGGCAGGGTTCTTGAAGTCCCATAAAACTCACGCCCGGCGCGCCGTGGTCACGGGAGCTACCAGCCTTATTGGTGACTACCTCGTCCCGGCTCTATTCAATGGCGGTTATGAAGTTCATTCGATAAGCCGAAAGCCCCTGGATTATGGAAGAAACGCCGGACTGCATTGGCATGAGTGCGACATTACCCAAGAGATTCCGGATGTTCTCCGTGGGGCGGATGTCCTGATCCACCTTGCACCCTTGGCTACCTTGCCACCCCTCATGGAGGCGCTCGCCGAGGAATGCCCGAGACGGGTGATCGGTTTTGGTTCAACGAGTGTCTATACCAAAGCGGAATCCGCGCTCGAAAAAGAACGAGATCTGGCTAAAGGGCTCATGTATTCTGAGAAAAGAATCGCGGAATTGGGTTCACGGTACGGGATTGATTGGACTGTCTTTCGGCCAACCTTGGTTTATCACTTGGGCCGGGACAAGAATGTCACCACTATCGCCGATTTTCTGAGGAAATTCGGATTCTTTCCACTGATTAACGGCTCAAAAGGTCTTCGCCAGCCGGTGCATGCGGAAGATCTTGCCATGGCAAGCCTTTGGGCGGTAGACAACCCCAAAAGTTTTGGAAAGGCTTATAACCTGTGTGGTGGAGAAACCCTGAGCTATCAGGCGATGGTGAAGCGGATTGCCAAGGCCATTGGCGTAAAAGCTGTGATGATCGACATTTCCTTGCCGGTTCTCAAGGCCATCATTCAGGGCGTTTCGCTAGTACCACGTTTTCGGCACCTAAATACCGAAATGGCTACTCGCATAAGCCGGGATATGTGTTTTGATAAGCAGGATGCTGCCCGGGATCTGGGTTTTTCGCCTAGACGTTTCTTGGCAGCCACTGACCTTTGATTTTTATATAGTCGACACGACCAACGAGTTGGCCATTTGGTCGTGTCGACTGGAGACGTTGAAACTCAGGGTTGCTGGTCGCCTGAGATATTAGGCAGATTTCTTGAGTTCCTTTGGAAGAGAAAAAACGACCTTCTCTTCAATCCCCTTGTATTCGACGGCCGTTTTGGCGCCCCATTCCTTCAATTTGTTGATTACCCCGGAAACCAGAATTTCAGGTGCTGAAGCACCGGCCGTGACGCCCACGCATCGGGCATTTTCGACCCACTCCTTTTTTACATGTTTTGCGTCGTCGATCAGGTACGAGCTGCAACCCAACTTCTCGGCAATTTCCCGGAGCCGGTTGGAATTGGAACTGTTGGGCGAACCGACCACCAGGATGACGTCACATTGATCCGCCAACTTCTTTACGGCATCCTGACGATTTTGGGTTGCGTAGCAGATATCGTCCTTTTTGGGCCCGCAAATCTTCGGGAACTTAGCTCTGAGGGCATCGACCACAGCCTGGGTATCGTCGATCGATAGCGTAGTCTGTGTTACCCAAGCCAGATTGTCGGGATCTTTGACCTCAAGCTTTGCTACATCCTCAGGAGATTCCACCAGGTAAATGCCGCCTGCCGGGTTGTCATACTGACCCATGGTGCCTTCCACCTCCGGGTGACCGGAATGACCGATAAAGGCAATTTCCCGTCCCTGACTTGCATGGTGGTGGACCTCGATGTGTACCTTGGTAACGAGTGGACAAGTGGCATCGAACACCTGCAATCCACGCCGCTTGGCTTCATCCTGGATCACCTTGGATACGCCGTGCGCACTGAAAATCACGGTGGAATTTTCAGGTACTTCCGAAAGTTCTTCGACGAAGACCGCGCCCCGTTCACGCAGGCCATCAACAACATACCGGTTGTGAACTACCTCATGGCGGACGTAGATGGGCGCGCCGAATACTTCGATGGCACGTTCAACGATTTCGATCGCACGATCCACGCCGGCACAGAAACCGCGGGGATTGGAAAGCAGGATATCCATAGGGGGTTCTTTCTCTGAGTAAAACGCTGGGGAATTCTGGCACGAGGCGTGCCGGTAATCAATTAGGCGGTACTTCGGGTGGGGTGCGGCTCAATTGCCAGTAAACTTCATCCTTGCCGTTCATTCGAGCCAATATGCGGCATGCAACAAACAGAAAATCCGATAGCCTGTTAAGAAAGGCCAGAGTATTAAGTCCGGGGTTTTCCGATTGGCTCAGCGCAACTGCCCTGCGCTCGGCACGCCGGCAGACGCTGCGCGCCAAGTGGCCCTGTGCCGCCGCCGCATTACCCCCCGGCAGAATGAACTCCTTCAGGGGAGGCAGGCTATCGTTGTAATGATCCAGCCAGTTTTCCAGCCATTTCACATGGGTGACAGTGATGCTCGTTCTGCCGGGGATACTGAGGTCACCCCCCAAATCGAACAGCAGATGCTGAATCTCATGAAAGCAGTTGGTAAGTTCAGAGGGAATGACATATGTCAGTAGCATGCCGATATGACTGTTGAGTTCATCCAGATCACCCAGCAGTTCAATTCTGACAGCATCCTTGCGCATTCGTGAGCCATCGGCGAGTCCGGTGGTTCCCTCGTCGCCGGTGCGGGTATAAATACGAGTAAGTCGATGGCCCATTGTTACGGTTCAGATCAGTTTTTCATCCGCAACCACGATCCCGTCCTCATCGACATACACGTAATTGCCAGTGCGAAAATTGATGCCGGCGAAGCTGATCAGTTTGTCTCGGTCGCCTGTACCGCGTTTGTGGCTTTTCAGTGGGTGGGTATGCAGGGCGCGCACACCAATGGGTAATTCGTTGATTTCGACGGAATCGCGGATGCAGCCATAGACGATGATGCCGGCCCACCCGTTTTCACTGGCCAGCCGCGAGAGATTTCCCCCGAGCAATGCGCACCGATGCGAACCGCCCCCGTCAATGACCAGAACGCCATCTGTCACTTTTTCCTCCAGCACCTTACGAATCAATACATTGTCCTCGAATACTTTCAAGGTGGTTACCTTGCCACTGAAGGCGCTGCGCCCTCCAAACCGAAGGAAAATGGGTTCACCGATCTGTAGGTGATGGGAGTCACCGAACTGATCACAAAGATTAGGCGTCGTGAAGGTCATGATGGATACCTCGGTGTTGGGTGTGTCTATATCGAGCTGTTGCGGTAGACCAGTCACCCCGCCACGGGTTCACAAGTAACGTGCAATCAGGCCGCGTTCGGCTTGGCTGACGGGAAGCGGAATCCGGACTTCCCAGCCGCTCCCCGGGGCTTCTGTCAAGTCATGCCCCTGTTTGTCCGACATGCGCTCCAATACGATGTCCCGATTACCTTCCGGCAGGATCAGTTCCAGTCTGTCCCCGACCTTGAATTTATTCTTGACCACGATATCGGCCTCGCCGGTTTCATGGTTGAACTCGGTGATTTCGCCGACAAATTGCTGTTGCTGGCTGGTCGAATGTCCCTGTAGATAGTTCTGATAGTCCTCGGTGTGGTGTCGCTGATAGAAGCCATCGGTATAACCTCGTTGTGCCAGGTTTTCGAGCTTGCCCAGCAGTTGAGGATTAAAGGAGCGTCCAGCCACAGCATCTTCAATGGCCTGCCGGTAGATCTGCGCGGTGCGGGCCACGTAGTAGAAAGATTTGGTCCGTCCCTCAATCTTCAGGCTGTCGACGCCAATCTCCACCAGGCGTTGCACATGCTCGATGGCCCGGAGGTCTTTGGAGTTCATGATGTAAGTGCCATGCTCGTCTTCCATGACCGGCATCAGTTCGCCCGGCCGGTTTTCTTCTTCCAGGAAATAAACCTCGTCAGCCAAAGGATGCCGGACCTGATCACCGCAGTCTGTAAGGCTGCTGTTCAGGTCGCCGAGGGAAAGTTTCAGTTGGCCGGGTACATAATCGCCCTCGGCATTCTCCTGGGCTGGCTGAACGTCGTATTTCCAGCGGCAGGCATTGGTACAGGTGCCTTGATTCGGATCGCGGTGATTGAAGTATCCGGACAGCAGACACCGGCCCGAGTAGGCAATGCACAGGGCGCCGTGGACAAACACCTCCAGTTCCATCTCGGGGCACTCCTGGCGGATTTCCGCGATTTCATCCAGCGAAAGCTCGCGTGAAAGAATGATGCGGCGGATGCCGATGCTCTGCCAAAAACGCACCGCAGCATAATTGACGGTATTCGCCTGGACCGACAAATGGATGGGCATTTCCGGCCAAGCTTCACGCGCCAGCAGGATAAGGCCGGGATCGGCCATGATCAATGCATCTGGCTGCATGGCCACGATGGGCGTCAGATCGCGGATGAAGGTTTTGATTTTGCGGTTATGTGGCAGAACATTGGTGGCCAGAAAAAACGATTTTCCCAAGCGATGGGCTTCGGCGATGCCCAGTCCCAGATTTTGTTCCAGGAAATCATTGTTCCGCACCCGCAGGCTGTATCGTGGTAATCCGGCATACACCGCGTCTGCACCATAAGCAAAGGCATAGCGCATGTTCTTGAGCGTGCCGGCAGGGGAGAGAAGTTCCGGTGTATTCATGGTGAAGAGGTGAGATGTTAGAATTCGCCGGATTTTACCTTAAGTTGACTAATACGCTCAGGAATCACCCCTCGCGCATGATGACCTCAATGGCTGCTCGTACCCTCAAGGATTGCGTCGGTAACACGCCATTGGTCAGGTTGCAGCGTCTGCCGGGCAAAACCAGTAACACGATTCTGGCCAAGCTGGAGGGTAATAATCCTGCCGGTTCAGTCAAGGACAGGCCCGCCTTGAGCATGATCGAACACGCGCAACGGCGTGGCGAGATCAAGCCGGGTGACCGGCTGATCGAGGCGACTAGCGGTAACACCGGCATTGCTCTTGCCATGGCGGCAGCCATGATGGGATATCGCATGACTCTGATCATGCCGGAGAACATGAGTTCTGAGCGCCGGGCCTCAATGAAGGCTTTTGGCGCCGAGATCATTCTGACTCCGGCGGCCGGTAGCATGGAAGCAGCGATTGACCTTGCCCGCAGTATGGAGGCCCGTGGTGAAGGGCGCATCCTTGACCAGTTCGCGAATCCCGACAACCCTCGTGCCCATTATGAAGGCACCGGCCCTGAAATCTGGCGCGATACCGAGGGGCGGGTTACGCATTTCGTGAGTTCCATGGGAACGACAGGCACCATCATGGGGACCTCCAGATATCTGCGCGAGCAAAATCCATCGATACAAATCATCGGTGTACAGCCTGCCGGAGATTCCAGGATACCGGGCATACGTCGCTGGCCCCGCGAGTACCTGCCGAAAATCTGTGATTTCAGTCGTATTGATCGCATCATGGATGTCGAACAGAACGAGGCCGAAGCGATGACCCGGCACCTTGCAACCAGCGAAGGTATATTCGCCGGCATTTCGTCAGGAGGCGCAGTAACGGCGGCTCTGCGATTGTCCGACGAAGTCCAGCACGCAGTGATTGTCGTCATTATCTGCGATCGCGGTGATCGGTATCTCTCGACCGGGGTATTTCCAGATCACTGACCCCAAATCATGAGCTTCAAGCGAAAAAGACGCGTACTCCCCACCGAGCCGGTTCGAGCCTCCATCGAATCGTTGACTCATGATGGGCGAGGTATCGCCCGTGTCGATGGCAAGCCAGTATTCATCCACGGGACCTTGCCGGGAGAGGATGTCAGCTTTCTCTACACAGATATTCGACGTGACTATGCCGAGGGAAAAGTTGAGACACTGCATTCAACGGCGCCCGGGCGGGTTGAACCGCGATGTCCCAGCTATGGGGTTTGTGGGGGGTGCAGTTTTCAGCATGTTGCCGATGAGGCCCAGATCGAATTGAAACAGGCCTTACTGGTCGAGCAATTCAGGCGCATTGCCAAGATTGAGGATGTGCCACTCATATCGCCATTGACCGGCCCCAGTTGGGGATACCGACATAAGGCACGACTGGGCGTCAAGCATGTCGCGAAAAAGGGGCGTGTACTGGTGGGGTTTCGCGAGAGGTCCAGCCCTTTTGTGGCGGATCTTGAATTTTGTCCCGTATTGCATCCCAAGGTGGGGGAGCGGCTTCATCATTTGTCGGAATTGATCAGTGGACTGAGCATACGTGACCGTTTACCGCAGATCGAGGTCGCTGTCGGGGATG
>Ga0181554_1003857_pt1 | contig 12488 bp, 13 predicted proteins | sample 011ome_16_FD_145602 | JGI IMG/M metagenome (GOLD analysis project Ga0181554, IMG submission 145602) | Coastal salt marsh microbial communities from the Groves Creek Marsh, Skidaway Island, Georgia - 011503CT metaG (spades assembly) | ecosystem: Environmental > Aquatic > Marine > Intertidal zone... | reverse complement strand
AGGAGGAGGAGGAGGAGGAGGACGACGACGACGACGACGACGACGGACCCGCGGCGGTGACGTCGGCACCGTCCTCGCATCGCGCCGCGTCGCGCGGGGACGCGGACGCGGCGGCGCGAGCGGCGGCGGCGGCGGCGGCGACGGCGCCGCACCGCGCGGAGGGGTTCATTCTGACGTCCGCGAGTCGGAGAGAGGGTGACCGACGCCGCCGGCGGCCGCGCTGCCGCGTGTGCGTGCTCGCCGTCGTCGCGTCCGACGAAACCAAAGTGCGTCGACGTTTGCGTTTTTCGCCCGCCAGCGCCAAAACTCGGCGTGGTTCTGTTTCGTCGCGTTCGAGGCGGGTCGACCGAGTCGAGGCAGCCGGTCAATCGCGGCGTCGCTACACCACCGCGCTCGCCTCGCGTCGGCCCTTTCGACGACGGCTCCACGTCAGCGACGAGGCGGCGCGCGCGGCGTTTGGTTTGAACGACGACGCGCGCTCTCCTCGGCGACGACGAAACGAGGGCAGCGCGCGCCGACTCCCCACCGCGCGCGCGACGGACGGCGACGGCGATGGCGTCCGACGCGGCGGACCCGTGCCCGCGGCGTCGGCGAGCCGCGCTCGATCCGCCCCCCGATCGCCCGCGCGCGGGAGGCGACCTCCTCGACGCGTTTCGGGGGGCGCCGCCGGCGCCTTCCTCGGGGCGAGACGACAACTCGAGGCGCGAGGACTCGACGTCGCCGCCGGACGCGCCGCCGCGGACGCGCGCGCGCGCGTCGCCGTCACCGTCGCCGTCGCAGCCGATCACCCCGCCCGCGCCGCCGCGCTCGCCCCGCGACGCCGCCGACGTCGACGTCGCGTACGGCGACGAGACGTCGGACCTGCGCGCGTCGAACGCGCGGCGCCTCGACGCGCTGCGACGCGCGGTCCTCGAGCTCGAGGCGCAGTTTCGCTGGGACGCGCAGCAGCCGACGTGGGATCAGTGCAAAGATCACTGGCGCGGACGCGTTCGGGATCTCGTCCCGTGCGCGAACGCGTGCCCCTCCTTGTCGCGGATCTTCAGCGGTGCGCGACGCGTACGCGTGCCCCCCGCGCGTCGCGCGTCCCCGCCCCTTCCCGACGCGTGCGTCTCTTTTTTGGCAGTGCCAAAAACGCGAGGAAAAGAAGTTTCTTCTTTCACTTTTTCGACGCCTCGCTCGCGCCGCGCGACTCGCTTCCCCCGACCGGACCGTCCCTTTCTCCCGCCCGACTTGCTCCCGCAGACGTGGAGGCGTCCATATCCTTGAACGCGCAAGAGGACGAGTGGTTCCAGGTGCACCGAACGACGTGGCTCGAGCGCCTCAAGTTCCTGAAGTTCGGTTCCGCGCGGGTGCTCGATCGAGTGGCAAGGGTCGTGATCCACCCCGAAGACGAAGAAGCCGCCGAAGACGCGTACAAAACCCCGTGGTACCTTCACTGGGCCCTCTGCGTCTACGGCGTCCAGATTCTCATGCTGTACGGGAGCGTGAAATCGATCGGATGGAAACCCCTGGAACACGGCGGGTGGACCGACGCCGAGGCGAGCGATTGGGTGAACCGGGTGACGGAGCTCGTCGACGTGCCGACGGACCGGCCGCCGCAGCTCTGTCTGTCCGTCATCGAGGTCAGCGCCGTCGACGCCATGAACACGCTCGCCCGAGCGTGTTCGATGCGCCTGTTGTCCCGTCGTGGCGGCGTGCACGTCGCGCTCTCGGAAGAGTACGCCGCGTTGCGATCGCAGATCATCGTGTTCAGCTCGGTGAACGGCGACCGCGCGTTCGCGACCCGGCAGACGAGCCAACGCGCCGACGCGATCGCGACGGCGTGGGCGGTGCATCGTAAGCACCGCGAAGAGCGTCGCCGCGTCGTCGTCGAGCGCGCGGCGGTCTCCAGCGACGACGACGAGGCGTACCAGTCCGTCGACGACGAGGACGGAAGGGACCGGGACCAGTACGACGACGACGACGACGACGACGACGACGACGACGACGACGACGACGACGACGTCGACGACGTCCTCGGCCGCGGTCCGAACCGCGTCGACAGGGTCGTCCGCTCCACGTTCGGCGAAGACGCGTGGCGCGAGTACGAAGCGCGCGCGTCGCACGGGCGCGTCACGCCCTCCCCAGATTTTGACCCGGTCATCAGACGCGTCGCGCGCGCGGCGACGCGGCGACGCGGCGACGCGCTCGCTCCCGACCACCGCGAGCTCCTCGAAGACGTTCGAAGAGACGTCGAGACGGCGCGCCGCGCGTTGGAGCGAAGCCGCCGCGACCGCGACCACGACCGCGATCGCGACCGCGAACGCGACCGCGAACGCGACTACCCGATGGCGGTGTCCGCGGCGTTGGAGCGAAGCCGCCGCGACCGCGACCGCGAACTGGAACTCGAACGCGGCCGCCGCGCGCTCGAGGCGTATCGCGTCGAGGAGCGTCAACTCGCGGCCGCGGCGGAGGCGTCCATGCGCGAGGTATCGGCCGCGCCGTCCGCGCAGGCCGCGGCGGAGGCGGCGTCCGCCGCCGCGCGCGCCGCGGAGGCCACCGCGGACGCGTTCCGCCGCCGCGAGCTGCCGCACGTCTCCTCGCCTGAGGAGTGCGCGGACGCCGTCATCGCCGCCGCGCAAGAGGTCTACGCGCGCGCGGGCGTGCCCTATCCCGCGTCGTTCCCGCAGCAGACGACGGCGGCGGCGGCGGCGTTCGTCGCGACGATCGAGGACCGCCGCGCGCTCGAGGCGTATCGCGTCGAGGAGCGTCAACTCGCGGCCGCGGCGGAGGCGTCCATGCGCGAGGTATCGGACGCGGACGACGCGGACGACGCGGACGACGACGAAGACGACGAGCGTTCGCGATCGCGGCTGACGAGCCCGGACTCGCGCCCGCCCGAGGACGTCGAGCGGCTCGTCGCCGGGCTCTCCGCGCAGCTCGAGGACGCGAGGGACGCGCTCGAGATCGCGGAGAACGAGCTCACGTGCCAAATTTGCTTCGAGGAGCGGCGAGACGCGGTGTTGATGCCGTGCATGCACATGTTGTATTGCGTCGGGTGCGTGGATCGGGTCGCGACGGAGGCGATGCGCTCGGGGCAGCCGGATCGGTGCCCGTGTTGCCGGCAGAGCGTGTGCGGGGTGCTGCGGTGTAAGGCGTCCGCGCGGGGGGGGTGAACGGCTCGAGTGCGGCCGTTACGACGATGAAAACGTGAAGACGACGACGACGACGACGACGACGCGTAGCGTGTGATGACGAACGATGCATACGAGCGACACGAACGACGACGCGACGCGACGTTTTTTGGTTTTTTGGTTTTTTGGTTTTTTTCGCGACTCTTCGGCTCCCGCCCGGGGTTCGCGTTCGTCGACCCTCCCGGCCCTAACGCGCGCGCCACACGCCTCCGCGCGCGAGACACGCGTCGCACGACACCCCGCGCGCGTTTCCCCTCGCCGCCGCCGGCGCCGTCGTCGCCGCCGTCGCCGTCTTCGTCCGCCGCCGCGGGTCCTCCTCCTCCTCCTCCTCCTCGCGCGGACACGTTTTAACGTTTAACACGTCGCGTCATGGCGTCCTTTGAGGGCTTCGCGGTGACGTCCTACGCGACCCCCCCCGCGTTCGCGCCCGCGATCGAGCTCGACGACGGGCACGTCGTCGTCCGCCTCGCGCGGAACGCCCTCGCGACGAGAGACGCGAAGCGGGTGGACGCGAACTCGCGCGTCGCGCTCCGTCTCCGCGTCGCGCCCGGCCCCGGCGAGCGGGGCGGCGGCGACGACGACGACGACGCGGCGTCGTCGAAGGCGACGACGCACGTCGTGCACGTCGACGGCGCGCTCGTCGAGGGCGTCGAGACCGCGCTGCTCCGCGGCGGCGAGGACGGCGCGGGGATGACCGCGGGGGACGTCTTCTTGGTCTCGTGCACGATGGACCGAACGCTGACGGACGACGCGCCGTTCGTCGCCCCCGGAGCGATAGACATCACGAAGCGTCGCTACGACGAGACGCACTTCGAGGTGGACGTGCTCGCGGTGGAGGACGCGTGGCCGGGGAAGATCAGGTGCGTTATAAAAGTTTTTCACCCATCGCCCGGTTTCAACATTTGATCGCGGTCCTTTTCAACTGACCGATGAACTATTTTTGTATGGAACGACCCTCAGCGGCACGGCGAAGCAGAAGCTCGAGCGCGGCGAAGCGCTGAAACGCCTCGGGAATAAGCTCCTGAAAGAAGGACGCGCGCGACGCGCGGAGGTCAAGTACGCCGCGGGGGTGGAGATGTTCACCGTGATGGGCGCGGAGTTCGTGCACTCGAACGTGCCCACCGCGGAGGAGACGAAGGTGCGTTCGTTCTGTGCAAACTACAGACCACGTTTTTAACTCACCCACCCCTCGGTTTCAACATTCGATCGCGCTCCCTTTCAACTGACCGACCGAAACACGACCTGCGGCGTCGCGCGAAGACCAACCGCGACGCGGAGGCGATGGGCGCGGCGTTGTATAACAATCTCGCGGTGTGTCTCATGAAACGCGACGCGTTCCACGACGCGGAGATCGCGTGCACGGAAGCGCTGGACCTCTCCCCGGGGAACATCAAGGCGCTACTGAGGCGAGGGACGTGCCGCATAGACACGCTGAAGTGGGACGAGGCCGAGGTGGATTTTTTCGCCGCTTTGAAACACGCCGCGGCGGCGAACGACACGAAGGCGTTCTTCGCTCTGGAGCACGACCTGCACAAGCAGCGGATGCGTTTGAAGTCGATGCGGAAGGCGCAGGACGCGAAAGACTTGGAAGTCGTCTCCGGGATGTTCGACCGCCTGTCCGGGAAGGCGCACCAACGCGCCCACGACGCGGTCGCGCGTCGACGGATCCAGAAAAAAAGAGACAAGAGCGCGACGTGGTACGACGCCGCCGACGTCGCCTTACCCGGCGAGGCGTTCCCGATGACCGGGACGCGCGCGCAGAGCGCCATCAAGATCGACGACATCGACGCGGAGATCGCGGCGGAGGAGGAAGAAGAAGCCGATGAAGCGCGCGCGGATAAGAGCGAGATGTACAACACGTTGCTCCGGACGGGGGCGATGCGGATGTACAATCCCGACAACTTTTGAAGACGCGAGCGAGACGCGAGACGTCGCGCGTACCGCGTGGCCGAGCGTGTGTCTCTACTTCCTCTTCGCGCGCGCACCCTTCCCCGGGCGCTTGTTCTTGTCCTTGCCCTTCGTCCCCGCCGGCGATTTCTTCCCGCCGCCGCCGCTTCCGCCGCCGCCGCCGCCTTCCCTGTCCTTGTACTGACTCTTTCGACCGCGCTTAAACGGCGCCTCGTCGTCGTCGCCGCCGTCGCGTCTCTTCTCCGCGCCGCTCGGCCCCTTCTTTTTCTTCCGTCCGTTCTCGTCGAGCTTATCCCGGGCGGATTTATTATCGCGCTTCCTCTTCTTCATCCCCGCGAGTTCTTCCTCCATCGCCGCCTTCTCCTTCGCCTCTCTCTCCTTCCTCCGCACGTTCGCCTCCTGTTCCTCCCTCCGTCGCTTCCGCAGCGCCTCCTTCGTCACCGCCTTATTCTCCAACTGCGTGGGTGAAGCGATCGGTCAGTCGAACGTCTTACCGGTCAAACGTTGAAAGGGAAGCGCGGGTGAAGAGTGACGACGGGAAAAGTCCTCAAGGAACGGCGTGCACCACGCGAACGGGGTCGTATGGGAAGCAGTCTCACCTCCAACACCTCCTCCTCCGTCTTCTTCACGTACGCGTGATACAACACCCGCCCCTCGCACATCCCCTCCTCCACCTTCACGAGCTCGAGCTCCATCCGCGGGCCAATCTCCTGCAGGATGATCCGCGACCGCGTTCCTTCGCGCGCGACGCGGTTGTAATCTTGCGTCAAGTCCACGCGCGCGTTCACCGCGTCTTCGCCCTCGCTGTCGCTGTGGTCGCTGCCGTAACCTTTGCTCGTGAGGAGCTCGCTGACGTCCGCGAGGTCGCCCATGTTCGGAACTCGACGCGTCGTGAGCAGCTTGCGGATCGCCTTGTTCGTCCCCGTCGGCGCGGCGGAGACGCCGTAGTGCCGGAACTGAGGGTCGTTCCGTACGAGCGAACGTCGGGGTGGAGTCGAAAGGCGTCAGACTTGGGAGTTGAAAGGCGTCGAGGGCGGGTATTGAACGCGAGGTGTGGGCGGAGAGAGACGACGGGAAAAGTCCTCAAGGATCGGCGTTCACCACGCCGACGCGGCCGTATGGGGACCAGTGTGAGGAGAACGCGCCTGGAACCTCCCGGTGGTCTTGTCGTAGTCGATGAGCACCGCGCGCTGGCACGTCGAGAGCTTCACCTTGCGCACGTTGATCGCGGGGAAGAGGTTCTGGAACGTGATCGTCGCGAGCTTCTGATGCGGGGCGTCGCCGAAGTTGTTCAACACCACGAGCGGCGGGGAGAGGAACGCGTTCTTCGGCGCCCTCGGGTTGCGCTGCGACGCGAGCACCTCGCGCGCGAGCGTGTACTGATGCACGCGGAACGACAGCGTCGGCCCGCGCGGGGTCTTGCACACCTTGACGTACTTGCTCGCCTCCGTCGCGGACAGCATGAGGAAGTGCGAGACGCCGAGCACGCCGGACACCTGCACGAAGTCCTTCAGCTTGTTTCCTTTGCTCTCCTTCAGGTTCGCCGCGGTGTGCGGCTTCATCACGTCGCGGAGGTCGTTCTCCAGATCCTTGACGATGTCGGGGTGGAGTTGAAAGGCGTCAGGTGGAGTTGAAAGGCATCGCGGGCGGGGATTAAACCGAGGTGTGGGCGGAGAGAGACGACGGCGAAAGTCCTTAAGGATCGGCGTTCACCACGCCGACGCGGTCGTATGGGGACCAGTGTGAATCAGAACGCGCCTTGACGAGCTCGGAGAGCTTCCCGCGTCGAAACACGAACGAGCGCGGCGTCGCGGTCTTCGTCGCCCCGGACTTGTCCGCGCCCGTGGCTTCGACGTGCGTTCGGACCTTCTTCCGTCGCGTCTTCGCCATGGTGCGCGCGGGGGGGGGGTGGACCGACCGGCGGCGCGCGCGCGAACGGGAAATGCGGCGTCGCCGCGGAATCCGCCGCCTCCCGTCCGTGTGTGCCGTGAGCTCTGCGGATTGATCTCAGGGCCTTCCAACCAAAAAAAGTTCATCGGTCAGTTGAAACGAGACGCGATCAAATGTTGAAACCGAGGGATGGGTGAAAAACTTTTGAACAGCCGCCGCCCAGCCGCCGGCGCGAAAACCGTTGCGGCGATCGGGAATGCCGGAATAAAGCGCAGCCCGGGCGCTTTATCGCCCACGACAGTGCGACCGCCGCCGCGCACGCGCAGCACCCGCGCCGTTCCCGAGGCCGAACGTTCGTTTCGTCGGCGCGACCTTCATCGCATACCACGGAAGGATGGCGATCCTTCGCGATACCGAGACGTCCGCGGCGACGGCGACGACGACGACGCGCGTCGCGCGATGGAATCGACGAAGAGAGGAAGGGATTCGCGCTGCGCCGCGTTTCCCCGCGAGCGGCCGCCGTCTCGGAGGCGGCGCCTCGCGCGATGCCTCCTCCGCGGTGGCGTCGAACGCGCCGACGCTGGCGTCGCTGACCGCGTGCGGCGCCTCCGACGCGCCCGCGTTCCTCTCGAACCCGCGGTTCGCGTCGATGACGGGCGCGCTGCACGCGCGCCGGGGCTCGACCGCCGCCAATCGTTCGATTCCCGAACTCGCGGTCTCCGACGCCGTCGCCCTCGACGACGACGTCAGCGTCGCGCGCTTGATGCAGCGCCGCCCGATCGCGGTCGTCACGAAGGTCCTCGGCGGCGGCTTCGCGCTGTTCCTCGCCGGCGGCTGCGCCGGCGCGCTCGCGAAGACGTGCACCGCGCCGCTCGATCGACTGAAGATCATCATGCAAGTCTCCGGCGCGAATCAACAATCCGCGGCGGCGAAAGCGGCCGCGTCCGGCGGCCTCATTCCCGCGTTCATCGCGATCGGGAAGTCCGAAGGTCTTAAAGGGTACTGGAAGGGTAACGTCCCGCAGGTCATCCGGATTCTTCCGTACAGCACCGCGATGCTGAACTCGTACGAGTTTTACAAGAGCAAGCTCGCGGACCAAGAGACCGGGAAGCTCTCCGTGCCCGCGCGCTTAGCCTCCGGCGCGGCCGCCGCGTGCACGGCGACGCTGGTCACGTACCCGCTGGACATCATCCGCCTGCGGTTATCCGTGGACCCGAACATGAAGACGATGTCGCAGGTCGTGACCGCCATCTTAAAAGATGAGGGCCCGGGCGCGTTCTTCAAGGGCCTCCCGGCGACGTGCCTCTCCATCGCGCCGTACAGCGCGCTAAACTTTTGCGCGTTCGATCTCTTCAAGCGCGCGCTCCCGGACAGCGACTCCGCGCGAACGATCGCCGCGGCGTCGTTCATGGCGACGCTGCTCGCGAGCGGGACGTGCTACCCGCTGGACACGATCCGTCGGCAGATGCAGTTGAAGAGCTCCACGTACACCGGCGTCGTGGACGCGGGCGTCGCCATCGTCGCGCGAGACGGCGTCGGCGGGCTGTTCAAAGGGTTCGTCCCGAACGCGGTGAAGAACGCGCCGAACAAGAGCATTCAGCTCACGTGCTTCGATCTCTTCAAGCGGAAGATCAAAGAGAGCGAGAGGGCGCTCGAGGAGGAGAGAGCGCTGTACGCGGCCGAGTTGAAAAAGGCAAAAGGGGGGAAGAAGAGGCGCTGAGCGACGCGACGCGACGCGACGCGCGCGCGCGTCGGTGTACTCAATCTGTTCATCACCCTTGCAGTGTGTGTTTGCCCTTCTTGCGTTGAGTTGACCGTGACCTTGTACATACGATGAGACTACGTTTATGATCGCTCGCGAGTCGCGTTCGATCGCGACGAGAACGACGACGTCGCGATGAATGAAATGAAAACAACCCCGCCGGTTTACGCATTCGCACACTACGCGCCCGCTCTCCTCCTCCCGCGACGCCTCGCCTCGCCTCGCCTCGCCTCGCCTCGCGCGCGATTCGCTGATCACTCGTCGTCCGGCTCCTGGCACTTGCCGTATTCGAACAAGCCGCACTTCCCGCCCCACGGCATGATTTTGTTCCGAATGTTCAAGTACGAGTACGCGGGCCGCTCAGCCGGGTGGTGGTGCTCCATGTTCATGAACGACCACGCGCCGAGGCAGACGCACGCGGGCATCGCGATGAAGCTGACGCCCTTCCACTTCTTCATCTCGGCGGCGGGGGGAGGAGGTTTGGGCGGGTTCGCGGAGGGGATCGGGACGGGTCAGCGACGCAACGTCGCTTGGGGGGAGACGGAGACGGGGGAGGAGATATTAGGGTAAAGAGACCGAAATCCGTCCGCGCGGGGAGGGGACGCACCGATCTCCTCCTCGACGGTGCCGCCGCCGGACATGTTACGGCGCGCGACCCGCGTCGGGGCGGCGCCCGCGCGGCGCGCGAGGTTAAGAAGGGCGGTGCGAGCGGACATGGTCGACGCCCCGTGTGCGCGCGCGAGTGACGAAGAAGCTTCGGACGGATCCGTTCGACGACGGGAAAGGACGCCCTCTCGGCCGAGTCGCAGAAGAGTCGCGCGCGGAGATTCGCTCGTTTGGTTGCTGGCGCATTTTGCAGGTTCACTTCGCGTTTCGACGTCGCCCGCCCGCTCTCTTCCGCGCCCACGCTACGGCGCGGTCTTCGCTTCTAACGCCGCGAGTAAAGCCCGCTTCTTCGCCGCGAGAAGCGCCTCCAAGTCGTCCACCGCGGGAGGCGCGGCGGCGGCGGCGGCCTCGCCCGTCGTCTTCGCCCTCTTCGCGTGCGGCGCTTCGGCGTCGGCGTCGGCGTCCGCCGCCGCCGCGTCGGCGTCCGCCGCCGCCGCCTCTTCCGCCGCCGCCTCCTCCGCCGCCGCCTCCGGCTCCGGCGTCTTCCTCCGCGCGACCTCGATCTTCACGACGTGGTTCCCGCACTCCCCCTCCTTCCCCCCGCCCACCCCCCCGCCGTCCTTCGGCAGCCCCTTCCCCTCGAGCGTCTTGAGGGTCGTTCCATACAAGCGGATGTCGGGGTGGAGTTGAAAGGCGTCAGTTGGAGTTGAAAGGCGTCGATGGCGGGGAATGAAAGCGAGGGGTGGGCGCAGAGAGACGCCGGCAAAAGTCCTTAAGGATCGGCGTTCACCACGCGAACGGGGTCGTATGGGGACCAGTGTATAGAACGCGCCTTGACGTCGCCCGTCTTCGCGCCCTCGTCCACCCACGTCGTCTCCGCGCCCCTTAGCGTCTCGACGTCGAAAAACCCGCCCCGCGCCGCGTCCTCCGCGCTGAGCCGCAGCGTGGAGATGATGTCCGCGCCGTCGCGCGCGAACAGCTTCGACGGCATCACGTGGATCTTCGCGTGGACCTTCATCACGCCCGTGATCTGTATCCGCGCGCCGTGCGCCACGCCCGGAGGGACGACGACGCGGCCTTGGAAAAAGTCCTCCGTCGCGCCGAGGGCTTTGCAGTTCGCGCACGTCACCGGCGCGCCGAAGCCGCGGCCGTCGCACTTGGCGCACGGCGCGCCCGAGGCGACGCGCTTGCCGTTACACGCGTCGCACGGCTCGCACTTCAGCCCGACGCCTGCGCACCATGGGCACTTTTTTCTGCGCGGCACCATCGCGAGCTTCGTCGCGCCGGTCAGCGCTTCCTTCAGCGTGACGTTCACGAGGACGTCGTCTCCGGCCGCGCCGTTCAGCCGCGATCGCTTGTCGTACTCGGAGCGTTTCACTTGGTCGGACAGCACCTCGTACGCGGTCACGATCGCGTGGTACCGCTTCTCCGCCGCGGGCTTCTCGCGCTCGTCGCGGATCTTGTCGGGGTGGCATTTGAGGACGAGCTTGCGGTACGTCTTACGGATCTCCTCCGCGGTCGCGGTCGGGGACACGCCGAGGGCGTCGTACAGGCTGTCGCCGCCACCGGCGGCGGCGCCGGGGAGGGTGGACGCCATGCCCGCCGAGGGAGGGGCCGCCGCGGAGGCGCTGACGGACGCGCGGGTCGAACTGATGAAGTGATTTGCGTTCATTTCATCTCGTCTGCTCGCGCGTCATCGTCAGCTCGTCAGATTTCATTTCAAACCGCGCGCGCTGGCCTCGAACGACGCGAGTCCGCGCGATGCCGCACTACCGCCCCCCGGGCCCGCGGAACCCGATGGTGCTCGCGTCGCTGATCCCCCCCATCGCGGACGCCGAGCCCGCGCTGCACGTCGGCTCGTTCCCGTTCACCGCGGGGAAGTTCGTGCGTTCGCTGCGAAGCGACGACGCGGAGGTCGTGTCGACGTCGTGCGTCGACTTCGTCGGCGTCGCGAATAAGATCATCGTCCCGCACACGTTCTTGGACGCGGTCGGGCCGCTGCTGGACGTCCTCGCGCGCCGCGACGACGGCTCGTTTCGGTGCAAAGACGAGGGGTTCGACGTGCACGTCCGCGCGAAGGCGATCGTGACTCTCATGTGTTTGATGGGGTGCGTCGAGGGCGTCGCGCGGCGGATGATAGACATGGGCGTCACCGGGAGGCTCCTGCGCGCGGCGCGGGACGAGGCGGAGATGGAGACGGAGAAGATGCGCGAGGAGACGAACAACGCCCTGATTCAACCGCCGCTCGTGCGGACGCTGCTCCCGCGCGCGCGCCTCGGGAGCGGCCTCGACGTCGTCGCGTTGGAGTGTCTCCGCGCGCTCGCCGCGGACGACGCGCACGCGCGGAGCATGATCGAGGACGACACCAGGGACGACCTCCTAAGGTTTTTGCTCCCTCGATGCGTGCACGGGGACGTGGAGTACGCGCCGAACTCGCCGTCGTGCCCGGTGAGGGTCGCGGAGTTGTCGTGCGACGTCGCGTCCTCTTTGGCCGCGTGTCGGACGGAGCCGCTTTTGTTTCAGCGGACGTTTCACGCCGCCGCGGGGGTAACGGTCTTCGCGAGGGCGTTAGTCGCCGCCCCGAACGACCGCGTGCGGATGCACGCTCTGCTAGCGCTGGGCGTCTTGGCCGCGACGCCTGAGAAGCACGAGGAGCTCGTCCGAGTGCCGCTCGCGCCGACCGCGATACACGCGGCGACGACGAGCGAGAAGGTGGAGGTGAGAGGACTCGCGAGGGACGTGTGGGAGCTGCTCTCGTGCGACAAGCGCGTGGAGCGGTTCCTGAACAACGCGCTGAGGACGGAGAAGGAGCGCGAGCGCATGGAGAAGGCGGCGGACGGGGGTGGGAAAGAAGAAGGGGAAGAAGAAGAAGAAGCAGAAGAATCGAATAGCCCTAGCTAGGAAGTACGGAAGTACGGAAGTACAACGCTAACACACTACGCTCAGCGCGGCCATCTCTCTCGCCGCGTCCGGGTCCCCGCCCACTCGCGCGGTATCGCAGAACGCGCGCGTCATCTCCTCGCGCTCCTCCTCCGCGACCGCGTCCGCCGCGACCGCGTCCGCCTCCGCGTCGCCGCCGTCCGCGCGCGCGTCGACGGCGCCGGCGCCCGACGAGCGCCCCCCGCGCGCCGCCGCCGCCGCCGCCGATC
>Ga0181554_1003853_pt1 | contig 12495 bp, 10 predicted proteins | sample 011ome_16_FD_145602 | JGI IMG/M metagenome (GOLD analysis project Ga0181554, IMG submission 145602) | Coastal salt marsh microbial communities from the Groves Creek Marsh, Skidaway Island, Georgia - 011503CT metaG (spades assembly) | ecosystem: Environmental > Aquatic > Marine > Intertidal zone... | reverse complement strand
CGGGTCGCGCGCCTCCGCGTCGACGCTGATCACCGCGCCCGTCCTGAGGTTCTCGAGCTGGAAGACATCGCCGAAGCGGACGTACTCGTCCGGGCCTTTCGTGAGCTCGACCTGGAGGGCGTGGGTTTGGGTTTCGTCGGGGTGGGGGGGCGGAGAGGTCAGAGAGGTCACGAGCGGGAGCGGGAGAATGAATTCTCACATTCCCACATTCCGTTCCGCCCTAAACGAGCGAACGCGTCGACGCCGCGGGACGCACCTTCTGGAGCGCGGTCGCCATGCGCTTGTTGAACTTGTCCATCTTGAGCGTGCCGGACTCGCGCTTTGCTATGTAGTCCTTGAGACGCACCTGGGGGGGATCGCGCGAGGGGGGCGAGGGCGTCAGGTCGCGGAAGGATCGCTTCGGGCGCGAACGAGGGATTGAGGCGAAATGGCGGTGAGGCGAAATTTCACGTCGTTCGCTCGCTCGGTTCGCGACGCGCCTCGTCCATGGTGTCGTTCTCGTTCCAGTTCCCGATGCGGCACTTCCCCGTGTACCGCATCCCCCCGTCCATCTCCTGCTTCGTGTAGTAGTTCATCGCGTCGGCGTCGCCGGTGCGTGGCGCGCGCGTGGGACTCGAGACGCGCGGAAATAGGTTCCCCTATTTGGCTCGGTCAATCCGAGGCGAGCAGGTCGAAATCGTCAACGGCACGGTCGAGAAACGGCACTCTCTCGCTCGCGCGCGGCCTCGACGCGCGGCGGTCCACGGGGCGCGGCGCGCGTCCCTCGGGAAGCGTCGCGCGCGCGCGGAGACGGGCGCCATGGAGGAGGAGAAAAAGTACATCAAGAAGAAGGTGCGATCGAAAGCGCGTCGCCGAGCGCGTCGTATCGCGCGTCCCATCCATCCATCCACCGCGCGACGGTCGGACGACGCGACGAACGACGCGACGCGGGCGCTCACCCCTGACGCCCGCCCGCCGCCCGCTCGACCGACGACGCGACCGCTGATCCCCCGTATCGTCCCCCAATCCCCTCTCCCGTCGCCTCTCCCGCGCGCGCAGATCCGTCCCGGGACCATCGTCCTCGCGGACGCGCCCGAGCTCGCGCTGCTCGTCAACTACGAGCTCGAGGGGACGATGCGCGCGCCGGACGGGGTGACGATCATAACGGAGAAGTCTCGCGCGGTGAAGCGAGTCAAGGTGCGCGCGCTGGACGCGAGCGTCAACCTCGCGTCGCTCGCGGCCGAGATCGTGGAGAAGTGCAAGCTGATTCACCACAGCAAGGTTGCGCTCGTGGAGGAGCTGTTGGACGCGCTCAGGCGGCGCGAGCTCGGCGGCGGCGTCGGCGAAGCGCGGGGAGAAGCGCGAGAGAGAGGCGGCGCCGCGGCGACGACGACGACGACGCCGGCGGCGGATCCGCCGCGAGGCCGCGAGGGCGCCGTGCGGTCGTCCAGCGCCGCCGCCCGCGCCGCGCGCGCCTCGTTCTCTTCTTCCTCCTCCGCGTCGGGAGCGGCGATGGAGACGGACCTCGCGGCGCTGCGCGGGCGCGAGGACGAGCGCGTCGTTCGCGAAGCCGCCGACGCGGCGGCGGCGTTTACGACGCCGGCGCCGCGCGTCCACGTGCCGAGCGTTCGCGCGTCCCCGGAGCGCCTGGACGAGTACCTCGAGAAGCTGTACGAGGACGACATAAAGATCAAGGTCGAGGCGACGCTGCACATCGCGGCGTTGGCGAAGCGGGTGGAGACGCTGGAGGACATCTTGGCGCACCCGAACGCGATACTCGCCGTCGCGAGGACGTTGCGGGAGGACGGTCGGAAGAGCGTCGACCTGGCGACGAACATCGTCTCGGTGTTCTTCGCGCTGTCCAACTACAGCGCGTTTCATCACATCGTGATCGAGAACCAGCTCGGGGACATGACGATGCGCATCGTCGACCTGGAGGTGAAACGCGCGGAGGACCGGCTCGAGTCGCTGCACGAGCACGGCCCGCCCGACGAGTTCTCCCTTCGGCGGCACGACGCGGCGACGAGGAAACAGGACCGGCTCTTTTACGTCTGTTTCTACCTCCTCCTGAACATCAGCGAAGACCCGGCCGTGGAGCGGAAGATGAAGAAGCGCAACATCGTGACGTACCTGTGCAAGATGCTCGAGCGACGCAGCGTGGATTTACTCGTGCTGTGCGTCACGTTCCTCAAGAAGCTGTCCATCTACGGCGAAAACGTGCAAAAGATGACGGAGCTGAACGCCGTGGCGCGGCTCGCGACGTTCGTCCCCGGGGACGACGTCTTACTCCTCGTCACCCTCCGGCTGCTTCTCAACCTGTCGTTCGACGACGCCGCGCGCGCGCAGATGCAAGACGCGGGGTTGATACCGCCGTTGGTTCGCCTGATGCGTCATCCGCACTTCCAGCACGTCTCCATGGCCATTCTATACCACCTCAGCGTCGACGACGAGCGAAAGGCGAGCTTCCCTCCCGTCGTCACTCTTCTCACCCCACACTCGGTTTCAACGCTCGATCGACCGATGCGACGCCTTTCCTTTCGACCGACGCCTTGCCTTTCAACGACTGACTCACATCCTCTCAGGGCGCGTTCGCGTACACGAACGCGATGCCGACGCTGTTGGACTTTTTGCTTCAAGTCTCCGACCTGCACGCCGCGCCGGAGCTCATCGCGCTCGTCGTGAACCTGACGACGCACCCCCGGTGCGCGGAGGTGCTCTGCGACGCGGTCGTCGGCGCGGACGGCACGCGCGGGTTCGACGCGCTCGCGTCGAGAGCGATCGAACGACGCGACCCGCTCGCGATGAAAGTCGTGCGAAACCTCTCGCAACTCGACGACGTCTCGACGAAGAAGCGATTCGCGCCGTACGTCGAGCCGCTGATCGCGCTGTTGAAGTCCGAGCCGTGCGGCAGCGACGTCATGGTCGAGACGTTAGGGACGCTCGCGAACGTGCCGTGCGCCGAGGTGGACGTCACCGATCTCGTGATTTCGCACGCGGTGCTCGAGTTCATCGCGACGACGCTCGGGGACGACCGCGGGTGCGAGGACGACGTCGCGCTGGAGGCTGTCGTCTTCGTCGGCGCGGTGGCGTGCGATCGACTCGCGGGGGAGCTCGTGTCGCTGGGGCTGTGCGAGCGCGTGTACGACATGCTCAGCGCGAAGAAGGAGGACGACGAGTTCGTGTTGCAGATCGCGCACGCGGCGGGGCGGATGTTGCGGCACGAGGAGACGCGGGATTTCTTACTCCGCGAGACGCAGATCGCGTTTTACCTCGTGGATCTGCTTCAGGATAAGAACGACGTCGTGAGGAAGACGGCGGATCTCGCGCTGGACGTCGTCATGGACGTCAGCGAGGACTGGGCGGTGAAGATTCGTCGCATGAAGTTCGAGGCGCACAACCAAGAGTGGTTGGAAGCCGTCGAGGGCGTCTCCCTCTTCGGCGGCGGCGGCGAGGAGGAGGGGCGCCTCGGCGAAGAAGGGCACGGCGAACTCCCGCGCGGACAGTACGTCGACGAGTACGGCGAGGTATATCACCACGACGAGTACGACGACGAGTACGACGACGAGTACGACGACGACGACGGCGCCGGCGCCGGGATGCGAAGCGCCGGGTTCGTCTTAGACACCCCGGACCAGTACTTCGGCGCGAGCTTCAGCGAGTTCGACCGCTAGCTCGTCTCGTACGCGTTACTAGACTAGTGATACAGTATGATACCCTAAGACTAATTTAATTTAAGGTAACTGTAACTAACTGTCCATCGGGCGCATCCACGTCCCGTGCACGAACACCCTGCGCATCTTGATCCCCTTGCGCTTGTTCTCGTTGTGCACGCAGCAGTACCGCAACGGGTCCTGGTCCGTCGCCTCCGCGCCTTCGCCGCCGCCGACCTCGACGAACCCGGCCGCTCCGAACGCGTCCCTCGCCTCCTCCACGGTGAAAAACCTCGCGAGCGTGCCGTCCCCTCTGACGTACGTCCGCTCCTCGGTTCTCTGAGACGGCGAAAACCGCAGCATGGCGTGGTCGTAGATCCCGTAGTCGCGAAAACACACGACGCCGCCCGGCGCCAACGCGGCGAAGACGCTCTTCAGAAACGTCGCCGACGCGTCCCCCGGCGGGACCGCGCTGAGGGTCGAGGGTCCACACGAGCGAACGTCGGGGCGGAGTTGAAAGGCGTCAGAAGCGGAGTTGAAAGGCGTCGAGGTGTGTCGGGGATTGAAAGCGAGGGGCGGGCGGAGAGACGCGCCGGTAACTACAACTATTCGGGAACCGGCGTACGGAACGCGCCTGAGGACGAACACGAGGAGGACCACGTCGAGGATGGGGAGGCCCATCTTCCACGCGTGGAGGGATAGCGCCGGCGGGCACGGCTCCGCGACGGGCCCGCCGGCGACGAGGGCTTTTTGGACCGCGTCCAGGAGCGACGCCGACGACGGGTCGCAGCGAAACGCGCGGAATCGATTCCCTATCCGAGCAGCGCGACCGCCGTCGGCGTCGGCGTCGTCCGCAGCCTTCACCGCGCGCTCCGCGCATCGCACCGCCGCGGCGCTGAAGTCGCACGCGAACACGAACGCGTCCTCGCACCCGCGCAGCAGCGGCAGCGCGGCGCTGCCGCTGCCGCAGCCGACCTCGCACGCGACGACGGACCCGCCGCGCCGCAGCGGCGTCGAGAACGCCTCGAGGAGGTATCGGCGCTCTTTGAAGAACGCCCCGGCGTCGTGCGCGGAGTGGAACGCGTCCCAGCGGTCCGCCTGCGCGAAGACGTCGTACGCCCCCGCGTGGTTCGCGGGACGCGCGCCGCTCGCGGCGTCGTTCGAGGCGGCGCGCGACGAGAGATCGTCGCCCCCCTCGATCGCGTCGTCGTCGTGGTCGTGGTCGTCGTCGGTAACAACGACGAGGTCCTCGCCGCCGCCGCCGGCGACGACCGCGCGCGCGGGAGCGGGCCCGCCGCCGCGCTCGGGGTCCCACGACTTCTCGACCTCCGCCGCGTGCGTCTCGAAGTCGAAGTCGCGCTCGAAGTACGTCACCCGCGGCGAGGACGCCATGACGCCCGGGCGACGCGATGTGTGATGAACAGAAGCGCGTCGGGACTTCGCTCGTTAAAACATAAAAAGATTACAGCACGTGTACGGGTACCTGTAATAGCGCTCGGCCGTCTACGTGCGCTGCACCTTCGGAGGCGGCGGCCCGGTCCCGCCCCTGGCGCCGCCGCGTCCGCCTCTCCCGCCGCGTCCGCCTCTCCCGCCGCCTCTCCCGCCGCCGGCGTCGGCGGACGTGAACACGGAGACGCCGCCGCCGCCGCCGCCGCCGCCGCCGAATCCGCCGCCTCTTCCTCCGCCGCCGCGTCCCCCGCCCCCGCCCCCGCCGCCGCCGCCTCTCCCGCCGCCGCCGCCACCTCTTCCGCCGCCGCCGCGCATGGCGGCCGGCCGCGCGTCCGTCGCGGGTCCCGGCGCCGCGACGAACGCGGGCGCGCGTCCTCCCCCGCCGTTCGCGATGAATGCCGGCGCCTCCTTCTTCTGCTCCCGCAGCAGCGTCGCGATCTGCGACGCGATCTTCCCGTTCCCCGTCTTCGGATCAAACCCCGGCACGAAGAACGACGTCGCCATCCCTTCCCGCCCCGCGCGCCCCGTGCGTCCGATCCTGTGGACGTACGAGTCGAAGTCGTCCGCGGCGGTGGGGAGATCAAAGTTGACGACGTGCGCGACGCCCGGGACGTCGATCCCTCGCGCGGCGACGTCCGTGGCGACCATCACGGGCGCCTTCCCGGACTTGAAGCTCGCGAGCGCGGCCTCGCGCTGCGACTGCGTGCGGTCGCCGTGTATGGACTCCGCCCTGACGCCGTGCTGTTTCGACAGCTGGCCGGCGACCCACGCCGCGGTGCGTTTTTTTTGGACGAAAACCAGCGTGAGCGCCGGCGGCGGCGCCTTCGCGAGCGCGGCGATCAGCAGATCTAGCTTGTGGCGCTTGTCGCACGTCGCGAGCTCGAAGTGCTGCGCGATGGCGTTCACCGTGCTCCCGACGCGCCCCACGCCGATCCACGTGTAGTCGCGTAAGAACTCCCGCGCCAATTTCTGAATCGAATCCGGAAACGTCGCGCTGAACATGAGCGTCTGCCGCGCGTGCTTCGGCGGCATGTCCCTCTGAAGCACGATCTTCCGTATCTGCGGCTCGAACCCCATGTCGAGCATCCGATCCGCCTCGTCCAAGATCAGATGCTTCACCCGCGCGAGCGAGACGACGCCGCGGTCCACGAAATCGGTGAGCCTCCCGGGGGTCGCGACGAGGACGTCGACGCCGAGCGCGAGCTCTCGCAGCTGCGCTTTCGCGTCCGCGCCGCCGTAGACGACGACCGCGCGCAGCGCGGTCGCGCTCGTCATCGCCGCCGGGTCGAACGCCAGCCGCCGCGCTTCGACGTGGATCTGAATCGCGAGCTCGCGCGTCGGCGCCATCACGAGCGCCGCCGGCGTCGCCGCGCGCTCTGCCGCGCCCTCCGGCGTCGTCGTCGCACCCGTCCCGAGTTTCGCGATGACCGGGAGTAAGAACCCGCACGTCTTCCCGCTTCCCGTCTGCGCGCAGCACATCAGGTCGTTCTTCGCGTCGAGCGCGATGGGGATCGCGTGGGCTTGGATCGGCGTCGGCGAGGCGTACTTACACCGCCCGACGTTGTCGAGGAGAAACTTCGGGACGGCGATCGACCGCCGGTTCGATCCTCCGTTCGATCCGAGGACGTCGAACGAGATCAGCGCGGCGGGACCGCCTTTGCTCTCCTCTCCCGGCCCTGAGCGCGTCACCGGGACCTCCGCGTAGTCCGAGAACCGGATCCCGGACGACTGCCCGCCCGCGAAGAGCTCCGATTCGATGGCTCGGACCGCGTTCGCGCTCGGTCGCGGCGCGTCGCGCGCCGATCGCGCGCGGATCGCGTCCGCGCGGAGCTTGAAGAAGTACTCCGCCTCCTTGGCGCCCTTCGCGTCGACGGTGGCCTGCTGCTTCGCGCGTCGGCGGTCCTTGCCGGACCCGCCGCCTCTCCCGCCGGGCGGCCCCCCGCGGCCCGACGACGATCCCCCCGCGGGCCCCGCAGCGCTCGGCGGTCCTCCGCGTCCTCTCCCTCCGCCGCCGCCGCCGCCGCCTCCTCTCCCGCCGCCTCCGCGACCGCCGCGGCCTCCTCCTCGTCCTCCTCGTCCGCGGCCGCTCATCTTCGATGCGTCTCGAGTCGCGACGCGCGCGATCGTGCGTCGGTGGTGTGCGTCGCCGTCGTCGCCGTCCGTCGCTTCGCGCTCGTGCGTTACCGGCGAAATTTAACTTAACCTGTCGATAGTCGAGCGAGCGGCCCAACTTCACACGTAAAATTTCCATCCCGTCAGATAGATATTCGTTTGAAATCGATCGACGCGAGCTCTCGAACATCCCCCCTCCGCGCGCGGTCACAACGACCGGCACGGCACCGCGCGCGAAGAACCCGCACGCCGCCGAACACCCGCGCACGCGCACGCGCACGCGCTCGCCGTCCGTCGCGCGCGCCCGCCGCCGCACGACCGAAGCGTCCGCCTTCGCCCCGCGCGCGGGATCTGGGCGGGAGGGAAAAAAAACCAAAGCGCGACTGACTCGCTTCTTCGCGCCGCCTCCGTCGCTTCTTCGCGTCGACCGGTCGCCATGGCGCCGTCGTACTCGTTCCCGATCTTGAGCAACCACGACATCATCGCGTGCATGCGCGAGCTCGACGTCGAGCTCACGGAGCAGGCACTCCTGAAACCGCACCCGGACACGCTCTACCGCGCGTACATGGACCTCGTCTGCGTCCTGTGCGGCACGAGCCGCGAGGAGATGTACACACCGAACCTCGAGGTGGCGGAGCGCGTGTTCGATTACCCGGAGCTGTACGAGGAAGCGATCGGGAACTTGGTCTTCCACCGCAAGCTGTTCGAGCTGATGGAGACGTGCGGGGTACCGGACTTTGGGTTGAGAGACATGATGAAGCCCGAGTACGCGCGGACGCGAAGGAACCTCAGGCGCGTTCCATCTCACGCCGGTTCCCGTTCGACCGCGTCGGCGTGGTGAACGCTGATCCTTAAGGACTTTCTCTCCCGGCGCATCTCTCCGCCCAGGGTCCCTCGCTTTCAATCCCGACACACCGCGACGCCTTTCAACTCCACCACTGACGCCTTTCAACTCCACCCCGATATCATCGCTCGTGTGGACCCTCGACCCTCAGCGCGCTCATCAATTTCGCGAAATTCCGCGAGGAGAAACTCGCGGAGTGGGAAGAAGAGATGGCGGACGTCATCGAGGCGGACGCGCGGCACGAGGCGGCGCTCAAGCGCAACGCGGAGCTCAAGGCGATGATCAAGGAGATCCAGGACGCGCAGAAGGCGGACGAGGAGAGCGGCGTGGACGTGTCGGAGCTGCTGAAGGAGGTTGAGGCGCGTTCTATACACTGGTCCCCATACGACCGCGTCCGCGTGGTGAACGCCGATCCTTAAGGACTTTCGCCGGCGCATCTCTCCGCCCAGGGTCCCTCGCTTTCAATCCCCACCCTCGACGCCTTTCAACTCCAACTGACGCCTTTGAACTCCACCCCGACATTCGCTCGTATGGAACGACCCACAGGCGCTGCGAGAGGAGGAGGAGACGAAGCGAATCGAATTCGAAGCGCTCGAGAAGCGCGCCGCCGACGCGGAGGCGGCGATCGCGGCGGCGAAGAAGGAGGAGGACGAGGCGAAGGCTGCGCTCCTCGAGGCGGAGATGGAGCAGACGCGGTTAGAGGAGGAGATCAAAGAGGCGAAGAAGAGCGAGGGCGGCGGCGGCGAAGGCGCGGAGGCGGCGGCGCTGAGGGAGCAGGTGGAGCGAGAGAAGGCGGAGCTCGCCGAGGCGGAGAAGAATCTCGAGAAGATCAGAGAGGAGACGCGCTTGAAGAACGAGATGGCGGAGGAAGTGCAGAAGATCAACGACGAGATGCAGGAGCTCGTGAAGATGCAAGAGGAGATCGCGGAGGACGAGCAGAAGACGAAAGAGGCCAAGGCGAAGCTGAAGGACATGGAGGAGGAAAAGTACAAGGTTGAACTTCGCATCGAGACGCTGAAGCGTCAAGCCGCGAACCACGACGAGAAGATGGAGCGCCTGAAGAAGCAGGGCGAGCTGAAGAAGCAAGCCGCGGAGGCGTCGCTGAAGGCTGCGAAAGAGGAGCTCGAGGCGGTGAAAGCGCGCCGAGCGGCGGACGAGGCGAAGAGCGCGGAGGAGGAGAATCAGGCGCGTTCGATACACTGGTCCCCATACGACCGCGTCGGCGTGGTGGACGCCGATCCTTAAGGACTTTGCCCGGCGTCTCTCTCCGCCCAGGGTCCCTCGCTTTCAATCCCGACACACCTCGACGCCTTTGAACTCCACCTGACGCCTTTGAACTCCACCCCGACATCGCTTCGTATGGAATGGCCCTCAGATCGCTCAGCTGCGGAGAAAAACGTCGCAGCTCAAGGAGGATCACGTCGCGGAGATCGACGCGTTGCTGCGGAACTTCGCGTCGCTGCGGGACCAGGTGAGCGCGTACCACGCGTCGCTGGCGGACGAGATGGGGATCGCGCCGGAAACGCGGGTCCCGCTCGCGAACGTAAACGGGGACACGACGTACAACTGGACCAACTACGACATCACGTTGGGGCTCGGGAAGGCGAGGGCGGCGGCGGCGGGCGAGGAACCGGGGGACGACGACTCCGCGGAGGCGGAGAACTGAGCGCGCGTCGAGAGTTCGCGGCGCGGACGAGCGAAGCGAGGAGAAGGGAGTGGCACTTTGTAACGCACACATCGATCGATCACGAAGTTCTATTTCGAACATCGCATTAAATAAAGCGTTTTAGGTAATACCTTATCCTCCTCGCGCTCGCGTGTCGCGTCCGTCTTCGATCCAAAAAAAGCCAAAACGCATCACTTGGTGCGCTTGTAGATCTTCGCGAGCATCGCCCCGAACAGCTCCGCCGGGAGCATGTCCTGCCCTTCGATGATCCCCTTCAACTTCCCATGCGCGTCCTCCTCATACTGCTGGTACACCGCCTCCATGCCGAGGTCGACGTACAGCGCCTTGACTCGTTTCTCGCACTCCGCGTCTTTCTTCCCGTAGTTGTCCTCGATGATTTTCCTCTGCTCCGCGGTGCACTTCTTCAACGCTTGGACGACGAGCCACCCGCACTTGTTGTCCATGATGTCCGTGCCGATCTTCCCGATCACCGCCGGGTCGCCGTAGCAGTCCAGGTAGTCGTCCTGGATCTGAAAAAACTGCCCGAGAAGCCGGCAGATCTCGTCGCACTTCTCGTACGCCGCCGGATCCGTGACCCCGCACAGCCGCATCGCGCTCGCCGCCGGGAGGTAAAACGTGTAAAACGCCGTCTTGTACGTCACGATGCGCATGTACGCCTCCTCGGTGTACTTGGACAGGTCCACGACCCCGATCGGCGCGGTGATGAGGTCGATGAGCTGCCCGTGCGCGGTCTGATGCGTGACGTCGTGGAACATCTCTAGGAGGTCCGCGTAGCACGGGAGAGACTTGCAGTGCTTTTTCAGCATGGAGTAGATCTGGCACTCGAGCACGAGGCCGTCGTTGATGGCGTTCATGTCGACGCCGTCGCTCTTGTACCAGCACGGCTGCCCGCGGCGGGTGACGCTCTCGTCCATGATGTCGTCCCACACGAGGAACGCGGCCTGCGGAGGAGGAGGGGGGCGGGGAGGGGATGGGCGCGTCAGTCGCCGCGGTCTCTCGGAGGACGGAGGACGGAGGACGGAGGACGGAGGACGGAGGACGGGACGGAGGAGGACGACTTCTCTCGTCTCGTCTCTCACCTGGAGCCACTCGATGCACCACCCCACGACGGAGGCCTGGTGCATGAGCGCGTCGTCCACGCACGCGGCGCCGCCCTTCAGCGCGCGAACGCCGTCGATGACCGCGAGTCCGCGGTTCAGCTTCCCGTGCGGGACGTTGTACTCGACCATCTTGTCGATCCACTGGATCGCGATCTGGACCTGCCCGTCGGCGCGCTCCGCGTCCACGAGCTCGGATCGGAGGCTCTCGAACGTCTTGAGGAACGCGTCGCGGTCCGCGGCGGCGGCGGCTTTCTTCGCGTCGTCGCTCATGTTAAAGCGCGCGGGCGGCGTGTGATGGGGAAGAGAGCGGGGGTTCTAGCGGGCGTCGGCGGCGTGGGGCCGGCGCGCGGGAGGATATGGACGGATGGATCCCGGCGCGAACCGAGGCTTGAACCGGTGGCTCGCGACGAGCGTCCGATGCGGACGAGGCGACAAGTGGACTTCCTGTCGCGATCGTCGAGTCTCCCGACCGCGGCGCGCGCGCGACCGCGCGACCGCGGCACAACTCCGCGCGCCGGATCCGCGTCGCCGTGATGTCGTCGATCCCCGCGGAGGACGGATCGACCGCGGCCGCGGCGGGCGTCGCGTCACTGGACATCGCCGGCGACGACGCGACGCGCGCGCGCGTCGTCGTCGGCGACGCCGAGGCGGCGGAGAAGTCGTCGTCGCCCGCCGATGAAGATCCGATCGGCGACGCGTCTTCCGATCCCTCCTCCGCGTCCGCGCGCGACGCCCCCGCGCCCAAGCCGCTGACCGCGGAGCAAAAGGAGAAGATCTTCGCGCAGGTGGAGTTCTACTTCAGCGACGCGAACCTCCCCACGGACGCGTTCCTCATGAAGAAGGTCAGGGCTGGCGGCGACGAGGGATGGGTGCCGCTCGACGTGATCTGCTCTTTCAACCGAATGAAGCAGCTCCTGAAGAAACGCCCGCACTCGGTCGTGTGCGACGTCCTCGCGGAGCTCAGAAGCGCGCTCCTCGTCAGCGACGACGCGAAGACCGCCGTGCGCCGCGTCGCGCCGCTGCCGGACGTTGACCTGGAGGAGGTCCAGTCGAGGACGGTGCTCGCGGAAAATTTCCCGGGAGTAAACGCGGGCGAGGCGCCCACGATCGAGGCCGTCCGAGAGCTCTTCGCTTCCGCGGGGGAGGTGCTCGTGGTCCGCGTGCGGCACCCGGGGATGACGCAGCCCGCGGGCGTGGCGGCGGCGAAGTCGAGCGGGTTGGATTTGATTCAAACCCCGAACGCGCACGTGCACGCGCTCGTGGAGTTTAAAACCGCCGAGGAGGCGCTTCGCGCGGTGACCACGTTGAACAACGACCGCGATTGGAGGAACGGGCTGCGCGTCAGGAGTTTGGTGCGACCCGGGGCGAAGAAGAAGAAGGCGCAGAAGGAGAAAGCCGCCGCGGCGAGGGCGGCGGCGGCGGACGACGGCGGGGACGACGGCGGGGGAGAGGGCGACGGCGGCGACGGCGGCGACGGCGGCGAGGACGGCGCGACCGCGGAGGGCGGCGACGCGACCGCGGAGGGCGAGAGCAAGACGAAGAAGAAGAAAAAGTACGGCCGGCAGAAGCGGGACTACTCGCAGTGGGCGTCCGCGGCGGCGTTCAAGGAGAACAAGACCTCCTTCCTCGAGTCGGGCGACGGCGACGCGGGCGGCGGCGGCGGCGGCCGCGAGG
>Ga0181554_1003843_pt1 | contig 12519 bp, 5 predicted proteins | sample 011ome_16_FD_145602 | JGI IMG/M metagenome (GOLD analysis project Ga0181554, IMG submission 145602) | Coastal salt marsh microbial communities from the Groves Creek Marsh, Skidaway Island, Georgia - 011503CT metaG (spades assembly) | ecosystem: Environmental > Aquatic > Marine > Intertidal zone >... | reverse complement strand
ACACCCCGGGAGGACGTTCCCCCAGTACCGGTCGCACGCGCACGTCAACTCCGGCATGATCGGCGTCCGACGTAAAGCGACACCGATCGCGATGAGGTTGCGCATCGCGAGCCGGTACCACGCGGCGGCGGCGAGGTGATTCTCCACGCCCGCTGACGGTGTATTTATTGTGATCGATTTCGGGGTGATGGAATCGAAAGGCGTCAGGCGGAGTCGAAGGCGTCGAGGCGTGTCGGGATTGAAAGCGAGGGGTGATGGGCGGAGAGAGCAAAACGAAACGCGCGCGCGCGGGACCCAAAAGTAAAGTCCTCAAGGAACGGCACGCACGACGCGAACGCGGTCGTATGGGGACCGGCGCGAGTGATGAGAGGACGGACCCGACGCGAGCAACGCGCGCGGCGGCGCGTCCTCCGGCGACGCCATCACGAACCCTTCGCACCCCGGGACGTCCCTCCCCTCGTAGTACGCGTCGTCGTCGAGCGTCCAGAGCCCGTGCTCGCGCAGCCGCTGCCGCTTCCCTCGCGCCTGACTGAACTGATACGTCGTGTGCACCGCGAGGCACGTCCGCTTCGCGGCCGTTCCGTACGAGCGAACGTCGGGGTGGAGTTGAAAGGCGTCAGAAGCGGAGTTGAAAGGCGCCGAGGGCGGGGATTGAAAGGGAGGTGTGGGCGGAGAGAGACGCCGGGAAAAGTCCTTAAGGATCGGCGTTCACCACGCCAACGCGGTCGTATGGGAACCAGTGTATAGAACGCACCTTCGCGTCCCCGCCCCGCACGAAGAAGAAGTGCCCGCCGCAAAATCGAGACAGCGGCAGCGCGCCGACGACGACGCCTCTCGCCGCGGTCGCCGTCATCGGACCGGCCGCGATGGTCGCCGCGTCGTTCCCCGCGCCAGCGCCAACACCCCCCGTAACACCCCCTTCTCTAGTATTTCCGCCGCCGCTGCCGCCGCCCAGCGCAGCGTCCGCGCGCCTCCCCGTCCCCGGGCGAAGCGTCGTCGTCGAGCCGTCCGCCTCGGGGTCGAGGGTCCGTACGAGCGAACGTCGGGGTGGAGTTGAAAGGCGTCAGAAACGGAGTTGAAAGGCGTCGCGGTGTGTCGGGATTGAAAGCGAGGGGTGTGCGGAGAGAAACGACGGGAAGAAAAGTCCTTAAGGAACGGCGTTCACCACGCGAACGCGGTCGTATGGGGACCAGTGTGAGGAGAACGCACCGCGGTCCTAAGCAGCCGGTTGAAGACGTCCTGGTCGTGCTCGAACGCGTGCGTCGTCGCGCGTAACGCCTCACCCCACGCCGTTACAAACGCCATCGCGGTCTCCGTCGGGTTGACGTACATGATTCCCGTGTTGAACTGCATGTGCCAGCAGCCGCGGGTTTTCGCCTCGTCGATCGCGGAGAGGCAGTCGGTGCTGACGGCGATATCCGCCGCCGCCGCCGTCGCCGCGCCGTCCGTCGCGTCGAAGTACGACTCCGCCGGGTCTCGCAACCACACGACGTCCACGTCCGAGACGAGGACGCGCAGCCCTCGTTTCAGTAACGTCAATAAGAACTGCGTTTTTAGGGCGCCTATCTGTTGAAACGCCGTCGCGTTGAGCGTTACCGACGCGTTCGCGTCGTGCAACGGCGACCCCCCAGTGGCGACGACGCCGTGCGTGTATCGCAGCGAACGATGCGAGTAACACGCGATCGCGTGCCGCGCGCACGTCGCGTACGTCGCCTCGTCTAACGCCGCGACGACGACGTTTCGTATCCCGAGGCGTTTCACGTGCGCGTGCCAGTTCAGCATGAACTCGTGGAATCCGTCGGACACGAACGTCGCGTGCACGAGCTCGCGCGGGTCGAGCGATTCGAACGGATCGACCGCTCGCGATGGCGCGTCTTCTTCCGACGCGCCCCCCCGGTCGTCCCCGTGCGCGTCGTCGGCGACGCCGTCGGTCTCCCCCTCCCCCCCATCCCCCTCCTCCTTCGCCGCGTCGCCCGAGCGCGTCCCCTCGTCGTCCGCGGCGGCGAGCGGGCCCGCGACCTCGCGGTACCACCCCGTCGGCGTCGTCGTCGTCGTCGTCGTCTCGGGCGGGCCCGAGTGCCACGACGCGTGCGACTCCGAGCCGTGCCACGCGCCGTCGTCGATCGCGCCGTCGTCGTCGTACGCCACGTACGAGCACCACGCGATCGACGCGAGGAGCAGCGCGAGGAGGGCGTTCGCCGACGCCGCGCGGAGACGGCGGCGAGGCGGCGGCTCGCGCATCTCGCGCGCGCGGCGCGACTGGCGCGGAGCGTCGATATCGTGTGATATCTTCTGTTCGTGTTCGGACACGACCCGATCCCGGTGCTCGCTCTCGCGGTCAATTCTCGCGTCATCGCCGGCGCGGCCGCGCACTCCTCCTCGGCGCGAGCCGGCACGTCCTCGCGCGGGTTCGACCGCTCGACGCCCGCGACCGTCGCTCGAGAGACTCCCGTCTCGCGGGATCCGCGTCCGCGCGTCGCGCGCGCGGGGCGAACACCCCGCGCGTCCGAACGAGGCGACCGCGCGGCCCGCGCGGGTGTTGGTTGGACCTTTCGCGCTCGCTTCATCCCGCGAAAAAAGAGCCCTCGCGCGTCCTCCCTCGAGTCGACGCCGGCGGCGCGACCCCCGCCGCGAGAAGAGCGCCATGGAGCGGCAGAGCTCGCTGAACGCGCACCTCCCGGGGGACCTCCCGGGAGACGACTTCGCCGGGCACGTCGCGTCGATCGTGCAGAGCCCGAGCAGGGAGCCCCTCCCGGGCCTCGACCCGGTGACCGGCCGACGAACCTCGGACGATAACATGAACACCGCGTTCGACGACCTGCTCGCGGGGATCCCCGAGGGCGGCGGCGGCGAAGGAGGAGGAGGAGGAGGAAGCGGCGGCGTGATGCGCGGGCAGAGCGCGCTGGACCGGATGCCGTCCATCCCCGCGGACGCGGGGCGGTTCTTCGACGAGAACGACCTCATGCAGCTCGACGGCATGCTCGATTTCGACGTGGACGCGGACGCTGCCGCTGGAGGGTTCTCGCACGGCGCCGGTGGAGGCAACGGCGGAACGAACGCGCCGTCGTATCACACCGGCGGCACGAGCGGCGGAAATGGCGGCGGGTACACCAGCGGCGCGACGAGCGAAGGATCGCCCTCGCACGGCGGCGGCGGGTCGAGCGGGGGCCACGGCGGGGGGCACGGCGGCGGGTCGGAGGACTACGGCGACCTCGCGCACGGGCTGGACCCGAAAGATCCCAAGTACAAGCGGCGGATACAAAATCGCCTCGCGAGCGCGCGGTTCCGCGCCAAGGCGAAAGAACGCCAGACGGAGCTGGACCGCCTGAAGCACCAGGTGACGCAGCTTCGAAGGGAAAAGTTTGACCTCGAGTCGCAGTGCGCGCGCATGAACATCGCGATTCAGCGCGAGGGGGAGCGGCAGAGGACGTCCACCATGGCGTGGATCGTGGACCACTTTTGGCTGAGACGGAAAGTGCACTTCAAGACGCTCGCGAACTCGGTGCGGTGGATGGTGAAAGGGAACTACAAGCCCGGGATGACGGAGACGGTGTTGCGGGCGAAGGAAGCCGCGGACGCGCGGAGGAGGGAGGCGGGGGAGAGCGGTCCGTGCGCGCCCGAGGACGCCGCGGACGCGTCCAACGCGCGACCGAGCTCGAGCCCGGCGGGAGGGTGGCGAGACGCCGCCGCCGCCGCGAGCGGCGACGGCGACGGCGACGGGATGGACGTCGGTCGCGAGGGCGAGCCGCCGGAGTCGCCGAGGAGTTATCTGGGCGGGGTGTTAGATAAGCTCGACTCGTTCGTCCGACCGTGGAGTCGGTGACGAGCGAGGACCGATGAACGAGAGCCGAGGGTATCAACATCTCGTTTTCGTTTTAAGTGGACTATTTTCAAGACCCGCTCGCTCGGGTTCTCTTCTAGTAGCTCGGGCCCGCCCGCCTTCGCGCTCGCTCACGCGCTCACTTGCGAGATCGCGTGCGCGAGTACGGGCATCACGACGTCTAAATCGTCCCTCGCCGCGTGCGGCCGCCCCGGAAGATTAATCACCAAACACCGGTCGCGAACGCCCGCCGCGGACCGCGACAGCATCGCGTGCGGCACGCCTCTGTCCACCGCCGCGCGGTGCATCGCCTCGGGAATGCCGGGCGCCAGCTTGTGCAGCACGCTCGTCGTCGCCTCGGGCGTCACGTCGCGCGAAGACAACCCGGTCCCGCCCGTCGTCAGCACCAGGTTGCATCCGCTCGCGGCGAGAGTTTTGATAGCCGCCGCGATTTTCCTCGCGTCGTCGGGGACGACGACGCGCTGGTGCGAGAACAACGTGAACCCGTGCCCTCCCGGGTCTTTTGGCTCCGCGGCGGCGGCGGTCATCTGACACACGAGCGCGGGGCCCGTCACGTCCTCGTACTCGCCGTCGAACGCGCGGTCGCTGACGGTGACGACGCCTAATCGAACGGACGTCGGGACGCCCCCCGTCGCCGTCGACGTCGACGCGGTCGCAGCCGCCGCCGCCGCGAGCGCGTCCGCGGGTTCGCAGCACACGCTCGACGCGCCGCCTCTCGCCGCGAGAGGAGGAGGAGGAGGAGGACTCGCCGTCGGCGCGTTCGAGGTCGACGGCGTCGTCGTCGTCGTCGTCGTCGGAATCTTCTCGGACGGCGCGGCGGCGGCGGCGGCGGCGGGCGGAGGAGGATCCCTCAGCGCCGCCTCGTCGTGTTTCGCGTGCAGATGCTTGTTCTTCTCGAACGACTCCATCTGCGCGTCCGTCGCTTTCGTCTGATGCTTCTTCTTCCAGTCGCCGTACGGCTCGCCGTAGACGCGCTCGAGCGCGTCGTCGTATCGCATCGCGGCGTCGCCGTTCTTCCTCGCGCCGACGAGGTACCACTTCGCGAGGCAGTTCCTGCAGAACCCGGCGAGATTCATCTGGTCGATGTTGCTCACGTCCGCGCGCTCGCGCATGTGCGCGACGAGCGCGCGGAACGCGTACGCCTCGATCTTCTCCGTCGTTTGCGCGTCGACCATGGGTACGGTTGGCGGCGCGCGATGCGCGGCGTGCGTGGGTGGTGGAGGGCGCGCGGGCGCGAGAATGCGCCGCGAGGAAAACTTCCTCCGTTGGAACTTTTGCTGATGAGCGCGCAGCGAGAGCTGACTTGCGCTTGCCAGCTGTACACACTGAGTGCACTGCGCGACGCGCGAGAGCCCGCGCGCGTCATGGCGCGCGCGAAACGCCGACGCGACGCGGACGCGCCGGACGCGCCGAGCGGGCGAACGCCGCGCGGGCAGGTCGTCGTCGTCGGCGCGCGCGGGGCCGGGAAGACCACGCTCGTGAACGCGCTCGTCGCGTCGCTCCTCGAGCTTCCTGCCCCGTCTTCTTCGAACGCGGCGCGCGCGGCGCCCCCTCCGCGGCTTCGCGCGGAGGAGACCTTGCGCGGGCGCGAGGACCGCGCGACGTTCCTCACCGCGACCGCGCGCGCCGCGCAGGAGGGCGGCGACGTCTACGTCCACCCGGACGGCCCGCGCGCGCAGGCGAACGTCCTCGCGCAGCCCTCGGGGGAGCTCCTGCCCGTCGCGAAGACGGTCGCGTCCGTCGTCGTGAAGCCCGCGCCGCGCGACGCCGCCTTCCTCGCGCGCGTGACGATCGCGTATCGCGAAGAGCAAGACATCGCTCGCGTCGTCACGCGCGGCCGGGAGGCGATGCGCATCGCGCGTATCCCGGACGTGGACGTGGACGTCGGGGCGGGGGGTCCGGACGACGGCGACGGCGAGTGTTCGAGCTCCGCGTCGCCCCGTCCGGCCGCCGCAGCGGGTCTCCGCGCGAGGGACGCCGCCGAGCTCGCGGCGATCCTCGGCTGCGACGACGCGAACGTCGCGGCGGCGTTAAAAGACAGGAGCAAGGCGTACCTTCCGTCGCGGTTCCGCGACCTCCTCGGCGCCACGAGGACGTGGACCGTGCGCGCCTACGACGGCGCCGCCGCCGCCGCCGCGGTAAAAGAAGAAAAAGCGTCCGCCGCCGGGCCCGAGCTCGCGCTCGCCGCCGCGTGCGACGCGACGCGCGCGTACCTCCATCGCGTCGCGCACGGGCCTTGGAGCCACTGGGGGTGCATCCAAGGCGACGTGATCGTCGAGCTGCCGCTGCCGGACGACTTCGAGATCGTAGACACGCCCGGCCTACCCCGCGGCGGCGGCGGCGGCGGCGGCGGGTGGGCGCCGGGGGCGCACGCGCGAACGAGCGTCGCGCGAAGCCTTCGCTCGAACGTCATCGACTGCCTTCTGTGCGTCATGGACGGCGCCGCGGGACCTTCTCGCGACGCCGCGGCCGTGTTTGAGGACAGCAGGGTGTTCGACGCGATGGTGCGACGCGCGGACGGCGGCGCGCTCGCGCTCGCGTGGCCGTTGGATAATCCGTCGCTCGAGAAAGCCGCGAAAGCGCGCGGCGTCGAGAGGGACGCCTACGTCGCGACGCAGAGCGCGCTGGTCGCGTCCGCGTGCGTCGAAGAACGACCGACGACGACGGCGGCGGCGGCGGCGGCGCGCGGCGGCGACGACGAAGGAGGGACGTTCGTCGCGACCGAGGAAGACGGCGGCGACAGCTGGATCGGGCTCGTCGAGAGCGCCGCGCGAAGAAACGGCGGCGTAGTCAACGGCGCGATGGCCGCCCCCGGGGCGAGCGTGCGGACCTACTTCGGTCGCGTTCGCCGAGGGGCTGGCGGCGAGAAGAACGCTCTCGCCGCGAGCGTTTTACCGCCGCCGCGGGACACGTTCGAGAGCCTCGTCGCGCACTTTCGCGGCGTCTGCGCGGCGGCGAGGACGCGACGGAAGGAGATTGAACGCGTGTCGCAGCCGCCGCGACGCGACGGCGACGACGTCGGCGGCGCGGCGCGGCAACGTTTGCTCGAGACAGACGACGACAACGCCGTGGAGACGAAGAAGAAGAAGGACGCGTCCTCCTCTCCCGACGTCATCGTGCTCGACGATACCGAGTCGGAGGAAGCGGCGGCGGCGGAGGCTTCGCCGTCGTCGTCGCCGTCGTCGCCGCCGCGGGCGCGTTACGCGACGCCGCCGTCCCCTCCTCCGCCGCCGCCGAACACGGAAGCGACGCCGGACGATCTGTCGTCGCCCATCGAGCGCACGCCGCCGTCCGTGAAAGCGCCGAATCGCGCGATGAAACGCTCGCTCGCAGTCGCGGTCTCCCCGCCCGCCGCGGCGAAGGTGGTCGACCCGCGGGGGTCCTCGTTTCCGTCCGAGTACGAGTTCAAGTCCCCGGAGCAGGAGGTCGCCGCCGCGTTAGTAGGAGGCTTCACGAAAGAGAACAACACAGCAGTCACGGACGAAGACGCGGAGGAGGAGGAGACGCAGGAGGAACGACGCGTCGAGGTGCACCCCTCTTCTTCTCGCGGCGGCGCGCCGCCGCGAAAGCCGCTTCTGGACATCTCTCAGGCGCGTTCTATACACTGGTCCCCATACGACCCCGTCCGCGTGGTGAACGCCGATCCTTAAGGACTTTTGCCGTCGTCTCTCTCCGCCCACGCCACGCTTTCAATCCCCGCCCTCGACGCCTTTCAACGCCAACTGACGCCTTTCAACTCCACCCCGACGTTCGCTCGTATAGAACGGCCCTCGCTCGCGGGCCAACCAGCCCCGGTCGCCGGAGCGGCGCTCGAAGTGGTTCGCCGCCGCGGAGGCGACGACGTGGCGCACGTCGTTCAAGAAACCGCCGCTGCAGCTCGTGCGCTCGGACAACGACTCCGACGCAGACGCGGAAGAACCCTCCTCCCCTCCGCGCGTCGACGACGAGGAGGAGGTGAAACCGACGCGGACGAAGCTCGGCCGTCGGGTCGCGCGCGCGGCGGCGGCGGCGGCAGCGGCGGAGCTCGAGACGCTCGCCGCCGAGGCGGATCTCGATCGGTCGGGCGCTGCGCCCCGCGAGTGCGCGCTCACGCGCGCGTGCGACGACGCCGCGCGCGCGAGCACGACGGCGATCACCGGGAAGGTGCGGCGATCGGCGCCGGAGCCGCCGTCGCCGATCGCCGCGGCGAAGCCGAAGCGCGAGCCCGGGGCGAAGAAGCCCGGGCCAAAGCCTAAGTGCGCGGCCGAGCCTAAGACTGCGCCGAAACCGACGGCGAAACCAAAGAAGGCGAACCCGCGACCGAAACCGAAACCGAAACCGAAACCGAAACCGAAGAAGGCGAAGCCGAAGCCGAGTGCGGCGGCGGAGAAGGCTGGCGCCGGCGCCGCCGCCGCCGCGGAACCGGCGCCGGCGCCGGCGCCGCCGCCGCCGCCGCTGAGAACGGGTCGGACGCCCGGGAAGGCGAAGCCGTGGTGGGTCGTGTGACGCCCTGTCGCGTCATGTGCACATTCCTCACGCATATTTAGCTCGAACGACGCGCGCGGGACGCTCGATGCACGCGCATCGAGCCTCCGTATTCACAAGGTGTACGAACAGCGTTATGATATCTGCGACAAAATACTGTAATCTCTCTCTTTCTTTTCGCGCGAGTCGTCCACCTGACGACGTTTCCTTCGACGCTCGCCGCCGCTCGTCTCCGCACATCCATCGCGCGCGACCGCACGGACGCGACGCCGCGAACGTCTCCTTTGACACTCGCGCGTTTTGCACTCGCGCGATGCGCGTCTCGTAGACGCCGTACTGTAGCAGACTGGTCGTCAAGCGGAGCGGTGAAGCGCGGACGCTGACGCGGAAGACGTCCGTCGTCCTCCCCCGCCCACCGCGCGTCGTTGTTACGAGAAAGAAGTTCTTAGTCTCCGCGCCGCGACGAGGATGAGCCCGTCGGACCCCCCGCGCCCGCGCCTGAGCGTCTCCATGATGGATCTCCGCGCCCGCGCGAAGGAGAGCTCGTACGCCGCCGCGGCGAGGAAGCTCCTCGCGAGCGACGACGCGACGAAACCCGCGGCGACGCGCGCGATCGCGGAGGACGGCGCGACGGGCGCGATCTCGTCGGCGAACGCCGCGTCCGCTTCTTCGCCCGCGTCGCGATCGCGCGCGGGCGGGCCCGCTGACGGCGGCGGTGGCGGCGGCGGCGGCGGCGGCGGCGGCGAGCATCTCAGGCGGACGGCGTCCGCCGCCGTGGACGCGCCGCCGAATGCGGCGTCCGCGTCCGCGTCCGCGCGCGCGAGGCTGGACACGACGGGCGTGCACCTGCGCCTCGCGCTGCCGCACGTCCGCGCGGCGCTTCGGCAGCTCCGCGATTCGTGCCGCGGCGCCGGCGGCGAAGCCGCCGGATCCCCCTGCCCGTCCTCCTCCGCGGTCGCGTCCGAACTCGCCGCGCTCGCGCAGACGCTCATGGAGATGGACGCGGAGGCGCTCCGAGCGTCGTGCGAGTGCGTCGTGTTGCACGTGCGGACCCTCCTCGGCGTCGCCGCGCGTCGAAGCGTCGAGCGGACGCAACTCGCGACGCTCCTGTTTTCGCTGTCGCGGTTCATGCCGCTCGTGGTGACCTTGGACGAGGGCGCGAAGTCCACGACGACGACGACGACGACGTCCACGTCCCCGCCGGCGGCTTCGGCTTCGGCTTCGGCTTCGGCTTCGGCTTCGGCTTCTCAGGGCGGCGGCGCGTTCTCGGAAGCGGCGGCGGCGGCGGCGGCGCGCGAGCGAGGCCGCGTGTCGCTCCTCGCCGCCGACGCGGTGAAAGCCGCGGAGACGGAGGACGCGATGGCGTCCGCGACGGTGCCGCAGCAGACCGCGAGCGCGATAAACCGCGTCGTCGCGGGGCTGCGGACGTACGCCGCCGCGGTGAGCGCGTGGCAGTCGGCGCTCGCGGATGAGGAAATAAAACGCGGGATCGCCGACGCCGACGCCGTCGTCGTCGCGCCGCCGCACGTTGGCCCGCCCGTCGCGCCGCCCGCGCCGCCGCCGTCCGTGCCGCGGCCGCGGAGCCTGAGCGCGGAGAGGGGCGCCGGGTCGCCGTTGAGCGGCTCTCCGCCGCGGTTGTCGTCGAGGCTGTCCGAAGAGAGCGGCCGCGCCCGCGGCGGCGTTTCCGGCGGCGGGATGTCCAGAGTCGCGAGCGGCAGCTCCCTCGGCGTGGACTGGGCGGACGAGACCGAGGACCACCCGCGGAGTCGCGCCCCGGCGTCGCTCGCGCACGGCGGGAGTTCGTTCTCCACCGCGAAAGGCGACGACAGCGACGGACGAGAGGACGAAGACGTGTTCGAAGTTGACGTCGGCGGCGGCGGCGCGCCGTCCGGCGAGCGGCTCATCCTTCGCAAGAACACGTCCCCGGCGGGGCACGCGGCTTCACACGCGGCTTCACACGGGGTCACACAGAAGACGCTGCGAAGGTCCGCGTCCGAGGCGAGCGCGTCGCTGATGGCGACCGCGGCGGCGGCGGCGATCCAGGAGGAGATGCACAAAGGGCAGCACCCCGGCGGCGCTTCGGGGGCGCGACGGCCGATGAGTTACGCGCACGCGCTCGTCGTGCAAGCGCCGCGGCCTCCAGCTCTAGCGCAAACGCAAACAGGTGGTGCGTTACTTTCAACGCCCACGAAAGTGATCCCCGCGCCGTTGGCGAAGCCGTCGCCGCCGCCCGCGGGGACGACGGCGGGCGGCCGCCCGCCGACGCCCCCGAAGCACCGCCGCCGGCTCTCGCGCGAGGCGATGGACTTCGACGCGCCGGGCGCCAGCGACGGCGGCCCCGGCGGCGCCGGCGGCGGCCCAGGCGCCGGCGGCGTAAGCGGCGGGCCCGGAGGCCTGAGCCTGAGCCTCTCGCGGCCGTACAGGGACGTCCTCGCCGGCGCCGGCGCCGGCGCCGGCGGCGGCGGCGGAAGCATGCTCGCGCACACGTTGACGAAAAATGCGATGGCGGCGGCGAGCGCGGACTCCCCCGGGACGTCCCCGCCGATGTCGCTGTCGCTGTCCGCCGCGCGCGCGGCGAACGCCGAACGCGGTTTTTCGATCGCCGCGGCGTCGTCGCAGGCGAGGGCGGCGGCAGCGGCCGCCGCGGCGGCTGCGTTCACGACCCCGCACGCGCCGCATCATCCGCAAAAGCATCATCATAATCATCATCATCACCATCATCACCGGTACCTCCCGGGGTCGTCGCGAGCGTCCGAGACCGCGCTGTCGCTGCCCGCGTCGTCGCTCGGGTCGTCCCCGCGCGTGTCCCCGCGCACGTCCATCGCGTCTCTGATGAGTCATCACGCGACCACGACGCCCGGGTACATCCTGTGTCGGATATGCGAAAAGCCCGTCGCGGAGGAGGGCTTGCGCGTGCACTCGTCGTGTTGCAAATCGCTCCAAGACGCGGACATGGCGCTCATTCGCGGGTACGGCGGATACGCGACGATCAGCGAGCGGTTCCAAGCCGCGCTGCCGGTCGTCGCGGATCTCATCGAGAGCGCGGGGAGGTGCCTGCTCCCGAACGGCGGCGCGGTGGGGGTGGGCGAGCGAGCGGCGGAGAAGGCGACGCCCGGGGTGGAGCCGCCGGAGACGAATTCGGATTCAGCGGTAATGACCGCGGAGGAGATCGCCGTCTTCGCCGGGCTGCACCGACTCGCGATCAACGTCGCGCGCGAGCTCGCGGCGGCCGCGGCGAAGTCTCCCAAGGAGAAGGACACGTTCGCGAGGCTGCAGCGCGAGCTTCAGGACGTCGTCACCGCGGCGTGGGCGAAGGGGCATCACGTCACGGAGACGGTTGCGAAGCACCTCGGCGGAATGCTCGCGGAGTACCTCGCCGCCGCCGGGGAAGCGGAGACGTGCGCGCACGGGGGAGGCGACGGGTCGAGCGCGAGCCACGCGATGGTTTCTTCTTCTCCGCGTGGCGGCGATTGGTCGACGGACGTCGTCGCGAACGATTCGCCGCTCGCGGTGAGCCCGCCGAACCGCGCGGGTGTCGGCGTCCGACATGGCGCGTTCACGTCCGCGCCCGGGTCGCCTCTCTACGCGCGCGAGAAGCGGCACTCGTCGCACGTCCCCGGGGAGCGCCCGCACGGCGTCGTCGGGATCGAAGACTTCGACGTCTTGAAGCTCATATCCTCCGGCGCGTACGGCAAGGTGTTCCTGTGCCGGAAGCACACGACGCAAGACGTGTACGCCATCAAGGTGATTCGCAAAAAAGATTTGATTTACAAAAACATGACGCAGCAGGCGATGGCGGAGCGAGACGCGCTGATTCACACGGACAACCCGTTCATCGTGAAGCTCTTCTACTCGTTCGCGTCCACGCGGCATCTGTACATCGTCACCGAGTACGCCATCGGAGGCGATCTGTACTCGTTGCTGAGGCAGTTGGGACGGCTCGGGGAGACGCACGCGAGACAGTACGCCGCGGAGGTTGCGTTGGCGTTGGAATACTGCCACGCGCGGGGGATCATCCATCGCGACGTGAAGCCGGATAACTTGCTAATCGCGGCGAACGGGCACATAAAACTCACGGACTTTGGGCTGAGTAACATCGGGATCGCGCGCGACGCCAAGGCGGGCGCGGGGGGGACTGCGCCCGCGCCGTCGCGCGGGTCGCCCGGCGACGGCGACGGTGGCGGCGGCGGCGGCGGCGGCGGCGCGACGACGAG
>Ga0181554_1003836_pt1 | contig 12525 bp, 9 predicted proteins | sample 011ome_16_FD_145602 | JGI IMG/M metagenome (GOLD analysis project Ga0181554, IMG submission 145602) | Coastal salt marsh microbial communities from the Groves Creek Marsh, Skidaway Island, Georgia - 011503CT metaG (spades assembly) | ecosystem: Environmental > Aquatic > Marine > Intertidal zone >... | reverse complement strand
GGATGCTGTGAGAGCCGCCTTCGATGACGTGATTAAAGCCCGTGAGGATGAAGTTCGAGTGCGGAATGAAGCCAATAGTTCCTCGATATTGCGCTGAAATTTACTGGAATAGAACGATGAGACCACGTTGCTGTAGGCATTGGTAATCACCGACATCAAGGCGACTCCCGGTACGATATAGTCCCTGTAGGTCATGCCATCCATCGGACCGATTCGATTGCCGATAAGCGTTCCGAAAATGAGAAAGTACAGCGAAGTTGTCACCGCTGCCGGCAGTACGGTCTGGGGCCAAATCCGCATGAAACGATAAACCTCCCGGGTCAGGATGGTTTTCAAGGCAACAAGGTGTGTAGGCTTGATAATCCGGTACATGGGTTATTCAATCGATGAAAATCTTCACGGACGGCAAAGCGATTCACAGGGAACCCCATCCCCGTTACCATCCAGACCAGTCTCGCCACAACGGCGCAAATAGTAAATTGCCTCTCCGCATGTCTCCATCTGGCCGCAGTAGCGCTTGGCACCGCATCTGCGTGAGGCCGGGAGGCGCCGGGACAACTCAGGGCTTTGGGTCTTGTTGTCGCCTTTGTGCCTGTAATCCCAGGGGGCTTCTGGCTTGCGGGAAGACCATAACCCGCGGCGGCGTTCTCGCGCCTCGTTTTCAAGGCCCTGCAGTTCGGCGCTGTCACTGTATTTGAGGTAATGCCAAGCCATTCCGCGCCGAATCTGTTCGGCATTGACATTCAAGCCGCTGCAACTGATCTGCGCGACCACTCGATCATACTTATCGTGTGCTTCTGTCTCGATACTGGCAAATTTTCCGTAACACAAACTTGAAAGTGATTTTCGCGATTGCTGCCCGAAAGGTTGATGTAATTCCGGGGCATCGATCGCGTTGAGTCGCAGCTTGATGGCGCGTCCTCGCTGCAGCACCGATAGCGTATCGCCATCATGAATGGCCACCACCTTTCCGGTCCACGCAAACAACTGGCCGGACCAGGTCAACAGGTAAATTGAAATGAGGACCAGACGCACGGGGAATAGCGCTTCTTCAGTAACGCGGAATCATGAATTTTTGCCCATCCAGTTCCAAAACAAGATTCTCCGACTGGATTTCCAGCAACAGAATCCCGCCGGGCAATCGGTCACCCACCCGACTCTTTTTCATATCGATAATGACGAAACGCTCGGCCGGATTTTTTGAATACGCGAACATGGTGATTTTGAAGGGAGGTACCTTCTCCTGGAACTCAACCGGAAGATCCCGCAATTGCGGGGTCCCGGAACGGATGCCGTGGCGGACGGAAGACTGCTGCGACGGATGATCATAGGATCGGGCATCCGCCAGTCGCTCACCTTCGGCTTCCATCTCTGCATCCACCTCATCAAAGTCCTCCTCTTGGGGCCTCGAGACCCTCGCCGGTGTCTGCCGGGGATTCAGCGAATTCTCAGGAGGAAAATAAGGTAGCTCTCTGGATGTCGCCGATGGTGCCGGGACAATGGCAGTGCGAGGGGCGGGTTCAACCATCGCCCTCTGAACAGGGGGAGCCTTGTTTGGCTGGGGCATGGCTGCGGGGGTTTGGACGCTGGCTGGTGGTTCAGGCATGGCCGCAGCCGGCATTTGAGGCTGGGGCTGAGTTTGTCCCTGGACTGGCACAGGGGCCGGCACGGCTGGAGGTAAATTCATGGGTTCGGGCAACCTGGGCGCAGGGGCATTAGCCACCACAGACGAGGCGGCATGCGAGGCAAGCGGCGCTGCGGGCATGACAGGGGTAACTGGGCCGGCCGGCTGAATCGAGGGAGTTGGCGGGGGCACTGGGCTTACCGGCGAGGGAACAGCAATCGGTGCAGTCGCTTGCCCTTGGGGCACCAACCCTGCGTTGGCCAAAGAGGCCGGTAGGGCTTGGTCTGCTCTCGCTGCTGGCGAGATCATTGCCGGGCTGGCAGGAACCGCGGCCACTTGGGGTTGCTCCTGGCCAGGTCTAAGAAACAACCAATAAGTCAAACCACCAAAATTGATCAGTAACAGGACTGCCACTAGCCAGAAAAGCCAGTGTGCTGATTTCTTGTCGCCGTCAGAAACCAGGTTGGGCAGCCCAGGCACCTGCCCCGCCTGACGTTCCCGTTCGGATTTACGCAATGCATCGAGGATATAGGACATCTGCTGATCCTTATATTTACGGTGCCGCCGGGGTCAATCGAGGAATCCCGGCAGCTTGGCCGGCGGTTTGAAGGCTCAGCAGAGTAAGAGTTCCGATAATGCCATCAGCCTTCAGCCCGCGAGACTTCTGAAATTCGGTGACTTTCCCCTTGAGTGGCTCATCATAGTAGGTGTCGCCCTCGCCCATTCCCGGCATACCCAACTGCTGACGAACCCAAGCCACCAGAGAAGAGCGTTCCCCGGGCATGAGATTTTTGGGTTCCGCCTTCCCAGGTTTCCAGGCCAGTATCGCGTTACCCGTCCAAAGCGGCAGCATTGCGTTCGCGGGAAATTTCTCGGATCGATCGGTGAAAGCCACTTCAACCTGGTCACCCTCAACCTTCCTTACCAGTGCAAACCGTTTCTCACCGCTGGGTAGGACAAACTCCAGCACGGCCGGCAGATTCAGATTTTTGATCTGTACCCAAGAGCTCTGCATCGACTGACAACGAACTCCGCTCTCAGCGACTTGAGCACAAGGCTCGACAGCGTCGTTGCCGATTGTTGTAACCGACCATTCCGCCAGCAGCTTCCTGATGGCAATTGCCTTCTGATTTTTCGCATCCGAAATCCATTCGGAGAATTCAGGCGCCGGGCTGGGCGGTTTAGCCTTGTCAGCCAACTCGATAAGTGTTGGCTTTGGCTGCTCAGGCGTGCTCGGGGGCAAGGTCACGGCATGCTCAACGGGTTTGTTTTCTGCCGAGTGGCGTTCCGTTGGATTCTTATTTGCGCCCATATCCAGCGGATTCATGAGCCAGCCCCTGAGGTCGGGAAAGGCATCCAGATAGAAAGCTAATGCGATGGAAGCTAACAACAAGCTTAGCAGCCCCGCCAGTCGACTCTGCTTATCCTTGCCTATAGGTGACACGAGTTCACCCGCTGCCCGCCAGGCCACACGGCCACTGACACGTCGCTTGCCGAGTGTATAGGCCCCCAACAGGGCGCGATCGGCAATCAGGTTGATCAGTCGCGGAATTCCCCGGGCCTTGTGGTGAATGGCACGAATGGCAGTTCGGGTGAACACCTCTTCCGAACCACTGGCCACTGTCATACGGTGGCGAATGTAATCTCGCGTTTCCGTTAGCGACAGCGGATTAAGGTGGTATCGGGCGGTAATTCGCTGCGATAACTGACGAAGGTTGGGACGGTCGAGAATCTGATTCAGTTCGGGCTGCCCTACCAGAATGATCTGCAATAGCTTGGTCTGATTGGTTTCCAGGTTGGTTAGCAAGCGCACCTGCTCCAGCACGTCGAAACGCAGGTTTTGGGCTTCATCGATCAGTACAATGACCCGCCGGCCTCGCGCATGAGAAGCCAGCAAATACTGATTTAGGGCATCGATAAGCTGTTTTAGGCTCGCCTTGGGGCCGACGTAAGGTATGTGCAACTCGTCGCAAATACCGGCCAGCAACTCACGCGAGTTCAAGCGCGGATTAAAAATAAGAGCAATATCAACGTCTTCCGGCAACTGATCCAGCAAGGCTCGGCAGAGCGTGGTCTTGCCGGTACCCACCTCACCTGTCAGAACGACAAAGCCGCCGCCCACGCCAATGCCATACAACAGATGCGCCAAAGCCTCCCGATGTTGGGGACTCAGGTAGAGATAACGCGGATTAGGCGCTATCGAGAAGGGCTGCTCGGTGAGACGAAAATGCTGGGTGTACATGCTCCTATTCTTAAAGTTCGGCTAAACCGATACGGTTATTCTATCGGGACAGAAACACACCATGTATTGAAGACCAACCCATTAGCGGAGGCAAAGCGCGGAACGCTTTGCCTCCGGTGATATCAGGCTTCGGCAGTCGCAGAGGAACGGCTGGCTTTTTTCCGTTCATGCTCCAGAAGCAGCTTCTTGCGGATGCGGATGGATTTTGGCGTTACCTCGACCAGTTCATCATCATCGATAAACTCCAGCGCCTGCTCCAGACTGAAACGGATCGGCGGGGTTAGCAGAATATTCTCATCGGTCCCTGCCGCGCGGATATTGGTTAACTGCTTGGCCTTGGTGGGATTAACTACCAGATCGTTATCGCGCGAATGGATGCCGATAATCATGCCTTCATAGACCTCCGTGCCGTGATCGATGAACAGGCGGCCGCGATCCTGCAGGTTGAACAATGCGTAGCCCAACGCCTTGCCGGCGACCATCGAGATCATGACGCCGTTGATGCGCTGACCAATGTCGCCCTTCTTGACCGGACCATAATGATCGAACACGTGATAGAGCAAACCCGTGCCGGAAGTTGCTGTCATGAATTCGGTCTGGAAGCCGATCAGCCCGCGTGATGGCATCATGTATTCCAGTCGAACCCGGCCCAGGCCGTCCGGCACCATATTCAGCAGGTCGCCCTTGCGTTCGCCCAGTTTCTCCATCACAGAACCCTGATTGGTTTCCTCCACCTCGATGGTGACAAACTCGTAGGGCTCGCAAGGTTCGCCATCGATTTCCTTGATGATGACTTCCGGGCGTGAGACACCCAGCTCATAACCTTCCCGCCGCATGTTCTCGATGAGGATCGAAAGATGCAATTCGCCGCGTCCGGAGACACGGAACTTGTCCGGGTCCGGGGTATCCTCGACGCGCAGCGCGACGTTATGCAGCAATTCGCGCTGAAGGCGCTCGCGAATTTGACGAGAAGTGACAAACTTGCCTTCCTTGCCGGCGAACGGCGAGTTATTGACCTGGAAGGTCATGGTTACGGTAGGCTCATCGACAGTCAGCGGCGGCAATGCCTCGATGGCATCCGGCGAACAGATCGTGTCTGAGATTTCCAGCGCATCGATACCGGTGAACGCGATGATGTCACCGGCATTGGCCTGGGGCACCTCGACCCGGTCCAGCCCCTTGAAGCCAAACACCTGCAGCAAGCGGGCGTTACGCTGAGAACCATCACGATTGACAACGACCACTGGCGAGTTGGTCTTGATGCTGCCGCGTTGAATGCGGCCGATGCCGATCACGCCCACGTAGGAATTGTAATCAAGCTGGCTAATTTGCATCTGGAAACCGCCATCGCGGTCCACCACCGGGGGATGGACTTTATCCACGATGGTCTGGAACAGGTAGTCCATATTCCCTTCGCGAACATCGGGATTATCCCCGGCGTAGCCATTGAGCGCCGAGGCGTACACCACCGGAAAATCCAGCTGCTCTTCTGTGGCGCCCAGTTTGTCAAACAAGTCGAAAGTCTGATCCAGCACCCAATGGGCTCGGGCACCCGGCCGGTCGATCTTGTTGATGACTACGATGGGATGCAGACCCATAGCAAAGGCTTTCTGGGTCACGAAACGGGTTTGCGGCATGGGGCCGTCGACCGCATCGACCAGCAGAAGTACCGAATCCACCATCGACAGCACTCGTTCCACTTCGCCGCCAAAGTCGGCATGGCCCGGGGTGTCAACGATGTTGATGTGGTAATCGTTCCAGTCGATAGCCGTATTCTTGGCCAGAATCGTGATGCCGCGCTCCTTCTCCAGAGCATTGGAGTCCATGACCCGCTCCTCGACTTTCTCATGGGCGGCAAAGGTGCCGGATTGCTGCAGCAGCTTGTCCACCAGGGTGGTCTTGCCGTGGTCGACGTGGGCGATAATGGCGATATTGCGTAATTTCTCGATCATGAGGGAGCGGGCCTGCGGGGGTAATGGCAAACCGAACATTATACGGCCCAAAGGTGACGAGACCTAATCTGACTCGGAGATCAGCATATCCCCTCCAGCGCTTCAATGATCCAAAACCAGTAACTGAATGACCGCCCGTCAATAAGCTTTGAACTCGAAGATAGATTAGCTAAGATAATTTTTGCCATCGGGAGCCCCAGGCTATCCCGACAACTTCAATCACCACATGACTTGGGAGTCAGACCAGAATGAGAGCATTACTCAGCCAAGCACTTCTTGTTGCCCTGTGCCTTGTCTTCAGCGGTTGCAATACTTGGAGCGGATTCGGCAAGGACATGCAGAAAGTCGGTCAAAAGGTCGAACAGCAGGGGGACAAGGTAAATCGATAACCTTCCGGGGTTCAGAATCTGCATTTAATTAACGACCCGGGCCGCACCCGGGTCGTTAATTTCCATCTATGGGGGCCAACATGCCATGTGGGGGGAGCATTTCAGGGCGCCAATTTTTCACTCCGCACTTTCGTCTTCAACCATGTTGGTGGCCAAGAGTCCGGCGAATGCGCAAAGAAAACCGTTGACTACCAACCAAAAAGGCAGCGTGGCTAATCCTGCGAATTTTGCTCCGGTGAAAATCGACCATAGCATGGCCATCAACGCAGTAAGGATGGTCCCAACAAATCCCACAATGCCACCATGCACGAAGCCATGATGATCGGCCTTTTTTGCGGCAACAAAACCTGACACCAAACAAGTCGCCAACCCGAGCCCCTGATTGATAGCGTATAACAGCCCCTGATTTTCACTCTCGGCGGCCTCTTTTCCGACCAGAGTCGGTAACAGGGCGATATGCACTACATAAATAGTCATAAAAATTCCTATACCCCAAAGAAGTGCTTTTCCATTGATCTCCATGGTTCTCTCTCTGCTGAATTTGCATAAATCCACCGCGTCCACGCAGGTGAAGGCCACGCGTTTAGACGCAAGCCGAAAAAAAAATTCCGGATCATTGGTGTTTTCCCGATCAGCTGGGATGGCAATTAACCACAGCTTGTCGGATGACCCCCATCGACCCAAATCTGAGGCTCACGGAAAAGACCTCATTTAGATGACAATATTTATCGTCACTGACTTGAATAAACCCTTGGGTTATTTCGTTTCAGTTCCCTACAAGAAGCTCACAAAATCCCAATCATGAAGCAACTGGTAATCCGGATGGCTCGGGCAAGCGCGCAGCATCCTTGGTTCGTTCTGAGCTTTACTCTGGTCGTCTCGGTCCTCGCACTGCTGGCCGCCTCGCATTTGCCGGTTTATACATCGAGACAAGCCCTGCTTCCGCAAAACACGGAAGTGGCATGGCGCCTTAATCGTTTTCTGGAGAAATTTGGCGCAGCGTCAGATCTGGTCGTCGCGCTGGAGAATGCACCTCGCGCCGACATGGAATCTTATGCCACCGAGTTGGCGAAGCGGCTTAAAGCCGAACCGGAGATCGATCAGGCCACCGAGCGCCTCGATTCTCGCTTTTTCATAGAGCATGCTTACTTGCTGATACCGCCAGCCCAACTTGCGGGTCTGGACGGCATGTTGACTCGGGCCGCCAGTGCAGAGCCTGCCACACTGGAATCGCTCTTCGACAATGCTCAGAGAATGTTGAGCCTGCCGGCAACTATGACCGATGTGGATTTGAATCAGGCCAATATCGGCCTTAAGGCCGCAGCAGCACTACTGGATGAATGGCAGCGCTGGGTCAACACGCAGCCGGCTACTGAAATCGATTGGAGCGGTCTGTTGAACAGCGTTGGCGCCGGGGCGCTCGGGGACGGCTATTTTGCTTCACACGATGGAAAGATGCTTTTCCTGTTTGTTCATGCGAGCAACCACTCGGAGGATTTTGAAGTTCTTCAGCCCTTCAACGAACGAGTCAAAACGGTAGCGGCAACCCTCGCCGATGAATACCGGGCAGCGGGACGAGTGGCACCCGGCGTGGTATTGACTGGGCTCCCAGCCATTGAATACGAGGAATACCTGGATATCGAGAAGGATATCAAGCTAGTGATCTGGACTGCGGCCGGACTAATCGCAGCACTCATTTTCCTGGTAGTTCGCAGCGTCCGGTGGGCTTTGGCGATTTTTATCCCCATGGGTCTGGGCGCCCTCTGGAGTTTGGCCCTCGCTCTTGGCACCGTAGGCCATTTGACGATTATTACCTCCAGTTTTCTGGCGATTTTGTTCGGCTTGGGTGCCGACTACGGAATCTTCACCACATCACAAATCGCCGAAGAGCGTCGCAAAGGCAAGCCGTTGATAGATGCCATTGCAGACGGGATGGGCGAATCTTTCCACGCAGTCATGACCGCAGGCGGCGCGTCCCTGCTGATCTTCGGCGCGCTGGCGACTGTTGATTTTCCAGGTTTCGCCGAGCTGGGTGTGGTCGCGGCCGGCGGTGTATTTCTGATCATGGCTAGTACCTGGGTTGTTCAACCAGCCATTTACCGGCTGCTGCCCCCAAACCTCAAGCTTCTCAAGGACTCTCCAAAACAAGCTTCCGGCATCAAGGGAGCGTTTCCGCGCTCACTGGCGGTGGTGCTGGTCCTGCTGGCACTGGTCACAGCCATCGCCGGCCTTCGCGCCGGCAACATGATTCCTTTTGACTATGACGTGTTGTCGCTTCTACCGGTTAATTCCCAGGCCGCCCAATACCAGCGGCGCATGGTCATGGAAACCGACTACCAGTCGGAAGTCGTCATTTTCACCGCCGATACTCTGGATGAAATTCGGAGAATCACGGATGAAGCCAGCCGCTTGAAATCGATCGCCAAGGTCCAGTCGATCACGAATTTGTTCCCGATCGACGCCGATACCCGACTCGATCAGGCACGGGAAATCGGGTTGCAGGCCAGCAAGCCGCAACTGAACAGGACTCTCGACAGCATGGGAGCAGCTGGACTAAGCCAAGTGGCCTATCAATCCCTGATCAAATTACTGGAACAAGCCGCGGAGCGCATCGATGAAGCCCAGGAACAAGCTTTTTCGGCTGGCCATAGTGACCTGGTCAAAGGTCTGGAGAAGATTCGTTCACAAATCGAGACGTTGCTGGAGGGCGCAAAAACCGATCCCGAGAAAACGCGCACTCGCACGGAAGCTTTCCTGCGCGCGCTCATCAGCGAGGCCCACCAGGGAATTGGATTAATGCAGGGCTGGCGAGATGCGAAACACCTCGCGCCCGTCGACTTGCCTGATACCCTGCGTGACCGCTTCGTGGCCCCGGACGGTACATTGGCTGCCTATGCCTTCCCTGCCAAGAGTGTTTATGACCCAGCCAATTTGGAACAACTGGTCACTGAGGTTTACAGTGTTTCCCCCGATGCCACGGGCTTCCCGACAACCCACTTGGCCTTTACCAAGGCCGTGGTCGACAGCTTTACCCGAGGCACGCTGCTGGCTGCCGCATTGTGCCTGCTCTGGCTGTTGCTTGTACTACGAAACCTGCGTGCCTTTATTCTCGCGTCACTGCCACTCCTTATCGGGGGCGGCTGGATGCTGGGTCTGATGGCAATCATTGGGCTTCGCTACAATTACGCCAACATCATTGCCCTACCCTTGGTGATCGCCTTGGCGGTGGATTATGGCGTTTGGTACAGTCATAGATGGAGCGCACTCAAGGGGCACAGCCCATTGGCGGTCACCTGGGATGCCGGCAAGGTGATTGCATTAGCAGCAGGAACAGAACTGGCCGGACTTGGAGCCATCACACTGGCCAGCTATCGGGGCGTGGCCGGGTTGGGAATGGACATTACCCTCGGCTTGGTATCTTGTTTGTTGGCAACCCTTCTGGTGGCGCCGGCCATCGGGCAACTCATCGACTCAAAGAGGAGATCGTGAAATTGAACCAGCTTCTGAAAGTTCGCCTTATCGGCAGTCTGCTCGCTCTGGCCATTTCAGTTCCGACTGTCGCGGCCCCGGCCCCGATAGTCGTTTGCTACCCCGGCGGCCCCGTCAGCGAATCCGAAGCAAACACCGCCATGGGCGCCATGCTGCGGGTGGTCGAGCGGGTGGGTGAATGGCCTGCCAACAGTTTCACCAGTTATTTCACCGCCAGTGTCGATGAGTGCCGAAACCTGCTGAGCAGCAAGAAGCCCGCGTTTGCGATTACCTCGCTGGGTCTTTTTCTTGAGCAGCGTGAAGCTCACCATCTGTTGCCTGTAGTTCAGCCACGGATGAAAGGAGCAGCTTCCGAGCGATATCGGGTAATGGTTCAGAAGGATAAATTTGCCAGCCTCGACAGCCTGCAGGGCAAATCCATGGGCGGAACGGTTTTTGAGGAACCTGATTTCATCAGGAAGATTGTATTTGGCGGTAAAGTGGATCCGGCGGTTGACTTTAAGGTTCAACCTTCACGTCAGGCTATCAGGGCATTACGATCGCTCGATAAGGGCGAGCTGGATGCAGTGCTGCTGAATGGTCAACAATACGCAGCGTTGGGTTCGCTCCCGCTCAAAACCCCCCTGGCCGCTGTCTTCACGTCCGAGGATATCCCGTTGATGGGCCTTGTAGCCAATAGCTTGACGAGCAAACCGGAGGAGCGCACGCGACTTGCCAAGGCACTCGAGGGCATGTGTAGCGATGCTGACGGCAAGAAGCTTTGCGATCTGTTTGGCATCGAGGCCTTTGTGCCCGCCAACCCTCCAACAATCGACCCCATGATCAAGCTCTGGCAGCAGGGAAAGTAAGGCCGTGAGACACTCAACTCTGGTACTGGTCCTCTTGGCCGGCTTTTTTTTCAATGGATGTACCAGCCTGACCGATAAGCCGGTCCAGTTTAATGGACTCTCTGATTGCGAACCCGCCAAAGTCATCCTGGCTCAGCCCAAACAGCTGGGGCCGAAGAGTTCAACTCACACTCTGCAATGCGCTCTGACCTCGCTGCGCGAGTCTAGCGATCCGGCTCTGGTTCGCTCTGCCCTACCCGCCCGGCTAGCCCTGCATCTGGCAGAGCGCAGCACGAATCAATCAGAAAAAGAGGCCCTGGCCAATGAAGGAGTCGCTCTGGCCAAACGGGCACTGGCTCAAGGCGCCGAGCGCGACGGAGCTGTGCATTATTATCTGGCGGCCAATCTTGGCCTCGCGATCCACGAACATCCGCTTCAGGCGGCGGATAACCTCGCGAGCCTTGAGCAGGAATTGAAACTAGCAGCGGATCTCAGTCCTGCCGTTGATGACGGGGGTCCACTCCGTCTTCTAGGCATGCTTTATCTTAAGGCACCGCCCTGGCCAACCGGCATTGGCGACGGCGACAAGGCGCTGGAACTTCTGAAAAAAGCCGCTGATGCCTATCCAGATCATCCGCTCAATCACCTTTTTTATGGCCAGGCGCTCTGGGAAGTAGACGAGAATTCACTATTGGCCGATCAGTCGCTTACTGTCGGCCGGGAAAAGTTGAATACGGGAGCATGGGGGTATAACAAAGCCATCTGGAACAAGGAATTTAACGCTGTCGCCAAGGAAGTATCTGCCTCTTCCCGCTAGTCTTTTCTCAATTGCCATGCCCTTCGCACTCGAACACCCATATCGTGAAACCTTCCGCTGAATTGAATCAAGAAAAGGTCACTCAGGCCACTGACAAAGCCATTCGCCATTTGCTCGGATTACAAAAACCCGAGGGCGACTGGGAGGGTGAAATGGTTTGGTGCACAATGATTCTGGCCCAAGCGGTGATCGTTCGCGCCATCACTCAAAGACCCTACAGTCAAGAAGATCGGCAAGCTATCATCAAGAACTTTAGGGTTACCCAATCCGGCGAGGGATCTTGGGGCATGCACCCGGAATCACCCGGATATGTGTTTTTCACGAGCCTGGCTTATGTGGCGCTCAGGCTGCTGGATTTGCCCGCCGATGATCCCATGCTGGCGAAGGCACGTTCCTGGCTCCATGGACAACCGGGGGGCGTCAAAGGCATTCCCACCTGGGGCAAGTTCTGGTTGGCTATTCTGGGCCTTTATGATTATCGGGGACTCAATGCGATCCCCCCGGAATTGTTCCTCTTGCCCGAGTCACTCCCTTTTCATCCAAGCCGCTTTTATAGCCATACCCGCTTGATCTATCTCGGGATTGCCTTTATAGCCGGCAACCGATTTCAAACGAAGTTGCCCGAGCCTCTCCTCAGTAAATTACGGGAAGAACTCTATGGTGAGCCCTATGAAAATATCGACTTTCGGAGCCTGCGGCATTTTCTCGCGCCGGGTGATGTCTACGTCCCAATCAGCCCACTGCTCCGTCGGGTATACGATGGCCTCGCGTTATTTGAGCGATGGCATGCTAAGAAATTACGTGAAAAAGCACTTAAGGCCTGCTTTGACCGGATACTTTACGAGCAAAAATCGACCCGCTATCAGGGCATCTCGCCAGTCAATAGCCTACTGAATACTCTGGCGATCTTCATTCACGACCCCAACCATCCTGAGCTTGAACCCAGTCTTGCAGGCGTCGAGGCCTGGCGCTGGCAAGATGAGGCGGAAGGTCTGCGCTATGTGGGCGCGCGCTCCAATACATGGGATACCGGATTTGTTTTGCAGGCGTTGGCTGAGGTCCAGCAACCGGATCATGCCATTAAGAAAGCCGTCCAGAATGCACAGCGCTTTCTCGACAACGCTCAAATGGTCGAGGAGCTACCGGATTTCAAACGATACTGGCGAGATCCCGCCGTGGGTGGCT
>Ga0181554_1003834_pt1 | contig 12527 bp, 11 predicted proteins | sample 011ome_16_FD_145602 | JGI IMG/M metagenome (GOLD analysis project Ga0181554, IMG submission 145602) | Coastal salt marsh microbial communities from the Groves Creek Marsh, Skidaway Island, Georgia - 011503CT metaG (spades assembly) | ecosystem: Environmental > Aquatic > Marine > Intertidal zone... | reverse complement strand
TGGAAGTGCTCGCGGCCCGCATCGCGGTCCGGCCCCTTGGCGACGCCCGCCACCGGCAGGTCCGAGAGGCCCAACTCATCCAGCACCGCCTTGGCGGCCGAAAGCTGGCCCTGCCCGCCGTCGATCAGCACCAGGTCCGGCCAGGCCTGGACGTCCTTCTCCTGCTCGCCGCCGCGCTCCTCGCCCTGCTCTTTCAGCAACCGGCTGAAGCGGCGGGTGAGCACCTCGCGCATCATGGCGAAATCGTCCTGGCCGATCTCCTCCGTGCGGATGTTGAACTTGCGGTACTGGGACTTGATGAAGCCGTCCGGCCCCGCCACGATCATGCCGCCCACCGGGTTCGAGCCCTGGATGTGCGAGTTGTCATAGACCTCGATGCGGCGCGGCGCTTCGGCAAGCCCGAAAACGCGCTGCACGCCATCCAGCAGCTTCGCCTGCGAGGAAGATTCCGCCATCTTCCGCCCCAGCGCCTCACGCGCATTGGTCACGGCGTGTTCCACGAGGCCCTTCTTCTCGCCCCGCTGCGGTACCGCCACCTCGACCTTGCGCCCGGCATGGGTGGAGAGCGCCTCCTCCAGCAGTTCGCGCTCCTCGATGTCATGCGAGAGCAGCACGAGGTCCGGCACCGGCTTGTCGTCATAGAACTGGGCCATGAAGGACGCGAGGATCTCCGCCGGTTCGTGGCTCCTGTCGGCCTTCGGGTAGTAGGCGCGGTTGCCCCAGTTCTGGAAGGAGCGGAAGAAGAAGACCTGGATGCAGGTCTGCCCGCCCTCCTGCGCGAGGCCGAAGACATCCGCCTCCTCGACCGATTGCGGGTTGATGCCTTGCGTCTGCGTCACGAAGCTCATGGCCTGGATGCGATCGCGGAAACTGGCGGCGCGCTCGAAGTCCAGGGCCTCGGAGGCCTCCTCCATCTGCTTGGCCAGCTCAGCCTTCACCGTCTGGCTCTTGCCGTTGAGGAAGGCTTCCGCCTCCTTCGCGAGTTCGCCATAGGCCTCCGGCGTGATGTAGTCGACGCAGGGCGCCGCACAGCGCTTGATCTGGTAGAGCAGGCAGGGGCGCGTGCGGTTGGCATAGACGCTGTCGGTGCAGGTGCGCAGCAGGAAGGCCTTCTGCAGCGTGTTGATGGCGCGGTTCACCGCACCCGCCGAGGCGAAGGGGCCGTAATAGCTGCCCTTGCGGTTCCGGGCACCCCGGTGCTTGGCGAGCTGCGCCACGCCATGGTCCCTGGCGATCAGGATATAGGGGAAAGACTTGTCGTCCCGCAGCACCACGTTGAAGCGGGGCTTCAGCTTCTTGATGAGGTTCGCTTCCAGCAGCAGCGCCTCGGCCTCGGTGGTGGTGGTCACGAATTCCATGTTCGCGGTGAGCGAGATCATGGTGGCGATGCGGCTGGAGTGGCCCCAGGGGCGGGTATAGTTCGAGACGCGGTTCTTCAGGTTCCGCGCCTTGCCGACATAGATCACGTCGCCCTTGCCGTCATACATGCGGTAGACGCCGGGCTTCGCGGGAAGCCGCGTCACGAAATCGCGGATGAGGTCTGCGCCCCTGACATCCGGCAGGGGCGAGGCATCCGGCGCTTGGCTAGGTTCGGAGGTCGTCATGTGGCGGGTCTTCTACATCCAGCCCCTCACTTGGGGAAGCGCATGCCCCGCCGCAATGGAAAACGGCGCCCGGAGGGGGCGCCGCTGCCTCAGCGGAACATCACGGCGCGACCCTCAGGGCCCATAGGGGCTGATGCACTGGCGCACCCTGCCACTGTTCGAGACCCACGTGTTGTTCCTGGGATTGTAGGAGCGGTAGCGGCCCTCGCACCAGGCCACATGGCGGTTGCCGCCACTGGAGATGACCACACCTGCCCCGATCATCGGCATGCCCCACCACGGATTGGCATAGTACCAGCCGCCATAATAGTGGCGGCAATAGCTAGTCCAGGTCCGGCAGCGAGGGCCGTGGTAGCGCCGGTCCCAGTGGCTCCAGTTGTTGTACCGGTTGTAGCGGTGACCGTTGTAATGATGCCGGTTATAGCGGTGGCCGTTGTAGTGGGGGCGATAGTAACGGTTGCCATGGTAATGGCCCCCGTGCCCGCCGCGCGAGCCAACGGTGAGCAGGTCCGGCGAGGGGGCGCCAGCCTCAAGGCCGTTCGAGAGGCGCGGCAGGGCCGAGGCGGGAGCCGCCGAGTAACCCGCAAGGCAAAGCACGATCGCGGCGATGGCCAGAAAAGTTCGTTTGAATGTCATGATCCGGACGCTCCCTCTTGATGGTCCATGAATGAAACCATCCTAGCGGAAAGCACCCTGCCGATTTATCTGCGCCTATACTTTTGCAAACGATAAATCATGCACCGCAAAAACCGGCGCCCTTTCGAGCGCCGGTTGTATCGTGTCACCCGAAGTCTGGCTTACGGCCCGTAGGGGCTCACGCACTCGTGCACGCGGCCACTATAGGACACCCAGGTGTTGTTCCGCGGGTTGTAGGAGCGATAGCGGTCCATGCACCATTCCACATGGCGGCTGCCATAGCCGTCATAGCGGTCGCCCCGCGTGCTGAGGGCAATGCCGGCGCCGATCATCGGCAGAACCCACCAGGGGTTCTCGTAGTAGTAGCCACGGTAATAGTGGCTGCAGTGGCGGCTGTAGCGGCTGCAGCGGTTGCCGTGGTGGCGGCGGTCCCAGTGATCCCAGTTGCGGGTATTGTGGTTGCGGCGGTGGCGCACTTCGGTCAGAAGCGCGTTGCTCTCGGTCTGGACGGCCGGCTGCTGCGGGGAAGCGATGAAGGCGGAGGCCTGCGTGGCGGAGAGGCCGAGCAGGCCCACGCCCATGGCGGCCAATGCGATGAGGCTGTGCTTGATCATGTGACGCGAACTCCCTTGCTTGCCGCGCGCCCTCCCACGCGGGGAAGGCGCTACGGGCGTGTTCCGGGAAACGGCAGGGCGCGCCGATGGTTCCTGCGCAACGTCAGCCAATGCGCAGGAAACGAAGCTATCGCTGGCGCTCGATCTCCACGCCCACGCTGCGGGCGTTGGGGATGATGTCGGGCTTCTCCACCCGCACGCGGGCCGCCACCACGCGCCTGTCGCGCAGGCAGGCGGCGGCGATCTTCTCGCACAGCGTCTCGACGAGGTTGATGTGGCCCTCGGCGATGATGGCCTCCACCTTCTTCACCACGATCTCGTAGGACACGACATGGCCGATGTCGTCGCCCTGCGGGCCGTCGCCTTCCGTCACGGAGAGGTCGATGTTGACGATGATGCGCTGCGGGTCGGTCTTCTCATGCTCGTAGATGCCGATCAGCGCCATGAGATCAAGATCGCGCACGAAGACGTGGCGGAGCCCCGAGGCGGCGCTGGCCACGTGGTGGCTGATCATCGGCTTCTTCATTCATTCACCTCGGTGACGTCTGGCGTCTGCCAGACCAGATGCTGCCCGCCGTCCAGCGCGATCATCTGGCCGGTCAATGCTGGCTGTGACAATATGAACTTGACGGCGGCGGATATCTCCTCAGGCGACGTCCCGCGGCCAAGAAGCGTCAAGGCGGCCTGTTTGTCGAACTCGGCCTGGTCCATGCGGGCGGAGGGAAGTGCCGGCCCGGGGCCGATGGCGTTGACCCGGATGCGCGGGGCAAGGGCCTGCGCCAGCGTGCGGGTGGCCGTCCAAAGGCCCGATTTCGACGTCGTGTAGGAGAAGAACTTGGGGTTCAGCTTCCACACGCGCTGGTCGATGATGGAGATGATGTTGCCCTCCTCGTCCTCGGGCAATTGCTGCGCGAAGGCCTGGGAGAGGAAGATGGGCGCGCGGAGATTGGTGTCGATGTGCTCGGCCCAGCTCGCCTGCGTGATGGTGCCCACCTCGTCCGGCTCGAAGAGGGATGCATTGTTGATGAGGCAGGTGAGCCCCCCCAGCGCGGCGGAGGCTTCCGCGATCAGCCGGTCCGGCACGTCGGCCGCGGAGAGGTCGCCGCGCACGATCACCGCGCGCCGGCCGATCTCCCGGATATAGCCCGCCACCTCCTCGGCTTCCGCCATGGAGGCGTTGCAATGCACCGCCACGTCCCAGCCATCCTTGGCGAGGTCGAGCGCCAGCCTGCGCCCGATGCGCTTGGCAGCACCCGTGACGAGAACGGACCGTGGCTTTGCCCCGCTCATGGCTTCGGCATCAGGATGACGTAATGCTTCTTCACCTTCTTCACCGTTTCCCACGTGCCCTTGAAGCCAGCGGGGATGATGAAGCCATCGCCCTTCTTGATCGTCCAGGACTTGCCCTCCTCATTGGTGAGGATCGCCTTGCCCTCGATGAAGTGGCAGAACTCCCACTCCTTGTAGTCGACCTTCACCTTGCCCGGCGTCGACTCCCAGATGCCGCAGAACAGGCGGTCATCCTCGCCGGTGAAATGGTTCCAGGTCTTGGTGTGGTACTTGCCCGAGACGAGCTTGTCCTTGTCGGGCTTGCCCTTCTCGGCGGCGGGCGCGTGCTTGCCCTTGGTTTTCATCACCAGAATGTCGGCCATGTGCGGTTTCCCTATTTGAGGCGGTTGAGAAGGTCTTGCTTGCCGGGCCTGAAGCCGGAGGCCACCCACCAGTCCTCCAGCGCCTTGAGCGTTACGCCGATTTCAGGCCCCGGGTTCATGCCGGAGGCCAGAAGATCGCGCCCCGAGACGGGAAGCGACGGTATTTCCCAGCAATCGGGCAGGTTCAGCAGTTCGGCCCATGCGGCATCGTCCATCGCGGCCCCGGACCGCGCCCATGCAACGTGCACGAGGTCGCGCCAGGCTTCAGGCCCGATATGGTAGAGGATGATGCGCTGCTCGAGCGGCCGCAGGGCCGGTGACGGCGGCAGCAGCGTGCAGATGGCCTCGAGGCGCTTGCCCTCGTGGTTCGAAAGCCGCCAGCGCGAAGGCATCTCCAGCGGGTCCTGCGCCAGAACGGACAGCCGCAGCAGCGGGTCTGGCGGCAGGCGCTCCAGCACGCCCCATTCTTCCGTATACGGAAGAATATGCGAGAGGATGCCGCGCTCGGCCATCAGCCGTAGCGTCGGAATGGCACCCTTCGCCGCCATCAGCTTGAACATCTCCTGCCGGATGCGCTCGGCCGAGAGCGCGTCGAGGCCGCTGCGGTGGGCGACACAGGAGGCGAGCCCCGCCTCGTCGGGTGCACCTTCGCCATAGCGCGCATGGAAACGGAAGAAGCGCAGGATGCGGAGGTAATCCTCCTCGATCCTCTGCGCCGGGCTGCCGACGAAGATCACGCGGCGCTTCAGGATATCCGCATAGCCCCCGGTCACATCGAAGATGCGGCCCGTGGCATCGCAATAGAGCGCATTCATGGTGAAGTCGCGCCGCCGGGCATCGGCCTCCCAGTCGTTCGTGAAGCGCACCTTGGCGCGGCGGCCGTCGGTCTCGACGTCATGGCGCAGCGTGGTGACCTCATAGGGGTGATGGTCCGCCACCACCGTCACCGTGCCGTGCTCGATGCCCGTGGGGTGCACGCTCATGCCGTCCTTCACGCAGGCCGCCGTCACGTCCTCGGGCGAGAGGGTCGCGGCGAGGTCCACCTCCGTCACCGGTTCGCCCAGCAGCGCGTTGCGCACGGCACCGCCCGCCACGCGCGCTTCGCCCCCGGCCTTCGCGATGGCCGCGAAGACACGCTGCAGCGAGGGCTCGTTCAGCCAGGGCGCATCGGCGAGGGTGGGAAGCGTGGTCATGCCGTCTCGTAGATCAGGGAATAGAGATTGCGGATCATGCCCGCGGTTGCGCCCCATATGTAGCGCCCGTCATAGGGCATCGCATAGTAGAAGCGTTGCCGCCCGTTATACTCGCGCGAATGGCGCTCATGGTGCGCGGGGTTCATCAGGAAGGCCAGCGGCACCTCGAACACCGCCGCCACCTCCGCCTCATGCGGCACCACGGTGAAGCCGGGCCGCACGACTCCCACCACCGGCACCACGTTGAAGCTGGTGCTGGTCAAATAGGTGTCGAGAAACCCCAAGGGCTCCACGAAGGCGGGCGCGATGCCGGTCTCCTCTTCCGTCTCGCGGAGCGCCGCGGCGATGGGGTTCACGTCCGTGTCATCAATGCGGCCGCCCGGAAAGGCCACTTGGCCCCCATGACTGCGCAAATGCGGCTGGCGCTGGGTGAGCAGCATGTGCAGGCCATTCGCGCGCGGCACCAGCGGCACCAGCACGGCGGCGGGCTTGCGCGCCGCGCCTTCGGGGATCACGCGGGCCTCCGGGTTCAGGTCGTCGTCGCTGCGGCGGGGTTCCGCCGGGGGCGCCTCGTGCAGGCGCCGGCCCGCCAGCGCCCGGAACTCCGGCTCGTCATAGCGGAAGCTCAAGGGGTGAACCCGATCTCGTCGGCCCTCTGCATGGGGAAGAACTGTCCCGACGACCAGACGCCGAACCACTCGCCTTCCACCGTGCCCGCCGCCACGAGGTCATAGAACAGCGCGCGGATCACCAGCGCTTCCAGCCCGGCCCGCACCATCACGTAGGGCTTGAGCCCACCCGTGCCCTCTTCGGGCGCGAAGCGCAGGGGGTGGGCGGCATCGACGGTCACTTCATCGTCCACGTTCGTCTCGAAACCGATCACCTGCTCGCGCCCCTCGCCCGACACGTGCATGCGCACCGCGGTGAAGGGGGCGTCGTCCACCCGGATGCCAACCTTCTCCACCGGGGTGACGAGGTAATATTTCCCGTCGGCATCCAGCCGCATCACCGAGGCAAAGAGCTGCACCAGCGGCTTCCGGCCGATGGGCGAGTTCAGGTAGAACCACGTGCCGTCCTGCGCGATGCGCATGTCGATGTCGCCGCAGAAGGGCGGGTTCCACAAATGGACGGGCGGCGGCCCCTTGGCCTTCCGCGCCTCGGCCAGACCCTTCAGGGGGTTCGCCGCATCTCTCTGATCCGTGTTCATTTTCCCGGTCATAACACATGAGTCGGGGCTGTCGCTCCCGCCTCTTTTAGGCCATTCTCGTTCACGAGGATGTCATTCAGAAGAATGCCGCCCTGCCATCAAGATGGCGGGACCCTATAACCATAGTGAGCGTCATGCCGAGCATCAACGAAGCCGACCGCCAGATCATCGCCGACCTCGAGGCCGCGGGCGAGCGCCTCACCCGCGCGCGCGCCGCCATCGGCCGCGTCATCTTCGGGCAGGACGAGGTGGTGGAACAGGTGCTGATCGCCATCCTGGGTGGCGGCCACGCGCTGCTCGTCGGCGCCCCCGGCCTTGCCAAGACGAAGCTCGCCTCGACGCTCGGCCGCGTGCTGGGCCTCGAGGAAAAGCGCGTGCAGTTCACGCCGGACCTGATGCCCGCCGACATCCTGGGCTCCGAGGTGCTGGACGAGAGCGAGGGCGGCCGCCGCCAGTTCCGCTTCCTGCCCGGCCCCGTCTTCTGCCAGCTGATGATGGCGGACGAGATCAATCGCGCCTCGCCGCGCACGCAATCGGCCCTGCTGCAGGCGATGCAGGAGCATCACGTGACCGTTGCGGGCCAGCGCCATGACCTGCCCCGCCCCTTCCACGTGCTCGCCACGCAGAACCCCATCGAGCAGGAGGGCACCTATCCGCTGCCGGAGGCGCAGCTCGACCGCTTCCTCGTGCAGATCGACGTGCCCTACCCCTCGCTCGATGCCGAGCGGCGCATGCTGTTCGCCACCACCGGAGCAGGAGAGGAAGCGCCGGAGAAGGTGCTCACCACCACCGAACTCATGAACGCCCAGCGCCTCACCCGCCTGATCCCCGTGGGCGAGCAGGTGGCGGAAGCCATCCTGCGCGTGGTGCGCGCCGCGCGCCCCGGCCCGGAGGCGGACGAGTTCGTGAACCGCAACGTGGCCTGGGGGCCTTCGCCCCGCGCCTCGCAGTCCCTCATGCTCGGTGCCCGCGCACGCGCCCTGCTGCAGGGCAGGCTCTCGCCCTCGCTCGATGACGTGATGGCGCTGATGGCGCCCGTCTTCCGCCACCGCATGGCGCTGAACTTCACGGCGCGCGCCGACGGCCACACCATCGACGGCACCATCGAGCGCCTGGCGCGGATGATCGCCTGAGCGGATGAGCACCGCCACAGCCCTCACCCTGACCGACCGCGCCGCGGCCGCCACGCGCGTGCTGCCCCCGCTTCTGGTGGAGGCGGAACGCATGGCCGCCACCGTGATCCTGGGTGAGCATGGCCGCAAGCGCGCTGGGCCCGGCGAGGCCTTCTGGCAATACCGCCCCTACAGCTTCGGCGATTCCACCCAGCGCATCGACTGGCACAAATCCGCCCGCTCCGACCGCGTCTATATCCGCGAGAACGAGTGGGAGGCCGCCAACACGCTGTGGGTCTGGGCCTCGCCTTCCATCTCGATGGACTTCCGCTCCGATCTTTCAAACACCACGAAGCGCGAGCGGGCACGGCTCATCGCGCTCGCCATGGCGTCTCTCGCCGTGCGCGCGCAGGAGCGCGTGGCAGCGCTGGGTTCCCCGCACGCGCCGGACCATTCACGCGGGCAGCTCGTCAAAATCGCCAACTGGTTCCTCGGCCGCGAGGGCGCGGCGCTTCCCGCCTTCGCCCGCGCGCCGCGTTTTTCGAGCGCCGTGCTGACGGGCGACTTCTTCGAGACGCCGGAGGAGATCGCCGCCGCGCTTTCGCCCATCGCCGCGGCGGGGGTGAAGGGCCATCTCGTGCAGGTGGTGGACCCGGCGGAGGAGACGCTCCCCTATGCAGGCCGCGTCGAGTTCCACGAGATGGCGGGGCCGCTCAAGTTCCTCTCGTCGCGCGCCGAAACGCTGCGCGGCGATTATGCGCGCCTTTTGGAAGCACACCGCGAAGCGCTGCGTGACCTGTGCCGCCGCATTGGCTGGAGCTTCACCATCCACCGCACGGATGAGCCGCCCACCCGCATCCTGCTCAATCTCCATGCGCGGCTCTCGGGCGAGGCGCGGCGATGAGCTGGCTTTCCGCCTTCACCTTCATGACGCCGCTGGCACTGGCTGCGCTGCTGCTGCTGCCCGTCATATGGTGGCTGTTGCGCTTCACGCCGCCCCGGCCCGAAACCGTGCGCTTTCCGCCCATCCGCCTGCTGCTCAGCTTGCGGAACCGCGAGGAACAGCCGGACAAGACGCCCTGGTGGCTGCTGCTCATCCGGCTGCTGATCGCGGCACTCGTCATCCTCGGCGTGTCGCACCCGCTCTATGCGCCGGGCCGCGTCGATGCGCTGGATAAGGCGCCGCTGCTGCTTCTCGTCGATGATGGCTGGGCCGCCGCGAAGGACTGGGACAAGCGCCGCGCCATCATGGCCGAAATCCTCGATGGTGCGGCCACGGCCGGAGCACCCGTGACGCTCGCCACCACCACGCCGCAGCTTCGCCCGCAGGCGCTGGAGCCGAAGGCCGCCAGCGATCTCCGCGCCCGCGCTGCCGCGATGGAGCCCCGCGCCATGGACCCGGCCCGCGAGGCGCTGCTGAAACCCCTGCGCGAGGCCTTCGGCACCACGCCGGCACTCCGCGTCATCTGGATCACCGATGGCATCGATGACGGCAAGGCCTTGAGCTTCGCCGAGGGTCTCACCGGGCTCGGCAACGGCTCCGCCGCCGTCGAGGCCGTGGTGCCGGAGGCTTCATCCCTTCCCACGGCCCTCGCAAGCCCAAGCTTCGAGGGCGGGCGCATCAAGGTCACCGCGCTTCGTGCGCCGGGTGCGCCTGCGGGCACCGTCAAGGTCTCGGCCCGCGCCGGCAATGGCCGGAGCTTCGGCGAGGCGGATCTCGCCTTCGCCGATAATGCCGCGAAGGCTGAGGGCGTGATCGAACTTCCCGTAGAGCTTCGCAACGAGGTGGCGCGCATCGCCATCGAGGGCGAGCGCAATGCCGCCGCCACCTTCCTGATGGATGACCGCTGGCGGCGGAAGACGCTGGGCTTGATGTCGGGTGCTTCAGCCGAGTCGGCCCAGCCCCTGCTCTCGCCGCTCTATTTCGTCTCCCGCGCGCTGGAGCCCTATGGCGAGATCTCCGAGCCCGCCGACACGGAAGCCCTGAAGGCCCTGCTCGACCAGGGCCTTTCGATGCTGGTGCTGGCCGATATCGGCATCCTGCCCAGTGAGCAGCAGGATCTCGTCTCCGCCTGGGTCGAAAAGGGCGGCGTGCTGTTGCGCTTCGCAGGCCCCCGGCTTGCGGGCGCGCAGGATGCGCTGATCCCCGTCACCCTGCGCGAGGGCGGCCGCTCGCTCGGCAGTGCCTTGAGCTGGGAGACGCCGCAATCGCTCCAGCCCTTCCCCGAGGCGAGCCCCTTCGCAGGCCTCCCCCTCGACCCCGCCGTGAAGGTGACCCGCCAGGTTCTGGCGGAACCTGACACCGAGCTTCCCGGAAAAGTGTGGGCCAGCCTCGAGGACGGAACCCCGCTCGTCACGGCAGAAAAGCGCGGCAAGGGCATGGTGGTGCTGTTCCATGTGACGGCCAATGCCGACTGGTCGAACCTTCCCGTCACGGGCCTCTTCGTCGAGATGCTGCGCCGCGTGCTGGACCTTGCGCCCGCCGCGGGCGGCGGTGCGGCCGATGCCAAGGCCGCCCCCGATGCGCAGGCCTTCGCCCCCTTCCGCGCGCTCGACGGCTTCGGCGAACTGGCTGATCCCTCACCGGACATCCAGCCGATTCCGGCGGCCGCCATCGAAAAGGCGCGCGTCTCCGCCGAAACGCCAGCTGGCCTCTACCGGCGCGGCACGCAGGAGCGCGCGCTGAACGTCACGCGCAACGGCGACAGGCTCACGCCCATCGGCCCGCTTCCCGCAGGCGTCACGCTCCGCGCGCTCGCACCGCTGCCCGCCCTGCCGCTGGCGCCCTATGCCTTCGCGCTGGCTATGCTGCTGTTCCTCGCCGATTGCCTCGCGGCGCTGCTGCTCGGCGGCGGCCTCAACCGCCTGCGCCGCCGCGGTGCGGTGGCGGGCGCGCTCGCCCTTCTGCTGATGGCGCCGTGGCACGATCCGGCCCTGGCGCAATCGGCTGACGATTACGCCATGAAGAACGCGCTCGAAACGCGCATCGCCTATGTCGTGACGGGCGACGCCGACATCGACCGGATTAGCGAACAGGGCCTGAAGGGCCTGGGCGAGATCCTGCGCGAGCGCACCTCCGTCAATGCGGGCGATCCCGTGGGCGTCCACATCGAGCGCGACGAGATCGTGTTCTTCCCGCTGCTCTACTGGCCGGTGAAGCCCGATGCGACCGTGCCCTCGGACGCGGCGCTTGCCCGCATGGATGCCTACATGAAATCCGGCGGCACCATCTTCTTCGACCTCCGCGAGGATGGCGCGGGCACGGATGCGCTGAGCGGCGGCACCACCGCCGCGGCGGATGCGCTCCGCCGCATCCTCGCTAGGCTGGACATTCCGACGCTGGAGCCCGTTCCCGAAGGCCATGTGCTGACCAAGAGCTTCTACCTGCTGGACCGGTTCCCCGGCCGCTATGACGGCGGCAAGCTGTGGGTGGAGCGGAGCGACAGCGAAGGTGCTTCCGTTGGCAACACCGATGGTGTGAGCGGCATCATCATCGGCTCCAACGACTACGCCGCCGCCTGGGCCATGGACGAGATGGGCGAGCCGCTCTTCGCCTCCGTGCCCGGCACCGACCGCCAGCGTGAATTCGCGCTGCGCACTGGCGTTAACATCGTGATGTATGCGCTGACCGGCAACTACAAGGCCGACCAGGTGCATGTGCCGGCCCTGCTCGAAAGGCTGGGCCAATGAGCGACTGGAACATCCTGCTCGAGCCCGTGCTGCCATGGGCTGTGATCGCCGCCCTCGCGGTGGCGGGCCTCGCGCTGGTGCTGACCCTGGCCCTGGCGCGGGCGCGCGGCACATGGCTGCGCGCGCTGGCGCTGGGGCTGCTCGTCGCCGCGCTTCTGAACCCCACGATCCGCAGCGAGGAACGCGAGCCGCTGACCGACATCGCCGTGGCCGTGATCGACCGTTCCTTAAGCCAGCAGAGTGCCGGCCGCACGGCGCGCACGGAAGAGGCGGCCCAGCAACTGAAGGCCGCCGTGGCGCAGCTGCCCAACACCGAGCTTCGCACGGTCGAGGTGAAGTCCGGCATCAGCACGGAAGATGACGGCACGCGCGCCTTCGCCGCGCTGAACCGCGCGCTCGCCGACATTCCGCCGGAGCGTTTCGCGGGTGCCGTGATGATCACCGACGGCCAGGTGCATGACGTGCCGCAGGATGCCGCCAAGGCCAATATCGGCGCGCCGGTGCATGGCCTCATCACCGGTGCCAAGTCCGAGAAGGACCGCAAGGTGGTGATCGAAAAGGCCCCGCGCTTCGGCATGGTGGGCCAGCAGCAGAGCGTCACCTTCCGCATCGACGAGGTGAACGGCCCCGGCCAGCCGGTGAGCGTGGCGGTGGCGATCGGCGGAGCGGAGCCCGTCACGCTCGACGTGACGCCGGGCGAGACCGTCGAGGTGCCGGTGCCGGTGGACCATGGCGGCCAGAACATCGTGGAGATTACGACGCCGCCGCTCGAAGGCGAGATTTCCACCCAGAACAACCGCGCGGTGACCGTGATCGAGG
>Ga0181554_1003833_pt1 | contig 12529 bp, 9 predicted proteins | sample 011ome_16_FD_145602 | JGI IMG/M metagenome (GOLD analysis project Ga0181554, IMG submission 145602) | Coastal salt marsh microbial communities from the Groves Creek Marsh, Skidaway Island, Georgia - 011503CT metaG (spades assembly) | ecosystem: Environmental > Aquatic > Marine > Intertidal zone >... | reverse complement strand
TCCTCTACGGTGGAGTTGAAAGGCGTCAGGTGGAGTTGAAAGGCGCCGAGGGCGGGGATTGAAAGCGAGGGACCCTGGGCGGAGAGACACGCCGGCGAAAGTCCTTAAGGAACGGCGTATACCACGCGAACGCGGTCGTATGGGGACCAGTGTATAGAACGCACCTCCTCGAACCGCGGCGAGTCGTGTCCGTGGAGGTCCGGCGGCGGCAGACGCGTCGCGTTCGGCGGGACTTTTTCGTAGTCGACCGCGGTGACCGTCGGGTAGCGCGCGGACGGCGTCGGCGGCGCGCCCGGGCGCTCCTCGACCGCGCGCGTGCCCGCGTGCGCGGCGCTTGAGGAACGCGCGGCGCGCGGTGCCGTCGTCGTCTTCATCGTCGTCGTCGTCGTCGTCGTCGTCGTCGAGGGCTCACCGCGGTCCGCGGACGACTCGAGCACGTCCTCCGAGGCGGCCTCGCCCTCGAACGAGAAGACGCGCGGGGTGGGAGGCGCGCGCGCGGGTAAGCGCGCGCGTCGGATGGCGGCGCGTCGCGAGCGCGCGACGGAGGCGGGGGCGAGGGGAGGGACGCGGACGGCGCGGACGGCGCGGACGCGCATGGTCGCGGGCGCGGGGAGTGGCGCGCGGCCGTCGTGGCTCAGGGCAGAGAAAGGAGTTTGGCCGTCGGCGTCTCCGAGAAGTGATGAACGAAGGAACACTACTTCCGTCCTACTGTCTCCGCGCGCGCGCTCGTCACGACGCGCCGCGCCGTCGCCATGGCCTCCGGGTCCGAGTCCGAGAGCGACGACCTGTGCGTCGTCCTCGACGCCGACGGGCGCGTCTTCGGCGCGGGCGAAGGGTTGGACTACGCCTTCCGCGCGTTCGACGCGTTCGCGCCGCTGGTCCCCGCCGGCGGTCGATCGCCGACGTCCGAAGACGAGAACGATTTAACATCATCGTCGCCGTCGACGCCGCCGTCGTCCATCGACGACCTCGTCGCGGACGCGCTGCTCGTGGACTCGCCGTTGGCGGGCGACGCGGCGACGCACTGGCTGAGCGCGCGCGCCGCGCGCGCGCCGCGGTGCGCGCTCGAGGAGCTCGCGGCCGCGATCTTCGCGTTCCACACGCGCGATCTTCGCGGTCCCGACGCGTTCGAGGAATCCAGCAGCGGCGTAGAGTGGTGGGTCCAAGCGCGCCCGTCGCTGAAGTTGCACTGGGACAAGGACGAGGAGCTGCGCGTCGCGACCGGGCTGTGGGTGCACCCGCAGGTGAGCACGGTGACGTACCTCACCGGCGGCGGTTCAGGCGGGACGCGTCAGGCGCCGACGGTGGTGTTCGAGGGCGTCGTCGCCGGGCCGGTCGCGAGAGGGCACGGCGGCGGCGGCGGCGGAGACGATGTTACGTCCGCGGGGAGCCCGCGCGCGAGCGCGATGTGCGCGAGCTACCCGGAGGCGGGGAAGCACGTGTCGTTCGACGGGAGGATGTTACATGGGGTGTTGCGAGAGTTGGCGGACGGCGGCGGCGGCGGCGGCGGCGGGCGGATCACGTTTCTCGCCAACGTGTGGCTGAACCACGCGCCGAGAGGGGTGAAGCCGCTCCCGGGGTCGATCCTGCCGTCGCTCGGACCGCCGTCGACCGGGCCGACGCCCGCGGTCGCGGCGCCGAGAGACGCGGCGGTGACGACGACGACGGTCACGGTGTCAGACACGGACACGTGCGCGTCGGTCGCGACCGCGTCGGACGCGTTTTCGGAGGAGCGCGTCTTCGGATGGTCCGGGGACGAGTTCGCGCTCTCGGACGGCGCGCGAAGGGGCGCGCGCGCGATCCGCGACGCGGGGAGCGCGTCGGGGACGGTTCGCGTGGCGCTGCCTCCGGAGTGCGGGGTCGACGTATTCGTCGTGGAGAACGAGGGGGTGGGGAGCGCGGCGAAGAAGAGACGAGCGGGATAGCCCTAGACGGATGCGCGTCGACGCGCGACCGTCGAGCATGAAGCCTTCGACTACGATACTTCGTCTACACCAAAACGCCTACACACGACACGCGCATCCCCTCACATCCGGCTCCGCGCCTTGGCGACGATCGGTCCGTCCCCGCCGACCGCCGCCGTCGCCGCCGCCGCCGCGACGTCCGCCGCCCACTCCGCGTGCCTCCACACGCTCTCCACGTACGTCTCCGGGTCCTCCAGCGGGCCTGAGGGTCGTTCCATACGAGCGAATGTCGGGGTGGAGTTGAAAGGCGTCAGAAGCGGAGTTGAAAGGCGTCGCGGGCGGGGATTGAAAGCGAGGGGTAGGCGGAGAGATGCGCCGGGAAAAGTCCTTAAGAAAAGGCGTTCACCACGCGAACGCGGTCGTATGGGGACCAGTGTATAGAACGCACCGAAGTGACCCAACGCGTCGTGCGTCTCCACCCTCGCGTTATCGCCGAGGTCCCCCGCGACGACGGGCGCGATCGCGGACGCGTACATCCCTTTCGAGCGATCCCTCGGATCCGTCGCGGCGCCGCGCGAAATCGTCACGGGGCACCGCGCGCCAAAGTATCGAACCGTCGCGCGTCGTCCGACACTAGCACTATCCGATCCGCCGCCGGTTCGATCCCCGCCTTTATCGCCGCCGTCCCACGCGCTCCGCCCGCCGCTCACGATCGCGATCGCGTCGCGCTCCTCGCCGCCGCGCTCGAACACGAGCGCCTCCACGTCGCGCGGGCACGCGAGCGTCACCGGTCCTCTCGCGCGATCGACCGCAGCCGCCGCGTCGCCGCCGCCGTCGCGACGACCGCCCTTCGTGAGCTTCTTCTCTTTCGCGTCAGCAGCCTCCGCCTCCGCGTCCACGAACCCGTGGTCGACGTACGCCTCGAGCGCGTCTCGGCGCAGCGCGCTCAGCGGCGGCTTGGACGCGTAAGCGCGCAACGCGTCTTCTCTGCTCTCGAACGTCTCGCGTCGTCGCGACGCGGCGGCGGCGAGATTCGCCGGCGGCGCTGGCGGCCCCGGGACCCTGTCCGCGCTCACGACGAACACGGGCTCGTACGCGTGGACGCTGGAGAACGTCCCCGGGTCGGCCGCTTCCGCGCGGAGCAGCGCGTGCGCGCCGAGGCTGTGCCCGACGCCGACGCAGGCGCCTCGAAGGTTGAGATTTGCGACGACCGCGCGCGCGTCCTCCGCGAACTTTTCCCATCGATACGATTCCTCCGCGCTCGGCGTCGTCGTCGGCGCGCTGGAGCGCCCGTGACCGCGGAAGTCGAACGCGACGACGCGCACGTCGAAGGGGAGGTTTCGCGCGCGCGTCATCGCGTCGACGACCGGGTCGAAGACGCGGCCGTGGAACCCGTTCGCGTGCGCGAGGAGGAGCGTGACGAGGTCGCTCGTCTTCGTCGTCGTCTCCTTCGGCGACTTGGACGACGACGACGACGCGCCGTCCGCCGCGCGCGTCACGACGCCGTGGTCGTGGACCGCGAGCACGACGCCGTCCGTGCTCGGGACGCGCATTGTGCGCATGTTTAGCGGCGAGGGAGGGCGACGACTCGAGCGCGCGTCGCCGAGTGAGGAGCGGACGAGGGAGGCGCGGGCGGGGAGCGCATCAGATCTGTTCGCCCGACGAAAAGAAAAGTCGTCCGCCCGTCCGCCAGATCGAGTCGCGCGACGACCGGGATGAGCGCGCTCCCGACCGCGCGAGGGCTGTTCCGGTCGCTCCTCCGAGCGCGGTCGCACGCGTTCCGAGGCGACGCGACCGCGCTCGCGGCGTCGGGAGGGGAGATCCGCAAGCACTTCGAGGCGAGTGACGACGACGACGACGACGACGACGACGAACGAACGCGAACCCCCCGCGATCGGTCGGCGAACGATTCATCGATCGCCGACCGATCGACCCTCCTCCGCGTCTCACCCCGCCGCGCCCGCCGCGCGTCGCGTCGTCCGTCCAAAGCGCTGACGCCCCCTCCTAAACCCTAATCCCTCCGCGCGCGCAGGAGTCCCGGAGCCTCGGACCGGAGGAGGCGAGAAAGAAGATCCAGGAGGGCGTCGAGGCGGAGTCATTCATCCGCCTGCACGTCGTGCAAGCGCGCGGGAACGAACGAGGGAACTACGAGATGCAGGTCGAGCCGCAGCACGTGGACGGGGAGTACGAGGTTCCTGGGGACGCCCCGGGCGGGTGCGGAGGCGCGGTCGTGGGCAAAGGAGGAGGCGCGGGTGAAAAGAGCTGACGGACGACGCGACGACGACGCCCGACGACGTCGCGGCGTCGCCGCAAAGCGCGTCGCGACGACGTGATTCTTTATCTCTAGCTATGACTTTTGTTACAATAATATCGTGTCAGTCTTCTAAAGCGGCCTGTCCCTTGTTGATACAGAAAACCTCTCGCGCGCGACGAGCGACGACGAGTGTCGTCGTGGCCACGTCGACGCGCGCCAAATCGGCGAAAGAATATAAAATAATGACCAAACGTCACCCAGGGCGGAGCCCGTCCTTCGCTCGAGCGGTCGCGCGCGCGGTCGACGAAGGGTTCGAGCCAGTCTCCCGAACCCGCCATCAACCGCGGCGGCGACGCGTCTCGAGCGGCGGGGTGTGATGATGGTGAAAAAAAACGAACGATACGGGCGGTCTCGCGCGCGGCTCTTCTTAGCCGCGGCGTAACGCGTCCCGTCCGTCGTGTAAGGGTCCCGGGTCCCGGGTTCAGTACTGACGCGTATTAGTGAGCGCGTCAGACTGGACGACGCGCGCGCTCACGCGCACGCGCCGGGCGGTATCGCTGGCGTCGCGAGCGGCCCAGCCTCCGTCTCCTCGCCGTCGCCGTCGATCGGAATTTCCTCCGCCTTGACGACGTCCTTGTGCTTGTGCACGGAGCTCTTGTCGATGGCCGCGATGGGCGCGTCCGCGCGCGCGAACCGCCCTTTAATCCTCACTCTGTTGTCCGCGCGCACCTTACGGCTCGCGTAGCGAATCTTCTTCTTGAACAGCCGTCGCATGCGCTTCTCGTGATACCTCGCGAGCATGTCCTTGCGTCCCGCGGTGCCCGGAGCCATGGAGCCGTGAGCGCGCGTGTTCGCCGAGTCTCCCGACCGCGCGCTGTCCACGCCGGCGCCGTCCTTGCCGCCAACCTGCTTCGACCCGGAGCCGTCGCCGCTGCTGTTGCCGCCGCCGTCGCCGTATGACCCGCGGTTGGACAGCCCGCCGTTGTCGCTGCCGCCGCTTCCGGAGCGGTACCCGTGCGCGAGCCCGCCCGAGTAACTCCCCGGTCGAGACGAAAAGTGCATCGGCGGCGGCACGCCGTGTGGATTGTACGGCCCCTGCGCGTACATCCCGTCCGCGACGCTCGCGCCGTACGGCGGATAGAACCCGCCGGAGCTCCCCGGCCCCGGCCCGACGCCGCTGTGGTGGTGGTGGTGGTGGTGGTGCGCGTTCAACGGCGGCGGCGCGTACCCGATCGGTTGCCCGCCGCTGTGCGCCGGAGCGTGCAGCCCCGGCTGGCCCGGCGCGTGTTGAAACGACCCGGGCTGCTGCGACGACAACGCGACGAGGTTGTAGTGCGAGCCCCCGGAGCCGTAGCCGCTGCTGTTGTTGCTCGCGCGCTTGTCGCGGTACAGCTCGCCGCCGGCTCCGGACGGCGGCGACGCGCTCCTCGCGCTGGTGTCGCCGCCGCCGCCGCCGCCAACCATCTCGCCGCTCGACGGCGGCCCGCGCGTCAACGGCTGCGGCGGCTGATACGCGTACGGCGGCGCGTGCGCGAACGCGGCGACCGGGTACCCGCCCACCGGCGGCATCCCCATCCCGGCGCCGCTCGGCCCGCCGACGCCGAACCCGGTCGAGTCGCCGTATCTCGCCGTCGCGCCGAACCCGCCGCCGCCGCCGCCGCCCGCGCCTTCGCTCGTCGTGGGGGATAAACCGCCCTGGCTCGCGTTGAAATTCATGAACATGTCGATGGGGTCCGACGGCGTGCGCATCAGCGCCGCGTGCGCGCTCGGGTTCGTCCCCCACTGCGCGATGACGCCGCCCATGTCCGAGTAGATGGAACCGCCGGATCCCATCCGCTGAAGGTAATCCACCCCGGGCTCGCCCGTCTGGCCGCCCGTCTGGCCGCCCGTCCCGACCCCGTTCGCGTTCGACCCGCCGTGTTGCCCTGCGGCGGCGTTCCAAGGCTCGAGGTGCGCGGACGATCGCGGCGACGCGCGCCCCGGCGCGGGCCACGCGGATCCCGGCGCCGGCCACTGCGTTCGCGCGTCGTGATGCTCTCGCGCCTGCGTGGGTGAAGCGATCGGTCAGTCGAACGTCTTACCGGTCAAACGTTGAAAGGGAAGCGCGGGTGAAGAGTGACGACGGGAAAAGTCCTTAAGGAATGAAGTTCACCACGCGAACGGGGTCGTATGGGAAGCAGTCTCACCGCGGGTCCGGGTCCGGGCGCGGGCGCGGGTCCCCCCGCGACGCCGCCGCCGAAATACGGCGCGCCGCCGTAAAACTGACCGACGTTCGCGACGCCAGGCGCGCCCTGCCTCGGCGGCGCGATGCCGACGCGCGGTCGGTTGAAGCCGTCGTAGGAACCCGCGCCGGCGTCGCCCATGCCGCCGTCGCCAGGCGCGGGAGCGCTCCCCTCGCGAGAGTTGTCGTGTTCCACCTTCACGCCGCCGCCGCTCGCGTCGCCGCTCGTGACGCCGCCGCGGAGCGTGTACTGCGACTTGAACGGATGCCGCGCGAGGTCGACGCCGCCGTCGTAGGAATCTTCGCCCGCGTCCTCGGCGAGCGAAAACGATTTCAGCGTCTCGCGTCGGTGATCCGTGCGCGACTGCTTAAACATGTCCGCGGACCGAGCGAGGGTGTCGCACGGGCCGCACATGACCACCTTATCGTCCGGGTTGCTCACCTGCGCGTTTGAAGGGTTTTTTTCGGGGGTTTGATTAATTTAGGTTAGGTCGTCGGAGGGGGACGCGACGAGATCTCGACGCCGATCGAGGCGAGCCGAGACGCGAGACGCGCGGGCGAGGAGAAAAAGCTGCAGATGCAGCGCGGGTCCCCCAAACGTCGCGTTATAAACCCAGAAGCGACGGGCGGGAACGACGCGCGCGCGACGAAGCGGGGCGCACCGTCGCGCTGGACGCGTAGCATCCGTCGCAGAGCCACGACCGGACGTGGCGTCTCGAGAGCTGGTTCGCCGAGTGCACCTGCGCGGGGGAGGGGGGCGGAGGTCAGCGTCCGCGTCGGCGCGACGGGGAATTACGCGAACGCGGAGGAGGAGAAAAAGCGTCGTTCGCATCCGTCCGAGGCGTCGCGCGTTCCGCGCGCGTTCGCGGCGACACCCCGCCTCGAACGCGCGCGGAGACGGAACGAACGATTTCAAAAGGTGCGCGACGCGTCCATCCCGGAAGTCGCGGAGAAACGGACGCTCGCGCGCGACGCGCCGCGCCGCCCCCGCCCGCGCGCGACGCCGCTGAAAACCTGAAATGACGGGGGGCGCATCCTCGGGGAAAACCGGGCGCTCGCGTTGGCGGTCGGGGACGCACCGACGCGTCGCACTGCGCGCATAGCTTCGCGCTGTCCGCGCGGCAGAATATGATCGCCGGCGCGACCGCGCAATAATCGCACACGTTGCTCATCCCGTCGCGTGCGTTGTGGCACCGCGCGCGCGAGAGTCCGGACGCGCGCCAACCCGTCGGAAGCCTTCTTCGGCCCGGGTAACAACAATTTCGCTTTTTGATGCCACGCGGCCAAAGGAGGCAAACGCGAGCGGTGATGACGATGCCGGATAGAGATCTCCAGATTATGCTGGGATTATGACCTGGGATCGTACGAAGAGCAGTCAGATATTAATTTTCGTACGTACTACAGCGCAAAAAGTTACCCGTTCGCTCGCGGCGCGGGCAGGTTTGCGTCGAGCACGCAGTCGCGAGATTATTGATGTGGCCACCATTCGAGATGCGCGCGCGTCGAGACGCGCGGGCGAGGAGGTCGCGCGACCGATGAGCGACTTCTTCTCGAGCGTCTCCGGCTGGTTCGACGACCGCGTCGCGGACGTCGCCGTCGCTTTCGAGCGATGCGGGTCGTCCTGGAATCGCGGCCGCGCGGAGGCGACCGCGAAGCGCGAAGCCTCCGCGCGAAAGACGGGCATCGTGACCGAACGCGACGCCGGCCTGACCGCGCTGCCGGCGTACGTCCCGTCGCTCGGCGACGCCGCGCGCGTGGTCGACGTCAGCGCGAACGCGATCGCGGCGCTCGACGACGCGTGCTTCGCGTCGCTCGTCAAGGCGCACAAGCTCAACGCGTCGTTCAATCGACTCCGATCGTTGCCGAGCTCGCTGTGCGCGATGCGCGCGCTGAGGACGCTCCGACTGGAGGGGAACAAACTCCGCGAGCTGCCGCGCGAGATCGGGTCGCTCGCGAAGTTGACAGAGCTCGTCGTCAGCGACAACGAGCTGACGCGCGTGCCCGCGAGCGTGCGGACGCTGACGCGCCTGACGCGCCTGGACTTGGCGCGGAATAACATCGCCTTTCGCGCCGGCGACGACGACGAGAGAGACGACGACGACGAGAGAGACGACGACGACGACGACGCGGTCGCGGCGGGGTCGAACGGGCGAATATCCGAGGATGCCGAGGGTGCAGAGGGTGCCGACGGCGCCGACTCCGGGTTGCGACATCTCGGCGCGTGCGTCGCGTTGGTCGAGCTTCGCCTAGACGGCAACCCGGCGGTGACGGCGACGCCGCGCGCGTTCGGACGCCTGCGCGCGCTCAAGACGCTCGGTCTCGACCGCACGGGCGTGACCGCGGTGCGTGAGGACGTCCTGCTCGGGTGTGCGTCGCTGACGACGCTCTCGCTGCGAGGCTGCGTCGCGTTGGACGCGGCGCGGTTGAGGGAGACGAACGGATGGGACGCGTACGAGCGGCGGCGCGCCGAGGGCGAGACGAAGCGCATCGTCGGCGGGGTGATGCTCGGGAGGGACGGGTTGGACGACGGGTTAGATCACGACCTCGCGCGGGGATGACGACGACAACGCGCGCGTTGTGGTGGCGAGAGGTGCTAGACGGATAGACGGATAGACGGCGGCGGCGGCGGCGCGTAGCGTAAGGCGCGGATCGAACGAAACAAACTTCAGTTTCGAGCTGCTCGCTCGCTCGCTCCTGCGCGTCCGCCGCGTCATCAGTATCCGACGCGCTGAGCTTCCGCCCCTCGATCGACGCGCGATGGTCGCGACGAGGGCGAGGATCCTCGCGATCAGGCTCGCGAACGAGCGATGGCGCGTCGCCCGCGCCGTGCCCCTCCCGCGTCGATCGCGTCGCCCCCCCCGCCGCTCGCGTCGGTCGCGTCGTTTCGCGTCGACAGATCGATCCTTCGTCTCCCGCGGTCTCGTCGTTTTCCATCACCTCATCGATCGACGCTCCCCGTCTTCTCCTCGTCCGCGCAGGATGTTCCACGCGCGCGCGGTGCACGAGGTGAACGCGTCGCGGTACGCCGCCGTCGCGGACGCGGTCGCGAACGCGCGGAACCCCGAGGACTACGTCCCCGCGTTCGGCAAGCGCGCGATGGCGTCGATGATGCGCACGCTCACGACGACGTGGACGACGTGGGGCGAGCACCCGCGCGGGAGCTGGCGCGGGCGCGCGCACGCCGCCGGGACCGCCGTCCTCGAGAGCATCGACCCGGAGGAGAGCAGCTTAGGGGAGCTGCCCGCGATCGCGTCGAGCGCGGAGGTGGCGTATCCGTCGCGCGCGTCGCGCGAGGAGACGCGCGCGCATCTCGAGACGCTCGCGACGCGCGGCGCGAGCGCGTGCCGACGGCGGATGTGGTGGAACCTATTCGCGTGCCCGTTCACGCTCCCGCTGTTCCTGACCCCGCTGTCGAACCTGCCGATCTACTGGTTCGGATGGCGCGCGTACGACAACTGGAGGGCGGTGAACGGCGCGAAGGCGCTGCGCGGGGCGATGGCGGCGGCGGACGACGGCGGCGGCGTCGTCGTCGACGAAGAGCGATGGGTGGAAGCGGGGAAGAAGTGCGACGGCTCCGCGGGCGGCGCGGTGTGCTGCCGCGGGAAGACGCACGCGCTGGGCGACGCCCCCGGGGTGTTGTTCGTGCCGTGCGATTTATTGAACGGCGTCGAGGGTGGCGTCGTGCGCGTGGATGGCGAGGGCGACGCGGAGGAAGACGCGAGGGACGAAAAAAAAAAACTCGTCTTCGACGCCGACGCGGCGGCGGCGTTCGAGCGGGCAACCGGCGCGCTCGGCGTCGGCGATCTCGTGCGGCGGTACTCGAATAGGAAGCCGCCGGCGGCGGCGTAGGATAGGAGGCGCGATGCGATAGCGGCGCGCGAGCGGCGCTATTGAGCAAACTCGCGGCGAAGATAGGTAAGGTTAGTATAACCGGCGACGACGAGCTACAGTACACGCGTAGTCGCAGAGCGCGCGCGCCAGAGCCCTAACCGCGCGATCGACCCATCCATCGATCGACCGATCGACCGATCCGCTCACTTCTTGACCCCCTCCGGGACGTACGTCAGCCCGCACTTGCCGCAGTAGTGACGGTCGAAGTGGTTCGCCATGAACACCCCGGCGCCGCACTCCGCCGCGGGGCACTCCTTGCGAAGCCGCGTCACCTTGCCCGCGTCGTCCACCTTGTACAGCTTGAGAAACGCGAGCTTCACCTTCTTGTTCTTGTGCTTGATCTTCTTGGGCTTGGTGTAGTTCTTCTTCTTGCGCTTCTTGCCGCCGCCGCGGAGGCGGAGCACGAGGTGGAGCGTGGACTCCTTCTGGATGTTGTAGTCCGCGAGCGTGCGGCCGTCCTCGAGCTGCTTGCCCGCGAAGATGAGGCGCTGCTGGTCGGGGGGGATCCCCTCCTTGTCCTGGATCTTCGCCTTGACGTTGTCGATCGTGTCCGAGGACTCCACCTCGAGGGTGATGGTCTTGCCCGTGACTGTTGAGGGGGTGATCGCGGGGGGGGAAGGAGGCGCGCGTCGGCGGATCGCGCGGGGAGGCGCGCGGGGCGGCGCGCGAGGCGAGCGGAATCGAGCGGAAAGAAAGATTCAGGGTTTTCGTCCGCGGGCGGAGAACCCCGGGAAATCGCGCGCGGCGAGGCGCGCGATCGTCGCGACGGGCGGGAACGCACGGGTCTTGACGAAAATCTGCATGATGCCTGTGTTCGCTGCTCGGGATAAATCCGTCTTCGCACCGAGAAAGAGGGCGACCGGCGGCCGGGGGCGGGGCTTTTACGCGTTCGATGCGCGACGTTTCTATCGCGGCGCCGACCGCGGTCGGTCGACTGACCGACCGACCATCGCGTCGCGTCGTTGCTGTTTGCCGTTCTTTCTCATCATCAGCATCATCTCTCGCGAGCGTCAACACGCGACGAGGCGCGGCGCTCGCGACGCGCACGCGGCGACGGGACGCGCGCGCGCGGGCGGCGATCGACGCCGGCCACGCCTCGGCGGCCGCGGGGCGCGAGCGCGCGACCGCCTCCGAGAGCGCGCGAGCGGACGACGGACGACGGACGAGCGACGCTTCGCGCGGCAGAGGAGAGGGCTGACATCGATCGAGTCGAGCAGAGTCGCCATGCCGCTCGTGCCCTCGTTCACGCTCAAGCTCGACGACAGCATCCTCCCCGGTCTCGTCGTCGTGGGGAAGTACGACGGGACGCACCCGTGCCTCACCGCCGCGACGAGCGGCGGGAAGGTTTTCATCCACGACCCGTTCGCGTCCACGACGGACCCCGGCGCGAACGACGCGCGCGCCTCGCGCGTCCGATACTTGAACATCAACAAGGAGATCACGTCCCTGGCCGCGGGCGCGATCGACCCGGCGTCGCCGAACCGCGACCTGCTCCTCGTCGGCAGCGCGACGGACGTCCTCGCATACGACGTCGAGGAGAACAAGGACGCGTTCTTCAAGGAAGCGCCCGACGGCGCCAACGCCGTCGTCTGCGGGAAGATCGGAAGCGAAGCGCGGACGCTCGCGCTCGTCGGCGGCAACTGCTCCATCCTGGGGTTCGATCACGAGGGCGAGGAGGCGTACTGGACCGTGAGTGGGGACAACGTCAACGCGATGACGCTCGCGGACGTGGACGGCGACGGACTGAACGAGCTCTTCGTCTGCGGCGACGACTTCACGATTCGACTCTTTCGAGACGAGGAAGTGGTCAGCGAGATCACGGAGAGCGAACGCGTGATCAACGTGTGCCACCTTAAAGGCGAGCGGTTCGGTTACGCGCTCGCGAACGGCACCGTGGGCGTGTACGACGGCACGCAGCGGCAGTGGAGGGTGAAAAGCAAGAACCAGGTCACCGCGCTGTGCGCGTACGACCTCGACGGCGACGGCGAGAGAGAGCTCGTCATCGGGTGGTCCTCCGGTCTCGTCGCCGTGAGGAACGAGAGCGACGGCGAGCTGGTGTACAAGGACACGTTCGACGCGTCGATCGCGGCGTTCGCGATGGCGGACTACCGGATGGACGGCACGACGGATCTGATCGCGTGCGCGGTGGACGGCGAAGTCCGCGGGTACCGAAGTCAAGCGGGGCAGATCGAGACGGGCGACCGCGCCGCGGGCGCGGGCGCGGGCGGCGGCGCGACGGCGGCGGCGGAAGAAGAGCCG
>Ga0181554_1003831_pt1 | contig 12532 bp, 12 predicted proteins | sample 011ome_16_FD_145602 | JGI IMG/M metagenome (GOLD analysis project Ga0181554, IMG submission 145602) | Coastal salt marsh microbial communities from the Groves Creek Marsh, Skidaway Island, Georgia - 011503CT metaG (spades assembly) | ecosystem: Environmental > Aquatic > Marine > Intertidal zone... | reverse complement strand
CGCCGACGAAATGAACGTGACCGCCGCCAACTCGATCCTCAAAGAGCTTGAAGAGCCCCCTGCCCGCACGACGATCCTCTTGATCGCGCATCAGCCGGCGCGGCTCTTGCCGACGATCCGCTCGCGCTGCCGCGAACTTCGCTGCGTGCCGCTTCAGGCCGAAGAGATGGCCGAGGCCATGACCGAGGCGGGCGTTCATGTGGACGAACGCGAGGCGATCGCCGCACTCACTGGCGGATCGGTCGGCGAAGGTGTGCGGCTTGCCATGCACGATGGCCTTGCGCTTTATACCGAGCTGATCGCCCTTCTGTCCCGCCTGCCGCATATCGACAGACCTGCCGCGCTTGCGCTGGCGGAAAGCTGTGCGGGCAAAGGCGCGGAACTACGCTTTCCCCTCGTCGTCGATCTTTTGGAGTTGTTCCTCGCCCGCACCGCCCGCGCCGGCCTTTTGGGCGAGCCGGACCGGCAAGGCGCGCTGGGGGAGGCGCGGCTCATCGGCCGGATTTCTCCAGACGACCGTGCAGCACGCCGCTGGGCGACGTTGCAGCAGGATCTCGGCGCCCGCATCCGGCATGGGCGGGCCGTCAATCTTGACCCTGCGGCGCTGATCCTCGATATGCTGTTCAAGATCGAAGAGGTGGCGCAGGGCGTCACCGCAGCTTGAGACGCCCCCGTGACCCTGCCGCCCGCCATCGTTGACAGCCATTGCCACCTCGACTTTCCCGATTTCGAGGGCGAGATCGACGATGTGATCGCCCGCGCCGCCGCTGCGGGCGTGACGCGGATGGTCACGATCTGCACGCGGCTCGAGAACGAACCCAAGGTTCGCGCCATTACCGAGCCGCATGAGGGCATCTTCTATGCCGCAGGCGTCCATCCGATGAACGTGGAAAAACAGCCGCTGGTCTCGACGGATGATCTTATCGCCCTCGCCCGCCATCCCAAAATGGTTGGCATTGGCGAAACCGGCCTTGATTATCACTACACCCCCGACAGCGCCGAAATGCAGCGCCAGTCGCTGCGCGTCCATATCGACGCCGCCCGCGAGACCGGACTGCCGCTCATCATCCATGCGCGCGATGCCGACGCGGATATGGCGGCGATTTTGGCCGAGGGGTATCGCAACGGCCCCTATTCTTGCGTGATGCACTGTTTCTCTTCGAGCGCCGAGCTTGCCAAGGCCGCCCTTGATCTGGGGTTCTATCTTTCAATGTCCGGCATCGCCGCCTTCCCCAAGAGCGGCGAGCTGCGCGATATCTTCGCCACCGCCCCGCTCGACCGTATCCTCGTCGAGACCGACAGCCCCTACCTCGCCCCACCGCCGCACCGAGGCCGCCGCAACGAGCCGGCCTATACGGCGCATACGGCCAAAGTGGGCGCGGAGACCTTCGGCGTGAGCTATGAGGAATTCGCCGCCGCCACCTCGGCCAATTTCGATCGCCTCTTCTCCAAGGCCGCCGCTTGGAGGCCCGTCTGATGGCGCGGCATACCCTTCGGATCCTCGGCTGCGGCTCTTCGGGGGGCGTCCCTCGCCTTGGCAATTATTGGGGCGATTGCGACCCCTCCAACCCGCGCAACCTGCGCACGCGCTGTTCTGTGCTCATCAGCCGTGAAGGGCCGGACGGGATCACCCGTGTCCTGATCGACACCTCCCCCGATATGCGCCAGCAGCTTCTCGATGCGGGCGTCGGGCATCTTGACGGCGTCCTCTATACCCATGCCCATGCCGACCATGTCCACGGGATCGACGATCTGCGCATGGTCGTCTTCAACACCCGCGAGCGGCTTCAGGTCTGGGCCGACGGCGAGACCTCGGATTCGCTCCTCTCGCGCTTTGGCTATGCTTTCGTGCAGCCTAAGGGCTCGCCCTATCCGCCGATCCTCGAACTAAACACCATCGACGGGCCGGTGACAGTGACTGGCGCGGGCGGCCCGATCACCCTGACGCCGTTTCAGGTGAACCACGGCTCGATCGACGCGCTCGGCTTTCGCGTGGGCGGCGTCGCCTATCTGCCCGATGTGGCGACAATCCCCGAGCTGGTCTGGCAGACCGCGCTCAAGGGCCTCGACGTCTGGATCGTCGACGCCCTGCGCCGCACGCCGCATCCGACCCATTCGCACCTCGCCCAGACGCTCGACTGGATCGAGCGGGCCGCGCCGAAACGGGCGATCCTGACCGATATGCATGCCGATATCGACTATGCGGCCGCTGAGGCCGAAACGCCCGATCCCGTCACCCCCGCCTTCGACGGAATGGAAATCGAGTTTGACGCCTAGGCGCAGGAGAAGCGCGGGCAAGGAGAGCACATGGCCGCGCTGATCGACGTTATCCTGCCCGTCTTTATCGTGCTCGGCTTTGGCTATGTCGCCGTCTGGACCAAGTATTTCAGCGACGACGGCATCGACCTTCTGATGAAGTTCACCCAAGGCTTTGCCATCCCCTGCCTTCTCTTCCGCGCGATATCCGAGCTGGCCCTTGGCCAGAACTTTGATCTCGCGCTGCTTTTCCCTTTCTACGCAGGCGCTTTGGGTGGCTTTTTCGCCGGCCTCTTCGGCGCGCGGCTGATCTTTGGCCGGACATGGGAAGACTCGGTCGCCATCGGCTTTTGCGGGCTTTTCTCCAACTCGGTCCTCCTCGGCCTGCCAATCACCGAACGCGCCTATGGCCCCGAGGCGCTTGACGCCAACTATGCGATCATCGCCGTCCACGCGCCCTTCTGCTATCTCGTCGGCATCACCGCGATGGAGGTTGTCCGCAACCGCGGCGGCAGTCTTGCAGCCCTGCCGGGCAAAGTTGTGAAAGCCGCCTTCCGCAATGCCCTTATCGTCGGCATCGCCCTTGGTTTTGCGGTCAATATCACCGGCCTGCCGATGCCCGGCGTTCTGACCGACGCGGTTGATCTGATGGCCCGTGCCGCCTTGCCGGCCGCGCTTTTCGGTCTTGGTGGCGTGCTTTACCGCTACCGCCCCGAGGGCGATATGCGGGTGATCCTCTTCACCGTCTCGATCTCGCTCCTTTTGCATCCTGCGATCACTTGGAGCCTCTCGCAGCTGACCCACCTCGGAACCGCACCGATGCGATCTGCGGTCCTCACCAGCGCGATGGCGCCGGGGGTCAATGCCTATGTCTTTGCAAATATGTACGGCGCCGCGCGCCGCGTCGCCGCCTCGACCGTGCTCATCGCCACGGCGGCATCGATCCTGACGGCGTGGGGCTGGCTGTCACTGCTGCCCTGACCCCCCAAAACACAAGAGGCGGGCCCTGGGGCCCGCCTCGTGATGGTGCGGTTGAGAAGACTCGAACTTCCACTCCGGTTAAAGAACAGCGACCTCAACGCTGCGCGTCTACCAATTCCGCCACAACCGCACGTTCTGGATCGGTGAGGCGCTGAATAGCGAAGGATTCGGGGGAAGTGAAGAGCAAAATCGGCCCTATTGCGCGGTTTTTTCCCGAGGTCTTTTCGGCCCCTGATCTAGGACTTTGCCGAACAACACAGCTGCAATCACAGCCGTCAGAACCAGCGCGAATCCGAGATCCTGGCTTTCTTCAAAGAGGATCCGCGACATCAGACGGCCGGGCATAAAAGCCAACGTTCCCGCCACGCCGAGCGACCAGAAGGCGAGGTTGCGCATTACCCCTTCATGGGCGCGCCTGTTACCTTGGCGAACAAGGCGGATCGCGTGATAAAGCCCCCAAAGGGTAAAAACCGACATCAGATGGATCGGGCCGAATGGCCCTACAATCTTCATCCCGCTGATCCAGAACGAGCTGATCGCGGTGAGCGCCATCGAGGACACCCAGACATATCCCGCTGTCTTGTGGAGTCGATCCCGCCGCTTGCGGAAGAGGACAATCGGCACCAGAGCCACGGCCATAAGGGCTGATATAACGTGCAGCGTCACCGCCGGCCCTGCTTGCAGAACTTGTTGAATCATTGTCATTTCAATCACTCCTTGGTTTGATTGCCCAAAGCCTTGAGACAGCCCCGCGCACCCTTCCAGCGCGGATACGCGGAAAGGGAAAACGCCATCGCAGACAACACGCCGATCCGCTTTGCGCTTCGCGAAATGTAAAGGCAGGCCCGCTCGCCGCGGGCTTGGGTGACGCTTGCGGCTTTGGCTTTGATCCTTGGGCTGTCGGGGCCCTTCGGAACCGAAGGCGCCATGCGCCTTGCCCCGCGGGTCGGCTATTGGGGGTTGATCGCTGTTGTGACGTATTTCTCGGGAAATCTTGTGGTTGCTCTCCTGACCCAACGTTTCGAACGGACCAAACCGCCCCTCGCCATTGGCTTTCCGGTTGTCACCCTGTCGATCGCCCTCGTCGTGCTGGCCGAGGTGATCGTCATCAATTGGCTGGTTCTCGGGAGCGCCCCCCGATCGGCGCGCGAGGTTCTTTCTCTTGGGGTCAATGTGCTGGGTGTGGGGTTCGTCGTCGCAGGGATCATCGTCTATTTCTCACGCAGCGCACGGAGCTTGAAAGGCCAGACGGCAGAGACAGCAACGGCGCAAGCGCCCCGCATCCTTCAAAGGCTGGACCTGCATAAGCGCGGCAGGCTGATCTCGCTGTCGGTTCAGGATCACTACACCGAAATCGCCACGAGCAAAGGCACTGCCCTAGCGCTGCTGCGCCTCTCCGACGCCATCGCCGAAGCCGAACCAACGGTGGGCCTTCAGGTGCATCGCTCGCACTGGGTCGCAACCCGCGAGGTCACAACCGCGCGGCGCGACGGGGCCAAGGCGGTCCTGACCATGTCGGACGGGCGTGACATTCCGGTGAGCCGCACCTATGTGCAGGCTGTGAAAGACGCAGGGCTCCTCCCCGGATAACGCATGGTAGAGTGGATCACCTCAGACGGGCTGACCGACTATGACGAAGCCGTCGCCTTTATGGAGGCGCGGGCCGAGGCGATTGCGCGTGGCGAGGCCGAGGAGGCGATCTGGCTTGTCGAGCATCCGCCTCTCTATACCGCCGGCACGAGTGCCAAACCGGCCGACCTGACAGACCCAGATCGCTTCCCCGTCTACACTTCCAAACGCGGGGGGCAATATACCTATCACGGCCCCGGCCAGCGCGTCGCCTATGTGATGCTAAATGTTGGCGAGCGCGGGCATGATGTGCGGCGGTTCGTGCAAGACCTTGAAAACTGGGTGATCGCGGCGCTGGCCGAGTTCAACGTGAAGGGCGAAATCCGCGAAGGGCGCGTCGGCGTCTGGGTCGAGAGGCCGGAAAAGACGCGCGGGATTGATGGGTCGGTCCGCGAGGACAAGATTGCCGCGCTCGGCATCCGCCTGCGAAAATGGGTCTCGTTCCACGGCCTGTCGATCAATGTGGACCCAGACCTTGGGCATTTCTCGGGGATCGTCCCTTGCGGGATCAAGGAGCACGGGGTCACAAGCCTTGTCGATCTTGGCCTGCCGGTAACGATGTCGGATGTCGATCTTGCCTTGCGCCGCACTTTCGAGGCATCGGTGACGCCTCGGAGCCCCTCCTAGGTCCGCCTGCGCCAATTTATCCCAAGCCCCTGCTACATTCGAATATTGCCCCCTCTGGCCTGAGCGACTAGAACCACCCCAAAGCTGGTGGCACGGGTCTGACTCGTGCTGCCCTTTAATTGACGCCAATACGGGAGAGCCACATGGCAGACGCCGCCATCCACGGCCATGATCACCACGACGAGCGGGGCTTTTTCACCCGCTGGTTCATGTCCACCAACCACAAAGACATCGGTATCCTCTATCTCTGGGTAGCCGGTGCCGTTGGTTTCATTTCGGTCCTGTTCACCGTTTATATGCGCCTCGAGCTCATGGAGCCGGGTGTTCAGTATATGTGCGCCGAAGGGGCTCGCTTCATTGCCGACGCGTCGGCCGAGTGCACCCCAAACGGTCACCTCTGGAACGTGATGATCACCTACCACGGCGTTTTGATGATGTTCTTCGTCGTCATTCCGGCGCTGTTCGGTGGCTTCGGCAACTACTTCATGCCGCTCCAGATCGGCGCGCCCGATATGGCCTTCCCGCGCATGAACAACCTCTCGTTCTGGATGTATGTGGCTGGTACCTCGCTTGGTGTGGCCTCGCTCCTTGCGCCCGGTGGCAACGGTCAGCTCGGCTCGGGCGTTGGCTGGGTTCTCTACCCGCCGCTCTCGACCTCTGAAGGCGGCATTTCGATGGATCTCGCCATCTTCGCGGTGCACCTGTCGGGTGCTTCCTCGATCCTCGGCGCGATCAACATGATCACCACCTTCCTGAATATGCGCACCCCGGGCATGACGCTGCACAAGGTGCCGCTCTTCGCCTGGTCGATCTTCGTGACCGCTTGGCTGATCCTTCTGTCGCTTCCGGTTCTTGCCGGCGCTATCACCATGCTTCTGATGGACCGCAACTTCGGCACGACCTTCTTCCAGCCGGCCGGTGGCGGTGACCCGATCCTCTACCAGCACATCCTGTGGTTCTTCGGCCACCCGGAAGTCTACATCATTATCGTTCCAGCCTTCGGCATCATCAGCCACGTGGTCGCGACCTTCTCGCGCAAGCCGGTCTTTGGCTATCTGCCGATGGTCTATGCGATGGTCGCCATTGGTGCTCTGGGCTTCGTCGTCTGGGCGCACCATATGTACACTGTCGGCATGTCGCTGACCCAGCAGTCCTACTTCATGCTGGCGACGATGGTCATCGCGGTGCCCACCGGTGTTAAGATCTTCTCGTGGATTGCCACCATGTGGGGCGGCTCGATCGAGTTCAAAACCCCGATGCTCTGGGCCTTCGGCTTCCTGTTCCTCTTCACTGTGGGCGGCGTGACCGGCATTGTTCTGAGCCAGGCTACGATCGACCGCGCCTATCACGACACCTATTATGTCGTGGCGCACTTCCACTATGTGATGAGCCTCGGCGCCGTGTTCGGCATCTTCGCCGGCATCTACTTCTATATGCCGAAGATGTCGGGCCGTATGTTCCCCGAGTGGGCTGGTAAGCTGCACTTCTGGGCGATGTTCATCGGTGCCAACCTGACCTTCTTCCCGCAGCACTTCCTCGGCCGTCAAGGCATGCCGCGCCGCTACATCGACTATCCGGAGGCCTTCGCCTACTGGAACTACATCTCGTCGATTGGTGCGTTCATCGCCTTCGCGTCCTTCGTGTTCTTCATCGTTCTGCTGGCCGTCGTCCTGATGCGCCCGCGCAACGTGACCGTGAACAACCCGTGGAACGAGTGGGCTGACACCCTCGAGTGGACCCTCCCCTCGCCGCCGCCGGAGCATACGTTCGAGACGCTCCCCAAGCAGAGCGACTGGGACAAGGGCCACGCCCACTGAGGCAAACCCGAAAAGCGAAAGGCCCCGGAATTTCCGGGGCCTTTTCTTTTGTAGACTGGCCCTATGCAAGAGAATGGCGCTAGCTAGGCAAAAGCGATGGAGACAGACATGAGCGGCATCTTCGACGAAGATCTTTTCCTCAAGGGGCTCGAACAACGGAGGGCAACGCTCGGCAAAGACTATGTCGACGCGAGCCTGACCGCTGCCGACGATTTCAGCCGCCCGTTTCAGGAAGCGATGACGGCATGGTGCTGGGGCTTTGGCTGGGGCGACGATGTGATCGATCCCAAGACACGCTCGATGATGAACCTCGCGATGATCGGTGCCCTCGGCAAGATGCACGAATGGGAGCTGCACTGCCGCGGCGCCCTCCGCAACGGTGTCAGCCGCGAGGAGCTGCGCGCGATCATCCATGTGATCGGCATCTATTGCGGCGTGCCTCAGGCGGTTGAGTGCTTCCGATCGGCCCGCAAGGTGCTTGAGGAAGAGGCCGCAGGCTAGGCCCATGCCCTATGAGTGGATCAAGCCCGATGATTGGCCGGACGCGCCGATGGCCGAGCTGCATCTCTGGCCCTACCGGTCGCTGCCGAAGAAGGGATTTGTCCTCTTCATCGGCCTGACCGTGGGGATGATCGCCCTACCGCTCACCGCTGTGATCGGATCCAAGATCCTCTGGGCGCTCCTGCCCTTTCTCGCCGCCGCCGTTGCAGGGCTTTGGTATGCCCTCTCACGCAGCTATCGCGATGGCAGCACGCTTGAGATCCTGACCCTCCGGCGCGACCGGATCGCCCTCATTCGCCACAACCCGCGCGGGCCGGTGCAGGAATGGCGGGCCAATCCCTATTGGACCACGGTGCAGATGCACCCCACAGGCGGACCCGTACCGCATTACCTGACGTTGAAGGGCGACGCCCGCGAGGTCGAGATCGGCGCATTTCTGAGTGAAGCGGAACGGATCAAGCTGAAAGATCAACTTGCCGACGCTCTGGTCCGCTCGAAAATCTACGGCTAGAACGTGCGCCCTAAATGCCGCGCTTCCTCTAAGAGGGTAGCGCGAATCTCGTCGGTCTCAAGCGCATCGTAAAGAAGAGCGAGGGCTGCATTTTCGATCCCGCAGTAGTTCAAAATCCCGACCTCTAGCTGCACCCGCATCGCCTCGTCATACCCTCGCTTGCGATAACCGTCCTCGCTGTTGGCAGCGACCCCGATCATCAGCGCCCTTTCCTGCGGCAGCTTGCGCGCGCCATAGGCCCAGCCGTTGTTCCAAACTCGGTCGATCCAACCCTTGGTCATGGCCGGAACCGACCACCACCAGACCGGAAACACAAACGCGATCGCGTCATGACGCGCGATCCGCGCCTGTTCGGCGAGAACGGCCTCGGAATAGACCTTATCGTCATCGTCCCAATCCGGCTCGTCCGCGAGCGGCATTCGCGGATCGAACCCTTCGGAATAGAGATCGGCAGCCTCGGCCTCGTGCCCCGCCTCGGCCAACCCTTCCAGAAAGGCGTCGAGCACCGCACCACTGAACGAGGCGCGGCGGGGATGATCGAAAACAACGAGGACTTTCATGGGATTGCTCGCGATATGGACACCGCAACCCTAGCGCGGGAGACAAGCAATGTCTCTAGCTGGCCTTATCTAGCCTAGCCCAGCCTGGCCTTCACCATCGGGCCGACTTTGCCGAAATCCATCTGACCGGTGTATTTGCCCTTGAGCGCGGCCATGACCTTGCCCATGTCGCGGATCGAAGTGGCCTCGACCTCGGCGATTGCCGCGGCAACGGCGGCCTCGGTCTCGGCGTCATCGAGCTGACGGGGCAGGTATTCCTCGATGATGCGAATCTCGTTCATTTCTTTCTCGGCCAGTTCGAGCCGCCCGCCCTCTTCATAGGCGCGTGCGCTTTCCTGACGTTGCTTGACCATCTTGCCAAGAATCGCGAGGACCGTGTCGTCGCTGACCTGAGCATCCTCACCCTCTGTCCGGGCGGCAATGTCGCGGTCTTTGATGGCGGCGTTGATCAGGCGCAGGGTCGACAGGCGGTCGGCATCCTTGGCTTTCATCGCCTCTTTAAGGGCGCTGCTGATCGTCGTTCTCATGTCCATGTGTCTGGCCTTTGAGCGGTGGTCCGAGGCCGCGACTCATACTCCGACCTACCCGCGCTGACAACAGGGGCGACGCGGGGTCACATCCCGGGCCGTCCGGGGCGCTTCTGCCTTGACCCTCATCGCCCGAAACCTTAGGACCGCATCAATTTGGCCATAGGGGAGTCGCGATCATGCCGCATAGCGCAATGGATAAGCCTACCGCCTGTCTTGCTCTTGCAGATGGCACCCTCTTCTACGGCTACGGCTTTGGCGCCACAGGGCGAGCCGAGGCCGAGCTTTGCTTCAACACCGCGATGACCGGCTATCAGGAGATCATGACCGATCCCTCATACGCCGGTCAGATTGTCACCTTCACCTTCCCTCATATCGGCAACACCGGCGTCACACCCGAGGATGACGAAACGGGCGAGCCCGTGGCCGCAGGCATGGTTGTCAAATGGGATCCGACCGAGCCATCGAACTGGCGTGCAACGCAAGACCTCGCAAGCTGGCTCGCTGCCAAGGGCCGGATCGGCATCGGCGGAATTGATACTCGCCGACTGACCCGCGCGATCCGCCAGCAGGGCGCGCCGCACGTTGCCCTTGCGCACAACCCCGATGGCGTTTTCGATGTCGAGGCGCTGGTCAAGGCCGCGCGTGGCTTCAAGGGCCTCGTCGGTCTCGATCTGGCGAAAGACGTGACCTGCGCGCAGTCCTACCATTGGGACGAGATGCGTTGGGCCTGGCTCGAGGGTTATGCCCACCAAGAGGCGCCGCGCCACAAGGTTGTTGCCATCGACTATGGCGCCAAGCGCAACATTCTGCGCTGTCTCGCCACGACCGGCTGTGATGTGATCGTCCTCCCGGCAACCGCCACCGCCGACGAGGTACTCGCGCACAATCCCGATGGCGTCTTCCTTTCGAACGGCCCGGGTGATCCGGCCGCGACCGGCGCCTATGCCGTCCCGATGATTCAAGGCGTTCTGGAGCGCAGCGAACTGCCGATCTTTGGCATTTGCCTTGGTCACCAGATGCTGGCCCTCGCACTTGGTGCCAAGACCATCAAGATGAACCACGGTCACCACGGGGCCAACCATCCGGTGAAAGATGTTGAAACCGGCAAGGTCGAGATCACTTCGATGAACCACGGCTTTACCGTCGACAGCCAGACCCTGCCCAAGGGTGTCATGGAAACACACGTCTCGCTGTTTGACGGCTCAAACTGCGGCATCCGCATGACCGAACGGCCGGTGTTCTCGGTCCAGTATCACCCCGAGGCCAGCCCCGGCCCACAAGATAGCTTCTATCTCTTCGAGCGTTTCGCCAACGCGATGGAAGCCCGCAGAGCCTAGTCCCGTTAAGGCCTGATTAACCCTGTTGCGCGATCCAGACCTCATGGCTTGGCCAAGGGGCAAGGATGGTACTGGAGATCTTAAGTCGTAACGGCACAGGGTCGCGGCAGGCGGCGCTCTCGCCTCTGTCGGCAACACTTGCTCGAAAAGGCATCGCCTCGGCCCGTAGACTCGCCGAGATCGAAGCAGGCGCCGGCAGATTTGACAGCCCCCTGCCCGAGGTCTTGTCGCGCGCTCTGTTCCTTTCGTCTGACACCTTGGCCGAAGCCGAGGCAGAGACCATGGGGGCAGGCCTTGTCGATCCCCTTTTGGAGCCGCCTGATCCAACACTCCTCGCCCGTCTTGGGGCCGATCAAGCCCTGCATCTGGGCTTACTGCCTTGGCGGCGGCTAGGCGGCATGACCATTATCCTGGCCGCACGGCCGGAAAGCTTTGCCCGCGTGCTTACCTATCTGACCAAGCTGTTTGGATCGGTGCGGATGGCCGTGGCGACAACCAGCCAGATCGAGGAAACCATCGTCGCCTTGGCCTCGCGTAGTCTTGTCGCCAAGGCCGAAGCGATGCCGCCAGCGCGGCTCAGTGCTCGCGGCTGGCCCGGTCGGAAAGGGATTGTCATCGCGGCGACAGCCGGAGCCCTTCTGGTGTTGATTGCTCTATTGGCGCCGAGATGGGGGCTATACTTGGCGATCGGCTGGGCGCTGACGACGCTGATCTTGAATATGGGGCTCAAGATTGCCGCAGCGGTTGCCGCCCTTTCAAAACCGACTGGCCCCGTTCGCGCCGACCCGTTGCCCAAGAGGTTGCCTGTCGTCACACTACTTATCCCTCTCTACAAGGAACGTGAAATTGCCTGCCACCTGCTGCGCCGGCTTTCTGCCATCGATTATCCCGCGGCCCTTCTCGACGTGATCTTGCTTCTGGAGGCCGACGATCACCTGACCCGCCAAACGTTGGCAGCAGCAAGTCTGCCGCGCTGGATGCGGGCAATCACGGTCCCAGGCGGCACGATCAAGACCAAACCAAGGGCGCTCAACTATGGCCTCAGTTTCGCACGGGGCCGGATCATCGGCATCTATGATGCCGAAGACGCCCCAGCCCCTGACCAGATACAGAAGATTGTCGCCCGTTTTGCCGCTCGCGGGCCCGAGGTCGCCTGCTTGCAAGGCATCCTCGATTATTACAACAGCCGCGCCAATTGGCTCGCGCGGTGCTTTACGCTCGAATATGCCGCGTGGTTTCGCGGCGTCCTGCCGGGAATGGCACGCCTTGGTCTGACGATCCCGCTTGGCGGCACAACGGTCTTCTTTCGCCGGAGCGTCTTGGAGGAAATCGGCGGCTGGGATGCCCACAACGTCACTGAAGACGCCGACCTTGGCCTGCGTCTCGCGCGATACGGCTACAGAACCGAGCTTGTCGACACTGTGACGGGTGAGGAGGCCAACTGCCGTGCTTGGCCTTGGGTGCGGCAGCGCTCGCGCTGGCTCAAGGGCCATGCCGTAACATACGGAGTCCATATGCGTGACCCGCTTCGCCTTTGGCGGGATCTGGGGCCTTGGCGGTTTCTTGGAGTGCAGATCCTTTTCTTCGGCACTCTCAGCCAGTTTGCCCTAGCCCCCGCGCTCTGGAGCTTTTGGCTCATCCTTCTAGGCTTTCCGCACCCTTTGACCGGGGTGCTGCCTTCTGCAGCATTTGTCTCGCTATCCACGCTCTTTGTGATGAGCGAGATGACCAACCTCGTGGTCGCTGCTCTTGCGGTGCGCCGTGCCGGAAAAGGCTGGCTCGC
>Ga0181554_1003828_pt1 | contig 12543 bp, 9 predicted proteins | sample 011ome_16_FD_145602 | JGI IMG/M metagenome (GOLD analysis project Ga0181554, IMG submission 145602) | Coastal salt marsh microbial communities from the Groves Creek Marsh, Skidaway Island, Georgia - 011503CT metaG (spades assembly) | ecosystem: Environmental > Aquatic > Marine > Intertidal zone >... | reverse complement strand
CCAGCAGTGCCGTCGAATGCATTGCTGGCTTTTATATGGCCGGGGGAAGCTTGTGTCCGAAGATGTAATAAAACTGGAACATGTGTGGAAAATTTTTGGTGAAAACGCCCAAGCAGCTATGGAAGCCATCGAGGCGCGTAATCTTTCCAAAGATCAGGTTCTAAAAGAATTTAAATGTGTTGTGGGTATCGCGGATTGTTCATTTTCGGTGCGCAAAGGCGAGGTGTTCTGCGTGATGGGGCTGTCGGGATCCGGCAAGTCGACCATGGTGCGCCATCTCAATCGTTTGATCGAACCAACCGCCGGTTTCATCGAGGTGCTTGGAAAAGATATGCGGGCCTTGTCCGATGTTGATTTGCGTGCCATGCGCGCGCGGGAGATCGGTATGGTGTTTCAGCATATGGCGCTTTTGCCGCATCGTACGGTGCGCGACAATGTTGCCTTTCCCTTGCAAATTCGTGGTGAGTCAAAGGCGCGCAGATGGGACATATCCCAACAATGTTTGAACCTGGTCAACCTTGATGGATATGAAGATCGGTTCCCCGCTGAGCTTTCTGGCGGTATGCAGCAGCGTGTTGGTCTGGCCCGGGCCTTGGCCTCTGACCCTGAAGTTTTGTTGATGGATGAGCCGTTTTCGGCGCTCGACCCGTTGATCCGCCGGCAATTACAAGATCAATTTATGGATCTGTCTAGGAATTTACAGAAGACAACGGTTTTTATAACCCATGATTTGGATGAAGCAATTCGCATTGGCCATCGCATTGCGATTATGAAAGATGGCCGGATCGTACAAATTGGAACGCCTGAGGAAATCGTGACCCAACCCGCGGATGATTATGTGCGCGATTTCGTGGAAGGGATTTCAAAGTTAAAGCTTGTCTATGCACATTCTATTATGGTGCCAATTGCCCAGTTTAAAGTCGCCTCGAGCGATGATTTGTCTCAGTCTCCCAAAGCTCATCACGGCTGCGATTTGGATCGACTGATTGATATTTCTACAACAACAGAGCATCCAATTGTTATTCAAGATGATGACGGAAACGATATTGGTGTTATCGATAAAACCACCCTTCTGAAGGGCATTCAGGGAGGCAAAGCATGACCAAGGGCGCAGCACAAGAGACCGGTCTTGATGATCTTGCAAAAGATTTTATCGTTGAAAATAATGCGTATTATCAAGCTGCCTTTGCCAAAATTCAACGCGCCGAAGGGGTTGTTTTCTCATGGAACACGATGGCAGCGGTGTTTGGCCCTTTATGGGGAGCCTTGCGGGGTGTTTGGGGTTTTTTCTGGGTTTTTATCGTTTTAGAGCTGTTTGCCCTGGTGCAGATTGGCCGCGGGTTATGGGGCGAATTGGGGGGTGATAAAATAGAGCGCTATGAGCGCCTTTTAACCAATATCGCAAAACGGCAGGATCAAGCAAAAGCGCTGCAGGCCGCAGGTGATGCGGATGCTGCGGCTGCAAAGTTGAAAATTGCAGCAAATTTACAGGCAGCTGCGGATAATGCACTGGTTGCAGCCGAGGCTGCGGCGGCGCAAGCCTCAGGGATATTACTCAGTGGGTTGGTTCTTTTGGGGGCGATTAAGTTGCTTGAAGGGTTCTACGCCAATATTGCCTATGAGCGGCAATATTTGGCTTGGCGTTCAAATCCCAAAGTGCAAACCGGCGTGAATTGGCAAAGCGCGTTTTGGGGCGGCCTTTTGCTGCTTTGTATTTGGCCCCTTACCTTGCTGCGTTTCACGGTGGCAAAAGCGGATGAAGTTCTTTCTGGGCTGACGGGTGGGGTTCTTGGCGGCACCATCCCGATCAGTGAGTTTCCAGTCGGTAAAGAGTATTTCTCGGCCTTGGCGCTGCATGGGGATAATGGTTTTGATGCTTTGGCGATCCGTTTCAGTGGTATTTTCGATGGGATTACGGCAGCAATCCGGTGGACCTTAACCGGTATTGAAGTGCTTTTGATTGATACGCCCTGGCCGGTTGTTATGGTGGTTATTGTGGTGATTGCCTTGCGTTTGGCTGGGTTGCGCGTGGCAATTTTTACCGCTGCCGCTTTGGCTTATCTGGCCTTGATGGGGCTATGGGAAATGTCGATGATTACGGTGGCTTTGATCGGAACCGGGGCGTTTTTATGCGTTTTGTTTGGAATTCCTCTTGGCATTTGGTTTGGGAAAAGCTCCCGGGCCTACCGGTTTGCCGAACCTGTTCTTGATTTCATGCAAACCATGCCTGCCTTTGTCTATTTAATTCCGATTATTGCGTTTTTTGGCACTGGAAAGCCCCCAGGCGTTTTGGCAACAATCATCTTTGCGATGCCGCCGGTGATCCGTCTGACGGCTTTGGGGATGCGCGGTGTACCCGAAACCACCAAAGAGGCAGCCGTGGCATTTGGGTGTTCGCGGTGGCAATTGCTGCGCAATGTGGAATTGCCACTGGCGATGCCATCGATCATGACGGGGATCAATCAAACCATTTTGATGAGCCTGTCGATGGTGGTGATTGCATCGCTTATCGGCGCCGAAGGGCTGGGCGCGCTGATCCTTGAAGCGTTGCAATATGCGGCAAAAGGGCAGGGGTTGCTTGGTGGCTTGGCAATTTTGTTCTGCGCTATGGTGATCGATCGGATTGCTCAGGGATCGTATCGCCGCGGTCCCAAGTAGAAGGTTTGAACGCGCTGGCTCTTACCAGATGCGATAGGGCATCGCCCCAGCAGTTTGGGCGGCGCGCTTTCTCTGAATAACGCAGTCGCGAAGTGATTTAAAAACAGTCTAGAAAACTTCGCTGATCACCTATGCACCGTTTGCAATAGCTTAAAAATCTACGAAGTCTTATGTGAGATTACACGACATGCAGGCTGAAAAGATCGTAAAAAAATTTAAATCAAAAGATCTTTTAGGCTAAGCTGAAAAAAACTGGGTATGGAGTGCGGGCCTATGGCGAGCTTTAACTGGGGAATTAACAACGATTATGCACCTCTAAAACATGTTCTTTTAGGCAAGCCAGAATATTATCGTTGGGTAGAGGCCGGCCCCTTGATTGGCCGCACGCTTGCCAATGCCCATAAAACGGGCGCAAGATTTGATCTTCAAACGGCAATGGCCCAGCATGAACAGATGGTGGCAATCTATGAAGAAAACGGTGTGTGTTGTCATTATTTACGGCCAGACGAGACATTGCATCGAAATTTTTTCGCCCGGGACTCTTCGGCCATGACGCCCTGGGGCGCACTCATTTGTCATATGCAGCTTAAGGTGCGGCGGGCCGATTACGTTACCGCAATTCAGTTTTATCAAGAAAATAATATCCCGATTTGGAATTTTGCAACTGCGGGTCATTTTGAGGGCGGAGATTTTGTCATTCTCGAACCGGGAAAGGTTTTGATTGGCTTTTGTGGAGAGCGTTCAGAAAAAGAAGGCGCGGAACAAATTGCACAAATGGTGCGGCGCGAGGGTTGGGAAGCATTGACGGTGCCGATTAACCGGGAATTCGTGCATATGGATGGGCTTGTTGTGCCGCTTGATGAGAAATTACTTGTGTCTTGCCTTGATGGGTTGGAGCCTTGGGTTGTCGATCAATTAAAGGCTTGGGGCTTTAGCTTTGTGGACGTGCCATATCGCGAGGCAAAAAATTTGGGTGTGAATTTGGTTGCTCTGGGAAATCATAAAGTTTTATCGATGCAAGGTGCCAATGAACTGAACGCAAAGATGCGCGCCCTGGGGTTTGAGGTTTATGATCCGGATATGTCGATGTTTACGCTGGGCGGGGGCGGGGTACATTGCTTAAGCCAAGCGCTGTGTCGCGATAATGTGTAACCGGGTATTTATACTACTTGCATTTATTTTTGCGCTTTAAACGCGCTAACGAATGCTCTCCATCTGTATAGCAGGGGGTTTAGCCTGTCTTGCTGCGCTTATCAGTTTGGACGGATGTAAGGGCTTGATCAAAAGCCTGCTGCAACGAGTAAGAAAGATAGAGGTTTTTTAAACATGCGGTCGGCAATTTGACCTGCGAAACCCATGCATTGCACTGTGCAGGCCACGCTGAATTTAGAATGCTTTTATCGAGGGAGTGCTCTCTTCAGAAGTTACGGGTGTTCCTGTCCGGAAACGGGTCGCTATGTGTTTTGGGCTGTGAAGCGATGATAAGCTTCTTGGATTGTAAACGCATGTAAATTTAAAATATTTGCACTTAATAAGCAAAATAATTCATTTTTAAGAATTTAAACTTTGTGTCATCATCTGCCGCGATACTTCTAATATTTCAGTAAGGAGGGCGTCTATGCGGCGTTCAGGGGCTTGGAAGCAGCTTTGTTTGAAACTGGGTGCGCGCGCGCGATGCGGCTGGTCCGCCCCTCATATATTGCCCGTTTCGGATATTTTTTTAGATGTCTTCGGATTCTGCAGATCGGTGCGATTGGCAAGGCGCTTGACGCTATTTACCAAGCTTTTTTCTGGCCTCTATCAGGCTGCGATATGGATCAAAGCGCTTTGGGTCCAAGGTCTATGTTTAATTCAACCGAGAGAGGGCCGTATAGCGGCCCCCGGTGTTTATGGCGCCGCGCCCTATCAAAACTACAGGTCTCTTGGGGTGCAAAGGAGAGCAGAATGAAACCTTATAAGATGTTGATTGATGGCGAATGGGTCGAGGCCGGTGATGGCGGAACATTCACCAGTATTAACCCTGCGACAGGTGAAAAATGGGCGGTTATTCCAGAGGCCACGGCCGAAGATGTAGATTGCGCTGTGCGCGCCGCGCATAGGGCTTTTCTTACGGGGCCATGGGGGAAGATGAGCGCCACGCAACGCGGCCATTGTTTGCGCCGCTTGGCAGATTTACTTGCCGCGCAGTCTGAGGCGCTGGGAGAAATCGAAACGCGCGATACTGGAAAATTATTTGCAGAAACGCGGTGGCAGGCAAAATATATCAGCGAATTTTATCATTTTTTCGCCGGAGCGGCTGATAAAATCCATGGTGAAACGCTTCCGATTGATAAACCGGATATGTTTGTTTTTACCAATCGTGAGCCCTTGGGGGTGATTGCCGCGGTTGTGCCATGGAACAGCCAGTTGTTTTTGGCAGCGGTAAAAATCGGGCCTGCGCTTGCGGCGGGAAACACCATTGTTATGAAAGCCTCGGAACATGCACCTGCGGCGCTGTTAGAGTTTGGAAAGTTGATCGCGCAAGCAGGCATTCCTGATGGGGTAGTCAACATCGTGACGGGGCATGGTGATCCTTGTGGCAAGGTGCTTACCTCGCATCCGATGGTGGCGCGTGTTTCTTTCACAGGGGGGCCGGGTTCTGCCCGTCATGTGATTCAAAATACGACGGAAAATTTCGCCGAACTCAGTTTGGAACTGGGGGGGAAATCTCCGTTTATCGTGTTTGAGGATGCGGATATTGAAAGCGCAGTAAACGGATCAGTTGCGGGCATATTTGGGGCGTCAGGGCAAAGCTGTGTGGCGGGTTCGCGTTTGCTTGTGCATGAAGATATCGCGGATGAATTTTTAAAGCGGATGGTGAAGATTGCACAGGCCGTTACGATTGGCGATCCAATGGCTGGCGAAACCGAGATGGGGCCTTTATGTACCTATGGGCAGATCGAAAACATCGAACGCGAGGTCGCGCGCGCTGTTGAGGAAGGCGCTCAGATCCTAAGCGGTGGAAAACGGGCAAATGCTGGTTCGGATTTGTATTATGAGCCAACGATCATCGACTGCCCCGCGCCCAATCTTCACATAGTTGATACGGAATTATTCGGGCCGGTTTTAAGCGTGCTGCGGTTTAAAACCGAAAGCGAGGCCTTGGCTTTGGCCAATGATACGGTGCATGGCCTTGCCGCAGGGATTTTTACCAAAGACAGTGCGCGGGCGCTGCGGATGTCAAAATCTGTACGGGCGGGCATTGTTTGGGTGAATACTTATCGGGCGGTCTCTCCCATTGCTGAGTTTGGTGGAATGAAAAACTCAGGCTATGGCCGCGAAAGCGGCTTTCAAGCCGTTTATGATTATACGCGCCCGAAAACTGTATGGATGAACATGTCTTCAGAGCCGTTGGGCAGCCAGTTCGTATCTCGTTAATTTGAAAGGGACGAAAATGAAATTTCATATTGCTATAAATTTAGAACGAAGCGAACCCTCTGTGGATATGAAAGAGGTGCGCGATCACACGCTTGAAATGGTGCAAATGGCAGATGAGGCTGGTTTTGAGATCGCTTGGGCCGCCGAACACCACGCGTTGGAAATGACGATAGCGCCAAACCCGTTTCATATGATGACCTGGTGGGCAGATCACACCAAAAATATCCGTCTGGGATGTGGCGTGGCTAATGCCTCTTATTGGCACCCGATCAAATTGGCGGGCGAGGCGGCTTTGGTGGATCTGTTGAGCGATGGGCGGATGGATCTGGGGCTGGGCTCGGGGGCTTATCAACGCGAGTTCGATAGGCTACGCCCTGGATTAAGCCAAAAAGACGGGTGGAAATATCTGCAAGAAATGTTGCCTTTAATTCCGAAGCTTTGGGCCGGTGATGTGCAACATAATGGAGAGTTTTGGCAATTTCCAACCGCCACATCCTGCCCGAAACCTGTGCAAGACAGCGTGCCTATCTGGGTGGCTGCGCGCTCTCCAACAACCTTTGATCATGCGGTAGAAAACAATTGCAATATTATGAGCTGGCCTTTGACAATGCCATTTTCCGAGGCTGAAAAATACCGCGGCCAGCTTGAAGATAGTATAACCCGTTTGAACCCTGGATATTCGGGTAAATTTGCCATGATGCGCCACGCTGTTATTTATGAAACAGAAAGCGATCGGCAAGCGGCGCTAGATGCTGTGCGGCAGGTTTTGGCCCGCTTTGGCAATTTAATGATGCAAGCAGGTGACGTTGTGAACGGATATCCCGATATGGTTCCGCTGGAAACATTAGAGGGTAATGCCCGCGTCGAGCCTGCGATGCTGGAAGAAAACTTAATGTTCGGATCTCCGGAGGTTGTTGTAGAAAAACTTAAGCAGTATCAATCCATTGGCGTTGATGCGTTTATTTATTATGCCTCTCTGGGGCTGGATATGGAGCGCCAGAAACGATCGCTGCGTTTGTTTATTGACCGGGTACTGCCCGCATTTACTGAAGTAAAGGAATTTGCCCATGTCGATTGAAATCCGCCGAACGCTGCTTTGGAAACAAAAAACCTTTATCGAGGGGTGGAAAAGCGTGGAAACCCCCACCCAATTGATGGCGTCTATGGCCATCATAAAAAACCCTTGGTTTGGCCGTGGGCATGTTGAAAATATGCGCCCTGAAATCCAAGCGCATGGGCCGGTTATTGGCAAATTACTGACGGAAATGCTGCTCGATGAAACGGGCGGTTTGCTTGAGGGCTGCGGCAAAGCAAGCGTGGTTGGCATGGGCGGAGAAATTGAACATGCCCAAGCTATGACGCATACGCTCCATTTTGGAAATCAATTTCGCGAAGCGATCGGTGCCAAAAGCTATCTGGCCTTTTCAAACACGCGCGGCGCGGCGAATTGCGCGATAACTATTCCTTTGATGGACAAGCATGACGCAGGCCGTAGGTCGCATTATCAAACGATCCAAACCAGCGTGGTTGACGCACCGGCTGATGATGAGATTCTTATTGCTTTGGGAGCCTCGATTGGTGGGCATCCCAACCATCGCATTGGTGATCGATATGAAGATTTAAAAGATCTGGGCCGCGATTTAGACAACCCGGCAGGCGTTTAAATGGCAAGAACCAAAGACGGCACAGCCTATGAGATAACAGGTTGTCAGGGCGCAGCTTGGGTTGTGCTCATTCATGGGCTGGGTTTAACGCGTGCCAGCACGTGGGGTGGCATTGCACCAATCTTGGCGCAGGAGTTTCAAATTCTGAGCTATGATCTTTTAGGGCATGGTGAAACGGATCTGCCCTCTGGGCGCGTTGACTTAAAGCGCTTGGGGCAGCAAGTGATCGATTTGATGGATGATCTGTCTATCGATCGCGCCGCTTTGGTTGGGTTTTCACTTGGTGGGATGATCAATCGGCGCGTGGCGATTGATCATCCAAGCCGCGTCTCTGCGCTGGGAATATTAAACGCACCGCATGAGCGGGGGGAAAAGCAGCAGCGTTTGGTGGAAGAGCGGGCCCGCGCCAGTTCAGCCGAGGGACCATCTGCCAATATCGATACAACGCTTGCCCGATGGTTTACCCCGGATTTTCGTGTTCATTCTTCACAGCATGTGGCAGCTCTACGCGATATTGTGGTGGCAAATGATCCAAAAAATTATGCCATCCATCGCCAGATTTTAGCCGATGGTGTAACCGAACTGATCCGCCCAACGCCACCCTTAAAGCAGCCCAGTCTTATCATGACCTGCCAGAATGACAGTGGTTCAACGCCTGCGATGAGTCAGGCGATTGCTCAGGAAATCAGGGGCTCTGAGCTGAATGTTTTGCCCAAATTGCAGCATTTGGGCTTGCTTGAAGATCCAAAGGCTTTTGCGGATCCGCTTTTGGCTTTTTTGCGAAGCAAACTGCTCCCACGTTAGAAAGGAATTGACATGGCACTTTTATCTGGCGGGCAAGCCGCAGTTGAGGCGTTAAAAGCGGAAAAAACCGAATTCGTTTTCGGGCTGATCGGCTCCGCAACGATGGAAATATTTGACGCGCTTTATGATGCGCAAGATATTAATTTGATTGGCGTGCATGATGAGCGCACAGGCACCCATATGGCCGATGGCTATGCCCGCGCCAGCGGAAAAACCGGTGTCGTTCTGGCGGGGCAAAATGGTCCGGGAACAACCAATTTGGTGACCGGGTTGGCGCAGGCGAAAGCCGCTTATACGCCGCTGGTGTCGATTGGGGGGGCTTTATCGTCCGAACATCTCTATCGGGATGCCTTTCAAGAGGTGGATCAACAGGCGCTGTTTACTCCGATCACCAAAAAAACCTGGACAGCAACCAGCAGCGAACGCGTTCCAGAAATGATGCGGGAGGCGTTTCGCGTGGCCAATGCTCCCCGAAAAGGGCCTGTGCAGTTAAATTTGCCGCGTAACGTCTTGTCAGGGCAGGCTGAATTTGCGGCGATGCAAAACCCGTCTGACTATCGGCCGGTTTCGGTGCAAGCCGCGCCTGAAAGCAGCATTAATCAAGCCGCTGGGTTATTAAATAATGCAGCGCGCCCGGTGATTATGGTGGGCGGTGGTATAAAAAATACCGCGGCTGGTGCGCATGCAATGGCGCTTGCAGAGGCGTATAACATACCCGTTGTCTCTTCGCCGGGGCATGGGGATGCGGTGCCGTTTGGACATCCGTTGAATGCAGGCCAAATGGGGCCGCGAGGCAATCCGGTTGCGTCACGATTGGTCAAAGAAGCGGATGTTATTTTGGCTCTTGGAACCCGCATAGGCTTTAATGCCACGTTCTATAGTTATGACAATATAAATAAGGCCGCGAAAATTATTCACGTCGAACAGGAACCAGCCGCAATTGGGCGCTATTTTCCTGTTGAGATGGGGATTTGGGGCGATGCCCCCACGGTTGCCATGCAGCTTTTGGCCGCTGCCGATCGGTCAAGCCAACGCGCCGAAGCGCAAGCTTGGAGCGACGCTTTGAAAGCTGAGCGCGCGGGGTTCCTTGCCCGCCGTGATGAAGAGGCTTTGATCGAAAGCAACCCCATTCAGCCCTCTGGCCTTTATAAAACCCTGCGTGATATATGCCCGCAAAATAGCGCCTTTACCATGGATGCGGGCACATTATGTTTGCAAGCCACCGATGCGATGAATTACTGGCAGCCCAAAAGTTTATTCACCCCGCTTGATTTCGGGCTTGTTGGGTTTTCGTTTGCGGCAGGTTTGGGGGTGAAACTGGCTATGCCCGAGCGGCCAGTGATTTCTTTGATGGGCGATGGCGGGTTTGGGATGACCACTTCTGAATTATCTACTGCGGTAGATTACGGAATAAACACCGTGACAATCGTGATGAATAATGGCTGTTGGGGGGCAGAAAAAGCCTATCAGCGCGATTTCTTCAACGGGCGCTATATTGGCGCTGATATTTCCAGCCCGCCATTTGACAAGCTGGCAGAGCTTTACGGCGCGACAGGCTATCGTGCAGAAACTTTGGCAGAAACGGCTGAAGCGCTTGAAGCGGCGCTGGCTTGCGAAAAACCTGCGGTGATTGACGTGCAGGTTGACCCTGCTGCGCTGTATTCTTTCCGCCGCGACAGTTTCAAACATAGAGGAGGCTAAATTATGGCTGAAAATCATTATCCAGCAACGCAGGCCCAAAAAGCGACCGGGGATTGGAACCCGTTTTGGGATACGTTGGCCGAATTGGATCCTGACTATCTGGAACGGTTTCTCGCCTTTCGCGCCGTGCCTCAAAATGGGCCCTTGCCGCAGAAATACAAAGAGTTGATTTTTATCGCGATCAATGTCGCCACCACGCATCTTTGGCCTTCTGGCGCGCGCAGACATATTCAAAACGCTCTGGAAGCCGGGGCAACCAAAGAAGAAATTCTTGAGGTGATCCAATTGACTTCTATAATGGGTATTCACTCAATGAGCATGGGGGTTCCGATCCTAATGGAAGAGATTGAGAGATTTGAACGCAACGCTTAATTTGGAAAAGGCGGTGAAATGGCCGAAGAACACGATCGTTCGATGATGGAAAACCTCTATTGGTGGGGAATTCCAACGTTGTTTAGATGTCCTAACCTGCCTGCTGAGGGGCAAGATATTGCCTTGGTGGGTGTGCCCCATTCCACTGGAAACGGTACCACCGAACGCGATCAGCATTTGGGCCCGCGTGCGGTGCGCAATGTCTCGGCCGTGGCGCGGCGCGTGCATTCTGCTTTTGAAATTGATCCTTGGACTGCGGCGAAAATCGCTGATATTGGCGATGTGCCTTTTCCGCGGGCCAATGATAACGAAGATTGTATCGAGCGGATTACAGCATTTTATCAAAATATCGCAAAAGCTGGCGCGCGGCCTGTCTCAATTGGCGGCGATCATTCGATCACTGGGGGCATTGTGCAGGCGCTTGGCGGCAGTGAGTTGGCGGGCGGGCAGCCGGTCAGCTTTTTGCATTTGGATGCGCATACGGATGTATTCACTAAGGTGGATCATTTCTTGGGCGCGCAGAAATCGGCCGCGCATTGGGGGGCTTACTTGGCGGATCAGGGCAAAGTGGACCCAAGCAGATCGATGCAGATCGGGCTGCGCGGGCATCCGCGCACGCTTGATTGGCTGCAACCGTCTTATGAATATGGATATAATATCGTGACCATGCGCGAATTTCGTGCGCGGGGCCTGCAAGATGTTGTGGCGCAAACGCGCAATATCTTGGGGGATCGACCGGTCTATATCACATTTGATTTAGATTGCTTGGATCCGAGCATTGCGCCTGGGGTGTCAAATATTGAAGCCAGCGAAAAGGGCTTTGACATTGATGAGGCGATCGGGCTTTTGCGCGCCGCCCGGGGATTAAACATTATTGGCGGCGATGTGGTCTGCATGATGCCAACCAAAGACAGCCCGAATAATATTACAGCGCTTACGGCATCCGCTGTGATGTTTGAAATGATTTCAATGATCGCCGAAAATATAGGTAGGAGCGCAGCATGACGCAGCAGCCAGATCCATTTTTTCAACCCGTTTCCGCCATGGAACTGGCTCGGTTTGCCGGGGTTCCAACCTTTATGCGATTGCCCGAATTGAGCCCGGATCACGCTCGGTTTTCAGATGTGGATCTGGGTATATTGGGTGTGCCTTGGGATGGGGGCACAACGAATAGGCCTGGAGCGCGCCACGGTCCGCGCCAGTTGCGGGACCTGTCAACCATGATCCGCGCTATGAACCCTGTCACGGGGGTTGCGCCTTTCGCCAGCGTTAATTGCGCCGATATGGGAGATGTGCCACCCAACCCGGTTGATATTCAAGACAGCCTGAACCGAGTGGCTGATTTTGTAAGCGCCATGACAGTTCAGAACATCGTGCCCATGACGGCCGGAGGTGATCATCTGGTCACCCTGCCAATTTTGCGTGCTTTGGCAAAAACCGCGCCTGTAGGGCTGATCCAATTTGATAGCCATACCGATCTGTTCGACAGTTATTTTGGCGGCCAGAAATTTACCCATGGCACGCCATTTCGCCGCGCAATCGAAGAGGGTTTGGTTGACCCAACGCGATTTGTGCAAGTGGGAATTCGCGGCACCGCGTATAATCTAGAGGATGTTGAATGGGGTCTTGCGCAAGGCATTCGGATCATTCGGGTTGAAGAATTATTCGAAAGAGGCATTGCCCATGTGATGGCAGAAGTGCGGGAAATCTTGGGCAAACAGCCGACCTATTGCACTTATGATATTGATTTTGTTGACCCAACATTTGCGCCAGGCACTGGCACGCCTGAAATTGGCGGCCCGAACAGCTTTCAAGCCCAACAGGTGATCCGCGAGCTTGCCGGCGTTAATTTAATTGGCGCTGACCTTGTTGAAGTCTCGCCACCTTTAGACGCTGCGGGCGGCACTGCTTGGCTGGGGGTTTCTTT
>Ga0181554_1003818_pt1 | contig 12560 bp, 14 predicted proteins | sample 011ome_16_FD_145602 | JGI IMG/M metagenome (GOLD analysis project Ga0181554, IMG submission 145602) | Coastal salt marsh microbial communities from the Groves Creek Marsh, Skidaway Island, Georgia - 011503CT metaG (spades assembly) | ecosystem: Environmental > Aquatic > Marine > Intertidal zone... | reverse complement strand
GCCAGCTGGGTGGAGGCAAGCGGATTGGCCGGGCTTCTCCAGAAGCTGATCCCAGCATCAGCCGCAGCGCGCCATGGCGCCAGGGCGGCATGGTTCATTTCATAGAGGTAATAGAGCACAACCCGGGACCCTCGTTAACCTGCAAGGCTAGCAATTCCACCCATTTGGAGCAACCCGCCATTGGGTGCGACTTTAGGGGGAAGCCTCCAGTTGCTCCCGCAGTTCCGCAGCGAGGCGCTGGGCATCCGTGGTGTAGGCGAAATGCTTCCGGAACTTTCCGTCGGGGCCCATGAGATAGATGATGCTCGAGTGGTCCATCAGATAGGCATCGGGCGAGCTGGTGTCGCCTGACTTTGCGTAATAGGCGCGATAGGCCTTAGCCATGGCGGCCACCTCTTCCGGCGTGCCAGTTAACCCGGTGAGGCGGTGGCCGAAATTCTCGACATAGGCCTTCATCACCTCCGGCGTGTCGCGGGCCGGATCGATCGACACGAACACCGGCTGCACCCTCTCGGCCTCAGGCCCCAGCTGGTCCAGTGCCGCCATCATCACCTGAAGTTCCGTCGGGCAGATGTCGGGGCAATAGGTGTAGCCGAAGAACACCAGCATGTGCTTGCCGAGGAAGTCCTTCTCGGTGACACGCTTGCCGTTCTGGTCTGTCATGGTGAAGGGCCCGCCCACCAGCGCCTCGCCGGAGCCCCCCTGGCCTGCCAGACGCTGGCCCATCCACGCAAAGCCGCCAATCCCGGCAGCCAGAACCATGACGAGGGCGGCGAAGATGAGAATGGCGCGGCGGGGCATGAGGCTTTTTCTTCCTTTTCGCCTTCACATAAGCCTAGATAGCCGCAATCTCAACGCCAGCAGCGCTCCAGGCCTCTCAAGCATGCCTCAGGATTCCGCCATTTTCCCCAAGCTCGGCTCCGGCGAAGCGGAAATCGGCATGCTGCGTCTCCGCACGCTGGTCCGCCTGCGCTGGCTCGCCATCGTCGGCCAGGCGGGTGCCGTGCTGGGCGTGCATTTTGCGCTCGGCTTTCCGCTGCCGCTCGGCGCCTGCCTCGTGGTGGTCGCGCTCAGCGCCTGGCTCAACATCTTCCTCACCATTCGCTGGCGCAAGAGCGTGCGCCTCAACGAGACGCCCGCCGGCCTGCTGCTCGTCTATGACGTGATACAACTGGCGGTTCTGCTCTATCTCACCGGCGGGCTGGAAAATCCCTTCTCGTTCCTGTTCCTCGTTCCGGTCACCATTTCCGCCACCTCTCTTTCCATGCGCTGGACGCTGTGGCTCGGCCTCCTCGCCTTTGCCTGCGCCACCTTCCTCGCCTTCCGCCACTATCCGCTCCCCTGGGTGCCTGGCGAGAGGCTGGACCTGCCGGAGGCCTATATCGGCGGCATGTGGGCGGCCATCATGTGCGGCGTGGTGTTCTCCGCCATCTATGCGCGGCGCATCGCGGACGAGGCGCGGCAGATGTCCATCGCGCTCTCCGCAACCGAACTGGTGCTCGCGCGCGAGCAGCGCCTCTCGGCGCTTGATGGTCTGGCCGCCGCAGCCGCCCATGAGCTGGGAACCCCGCTCGCCACCATCGCGCTCGTCGCCAAGGAACTGAAGCGCGAGTTGCCGCAGCAAGGTCCGCACACGGAAGACATCGACCTCCTGATCAGCCAGACGGCCCGCTGCCGCGAAATCCTGGCAAGGCTTTCGAGCCGCGAAGCCCAGACTGACGAAATGTACCAGCGCACCAGCATCCTCGTCATGATCGAGGATCTAATCGCCCCCTTGCGCGGCTCCGACGTGGTGATCGCGGTGACGAGTTCCGCCGATCTCGATGACAAGGTGAGGGAAGGCCAGCCGGTGTTCCGCCGCAACCCTGCCATCGCCTATGGCCTCGGCAATCTCCTCGAGAATGCCGTTGACTTCGCCGAAACGCGCGTGGAGGTGGATGCTCGCTGGACGCCCACCCAGGTAGCCATCACCGTGCGTGATGACGGCCCGGGCTTCCATGAGAACATCTTCGACCGGCTGGGAGATCCCTTCGTTACCACCCGGCCTGGCTACGGCGAGGACTTCGACGAGGCGGGCCGTCATGAGGGCATGGGCCTCGGCTTCTTCATCGCCAAGACATTGCTGGAACGCACCGGCGCCACCGTTTCGCTTGCCAACCGCCCGACACCGGAACACGGGGCGGTCGTCCACGTTGTCTGGCCGCGGAGCCTGATTGATCTTGGACGGGCTTAAGCCCGTACAAGAGACGTAAATCATGGGAAACGTTTGAACCCGCGGCCTCAACGGGCTAGAGAGCGGGTTGAAACCTGCGAAGAACGCCAATCAGGGCCTTGATGACAAACGCCACACTTCCCGCCGACAAGACGCTTCTCCTCGTCGACGACGACAAGCCCTTCCTCACGCGCCTTGCCCGCGCCATGGAGACGCGGGGCTTCGAAGTGCTCACGGCGGAATCGGTGGCCGAAGGCGTGGCACTGGTCAAGCGTGCGTCGCCCTCCTTCGCGGTGGTTGACCTGCGCCTCAGCGATGGCAATGGCCTCGACGTGATAGAGGCGCTGCACCAGGCGAGGCCGGAAGCCCGCGCCGTGGTGCTCACCGGTTATGGCAACATCGCGACCGCCGTCACGGCGGTGAAGCTCGGCGCCATCGACTATCTCGCTAAGCCCGCCGATGCCGATGCCGTCTATGGCGCGCTGGTGGGCGACACGGACAGCCGCGCGGCGCTGCCTGACAACCCGATGTCGGCCGATCGCGTCCGTTGGGAGCATATCCAGCGCGTCTACGAATTGTGCAATCGCAATGTGTCGGAAACGGCGCGCCGCCTGAACATGCACCGGCGCACCCTGCAGCGCATCCTGGCGAAGCGCGCGCCCAAATAAGCCTATCCTAGAAGTCTTCTGCAGCAGGATCGTAAAGCCCGTGCAGGCGCAGCGCGGCAGCCCGGGCGAAGGCCAGCGTCACCGCCTTGCGCCGCGCCGCATGGAGGCTCATCGCTTCGGCCACGCGCAGGATGTCAGCCCCCCAATGATCAGCCACCATCAGCCCCGCGTCCGACGGCATCATGTCGGGGTCCATCGCGGGAGGAATGGCGAAGTAAAGCCGGTCGCAAAAAGCGCGGTATTCGGGCCATTTCGAATCGGCGCGGAAATCCTCGGGAGAGGACTTGATCTCCACGATCCAGATCTCGCCCGCATCGTTGAGTCCGATCAGGTCCGCCCTCCGGCCCGAGGCCAGCGTGAATTCCGGCAACACTGCGAAGCCCGACGCCCGCAGCAGCCGCGAGGCGCCACGCTGGATCATCAGCGCCGTCTCGGATTGCCGCCCGTCGGTCTTGAGGTTCAGGCGCATCATCACCCCTTGTTCGCATTGCCGTCCGCCGCCTAACCTCTGCGCCCAAAGGGGCGGCCCGGTCAACCGCGCCCGGCGGGCTGCAGCCCGTCAGCATTCGGCAACATTGCCATGGCAGGGTTGCTCCCTGGCTTGAAAGGAGATCCCCCATGATCCGCACCCGCACCGAGAGAGATTCGATCGGCGAGATGGAGATCCCGGCCAGCGCCGACTATGGCATCCACACCGCCCGCGCTGTGGAGAACTTCCCCATCACCGGCATCAGGCTGTCGCATTTCCCGGAGCTCATCGAATCGCTTGCCATGGTGAAGAAGGCCGCCGCGCAGGCCAACCGTGATTTCGGGCGCCTCTCGCCGGAGATTGCCGCCGCCATCATCTCTGCCTGTGACCTCGTGATCGCGGGCGACGCGCGCGAGCATTTCGTGGTCGACATGCTGCAGGGCGGTGCCGGAACCTCCACCAACATGAACGCCAATGAGGTGATCTCCAATCTGGCCCTCAAGCTGCTGGGCCGCCCGCGCGGTGAGTATGCGCTGCTCAACCCCAACGATCACGTGAACCTCTCGCAGTCGACGAACGACGTCTACCCGACCGCCGTGCGCCTCACCGTGCTGCGCGCCTGCCCGGAACTGATCGAGACGCAGCGCCTGCTGATGGATGCGCTGCTCGCCAAGGCGGAGGAGTTCGACGACGTCATCAAGGTGGGCCGCACCCAGCTGATGGATGCCGTGCCGATGCGGCTGGGCTCCGAGTTCCGCGCCTTCGCCGTCACCGTGGGCGAGGACATCGAGCGGCTGAAGGAATTCGCCGCCCTGCTGCGCGAGGTCAATCTCGGGGGCACGGCCATCGGCACCGGCATCAACACGCCCGAGGGCTATTCCGCGCGCGTCATCGCCAATCTGGCGGAGGTCTCGGGTATTCCGCTCTCGCCGGCCTATGACCTGATCGAGGCCACCTCGGATCTCGGCGCCTTCGTCACCTTCTCCAGCGTCCTGAAGCGCATCGCCGTCAAGCTCTCGAAGATCTGCAACGATCTGCGCCTTCTCAACTCGGGGCCGCGTGCCGGGTTCGGCGAAATCCGGCTGCCGGCGGTGCAGGCGGGTTCTTCCATCATGCCGGGCAAGGTGAACCCGGTCATCCCTGAAGTCGTCAACCAGATCGCCTATCAGGTGATCGGAAATGATCTCACCGTCACGCTGGCCGCCGAAGCGGGCCAGCTGCAGCTCAACGCGATGGAGCCCGTCATCGTGCTCAACATCCTGCAGTCCATGCGCATGCTGATCCGCGGCATGAGCGTGCTGCGCGAGAAATGCATCGTGGGCATCGAGGCCGACCGTGAGCGTTGCCGCGAGCTTCTCGAGGGCTCGCTCGTCACGGTCACGGCGCTCAACCCCTATATCGGCTATGACGCGGCAAGCCGCGTGGCCAAGGAGGCGCTGCTGACGCGACGCAGCATCCGCGAGGTGGTGCTGGCCCAAGGGCTGATGACGGCGGAGCAGCTGGACGAAGCCTTCTCCACCGCCAGGCTTCTCGGTCAGGCCTGAGGTTCAAAGCCCCCAGCGCAGTGCCGCCGTGTGTACCGGGGCGTCCCAGACTTGCGCGATCTCTTCGTCCAGCATGGTGACGGTGATCGAGCAGCCCGCCATGTCGAGCGAGGTCACGTAATTCCCCACCAGCGCGCGCGCGGGGTTGATGCCGTGCTTGGCCAGCTGCGCCTTCGCCGCGTTGTACATGAGGTAGAGTTCCATCGCGGGCGTGGCGCCGAAGCCATTGACGAAGAGCAGCGCGTCGCCGCGTGCATTGAGATCGCCCGCAATCGCCGCCACCATCTCTTCCGCAATCTCGTTGGCGGTGCGCAGTGCCACGCGGCGGCGGCCCGGCTCGCCGTGGATGCCCACACCCATTTCCATCTCGTTCTCGCCGATGGCGAATGTGGGCTTGCCGGCCGCCGGCACGGTGCAGCTCGTCAGGGCCACGCCCATGGAGCGCGTGGCGCGGTTCACCTTGTCGCCCAGCGCCTTCAGGCTCTTGAGATCGGCCCCGCGCTCGGCTGCGGCGCCCACCACCTTCTCCACCACCATGGTGCCCGCCACGCCGCGGCGGCCGGTGGTGTAGAGCGAATTCTCCACGGCCACGTCGTCATCGGTGATGACGGTCTCGATGTCGCGGCCGCTCATCTCGCGCGCCATGTCGAAGTTCATCACGTCGCCTTCATAGTTCTTCACGATGAAGAGGAGACCCGCCCCCGTATCCACCGCATCCGCCGCGGCGATCATCTGGTCAGGCGTTGGTGACGTGAACACCTGCCCCGGGCATGCGGCATCCAGCATGCCATGGCCCACGAAGCCCGCATGCAGCGGCTCATGTCCCGAGCCGCCACCCGACAGCAGCGCCACCTTGCCGGGCTTCAGCACCTTGCGCCGCACGAACTTGTGCTCCTCGCCCAGCATGACGATGTCGCCATGCGCGGCCACGAAGCCGTCCAGGCTTTCGGTCAGAACGTTCGAGACGTCGTTGATCAGTTTCTTCATGGCTTGTGTCCTTCCTCCCGTTCGGCGTCCATCAGTTTTGCAATCTCCCGCACGAAGCTGCTCACCAGCCCATGCAGTTTCCTGTTCCGCGCCTCGCTGCCCAGGTCAGGTAGGCTCACGCTCATGCTGGCACGGGGGCGCGCCTCCGTCAGCATCTTGCGTGGGTGGGCTTCCGCATAGAGCCGCATGAAGGCCTGCCGCTCGGCCGCCGAAAAATGGCAGAGCTCGAAGATCTGTCCCAAGTGGCTCGCGGGGATCGGTGTGGCATAGGCGGGGTTGGTGATCTGGCTCACGAAGCTGCGGTTCTTGGCGAGTGCCGTGGCCAGGCGCTGGCGCGTGCCGGAGGGCCGCTTGTCGATGATCTGCGCCAGCATGCGCTTGTAGGCGGCAACCGCGTCCTGCGGTGATCTGTCGGCCGGCTTCTCCGCCATGCTCACCGCTCCGCAATGGCCGCCTTGATCGCGGCCAGCCGTGCGGGCGCCACCGAAAGCGAGGTGAGGCCTGCATCCAGAAGCGCATCCAGGTGCTGCGGCTCGCTTGCCATGTCGCCGCACAGGCTCACGGGGCACCCCGTGTGGCGTCCATGCTGCACCACGCCCGAGATGAGGCGCAGCACCGCCGGGTGCGAAGGATCGTTGAGGAAGGCCACGCGCGCGTCATCGCGCGAGGAGGCGGTCACATATTGCGTGAGGTCGTTGGAACCGATGGAGAAGAATTGCGCCGCACCGAACAGCTCCGGCGCCACGGCAACGGCTGGCACCTCCACCATGATGCCCAGCGGCGGCACATCGCAAGGAACCCCGCGCGCGGAAAGCTCCGCATGGCAGGCACGCAGAAGGGTTGCGCTGCGGGCGATCTCGCCCGGCACAGTCACCATGGGCAGCATCACTTTCAGCCTGCCGTGAACGGCGGCGCGCAGGAGCGCCTTGATTTGCGTGCGGAACACCTCCTCATGCGCCAGCGTGAGGCGCACGCCCCGGAGGCCCAGGAAGGGGTTGGACTCGCCCTCCGGCGTCAGGCCCGTGATCGGCTTGTCGCCGCCGATGTCGAGGGTGCGGATGGTCACCGGCTTGTCGCCTGCCCATTCGAGGAAGCGGCGGTAGGCGCGGTATTGCGTCTCCTCGTCCGGCAACGGGGCACCGTCGCGGAACAGGAATTCCGAGCGCATGAGCCCGATCCCGTCGCAGGAGGCGGGGTCAATGGCGTCGAGGTCTTCCACGCTCGCCACGTTGACGAGCACCTCGATGCGCTCGCCCGAGCGGCGCCGCGCGGGGGCCAGCCGGAAGCGCTCTTCCGCCGCGCGCTGCCGGTCCTCCGCCGACTTGCTCTGCCGATAGCTTTCGTCCTGCGAGGCATCCGGGTCGGCCATCACAAGCCCGCGGCTGCCATCGACGATCAGGACCGTGGCACTGGCCAGTGCATCGTCCCCAAGCCCCACCACCATGGGAATGCCGCGCGCCCGGGCCAGCATCGCCACGTGGCTGCGCGCACTGCCCCGCATCAGCGCGATCGCGCCGCCTTGGCTCCAGTCGGTTTCGAGAAAGCCGGAGGGTGTCAGGTCGTCCCCCACCAGCACGGAGCCGGGCACCGTGTTTGCCGCCGTCTCGCTAGTGAGTGCGCGCATCACCCGGTCGCGCAGGTCCTGAAGGTCCGCGGCGCGGGCACGGAAATACTCATCATCCGAGGCCTCATAGCCTGCGATCTCGCTGGCCATCGCAATGGTCCAGGCCTCGTCGGCAGGCGTGCCGGACGCGATGGCTTCAAGCGCCGGCTGCGCCAGCGCCTCGTCTTCCAGCATGGCCAGCTGAAAGGCCAGTATGTCCTGCCCCTCGCCCTTGACCCGCGCCATCAGCTCGGCCACGCCGCCCGCCGCTGCTGTGATCGCGTCACGCAGGGCCCCGGCTTCCTGTGCCGGATCTCCGGCGGCGCGGCGCTTCGCATGGCTTGAGTCCAGGCGCCGCACCGGGCCCATGAACAGCCCGCCGGACGCGGGCTCACCCTGGCGGCTAATGCCCATCGGCACCTTCGTCGAAATCGCGGGTGACGAGCCCGATCACGGCCTGAACCGCCGCCTCGGCATCATCACCGGTGGCGCGCACGTGAAGGGTGGCGTTCTGCCGCGCCTTCATCGCCATCACCTTCACGATGCTCTTGGCGTCGATCCAAGGGCCTTCCGCCGCCGCGGCGATCTCGATGGTGGAGGTGAAGCCTTTCGCCAGCTTGGTAAGCTTCACCGAGGGCCGCGCATGCAGCCCCACGTCATGCGTGATGACGACCGATCCCGTAGCCTCGCTCATTGTGCCGCAAGCTCCTCGGCGGTGCGCTTCACCTCGGCCAGCGTGCCCCCGCCCCAGGCTTCCGTCGCGGCCATCACCGCCCCTTCCACCACCGGCGCGTTGCAGATCACGATCTTGCCCTGCCGCTCCGCGGGCAGCATCTCGATCGCCATCTCGCTGTTGGTCTCAGCTCCCCCGAGATCCACGAGGATCGCCACCCCGTCCTCCGACCAGGCCGCGTCGATGGCGGCAAGTATCTTCTCGACGCTGGTGCCGAGCCCGCCATCGGGGTTGCCGCCGCAGAAGCCCAGCGGCACATCGGTCCCCACCATCTGGCGCACCATGTCGGCGGCGCCTTTCGCCACGTCGGGCGAATGCGAAACGATCACGATGCCGACGGTCATGCCTTGCCCTCCAGAACGTCGCACACCGCCTCGATCATGATCTGGCTGGAGCGCGCGCCGGGGTCCATGTGGCCGATGGAGCGCTCGCCGAGGAAGGAGGCGCGCCCCTTGATGGCCTTCATGGGAATGGTCGCTTCGGCGCGCGCCGCGGCGAGGGTGCGCACGCTCTCGAAGGTCGCGGTGCCGCTGGCGAGGTGATCGGCCACCGGCCCCAGCACGTCCAGCATCGTCTTGTTGTCGAAATCGGCCTTGCCACGCGCCTTCAGCGCCAGAACCGCGGCGGCGAGCGCGCGGGCGGCATCGTCCGTCGTCGGCGCTTCCGGCAGTTCCTTGCCCAGCGTCATGAACAGCGTGCCGTAGAGCGGGCCGGATGCGCCGCCCACCTTCATCACCAGCGCCATGCCGATGGCCTTCAGCGCCTCACCCTGAGGCTTGGCGAGAATCGCCGCCTTGTCCGCCAGCACCGCCTCGCAGCCGCGCTTCATGTTGAGGCCATGGTCGGCATCGCCGATGGCGGAGTCGAGGGCGGTCAGTTCATCGGCGGCGGCGATGATGCGCGCCGCAACGGTATCGAGAAGCGGCTCCAGAGGAAGGCCCATGGGCAAAGGTTCCGTGTTTAGCGTTTGTGTTTACTGAACACGAATTCGCTAAACATGCAAGCCGTGCCTTCGCAGGCGCGGCAACCGGGAGAGGTCAGAAGGCCGCGGGCACCCGGCTCATCTTGAAGCGGGAGGAGGGGGCGGTGCCGAAGGTCTTGCGGTATTGCTTGCGGAACGCATCGACGGAGGGGAAGCCGCAGGCGGCGGCAATGTCGGTCATGGACATGTCGGTCTCCGCCAGCAGGCTGTTGGCATGCGCGAGGCGGATCTCGCGCAGCTTCTGCACCGGGGGCGCCCCCAGCTTGGTCTGGAACAGCCGCTCCAGCTGCCGGCGGGAGAGGCCGTGGCGGCTTGCGATCTCCTCGATGTCGAGCTCCTCGGTGAAGCGCTCGCGCATCTCGCGCAGCACCTCGACGAGGATCGGGTGGCGCAGGCCGATCTCCGCGGCGATCGACATCTTCTGCGTCTTGCTGCCGGTGCGGTGGCCGCTGTTCAGGCACATCTCCACCACCTTGGTGGCCAGCCCCTCGCCGTAATGCTCCTCGATGAGCGACACCATCATGTCGATGCAGGCATTGCCACCGCCGCAGGTGATCACCTTGCCGTCGCGGCAGTAGAGCTGGTCGGCAATGGGAAGCTCGGGGAAGCATTCATGGAAGGCCGACTGGTTCTCCCAGTGCAGCGTGAAGTTCTTGTCTCGCAGCAGCCCGGCCTTGGCCAGCGTGAAGGCCCCCGTGCACACGCCCCCCACCGCGACCCCGTGGCGGGCCTGGGTGCGCAGCCACGAGACGGTCTTCTCGGAGGCGGCCAGATAGCCATCGACACCGGAGCAGATGAAGATCGTGTCGTCCGGCCCCACCGGCCCGATGGCCCCGTCTGGCACGATGGAGATGCCGTTGGAGCAGCGCACCGGGTTGCCGTCCTCGGTGAGCAGGAACCAGCGGTAGAGGCATTGCCCCGTCAGCTGGTTGGCGATGCGCAAGGGTTCCACCGCCGCAGAGAAGGCCAGCATCGTCATCTTCGGGAGCATCAGGAAATAGAAGTTCCGCGTGGTGACGGGTGCCGTCAGCGCATAATAGGCCGAGCCCTTGCTGATGAAACGCTCTTCGCCGTCCTGCATGAAGCTGTCGGAGGAATCCTGCCTTGCCACGAGGTCACCTCTCGGTGTCCGGAACCTCCCTGTCTTGGACCAATTTTCCATGAGTTTCAATGCTCGGCTGTGGAGGGGCTGGAAGGCGGGCTCAGGCGTGACCCTTGGCGCCGAAGACATGGGCGCGCGCGGCGGGCCAGCTGGCGAACAGCCGCTTGCCGCCCGCGATGTCGATCTGCTCCAGTTCGCGCTGGCCGATCTGCACCTTCAGTTCCTCGCCCCCCGGCGCCTCGAGGAACAACGTCACCGTCGTCCCCATGAACTGCTCGGAGATGATCTGGCACTCCACCACATTGTCCGCCGCGGGCCGCTCCGTGCCCACCTGCACGAGGTCCGCCGCAACGACGAAGCTCAGCGGGTCACCCGCCTTCACCGCGCGGCCCGGATGCGGCACGGCGAACTGCCCGATGGGGGTTTCAACCTTCACCACCTCGGGTGAAACATGAACCACCTTGCCTTCGAAGATGTTGTTGCGGCCCACGAACTCGGCCACGAACTTGTTGGACGGGCTGCGGTAGATATCCTTGGACTTGCCGATCTGGGCGATCTCGCCCTGCGCCATGATGATCACGCGGTCGGCCATGGCGAAGGCTTCCGACTGGCTGTGCGTCACATAGACGAAGGTGATGCCCAGTTCCTTCTGCAGCTTGGTCAGCACGCTCTGCATGCGGATCACGAGATGCGCATCGAGTGCTGAAAGCGGCTCGTCCAGCAGCAGGATCTTGGGCTCCGTCACCAGAGAGCGGGCAAGCGCCACGCGCTGGCGCTGGCCGCCGGAGAGCTTGGCCACGTTGCGCTCCGCGAACTGGCCGATCCCCAGGCGGTCCAGCCATTCGAGCGCCTTCTTGCGCCGCACGGGTGCTGCGACGCCCCGCATCTTGAGGCCGAACTCCACGTTCTCCCGGGCGTTCAGGAAGGGAAACAGCGCAAGCGACTGCCACACCATCGGCGTGTCGCGCTCATGCGGCTTCACGTGGTTCATCACCCGCCCCTCGAAGCGGATCTCGCCGCCCGTCGGCGCCTCGAGGCCTGCGAGCATGCGCAATGTCGTGGTCTTTCCGCAGCCCGAAGGCCCCATGATGGCCAGGAACTCGCCCGCCCCGATCTCGAAGCTCGTCGGCTTCACGGCGGTGAATTCGGCGAAGCGCTTTTCGACCTTGTCGAAGACAACCAACGGCTTTGTCATGCTGAAGCGTCCTTCTTGCGGCCCTGCGACATGAGCAGCGCCTGGGCGATGATGATGAGTGTCATGGAGATGAAGAAGACGAAGGTGCCGATGGCGTTGATCTGCGGGTCGACATTGCCCTGGAGGATCTCGAGGATCACCACCGGCACCGTCTTGTTGAGGCCGGAGACGAACCACGCCACCGCGAACTCGTCGAAGGAGACGGCGGCCGTGAGGCACAGCGCCGCGATGATCGAGGGCTTGGTGAAGGGGATCACCACCTCCCACATGGAGCGCCACTCGGAGGCGCCGAGGTTCCACGATGCGGCCTCGAGGCTGGGGTCCATGTCGTTGAGGCGCAGGCGGATCACCGCCATCGCGAAGGGGGCGCCCAGCACCGTGTGCGAGATGATGATGGACGATACCTTCCCCGACAGTCCGATCTGCGCCAGCCAGGAGAGCATGGCCAGCGCCATGATGATCAGCGGGATGGTGGGCGGCAGCAGCGCCAGCGCCAGGAAGGCGCTCTTGCCCACGAAGTTGAAGCGGTAGTCGGTATAGGCCGTGCAGAAGCCGATGAAGGTGGAGAGGATGGCAGTCGACACCGCCACGATCAGGCTCGTCTTCGCGGCCTCGAGGATCTCCGGCCGGCTCAGCACCGTCTCGTACCAGTGCAGCGTGAAGGAGCCGAGCGGCAGGCTGGGGAAGCGGTCCGAGTTGAAGGAGAAGACGAGGCTCGCGACGATGGGCGTGAAGATGAACACGAAGACCAGCGCCAGATAGGCGAGCAGTGAAACCTTGATGAGCCTGTCCGTCATCCCCGCCTCCTGTAGGCCGCGCCGATGGCGGCGAATGCAACGGCCAGAAGTGTCAGGATCATCATCACGGCGATCACCGCCGCGCGTGGCCACTGCTGGCCCGACTTGGTCGAGTCGATGATCATGATCGACAGCGTCGGCGGCTTGGAGCCACCGAGATAGTAGGGGCTAACAAAATCGCCGAAGGAAAGAATAAAGCAGAACAGTGCGGCCACGATCAGGCCCACCTTGGCGGCGGGCATGATCACGGCATAGACGGTGCGCATCC